>OGCG01000100.1_pt1 | contig 58506 bp, 65 predicted proteins | sample 1570061 | NCBI WGS metagenome assembly OGCG01 (sample SAMN06268698, study PRJEB24515) | hot springs metagenome | isolation source: Joseph's Coat, Yellowstone National Park, Washington, USA | place: USA:Joseph's Coat, Yellowstone National Park, Washington, USA
TGGTTTTTCATCGCTCCATAGTAAAGCAATAGGTGGATATTTTAGGTTTAGCGCTTTTTGTAATTTTGACTCCATTTTAAGCATTCCTTTATTAAGCAAAGTATTTTATTACATAATTTTTTTTACAACCAACCCAATATGCCCACAATCATATAGTACTATTGATAGTCTTTTTTAATATAGCCGTGACATTTTTTTAAATTTGCAATTAGTTATTTATTTTGTTAAAATTTCAATATGATTTTGCAACAAGGAGGCTTTAATGAAAGTTGTAAGTTTAGATAGCCTACAAAACCAACCAGTTGAGTTTAATGGCAAAACAGTTTACGGTGTAAGCATAAAATGGTTAATAAAAAAAGAAGACGGAGCGCCAAATTATGCAATGCGCTACTTTGAGATGCAGCCACATACTCAAATCCCCCCACATTCTCACGCATGGGAACACGAGATTTTTATATTAGATGGCGAGTGTGAAATTACAGCAGGTAGCGTTTCTAAAAAAGTTTTTAAAAATTCTGCTGTTTTTATTGAACCAAATATAGAACATTCTTATAAAAACAACAGCGATCAAATATTAAAATTCTTGTGTATTATACCAAACACCTAAATTAGCACACTAAAACTTTTTCTTAATTTTTGTTATAAAGGTTATATATTTATAAGTTGTTGTGGAAAATTTTAGTTTTTTGTTTTAGAAAGGACAAAAAATGCAAGAAAAAAAAGTGAATCCATACATTGTTGCCCTAACTGTTATGCTGCCTACTTTCATGGTACTTATGGACACTTCAATTGTAACGCATTGCATCTCATGGAGCAAATTAACTTGACTGCTTCACCATACTTTTTGTTGCTTGGACGCATTTTTATTGGGTTTGTGTGTATTACGTTTCAAATGGACACCGAATACGATTTAGACTGCAGACTATAAATATCAAATAAATTTTCTTAAAAGATAAATCATCGCCTTTTAAACACTCTAAATTTATTTTTTCTTGACAGTGAACGATAGTTCAATTATACTTATAGCATGTTGTTATCCTAAAAACATAGCAGTGGTGTATAATCCTATCTGCAATTTGCGCTAAGCAAGCACTGCATCACCAAACACATTAGCCCATTCTTCAAATGGTCTGTTTGTAGTTATTATAATTGACCCATTCTCATACCTCCTTCTTAAGTTATTTTATAAAACTCATCATTAGGTACAATACCTTTTGAAAGTACCATTCCCAAAGTCGTGTGGTAAAACATTGACAGACGAAAAAGAAATTGATACCTTTTTTATACTTAAAAACTCACAGCAAAAGCCTCTTTTTTGTTGTTTTGATAACAATATTAATATGCCATTCATTATATATTAAGTCATATAGGTTACATAAAGCATCAAAAAAAAATCCGATATGAGTCCGAAGAGTCTTTAATGAAGAAAAAATTTTTCAAAGTTTTTTTAAAATTAACTTAAAAACAAGATTTTAAATGGTGCCGGGGGCGGGAATCGAACCCGCATGGGATTGCTCCCACTGGATTTTGAGTCCAGCGCGTCTACCAGTTTCACCACCCCGGCTTGAAGTTAAAACAATATTATTATGAACCACTAAAAAAGTCAAGTTGTAGTTATTGAAAACTTTTCTTCAGTTCAAAAAGAATTTTGCCTAAATCTTTAATATTATCCTGTTTTAATTCTATAATTTTGTAATCAAGTTTATTGCCTAAAAATTCTCTAAAATCTTCTAAAACAAACGAAGCTCCAGATTTATCTGTGCCAGGTAAAATTAAATAAATGAAACTATTGCTTTCGCTAAAAAAAGCATCTGAGCTTCTTAATACTTTATTTAAAAGCTCAAATGAATATTTTAGATCCTTTGGATCTTCAAACTTTAATATTGCGATAGAAAAAAGATCCAATGAGTCAATAAACTCATCTAAATTTAGTTCTTTTTTTACTCTTGAGATGTTTGCAAAAGAATAATTAATCAAACTTTGCAAGCAAGACAAATCAAACACTTGCGCCATTTTGTACCTCTTTTTTGCTAAACTTGTTAAAATTATATAATTAAAAAGATTTATTTTCAAGTAAATTGCTTTATTTATAAAAAATATTACTTTGATTTTACTTTTGTGTAATATAAAGAAATAAAATAAAAAGATTTTGTAAGGAGGTTCAGTTTTTATGTTTAAAAAGTTTTTAGCTTCATGTGTTGTTGTAGGCCTTATGGTTTCACCGGTTTTGGCTAACCAAAATGCAACAAAGAAAGCTCCTGCAAAGAAAGCAAGCGCTGTAAAAGCTCCAACAAAGGCAGCTGCAAAAGCAGCAAAACCAAAAGTAGAAGGCTGCTAAAGCCTTATCAGGCCAAAGTGTAAAATCTTTGGCCTGAATTATTGATTTATTTAAAAATAAATAATATACTTACAATATGACGATGGATTTTAATACAGCTGAGTTTTTTTCTTTTACATTAAAAAGCGTTATTTCTATTTTTGCTATATTAAATCCATTTGGTGCACTGCCTGTTTTTGTTAGTTTAACTCAAAATTACTCTCATAATGATAAGCGCTATATTGTAAGACGTTCTACATACTTTGTATTTGGTATATTGACATTCTTTTTTCTTTTTGGCGAGCTAATATTTAAAATATTTGGCATAAACATAGGCTCTTTAGAGGTTGCAGGTGGTATATTATTATCTTTAGTTTCTATTAATATGGTATTTGGTAACCCACACAAAGAACGCACTTCCAAAGATGAGTTAGCAGAAGCTGAAGATAAAGAAAATATAGCGCTTGTGCCCCTTGCTATACCATTGTTGTCTGGTCCGGGTGCTATTGCAACAGTAATCACACTTTCGACATCAGTTGAAAACTTCTTCCTGTATGTGTCAATTTTTATAGCTATTATTGTTTCATGTATTGCAGTGTATTTTGTTCTAATTAGTTCTTCTTACTTAAATAGATTTCTGGGTAAAATTGGTATCGGCGTCATTTCGAGACTTATGGGTATAATCTTGCTTGCTATTTCTGTGCAGTTTATAGTTAATGGCTTAAAAATACTGTTCCCTTTAATAGTGGGTAAATAGTTCAAATGTTAGAAAAACATTTCAAAATTCATTCAAAATATTAATTTGACTAAATGGGTATTTTTAGTAGATTAATAGTGTTAATTCTTTGCAAGGAGTGAAAATGAAACAGTTATCAAAAGAAGAATTTAAAAACTTAACTTACGAGAAAATTTTTGAATTATTAGAAACAAGCGAAAGTGGTTTAAGTGCTGAAGAAGCAGCAAAAAGACAGCAAGAGTTTGGTTTTAATGAGATACCCGAAAAAAAACAATCATTAATTATTTTGTTTTTAAAAAAATTTTGGGGTCTTACAGCGTGGATGCTTGAATTTATAATAATCCTGTCAATTTTTTTAAAACATTACATAGATGCATATTTCATAGGTGCTCTTTTGTTGTTAAACGCTATATTGAGTTTTTATCAAGAGTCTAAATCATCTCAAGCGGTTGAAGCTCTAAAGAAACAGCTTGCGATTAAAGTGCGTACACTAAGAGATAAGTGGGTGTTAATTGATGCAAAAGAACTGACAATTGGCGATATAATAAGAATTAGAGCAGGAGATTTTGTGCCTGCTGATGTCAAGATAATAGATGGATCTGTTGGAGTTGATCAATCTTCCCTAACAGGGGAATCGCAGCTTATACAAAAAACAAGCAACGATATTTTATATTCTGGTTCAATTATAAAAAATGGAGAGTGTACAGCTGTTGTGGTATTTATAGGAAACAATACTTATTTTGGGAAAACCACTGAGTTAGTTGAGCTTGCAAAGCCAAAACTTAATATTGAAAATATGATTACGAAGGTCGTAAAATTTTTAATGATTATTGTTGTAGGCTCACTGGTATTAACTTTTGTAGTCTCCTATATTAGAGGCGAAAATCTCTTTGCTTTGTTGCCTTTGATGCTTATTTTGCTTGTTAGTGCAATACCTGTTGCGCTGCCTGCTATGTTTACTGTATCAATGGCACTAGGCTCTCAGCAATTATCAAAAAAAGGTATATTGGTTACAAGATTAAATGCTTCAGAAGATGTAGCATCTATGACAACGCTTTGTGCTGATAAAACCGGTACAATAACAGAAAATAAACTTTCATTGGCTAAAGTTAAGCCCGTTTTGAATTTTTCTGAAGAAGATATTTATGTTTTTGGGGCACTGTGTAGCCTTGAGGCTAACCATGACCCTATAGATTTGGCCTTTATAAACGCTTGTAAACAAAAAAACATAGACTTATCGGGGTATGAGCAAACAAATTTTATACCTTTTGACCCAAAATTAAAACGTACGCAGTCAGTTGTAAAGTTTAACTCAGAGCAAATAACCATAATTAAAGGTGCATATGAGAGTATTTGCAATACATGCCCAGTTAGCGATGAAAAAATAAAGGCAGAGCTTGATCAAACAGTAAATGAATGGGCAACAAGCGGCTATAAAACTATTGCAATATCAATTGAAAAAAGCGGTAAAATAGAATTTGTTGGCATTGCTGCACTTTACGATCCACCCAGACAAGATTCAAGTGTTTTTATTAAAGAGTTACGCAAACTTGGTGTAAATATAAAAATGTTAACAGGCGATGCAAAACCTATTGCAAGTGAAATTGCAAAACAAGTGGGAATTGGTGATAACATTGCAGAGCCACAGATTATTAGAGAAGCTATATCATCTGATGCAAAAAAGGCTTATGAGATCGCAAGTAAGGCCGATGGTTTCTGCGAAGTATTGCCTGAAGATAAATTTTATATCGTTAAAGCTTTGCAAAGTGGCAACGAAATTGTAGGTATGACAGGTGATGGTGTAAATGACGCACCAGCTCTTAAGCAAGCAGAAGTGGGTATAGCCGTAAGCAATGCTACAGATATAGCAAAAAAGGCTGCAAGCGTGGTATTACTTGAAGAAGGTTTAGGTACAATTGTAAACCTTATTAAAATGGGACGTATTATACATCACAGGGTGTTAAATTGGATTGTAAATAAGATAGTTAAGACTTTTCAAACAGTTGTATTTGTATGTATTGCATATTTAATTACAGGTAAGTTTGTAGTATCGGCTTTGGATGTGGTGTTATTGCTTTTTATCATAGACTTTGTAACCATATCGTTTTCTACGGATAATGTAAGATGGAGTAAAAAACCAGAAATATTTGATATAAAGCCTCTTGTAAGGGTAAGCGTAATAGTTGGTATTTTGACTGTTTTAGAGTCTTTGTTTATTTTGTATATAGCGGATAAAAATTTTCAGATTTTTTCAAACGAGCATTTGCTTCATTCTTTTGGCTTTGGGATATTGTTGTTTTCTAACGTATTCAATGTTTTTGTTATAAGAGAAAGAGGGCATTTTTGGGAATCCACTCCAAGTAGGGTACTGTTTATATCGATGCTTTCCGATGTAGTAGTTGGCATTTTGATGATTAGTCTTGGTATCATTGTAGCTAAATTGCCTTTAGCTTTGCTAGCACTATTAATCTTTTATATTATATTGGCATCAATATTGAATGATTTTATTAAAGTAGCCTTAAGTAAACGCTAAAAAACCATTGATTCAATTTTAGTGAGCGCATTTTTTGCAGTATCTTGCAAAAAAATATGCGGCTGGCAAATGTGTGTTGATTCTTTAACAGGGTTTATTGTAATAATTTTAGAACCATAAAATTTTAGCTTATTTGCAACATAATCGTTTGTTGGCACAGCACCACTTGAACCAATTAGAAAAACTATATCTGGGTACTTGCAGTTGTTTAAAAAAGTATAGTAGTTATTTGCTTGGTACTCGTTTTCGATGTAGTCCCAATCGCCAAACATTAATATATTAGGTCTAAGCAAACTCCCGCACACAGGGCAGTAAGGTAAGTTACTTGCTTGCATTGTGGTTTCATCTAAAGAACACAAAGGCACATCGTAATTTTCTTGTACATAATAACTGCAAGCTAAGCCTCTCATACACTGTAATCTCCACATAGAGCCGTGAACTTCATAAACACTTTCATTAGGTGCGCCAGATCGCAAATGATAGCCATCTGTGTTGGTTGTATGTATAAACGATGATTCAAATACTTCTTTCATTAAGCGCACGATTACATAATAGCCTTCGTGGGGTTTATTTTTGTGAGCATTGCGCCTTCTCCACTCATAAAACGCCCATGCGTAAGCTGGACGCACCTCAAAACTGTAAGGACTTGCTAATTCTTGAGCTTCTAGGCCTTTTTCTTTAAACACTGGAAAGTTTCGCCAGTAGCCTTCTTTATCGCGAAATGTGGGTATACCAGAATCAGCACTCATCCCAGCGCCTGTTAAAAATAAAGCAGTTTTGCTTTTTTTTATAAGATTTGCTACTTCTTTGTAACCATTGGCTAACATTACTTTCTCCAATACAAACAGTAAGGATCAATTGCTAAATAGTCGCCAAAATAAGCATCTGCCCTTGCTCTACAGCCCCCACATGTATTAATATAATCACAGGTTTTACATTTTCCAGTGTATGCGTTAAAATCTCTTAAATTTTTAAAAATAGTTGAGTTATCCCATATATCCAAAAATGAGTTTTCTAAAATGTTGCCGGCTTTGCGCAGAAAATAACTACATGGTTTGATACTACCATCAAAGCCAATAAAAGCAATGGACTGACCAGCGATACATCCCTTTGCTCCACCAGTTGAAAAGCTCAAAGAGCGACGTTTATAGTCAACATCGTGAGTTTTTGAGTATAAGTCAGCTATAACGTAATACTCGGGTGCGCAAGTGGGTCTAATAAACATATCTTTTTCGACTAATTCTAATTTGAAGTGCCACTTTAATATTTTATAGTAATCAGTTTTTGAGATTAGCTCACTGCGTAAGTTTTCAGCTCTGCCAGTTGGTACGATTATAAACATATACCAGCTTTTTGCACCCAATGATTTTGCTAAATTGTAAGTATTTTCTATGTCATGCTGGTTTCTTTTTGTAAAAGAAGAATTTATGATGAAAGGTATATCGTATTTTTTAAAAAGTTTTGCAGCGTTAATTGTAGCATCAAAAGCCCCTTTTTGGGCTCTAAAATTATCGTGTATCTCAGGATTTGAGCCATCTAGTGAAAGTGAGACTATATCAAAGTGAACTTTAATTTTGATGGCTGTTGTTTCATCTACCAGTGTGCCGTTTGTTGCAAGGCCTATGCGCCAGTTTTTGGATTTGGCGAAAGATGCAATCTCGAAAATATCAGCCCTAAGCAGTGGTTCTCCACCCGTTAAAACAAGCACTGGTTTAAAGCGTTTGTCTATCTCATTGATAGTTTTTGTTATTTGTTTATAAGTTAAAATTTCCTGTAAGTTGCTACTTGCGTTTGTGCGACAATGTATGCAGTTTAGGTTACACTTTGGTGTTACCTCAAATGCCAGCCACTTAAGTTCATTCATTAAAGCGCTTATTTAAATACTCCCATCTGGTCTTGATAGCTTGTCTTAAGAATTCAATATTTTCTTCCGTTAAGTTTTTGTATCTTCCCTGCAGTTTTAGATACTCCGTAATATCCACAAATTTAGGCTTTTTAGAAAGTACATATTTGCCATCTATAATCTCATAAAGTGGGAATACACCCGTTTCAACAGCTAATTTTGCAACTTCAATCGTTTTATCCTCTTGAAATTTTTGCCCTGGAGGACATGGTACAAAGATATGTATGAACTTAAAACCTTTAATGGATTTTGCTTTTTCAAATTTTTTTGCAAAATCCTGAGGGTATGCAAGCGATGCAGAAGCTATATAGGGCACGAAGTGCGCAGCTAAAATCCCCATTAAATCTTTTTTGGGTCTGTTTTTGCCTTCTGGAGTTGTGGTTGTTTGTGCGAAGTACGGTGTTGCTGAGCTTCTTTGAATGCCCGTATTCATGTAGGCTTCATTATCATAGCACACATAAAGTATATCATCGTTGCGCTCAGCTGCACCACTTAGTGCCTGCAAGCCTATGTCAAATGTACCACCATCGCCTGCCCAACCTACAACATTTATGTGGTCTTTGCCCTGCATTTTAAAAGAAGCTCTAATACCGCTTGCTACAGCTGCTGTAGTTTCAAATGCGGTGTGGAAAACAGGCACACCTGCATAGTTTTTGCCCACAGGCCCATTAATAATTGTCCAGCAACACGCAGGTATAACAATCACAGTGTCTCTACCTAAAGCTTTTAGTGCCAATCTCATAGCAAGACTTGCACCGCACCCAGGACACGCTAGGTTATTTGGAAGAGCTATTTCATCTTTTGCTAACTTCATAATTTACCTCACAAGAATAAGCCTTTAATTTGACCATCTTTTGCATCTAAAAAACAAGAAACAATGTCTGATTCTGTAATGGTATCGCCGCCAAGACCCCCAACAAAACCCACAACATTGCATAAATCTAGGCCTCCTGCTATTTCGTCTTTGACTATACCGCCTTTGCCATGAGAGATATCCCTATCAAAAGCAACTATTAGTTTTTTATCACTTAAAAGTTCTTTTAACTGTTTTACAGGAAATGGCCTAAACATATTTATTTTTACAAGATTCACATCAATGCCTTCTTTTCTTAGATTATCTACAGCTAATCTGGCTGTTTGGCTAAGTGTGCCTAAAGCCACAATAGAGTAATCACTTATATGTGTTGGATAAACATCAACTGCTCTGTAGTCTCTGTTTGAAATTTTTTTAAACTCAAGCGCTACATTGTCAAAAATATCAAAAACTTTTAGCATATCCAAATGCTGTTGCTTTTTAATTGCATAGTAATCTTTTGGGAAAGCAAGCGCACCGTAAGCTTTAGGGTTTTTAGGATCAAGCGTATCACGGTTGATTTTTGGCAATAGTGGTTTAACAACATCGTGATCTAAAATCTCAACAGGCTCTTTTGTATGCGTTAGCAAAAAACCATCCAAGCAAACCATTGCAGGGAAAAGTGACCTTTCTGCAACTGCAAAAGACATAATTATAAAATCAAAAACCTCTTGAGAGTTTGCCGCATAAAACTGTATCCAGCCAGTATCACGCTGCGAAAGCGAATCTGTAGCTTCAGCCCAAATATTCCAGCCAGGCGCTATAGCTCTATTTGCATTTGCAAGCACAATGGGCAGTCTTGCACCGCTAGCCCAGTGCAGAACTTCGTGCATCAAAAGTAAGCCTTGAGAACTTGTTGCTGTAAATGTTCTTGAGCCGGCAATTGATGCACCAATGCAGGCAGCCATAGCGGAGTGTTCTGACTCAACTTTTATAAACTGAGCATTCATTTGTTTTGCATAAATTAAATCAGCAATTTTTTCTATAATTGAGGTTTGTGGGGTTATGGGATATGCACTTATAACTTCTACATCACAAACAGAAACGGCTTGCGAAACTGCGTCATTTCCGCCTAATACTTTTTTCATAAGCACCTCACGCTATCATAGGCAAGTTTTGCGCCTTGTATGTTTAAATCAGCCTTTTTATCAATCTTGGATTTTATAGCAGAAGCTAAAGTATCAAAAGAAAAATCATTTGTTACCTTACAATAAGCCCCAAGAATTGTAGTATTAATTATTGGTATAGCTGGGCTTCCAAGATTAAGAGAAAGTGCAATAGCATTTGCGTCTACTATGTAAATTTCCACTTTTTTTTCTTTTACTTTTAGATTTGCTGAATTTGCAATCAAGATGCCATTTTCTTTTAATTTAGCCGTATCTATAACAGATAGACTGAATATTACAGCAATATCCTCTGATTCTATGGGATAGCGCTGGTAAATTTCTGAATCATCTACGCGAATATAAGAGTGCGACGGTGAACCTCTGCGCTCTGCCCCATAAGAAGGCATAAATTGTACATACTTGCCGCTATCAAAATAGCATTGTGCAAGAATTTCACCCGCTACAACGACACCTTGTCCGCCTCTACCATGTAAACCAATGTGTTTCATAAAAAACCTCACGCCATTTTATTAATGTAATCTACCACGATTTCAGTTGCTTCAACCTTATACTTTAAATGATAAAGCCCACGTGGCGCTGGGCCAGATATACGGTTTCCCCATTCATCATAAACGCTGCCGTGGCACGGACATATAAATTCTTTTTTATCATTATGCCATTTTACAATACAGCCTAAATGTGTGCAGTGTGCATTTAGTGCTACTATTTTACTATCACGGTCGATTAAAAATACACTATCTTTGTAATTTACACCATCATTATCTGTACCTTTTTTAATCTCGTCTTTTAAAAAGCGCACCAGTCGTTTAGTATTAGTTCCAGAAAACGCAAAATCCAACCCTATAAAACCTACTAATCCTGCTAGTACGATTTTTGCTCCTAAATAAAAAAAGTCCCTTCGCTTCATTTTTAGCCTTCATAAATATTTTCTTCAAGCAATATAGATAGATTTTTAAAATACTCAAGTGTTGTATTGTTTTTTACTACTTCGCTAAACTTATTTACCCATTGTTTTAAGTGTTCTTCCAAAAGGCGTTGTTTTATATCAAAGTGTTCTGTTGAGTCATTTTCTTCTAAGTATGCTAAAAAAGCTAACTCTGCTGAAATATGGTCTGGCAAGTCATGCCAATTTTTACTTGTATCTAAGCCACAAGCTGCGTATAGTTTTTTTATTTTAATTGTCGTTTCTCCGTAGATTTCCTTTTCTCTCCAAAATGACTCATAAGGGGGAGCAATTACTTTTGGGTAGGCATTAATGAAAAGCCTTGTGTATTCAACTTGCAGAGTCTCTAAATCGGGTATTTCTAAGCCAAAACCTTTTGCGCACACTTTATACTGATCTAAAATAGGTTTTTGTGGATACAAAAAAAGTATAGCTAAACAATCAAATTTATTCATAAACACCACTTATTATAATAAAAATTATTTAATTTGCAAGGAAATTAAAAATTGCCAAATTTTTTTGGCAAACCCACACTTAGAGAATACTCTAAGCGTGGGTGGGGGTTTAGAATTTGTAAGTTAGCTGAACTGCGTATTCATCTTCATGCATTTTAATCGAAACTGGCATACCATTAAATGTACCGCTTTGTTTGTGCTCAAAGGCGTGCTGATATGCAGCAGTTAGTTGTACAGCTGGTGTAATATCGTATGATGCGCCAAACGATAGGTGCGTTTGAACGATTGCAGGTGCTATAATGTTATTGCCAAATGCTACACCGTTTGGGATTGGGCTTTTTCCGTAGTTAAAACCAGCCATTAATGTAAGAGGCTGAATGGGTGAGTACTCTACGCCTAACATATATACCCACTGGTTTTTCCAGTTGAAATCCCATGAACCCATTGGTTTACCATTATTTGCTATACCATCTACTGGTACTTTATCCATTACATTTGACCAATTAATCCACTTTACATCGGCTTCAACCCTTAAGTTATTTACAGGTCTAAAATTTACACCAAACTGTACGGTTTGGGGCATATCAAGCCTCATGCGTACTTTGTAGCCGTCAAACATACCACCTAGCATACCTGTGTTTGGTATTGTATTCCACTGGAGTGTTTGCATCCAACGCTTTGACTGATAAGCCAACCCAAACTGCCACATATCGTTTAGCTTATACAAAAGGCCTAAGTTAAATCCAGCACCGTATGCATTTTGTGCAGATAGTGAGTTTACAGCAGTTCCTGTTTTTGCTGTTGTTGGCAACTGAGATGCCTTATTAGAAGGCATTTGTTGAGCAATTGCTGCATTATTCATATCCATTTCAAGCGCCATAGACTGATACACAAACACAGGTGCAAAACCTATAGATAGGTGGCCGTCTATTCTATAAGCACCTGCTAAATCCATTTCCATCATCTGCATATTTGAGTAGACTTTTTGTAAAGGTTGCGCCTGAGGACCAAACCCATTTGGGTTATTCCAGTCAACACCCATACCAGATACGCCGTACATACCAATACCCCAAGTAAAATTAGACTCTTGACAGTTGCAGCCTTTTGGGTTTATTGCTATGCCAGCTGCTGGCACCACATATACATTTGATTGACTGCCCTGACCATTTAGGTATCTAAGCGGCACAAATATATCACCGCCTACAGATGCGCTAGATGTAGGAAGCCAAGCAATGCCTGCTGGGTTTGTAAGGATTGTTGATGCATCCTGTGGGTTAGCCACAGCCGCACCACCCATTGCTAACTGCTTTGCTCCAAGACCTGTCATAAAATAGCCGTTTGTTGCAAATGATTTTGTTGCAACACCAATGCTTAAACCAACCGTCAAAGCTACTGCTAAAGAAAGATGTTTTTTCAACATAAGACCCCCAAAATAGTAATTTTGTCACAGTATAATAAAATTATTTTATAATTGTCAAGAAAAAAATGATATTTTTGAAAAAAAACTGCTGAAAGCTACTAAATGAGATAATAATTTACTCTACTATAGCATCTAATCTTGCAGTAGCTTGTTTATTTTGTTTTGTGCGTTCTTTAAAAAACGATTTAAATCTTTCTCAATTGCTTCAAAGACAGCTATTAGCTGTTTGCCCTTTGGTGTGAGCCTTGAGCCGCCACCATCCAGACCGCCGATTTTAGTCTCTATAACGGGCTGACTCGAAAGGCTGTTTATTTCTTTAACAATATCCCACGCAGCTTTGTAGCTCATTTTCATATCTTTTGCTGCCTTTGATATAGAACCATAGTAGTCTATCTTTTTTAGTAGTTCTACTTTGCCTTTTCCTAAAAAATTTTTGTCGTCAATGTCAACCCAGATTCTGCCGAAAATCTTTTTTTCTTCCAAAAAAAAGCTCCTTTAATTAAGATTTATAATTTGCTTTGTCGTATATGACATATCTAATGCCACCAGTTGGGTTTGGTACATCGTTAAAATATCTAGGTATAAGGTGAAAATGCAGGTGGTTAATTGTTTGGCCTGCAGCTTGACCTTCGTTTAAGCCAAAGTTATAGCCATCGGGTTTTTTTGAAATGTATGAGCTTTTTAGTGCATTTTCTATAAAATCAAGAGATTTTTCGTTGATAGGCCTTAAATTTTCATATAATTCTTTTAAATCATTTTTTTTAAGGAAATCTTTAGCACTTGAGATGGCTTTTTTTAAGTAAAAAAAGTCATTATCGCTTAAATCATCAATTGATTCAATATGCTTGATAGGTATAATAAGCATATGTCCTGGGTTTACGGGAAATTTGTCCATTATTACAAAAAATCTATCGTTTTCGAACAATACATCGCTTTTCTGCTCATAAATATTACAAAATAAGCACTCTTTCATAAATACCTCACAATTTCATAATTTGTAGTTCTAAGCGCAGGGATAAAACCTGCTTGTTTTATTAGATTACCAAGTTCCTCTATTGTAGCTGTTAGTCTAAAACCAGCTTGAGCCATAACATTTTCTTCAAACAATAAACTACCCAAATCGTTTGCACCAAAAAAAAGCGCTATTTGACCAATTTGTTTACCCTGAGATGCCCATGAAGCTTGAATATTTTCGATATTGTCTAGGTAAATGCGTGATATTGCCAAAATTTTAAGGTAGTCTATGCCGGTTGCTTTGTTAGTGATAAATTTTTTTAATGCAGTGTTTTCTGGCTTAAAATCCCAAGCTATAGCAGCCCTAAAACCATGTGTTTCATCCTGCAACCTCCTTATATTATCTAAATGGTCTATAATATCCTCTTTTGTTTCTATGTGGCCAAACATCATTGTGGCGGTTGTTTTTATACCTAATTTGTGAGCTTGTCTTGAAATTTCTAGCCACCTATCTGTGTTAATTTTGTTTGGTGATATTTTTTTTCTTACGCGCTCTGATAAGACTTCTGCGCCCCCACCTGGCATTGTGGATAGTCCTGCTTTTTTCAAATCCTCAAATACTTCTTTTGGGCTTTTGTTGCTGATTTTGCACATTAAATCAATCTCTGGTGGCGAGAATGCATGCACATGTATACCAATGTTTGATAGTTCTTCTACCATTTTTATATAGTAGCTGTAGTCTATTTCTGGGTTTAGACCGCCTTGGATTAAAACTGTGCTAAGACCTGCCTCTTTTGCGACAATTGCTTTTTGTTTTAACTGGTCAATAGTTAGCACATAGGCATCTTTGCTGTTTTTGTTTCTGTAGAACGCACAAAAAGAGCATTTTACAGTACAAATATTGGTGTAGTTTATATTTGTGTCTGCTATAAATGTCACAAGCTTTGTAGGATGCTTTTGAAACCTGACGCTTTGTGCCATTTTGCCCAATTCAAGTAAATCTATATTAAATAACTCAAGTGCCTCTTTTTTTGAAACTCTCATTTGTAAACCTTTAGTTCGTTGTATAAAGCGTCTCTTTCAACAGGCACAAACCCTGCATTTTTAACCATTTCAACAATTCTTTGCCTAGCCATACCGCTTGGGCTAGTTGCACCTGCGGCATGAAAGATACTTTCTTTTTCAATTGTGCCATCGATATCATCTGCTCCAAAATGCAAGCCTACCTGCGAGATACTGTCTGACATCATAACCCAGTATGCTTTTATATGGTCAAAATTATCTAAAATAATGCGCGATATTGCAAGTACTTTTAGCTGGAAAACGGCACTTTGTTTTTGAATGTGCTTTTCAAAAATTGTGTTTTCTGGGTGAAATAACAGTGGTACAAAACACAAAAAACCATTTGTTTTTGCCTGCAAGCTCCTTAGTTTAAACAAATGATCAATGATTTCTTCTTGCGTTTCGATATGCCCAAAAAGTAGCGTAGCGTTGCTTTTTATACCCATACTGTGCGCAAGCGCATGAATTTGTGACCACTCTTCAAAGCCGATTTTTTTTGGGTAAAGTTTTTTTCTTACACGCTCGCTAAATACTTCTGCACCTCCACCTGGCATTGTGGATAGTCCTGCAGCTTTGAGTTTTTCTAGTACCTCCTTATAGCTAAGTGAGCTTATTTTAGAAAAAAAATCAATTTCTGCTGCTGTGAAGGCTTTTATATTTGCATTTGGTGCTGCCTTTTTGACGGTTTCTAATAGTTTGATGTAATATGAAAAATCCAATTTTGGGTTTAGAGCACCTACTATATGGATTTCGTGTAAATCTTCAATCGCTTTTAGTTCTTTTTCTACTTGCTCAAAATTCATTGTATAGGCATCTTTGTCTTCTTCGTTTCTGTAATAAGCACACATTAGGCATTTTGATGAACAGATATTTGTGTAATTTATATGTTTGTTTATCGTAAAATACACTTTATTTGCACTTTTTGAAAACTTGATTTTTTTAGCCATTAAGCCTAAATCTAATAGATCTGCGTTTTGGAATAAATCCAACGCTTCTTTGTACGATAAAGGTTCTTTTTCAACTTTTTCTGATAATACACTTTTCATTATTAACTCCCTAAATATGTTAAATGCTCAAAGAAATTTGGGTAAGAGGTGCTGGGTGATTTTGTTTCTTGGAGTTCTAAGCTGTATCCTAGTGCTTTTAGTATAGAAAAGCTCATCGCAATTCTGTGGTCAAAGTGGGTTTCTATATAGGCTTTTTGAAGTTTTTTAGATGGCTCTATTTTAAAGCCATCTTCGTATTCTTCTACACTAACACCTAATTTTTTAAGATTTTCAACGATTGATTTAATACGGTCGCTTTCTTTTACCCTGAGTTCTTTTGCATCTTTTAAAATGCTTGGTTTTTCTGCAAACAAAGACAGTATTGACAAAATTGGTATCTCATCTATGAGCGTAGGCAAAATCTCGCCATCAATGTAAAACGGTTTTAAGTTTGGCGAATATCTAACGAGTATGTCTGCAACTTCTTCGCCGCACATAGTTTTTTTATTTAAAATCTCATAATTTACACCCATATCGCTAAAAACTTTCAGTATGCCCGTACGCGTGGGGTTAATCAAGCAATCGCAAAAAACTGCCTCACAATTGGGTTTTAATGCACACATTACCATAAAAAATGCACAAGACGAAATATCCGCTGGCACATCTATCTCAAATTTACCCTTAAGCTCTCTGTTTTTACCAAGAGCAATTTTTAGGCCTTCTACAGTTAAATCTACACCAAATTGTTTTAGCATAATTTCTGTGTGATTTCTTGATAGGTGCGGTTCTGAAAATTCAACCTTTTCATCAGTATAAAGACCCGCAATCAAACATGCAGATTTTACTTGAGCCGACGCAATGTTTGAGTGATATTGGATGCCGTTTAACTTGTTTTTGCCATATATTGCAAGTGGGGCTAGGAAATTTTTTCTTGATAAAATGGTTGCACCCATTTGCGTTAATGGTTCTATAATACGCTTCATTGGTCTATTTTTTAGGGAGCTATCACCTGTTAAAATGCTTAAAAAATCCTGTCCGGCACACACAGCGCTTATGAGTCTTATACCTGTGCCTGAGTTACCTAAGTCAATTATATCAAAGGGTTCTTTTAAGTATTTACCACTGCCTTTAATTGATACAATACTATTATCTATGCTTATTTCAACGCCAAACTTTTTAAATGCTTCAAGTGTATTTAGTGTATCTTGGGCAAATAGAAAATTTTTAACCTTAACAGTACCGTAGGATATGCTTGAGAAAATAGCGCTTCTGTGTGATATAGATTTATCTGAGGCACACCTTAGAGTCTTTATTTTATCCATACATCCGCCTTATATACCACTAAGGTATTTGTTTTTTTATTGTAAACAAAGCCATTTGATTTTTTTATGTCAATTTTTTCCGACTCAAGTGAAGCGTTTGTGTTTGACGATAATGTATTATTTGCATTATCCCAGTAAGCTTTTTGTGTCTTTACTAAAAAATTTTTGCCTATTGCTGTGCAATTTCCTATTAAGGAAGCGTTGTTGTTTTGGTAAATATACACATTGTTTGCTGAGATTTTAAATTCCCGCTCGCCCTTGTAGAAAAAAGTAGCGTCTTTAGCAAAGATTGTTGAGCCAATATATTGGGCAAATGCTGAGTTTATAATTTGGGTTGCGTTGTCAGCAAGTCTTACTATGTGTATGTCTTCTGCATAGGAGCTAATTTGAGTTTTTTGTTTAGCTGTAGTTTGTATATTTAAAACATTTTTTGATACATACATTATCAGTATGATTGTAATTAAGCTAAGAACTACTTCAGTGCTTCTCAACCACACAATTAATCCCAAAAATTTTTAACGCCATTGAGTTCCAAAATTTTTTCTACTATTTCCCTAACAGCACCCCTGCCACCTTCTTTGGTTGAGATAAAATTTGCAGTCATTTTAACTTTTATATGAGCATCTTTTGGACTTGCGCTAAATGCGCATTTTTTCATAGGCTCAATATCTATAATATCATCGCCTATATAGGCAAGCTCACTGTAATCTGCATTGTAATAATCTTTAATATAATCAAGCGCTTGTAATTTGTTTAATTGATTTTGTATGCACAGTTCTACATTTAATTCTTTGGCCCTAAGTGTTGTAACTTTAGAATATCTACCGGAAATAAAAGCAATCTTAATACCATGCTTTTGCGCTATATGAAAAATATGGCCATCTTTTACATCAAAAAATTTGTATTCTATGCCGTTTTCATCAATAATAATACGACCGTCTGTTAAAACGCCATCAACATCCATTACAATAACTTTTATCACTAAATGACACCTGCTTTCATTATATCGTGTAGGTGTATAACACCAATAATTTTATTGTTTTCGCATACAGCCAAGCTTGTAATAGAATAATTTTGCATTAGGTTCGCAGCTTTAATTGCAAGGGCTTTTTTTTCTATTATTTTAGGATTCTTTGTCATCATATCTTTGGCTTTTAAGTCAAATACAGCTTTTTTGAACTTTTCTAAAATCCTTCTTAAATCACCGTCTGTTATAACACCATAAAGCGAAAAAGAATCATCTACTACAAATGCAACACCTAATCGCTTTGAAGAAATCTCAAAAAGCACTTGTTCAAAGCCATCATCTAAATTTACTGTTGGCAAATCCTTGCCTTGATGCATGAGCTCTTCTACATACGTAAGGAGTTTTTTGCCAATTGAGCCTCCTGGATGCAACATCGCAAAATCCTTATCTTTGAATCCTCTTTTTACAATAAGGCCACAGGCTATAAGATCCCCAATAACAAGCGTAGCAGTTGTAGAAGCCATAGGGACTAATTTTATAGGAGAGGCTTCTTCTTTAATGTTTGCATCTAAAACAAAATCGCTAAAGTTAGCAAGCTCTGAGTGCTTATTGCCAACTACTGATATTATTTTTAAACCCATTCTTTTTATGGGGTTAATTAGCCCAAGCAACTCTGTTGTGTTTCCTGAGTTTGATATGAAAACAGCTAAATCATCGGATTTTAGCATACCTAAATCACCGTGGTATGCATCAGTTGGGTGTATGAATATAGAGGCAACCCCAATGCTTGAGAGTGTAGATGCTATTTTTCTTGCAATAAGCCCTGATTTTCCAACGCCAAAAAAAATTATTCTCCCTTTACACTTGTCTATCTCGTTGATTACATTTACAAAAGATTCATTTAATATATGTTCGATATTTTTTACTGCTTGTACCTGTAAATCCAGAGATTTTTTAAGTGAATCTAAAAGTTTATCCATTTTTTAAGATTTTTTTCCTAAATTGCTAACCTTTTTCTGCAGAGTGCTGTCAAATGGCCTTTTTTGTAAAGCTTTTGTGAGATAATCAAGCGCTTTTTGTGTATCTCCCATTTTTTCAAAAATCTCTCCAAGCATCATATCACTGTAGGTAGAATCACCTTGAATGGATTCTAAAATAACTGTTTGGTCATTATAATCAACTTCATCTATACTGAATTCTTCATAGGAAATTTCATGGTCAAAAAAGTACTCAATCATATTTTTTTGCGATGTGTAATCAGAAAGTAAAAAATATTTAAACAAATCCTTTGCTTCACTGTACCCACTTATGATTGAATCGATGCAAATAATGCCAAAATATGCTATATGTGAAAATTTATTATCATTACTTATATCATTTAAAAAAGCGAAATAGTTTTTTGATAACTGGTATTTACCAGCAAAAAAGGATTCAACGGCTTTTTCAAATATTTCCTCATAATCTATAACCATATATTAAACCCCTCGTAACTTGTATTTTGCGCATCTTGAACATCTATGTTTTCAACAATTGCCCTTTTGGGGCCTATCTTGCAGGCACTGATATATTGTGCAACTAATTCTTTCTCGCCACACACTACACTTTCTACCATATTTGTGCCCACATTTTTTACATAGCCACTAAGCCCCAACTGTTTTGCTATATTTTCTAGGTAAGCCCTAAAACCTACGTTCTGGACTTTACCAGTTATTCTGATAAATTTACATACACTCACATTTACTATTTTACTCAAAGAACTCAAATTATGCAAGACCAATTCAATTTTTAAAAAGTGTTGACAAATTAACTCCGATTGATTAATATAAATGTGTTTTGTTTAATGGGAGGATTTAATGAAAAGCTTTGTGGCAAAAAACGATGTTTCAAACAAAAAATGGTATTTGATAGATGCAAAAGGTGTGGTCTTGGGTGATTTGTGTGTGAAAATTGCAAATATTATAAGGGGTAAAGACAAGCCTACTTTTACGCCCAATGTTGATTGTGGTGATTTTGTAATTGTAATTAACGCTAAGGATATTGTTTTAACCGGAAAGAAACTTGATCAAAAAAAATATTTTACGCACAGTGGCTATATGGGTGGCATTAAAGAAATTACAGCAAGAAAATTATTAGTCAAAGACCCAGAGCGTATGATTAAGCATGGTGTGTGGGGAATGTTGCCTAAAAATAGACTATCAAAGAGGCTTATTAATAAAGTTAAAGTATATGCAGACCAATATCATCCTCATGAGGCTCAAAAACCTCAAGAAATAAAAGTAGGAGAATAAGATGGATAGATATTATGCTACTGGCAAAAGAAAAACTGCTGTTAGCAAAGTTTGGCTTAAAGAGGGTAGTGGCGTTATTCGTATAAATGGTAAAACATTGGACGAATATTTTGGTGGCCTTAATACTTTAAAGCTAATAGTAGAACAACCCATTAAAGTTACTGGCTATGATACAAAGCTTGACTTTGACTGTCAAGTAATGGGTAGCGGTCTTTCTGCACAAGCAGGTGCGATAAGACATGGTATAAGCAGGGCGTTAGTAATGTTTGATCCTCAAGCACGCAATATTTTAAAACCACTTGGATTTTTAACAAGAGATCAGCGAAGTGTTGAAAGAAAAAAGTATGGATTGAAAAAAGCACGCAAATCTTTCCAATGGTCAAAACGATAAATTTTATTTATGCTGCATGTTGGGATAGTTGGTGTAAGTGGCTTTACAGGCCTAGAGCTTGTAAAGTTACTGTTACACCACCCTTTAGTTAGTATAGATTACATTGCCTCAAGAAGCCATATCGGTGAGCCTTTAAGCAGTATCTTTCCTTCTTTAAATAGTATTTGCGATAAAAAGATTGAAACGATAGATGAAGACAGGTTAAAGGGTTTAGATGTTGTTTTTTTAGCTTTACCGCACGGTGTATCTATGGAGCTTGCTTGTAGGATTCACAATAATGTTCGCATTATTGATTTAAGTGCAGATTTCAGATTAGCAAAAGATTTGTATGAAAAATGGTACAAAACGCATCTGTGCCCAGATCTGATTGAGACTGCTGTGTATGGTTTGCCAGAGCTCAATAAAGGTAAGATTAAAAATGCTCAACTTGTAGCAAACCCTGGCTGTTATGCTACAGCAAGTATATTATCTATTCTGCCTTTTTTAGATATTATTGACGGTGATGTTATTGTTGATGCAAAAAGCGGTGTAAGTGGTGCTGGCAGGTCCCTTAGGGAAGATTTGCTATTTAGCGAAGTTGCATCGTCATTCAGAGCATATTCAGTTGCCAAGCATCGCCATCAGCCAGAAATTCAACAGGTATTAAGTGAAATAAAACCTGTTAGTGTAACATTTGTTCCACATTTGCTCCCAATAAATAGGGGGATTTTAACAACGATTTACGCGCATATCCCAACTATATACGATGAAGTGTTTTTATTTGAGAAGCTTCAAAGATTTTATATAAACGAACCTTTTATTAGAATTTTAAAAGATTTGCCTCAGATAAACAACTGTGCTGGGACAAATTTTTGCGATATATCTTTTGCACTTGATAAAGACAATAATCGGCTTATTATAATTAGTGTTATTGATAATTTGCTTAAAGGTGCAAGCTCGCAGGCTGTTCAAAATATGAATATTATGTTTGGTTTAAAAGAGGAGGAAGGCTTAAATTTAAAGCCGTATTACCCATGAATTGCAAAATTACACATGATGGATTTGATGTATTTGAATCAATTAAAACTGCATCTGTTAGGTCTGGTATCAAAAAAAAGGGTGAAGATTTAGCATTAATATATTTTGAAAGACAGGCAACATTTGCCGCCGTTTTTACCACTAATAAAGTGAAAGCTCACTGCGTGATTTACGATGAGGAACTATTAAAAAAGAACCGAACAGTAAGGGCTGTTTTAATAAATAGTGGTAACGCTAATGCCTGCAATGCAAATGGTTTTGAAGCTATAAAAGAAATAACGCAATCACTTTCAAGCCAACTTGATATTAAAGAAAATGAGATTTTTATTGCCCAAACGGGCATAATTGGTGAAGAGTTTCCTACAAAAAAGGTAATAAATGCTTTTACAAAGCTTAAAGACAATCTAGGTAAAAATACGCAAAATTTATCTAGAGCAATACTTACAACAGATAAAGTTCCAAAGATTATATCAATTGAATGTAAGTATGCAGATGTGGTGTTTCATATTGGCGGCGTTGCAAAGGGCGCAGGTATGATTCACCCTAATATGGCAACAATGCTTTCTTTTATTGCAACGGATTTAACTTTAGACCAGGATACTTTATTAAAGGCTTTAAAAGAGGCTGTTGATAAGTCTTTTAACAGGATTAGTGTAGATGGTGACATGTCAACAAACGATACAGTGTTTATTGCTTCTACTAATGAAGTAGGAGAATTAATATCTGAAGAAAACGAATTTTATAGATATTTTGTTGATAAATTAACAGAGTGTTGTGTATATTTAGCAAAAGAAATTGTAAAAGACGGCGAAGGCGCAACAAAGTTTTGCGAAGTGTTGGTATTTGGTGCCAATAATGATGAAGATGCGCAAAAAGTAGCCCGCTGTGTTGCTAACTCTTTGCTTGTAAAAACTGCTATATTTGGGAAAGACCCCAATTGGGGCAGAATTATTGCGGCCGTTGGCTACAGTGGCGCCAGTATTGATGTAGAGAAGTTAGAAATCAAAATTGGCGATTATTTTGTTTATTCTTGGGGAAAACCTCAAGAATTTGACAAAATTGCTCTTCTTGAGTATATGAGAAGAAATGATTCTATAAAAATATATATAAATTTAAATATTGGTGGTTCCAACTTTAATTTATACTTCAGTGATTTAACTAACGAGTATATAAAAATAAATGCGCAGTACCATACTTGAGCCTTGACTTTTTGATAATTATTATTAAAATTGTAATAGAATAAAGCTCAAGGAGGCGTAAGATGGCTGTTTACAAATGCGAAAAATGCGGATTTGAGAAAGAGTCTAAGTGTAAGCCAAGAAAGTGTCCACAATGTGGTAGTAAAGATTCTTTTAAGAAAAAGGAGGTGTAATTATGGCTAAGATGACAGAAAGGTTTTTATGGGAGGCTTTTGCAGGCGAATCTCAAGCACATATGAAGTATTTAAATTTTGCAAAAGCAGCGGAAAAAGAAGGCAAATCAAACATTGCAAGGCTATTTAAAGCAATTAGCCAGGCAGAAGTAATACACGCATCAGGTCATTTAAAATTGTTAAATGGCGTTGGGAGTAGCCTTGATAATGTAAAGAGTGCATGGGAAGGCGAAAACTTTGAAAGCGAAGAAATGTACCCAGCTTACGAGGCTGTTGCAAAAGAGCAGTCACAAGATAAAGCAGCAAAATGGATTAATCAAGTTTTACAGGTTGAAAAAGACCATAGAAGCTTGTACGAGAAAGCAAGGGCTGCCCTAGAGCAGAATAAAGATGCAGATTTTAAAGATATATTTTTGTGCAGTGTGTGTGGTTATGTAGCATTAGATGCAGCACCAGATAAATGCCCCGTATGTGGCGCACCTGCAAGTGCTTTTGAAAAATTTTAGAAGATTATCATGAATGAACAAGCGCTTTATTTAATTAATTACGGTTTATATATTGTTGGGTCTAAAGTAGATTCAAAGATAAACGCCCAGATATCAAACACAGTGTTTCAAGTAACAGATAAACCCAACACAATCGTAATATCTATAAATAAATCCAATTATACGCATGAGTTTATTGAAGCCAGTAAGCTATTTACAGTTTCTATTATTGCAAAAACAGCACCACTGTCGCTTATTGGAAATTTTGGCTTTAAAAGTGGTAAAAATGTTAATAAGTTTGAAAAGATAAGTCATTTGCTTACAAAAAACGGTTTACCTGTTGTTTTAGAACACACGCTGGGCTATATAGAATGTCGTGTAGTAAATAGCATAGATGTTTTTACGCACACGCTCTACATAGGGGAAGTAATTGATGCTGAAATATTCAAAAAAGACGAACCAATGACTTACGCTTACTATCATGAAATTAAAAATGCCCAAGCACCAAAATCTACGCCCATTTACCAAGCACCAAAATCAAGCAAAAAATATGTGTGCAAGGTGTGTGGATGGGTATATGACCCAGAAATTGGCGACCCAGATGGTGGGATTAAACCCGGTACTGAGTTTGAAGATATACCAGATGCTTGGGTATGTCCCGTATGCGGTGCAGCAAAAAGCGATTTTGAACTATTAAAATAAAAAAGGAGGTTTCTATGTCAAAATTAGCAGATTTCGTAAAATACGAAGCAGATGAAAAAAAGGAAAAACATGTGCCGGTTATTGATGCTCCAGATACCGTTAAAAAAGGAGAGTTTTTTAGTGTAACAGTAACAGTGGGTAAAGATATCCCTCATCCAAATACAAAAGAACACTACATTGGATGGATTGAAGGTTTTGTGGTACCAAAAAGCGGTGTGGCAAAATCTATTGGAAAATTTGTTTTTGAACCAGAAATCACAGATTCAACCGCTACATTTAGGATTAGATTAGAAGAAGATGCAACATTATTTGCTTGGGGCTACTGCAATATACACGGCGTATGGGAAAATTCTAAGCAAATTAAAGTAGAATAAAATAATATTTGGGCGCTTTATGCGCCCTTTTTAGTGGAGGTTGAAATTGAAAGCAGGTAGGGATCCTTTTAAAATAAAAGATGGTATACACTGGGTAGCAACGCTTGATCCAGACTTAAAAATATTTGATATCATTATGCGTACAGCTCATGGCTCTACTTATAATTCTTATTTGGTAGAAGGCACAAACAAGAAGGCTATCATTGATGCAGTTAAAGAGCCTTTTTTTGATGGTTTTTTAGAAAATTTGGAAAAATTAAATGTTAAGCCAGAAGAAATTGACTATTTGGTTGTAAATCACAATGAGCCAGATCACTCAGGTGCATTGCCAAAGTTACTTGAGTATATGCCAAATGTACAATTGGTTGTGAGCAAACAGGGCAAGGTTTTTTTGGATAATATAATAAATACAAGCTATAATTGCATAGAAGCAGACGATAATTTGGAAATTGATCTTGGTGGTAAAACATTAAAATTTATTATAGCACCTTTTGTGCACTGGCCAGATACAATGTTTACATATGTGCCAGAAAGCCGTGTTATTTTCACTTGTGATTTTTTAGGCAGCCATTTTTGCGATGAACGAATGTTTGATACCGAAGCAGAAGATTTTTCTGAAGATTTTAAATTTTATTACGATGGTATAATGAGGCCTTTTAAAGAGTATGTCTTACAACACATTGAAAAAATAGAAAAACTTAATGTAGATATTATAGCACCAAGCCACGGACCAATTCTAACACAGCCCAAAAAATACTTAGAACTCTATAAGACTTGGTCGCAGCCTATGCAAGAAAAATTAGTCGCTGTACTGTATGTTTCTGCGTATGGCTATACAAAGAAATTAGCCCAAGAAATAGCGCGCGGCATACAGTCAGAAGGCGTAAAAGTAATTACAAAAGATATTGTTGATGTTATTGAAAAAGAAAAGCCATATCTATTAGATACTGTGCAGAGAGCATCGCTTGTCGCTGTGGGTTCTCCTACAATAAACGGTGATGCAGTAGAGCCCATTTGGGAGTTTTTATCAAGCCTTGCTACAATCAAAATTAGGGGTAAAATGGGGTTTGCATTTGGCTCATACGGTTGGAGCGGTGAGGCATCAAAGCTTATCAATCAAAGAATGAAAGATATCAAATTTAATATGCCGCTTGAACCATTTAGAGTTAGATTTAGACCAACTAACGAGGATTTACAAAAAGCTTTTGAAATTGGTAAACAATTAGCACAAAAGGTTAAGGAGATGCCATGAGTCAAAAAATCATAGATATTTTAAATGAAGCCATACAAGCCGAGATTGGTGCTATTATGCAGTATATGGCTGGTCATTACAGAACGCCCAAAGATAAACATCCAGTGATAAGAGAAATGCTTGAGCGTATTTCTGTTGAAGAAATGAAGCACGCAGAAAAATTTTCTAAACGAGTCGTTGCATTAGGTGCAAAAGAAGCAATAACGCCCGATATAGTTCATTTTTCAAACGATTTAGTTGAGATTATGGATTTGAATGAAAAATCAGAAGATGGTGCAATTGAAATGTACCAAAAGCATATCAAGATTTGCGAAGAAGAAAAAGACCTTGAAACTAAGTCAATATACGAAGAAGTGCTAAAAGATGAGTTTAGGCATAAGAAAATCTTTTCTGCTTTTAAAAGACTGTTAGAAAGCAATCAGGAGGGTTTATGAAAAAATACAAATGCAAGGTATGTGGCTACATTTATGATCCAGAAAAAGGCGATCCAGATGCAGATGTGCCACCAAATACACCGTTTGAATCTCTACCAGATGACTGGGAATGCCCAGTTTGTGGCGCAGCAAAAGTTGATTTTGAAGTCTACGAAGAAGCTTAATATTTTTTTACCGACAAAGCGAATTATTTCGCTTTGTCGGTAAATTTCTTTATTGAGCAGGGCAAACTTCTTTTACTATGTTACTTATTAGCTTTCCATTTTGCCAAGTTTTAATTCTAACTTTTTTACAGCCTGTTGTTGGGTCGTAGCCAATTGGTTCGGCTTTTACTACGCCATGTGTGCCATCGTTTGTTGTTGTTTCATACTGAACAGGTTGGTTGTATTGAGCTGCTTGCTGAGCTGATTGGGATTGTATCTGAGCTAAAGTATACCCTGCTACGGCACCAAGTGCAGCACCTATTGCCCCACCTTTCCATCTATTATTAGGACTAAGCAAAGCCCCTGCTACGGCACCAAGTACAGCACCAGCTCCAGCGCCTTGATAACCTTGTTGTGTGGGTTGTTGCAATGTTTGGCAGCTTGTTAAGTTTAAGCTGGTTGTTAATAGTGTAGCCGCTAAGCCAAAGCTTACGATTTTGCTTTTTAAGTTCATATCATCCTCCTTCATTTTTTTCTATTATATCTTTGTAGTATAGTAAAGTCAAATACAAGTAAAAGAATGAAACTAACTACATTTCAGATATTATTATTTTTTCTGGTTTTTGTGTTTTGGTTCTAATAAAAGGTAAGAAAAATAAAAATATCAATACAACCCACATCATAATGAAAATCGTCTCGAAATGCCATTAATGAAAACCATAAGCCTAAAACCGATATTGATATTTTTAAAGAGAAACTCAATGAATTAATAAAATTCTTAAACTTCAGCCATATAATCTCCATACTCATAACATTGCCTCCACTTAATGCCAATAATTCTTTTATTTAAAGGGTAGATTTGCAAAAAAAAATTAAAAAACCTCTTTTTCTTTCTAAATTTGCAGTTTAATTGAATTTTTTTAAACTAAAATTATCTATTTCCCTGTATTTTTCTTTTGGTTTTTTGTACATTATTCTATAATATAAATCAAACACAAAAATAGGGATGTAATGGAATAGCAGAGTTTAAAGCCACTTGTGGAAACACTCTGAATGCGGGTTTGATTCCAGCCCCTAGCACCAAAAAACTCATATACATAGTTTTTTTATTTTATAATTTCAGCTGAACAAATATAGTTCTTTTATAAACAGTGATTGATTTTTTTAGGCAGGCTAAACTTACCTGCCCAAAAAACATATTTAATATCTATCTATCAAATTATACGCTTGCTGAGTGGCTGTGTAAATATCAGCTACTTTGGCTGCATCTCCAATAATTTCTATATTTTTAAATTTATCTTTGATTTGCTCATACAATGTTCTATCTGATTTCGTGCCTATGCTTGAGATTATAGTATCAAAATTACCTAAATTTATAACTTCGTCCTCTTGGCGCGCAAAAACCCCTTCTTTTGTAAATTCTTCGACGCTCGTGCCTACAAACATTTTGACATTTGGGTTGTTTTTAAGTCTTGCAAGCGTAAAATCCTGAGTTAGTTCGTTTAAAATATCAACACCTACAACCTCAAAATTTTCGTTAGCTAATATTTCTATAGCTTCTCTGCCAATTAAGCCAATACCTAAAACTAGCACCCTTTTGCCTTTTGGTTTTGCTTTGCCTTCAAAAAAACTAAATGCATCAATAACATACTCTGATTCTATACCTTTGATATTTGGTATCTGAGAATTAGCACCCGTTGCAATCACAACTAAATCAGGATTTAGGGCTTTAATTTTCTCATACGTAGCAGACTCATACCTAAACTCTACACCTCTTCTTTTAGCTTCGCTAATAAGTGCATTGAGTGGCTTTTGCATTGCATCTTTATACGGAGCTTTGGTAGCTAATATAAATTGGCCGCCAAGCTCTTTTTTCTCAAAAACTATTGCATCATAGCCTTTCATTTTAGCATAAATACCAGATGCGATACCTGCTGGACCACCACCTACAATACAAACTTTAAGCTTTTTGCCAGAAGGTTCAAAAAATTTTTTATCCACAAAAGGATTTGTGATACATCCAAGTCCTATGCCACTTCTCACATTGTATAAGCAACCCTGCAAACAACCACCGCAGTACCATATTTTATCAAGTTCATCATTAAGTAGTTTATTGACAAAGTATTGATCAGCCACAAGGGATCTGCCAAGACCAAAAAAGTCAACCCACCCTTCTTTTAGTAAAGCATTAATTCTTTCTGGGTTGCCCATTCTTCCATCAATAATAATGGGTAAATCTATTAGATTTTTGAGTTTTTTAAAGGATTCTATTTGTTTATCTGTAGGTGTTGATGCATAGCTATAATACCAAAGCGGTGTATCGCATGCATTGCCAAGACCTGCATGAATTGCTTTTACACCGTATTGAGTAGCTAAATTAATCAATGCTACATTATCTTCTTCTACAATGCCACTTTCTACAAATTCATTTGCCGAAACTCTTAAAATTAACTCCAATCCATCACTAAATTTAGCTACTTGATCAAATACCTCTTTAGCAAAAAGCAATTTGTCTTTACCATATTCATCTGTTCGCTTGTTGGTTCGCTCTTTTAAAAATTGTGCAATTAAATAGCCCATACCACCTTGAATTTCTATTGCATCAAAACCTGCTTTTTTAGCTCTTGCTGCTGATTGTCCAAATGCTTCTACAATTTCTTTAATCTGCTCTTTTGTAAGCTCTTTGGGCGTTTGCATAGTAGAAGGGCACATTATAGCACTTGGCGCCAAAACAACCCCATCGCTTGCTTTTGGGTTTGCTGCTCTACCTGCGTGATTTAGATTTATGCAAGCCAAAGAGCCATTGTCGTGAATAGCTTTTGTTATTTTAGAAAGCTCATCTATGCAGTAATCACTATCAATACAAAGCTGTTTTGGATGTTCTCTACCACTTTTTAGCACAGCGGTGGGCTCAATAATTATCAAAGCAACTCCACCTTGAGCTAAATTAGTATAATAGTTGATGTGTCTTTGATTTACCAAAGAATTAGTATCAGCGTAAGCCGTTTTTACAGGTGCTGCAATAAATGGGTTTTTTAAATGAAGCGAACCTATGTTTTTTCCTTCTAACTTCATATCAACCTCCTTTTTTTCTAAAATTATACCAAAAAAACACACTAGTCAATATATGACTAAATAAATTTAGAGTTACTAATACAAGAAAGTATCTTGACAATTTTATAAAACTGAATATTTTTAGATTTGTGAGTGCAAGAAAAATTTTTATTTTAATACTAGTTTTACTGTTAGTATTAATTGGCTACAAGGTATATACTCATTTATCTTACCAATACAAAGTAAAAAAAGCTTTGGAATTATTAAAAAATCAGCCCGTAATTGATATCTATTGCCCACTTAAGCCTATTAAGATAACAAAAATTTAGACCATCTTATGAGGGTCTAGGATTTCTTCTACTTGCTGTTTAGTTAATATGCCTTTTGCCAAAATAACTTCTTTTATTGTTTTATTTTCAATGTAGGCTTCATGGGCAATTGCAGCGGCTGCATCGTAGCCAATAATTAGCGCCAAAGGCGTAACAAGCGCCAAAGAGTTTTCAACAAAGCTATTTATGCGCTCTTTGTTTGCCATAAGCGGCATAATACATTTTTCGCTAAAATCATTAATAACATTTGACATAATATTTATAGCTTCGTTTATATGGTAAATAATAGCTGGCATCATAACATTTAACTCTAGCACACCAGCTTGAGCACATAGGTTAATTATCTGCGTATAGCCAATTACGCTGTAAGATACCTGCAAAACAGATTCTGGTATAACGGGGTTAACTTTGCCCGGCATTATAGAACTACCAGGTTGCAAATCCTTTAATATTAACTCACCAATACCACAACGTGGCCCGCACGACAAAAACCTAATATCACTTGCTATTTTAATCATACTTGATGCCAAAGTCGACAGACTTGCTGCAAAAAAATTCACAGAGTCCTTTGAGGCAATTGCTTCAAATAAATTTGGTGCTTGCTTATACTTAATATTTGTAAGCTGTGATATATTTTCAATAGCCAACTTTGCAAATCCCTTTGGTGCATTTAGACCAGTGCCTATTGCTGTTGCACCCAAAGCAAGCTCTTTTAAACCATTTAGACTAAATTCAATGCGTTTTTTATTATTTATAATTTGAGTTTTGTAAGCGCCAAATTCATCTGATAAGCGCATTGGCACAGCATCTTGCATATGCGTTCTGCCGATTTTAATGATGTTGTAAAATTCTTTTTCTTTATAATCCAACGCTTCTTCAAGATTATTCAAGGCGGGCAGTAATTTTTCATTTGCAAGCTTAACTATCATAATATGCATAGCTGTAGGTATCGTGTCATTGCTTGATTGACCTTTGTTAACATCATTGTTTGGATGAACTAGTTTTTGTCCCTTTTGACCACCTAATATTTCAGTTGCCCTATTTGCTATCACCTCGTTAATATTCATATTAGTTGAGGTACCAGAACCTGTTTGATAAACATCCACGGGGAATTGATCGTCAAATTTGCGGTCTAAAATTTCTTTGCAAGCTTGTATAATTGCATTGGCTTTTGTTTCTTCAAGAAGTCCTAACTCCTTATTGGCTTGCGCGCACGCAAGCTTTACAGTTGCCAAAGCATATATAAAATCCAAAGGCATAGGTTTTTTTGACACTTGAAAATTTTCTATAGCCCTTTGCGTTTGAGCACCCCAATATGCCTCATCGCTTACTAACACTTCTCCCATAGAATCCGTTTCTTTCCTCATAAAAAACCTCCTTATTTTGCTAATTTAAACCTAAACTTTTTTAAATTCAAGTCAAGTATAAGTCAATATTTCACTTTTTGTAATTATGTTAAACTTTGTGTATAATTTTTTTGTGTTTGAAACGCTACAGATTGTTGGTCAAGCTTATAGAGGGTATGGGTATTCATATTTAAAAAACAAAATCGTATTTGTACCGTTTACGCTCGAACAAGACAAAGTTAAAGTAAAAATAATTCAAGAAAAGAAAAATTATATGGTAGGAAAAGTTGTAACAATTATTGAAGGTTCAAAAAACAGGAAAAAACCATTTTGCAAGTATTTTGGTGTCTGCGGTGGATGTCACTACCAACATATTCACTATAATAAACAGTTAAATATAAAGGCTCAAATTTTAAAAAATATACTAAAGCGCATAGGAAAAATTGAGGTTGATAATATAAATATAATAAAAACTAAACAAACTTTTTATAGGCACAGGGTCAAATTTCAACAAAAAGGCGAAAATATAGGATTTTTTAAGCAAAGTTCAAATGATTTTTTAGCGATTGACTTTTGCCCTATCCTTGAAAAACCAATCAATGATTACATAAAAAATCACAAAAAAGACAAAAATATAGAAATCGATAGTTTTTCAAAATTAACAACTAAAAAAGGTGACTTGCTTAAACTGGATTTATCTTTTATAACAAAGGATACCTATCTTGAGTATCCAATGGGTGTCTTCACACAAATAAATCTACATGCAAACAAAGAACTTATTAAGATTATCACAAATTTGGTGGATGATAACAATGTTTTGGAAGCATTTTGCGGTATTGGAAATTTCACAATTCCATTGGGGCTTTTGGGCCATACCGTTGACGCTTTTGAGGTTGACAAAATTGCTATAAATACACTTCAACAAAATTCACAAAGACTCTCGCTTAAAATAAATGCTACCTGCTATGATTTAAATAAAAAGTTAAACTATGAACGGCCTATAGGTACAATTATTCTAGACCCTCCACGAAGCGGCTGTCCTGCTTTAATGAATTTTATTAATGAAAAAAAGCCAAGAAAAATTATATATGTTTCATGTGAACCGCCAACGCTTGCAAGAGATATTTCAATGCTTAAAAACTACTCTATTGAAAAGATTTTTTTGATTGATATGTTTGCAAACACCTACCATTTTGAAACTGTCGCGGTTTTATCTATAAATAAGTAAGTAATTTAAATAAATAAATCATTCTTGATATTGAGCCCAAAAATAATAAACTTCAAAGTAAGATTTTTAAAAGGGAGGTTTTATGCAGCAAAGAGGTTATTGGGGAACTTTGATTGGTGGTTTTCTTGTTGGCACCACACTTTTTATTTTTTATTATGTATCTGGTGCAGGTTTTGGTGCAAGTGGTGGGTTTTCGCAGCTATCAAGCTTCATTATAGCGTTGTTTTCTAAATCCTATATTGCTTCAAATGCATACACTGCAAAAGATTTAGGAGACCACGGAATTACTCACATTCTATACAACCGCATATTTTTTATTGACATTGGCATATTTATCGGAGGTTTTGTAAGTGCGCTTATCGGTGGAAGGTTGAGATTTTCTACAGATAAAGGCTCCAGTGCACCAACATCATATAGATACGCAATGGCATTTTTTGGCGGCATTTTGATTGCATACGCTACAAGATACGCAAGGGGTTGCACAAGTGGTCAAGGATTAGCTGGGGCAGGAGCATTTTCTGTAGGTGGGTGGTTATTTTTATTTTGCGTATTCGCCGGTGTTTATCTGACTGCAAGGTTATTTAGGAGGCAATGGCTATGAGTGCTCCACTTTATATAAACGGTGTTATTTCCGGCCATACAAATATGCTTTTTTCGATATTTGGTGGGTTTCTGTTTGGCTTTTTTTTAGAAGCAACGGGTTTTGCTTCTGCAAAAAACATTACAGACGAATTTTATTTTAGAAACAATCGTGTTATCCAAATGATGGTTTCAGCCATAATAACATCCACATTTTGGTTTTTGGTATTTGGCTCACTAGGACTTATACAGATACCAAATATCTGGACACCAAATTTATACCTGTGGCCCTATATATTTGGGGGGTTGCTCTTTGGCGTTGGTATGGCAATGAGTGGCTATTGCCCTGGAACATCAGTAGCTGCTATTGCAAGCGGCAAAAAAGACGCTATGGTATTTGGATTAGGTATGCTTGTTGGTATGGCTATATTTATATTCGGGTTCCCATTTGAAAAAGATTTTTATGTTTCAAGTGATTTAGGTCAAGTCTACTGGCATACACTATTTAACGCAAACACTGTGGTTTCATTTATAATAACGATATTAATAGGCGGTTTTTTTATAGGTTTTATGCAATATATGGTATCTTATGTAAACAAAAACCGCACAGAATCGAAAGAATACTCCATGCAATATGTAGTTGGAGTCCTAGCACTGATTTTTGTTATCTTAGTTACGGTATTGCTAAAAACACTCCTACCTGCAAGCTAAAGAAAGAAGGGGGCGAACAATCCCCCTTTTCTTTAATAAATATTGAGATTCATAAAAAATTAGTTTATTATACAATTTATGAAGTTTTTCTTAATTGCTGTTGCATTCTCATTATTATTTAGTATAAAAGCCTACTCAAAAGAGGCTTCAAATGGCCGAATACTTTACAATCAAGCTACTTTGCTTCTAAAAATGGGTGATTATAAAAACGCATTTATATATTTTTCTGGTGCTTGCTACAATAATTACCTACCGGGTTGCGATATGATGGGTTTAGTCGAGTACCAAATTGACAAAACCAAAGGCACGCAAATATGCAAACAGTGGGTAAAAGAGTTATCAAAAAGCAAAGATAAAAATGATAAAGCGCATTTAAAACAAGTATTAAAATACTACATTGACGCATTTAAGCAACTTGGCAATAAAGAATTATCAGACTACTTTGAAGAAACCTACAATAAGATATTTTTGCATATTCAAATAGAAGAAGTAAACCCAAAAGATAAAAATTAACCTGTTTTGTTTTAAGCAGTTTTGTGATAAAATTTTAATTATGAATTATTATGGTGTATTATTTAATATTGCTTTAAGCAAGAGATTTACCTACAAAAGCAACCAAGATATAAAAATCGGCACAAGGGTATTGGTAGATTTTAATAACAGAAAAAAAGTAGGTATTGTTTTTGAAAAAATACCTCAAACTGATGTATCTGAAATAAAAGACATCATATCTATACTTGATGATGAACCTATAATTAGTCAAGAATTGATAAAAACGATAAACTTTGCAAGTTATTATTATTTATGTCCTAAAGGACTTATTTTAAAAAATGCCTTACCTTCAAAAGTTTTTTTGCAGGAAATAGTTGATTTTCAAAGTAACATAAAAACTCAAATAAACCACGAAAAATTCTTTAAACTTAATGACGAACAAAAAAACATATACGAATCAATAAATCTAGATAAATTTAGTGTCAATTTAATCTTTGGCGTTACAGGTTCTGGTAAAACGGAAATTTTTTTGCATTTAATAAGGGATGTTATACAAAAAGGCAAAAATGCCATTGTGCTTGTGCCTGAAATTTCACTTACAAATCAATACAAAAGGATTTTTGAAGAAAAATTTCTCGATACTGTTGGGTTGTTCCACTCTCAATTAACGCCTAAGCAGAAGTTTATTGAGTGGAATTTATTCAGAAAGCAAGAAAAAAGGGTATTGCTTGGCACTCGCTCAGCCGCTTTTGTAGATTTATCAAATACAGGCTTAATTGTTGTAGATGAAGAAAACGATGATTCATATAAACAAGAAAACACTCCATCTTATAATGCTAAAAACTTGTTAATATACAGGGCAAAACAGCTTAATATTCCAGTAATACTATCAAGCGCAACACCCACAGTTGAAACTTACTATAAAGCAGCGATAACAAAAAAATTCAACCTATTTAGATTGCAAAATCGTGTAAACAACTGCAAGCTACCTACAGTTGAATTTGCAAAACCAGATAATAAAATTTTAAGCACCCAGTCAATAGAAGCTATAAAAAATTCGCTTTTAAATAAACAAACCTGCGCAATTTTAGTTAATAGACGCGGTTTTGCACATTTTTTGGTTTGCAGCGATTGTGGATATATTTTTAGATGCCCAAACTGCAATGTGTCGCTTGTTTACCACAAAAAAACAAAAGACTTAAAATGCCATTTTTGTGAGTCAAGTTTTGATATACCAAAACAATGTCCAAATTGTACAAGTTACAATATAAAAGATATAGGCACAGGAACGCAGAAAATGGAAGAATTTTTACGCGAAAATTTTGGCAATATAAATATTGAGCGCCTAGATAGAGATACAACTTTATCAAAAAAAAATACCCACAGCATAGTTTCAAACCTGCTAGATGGCAAAATTGACATCATAGTCGGCACGAGCATGATATCAAAAGGCTACGACATAGAAAAAATAAAGCTCGTAATTATATCTAACATTGAATCTATTTTTGCTTTACCAGATTTCAGGGTTGATGAAAAGGCTCTATCACTTATTATACAAACAGCAGGCAGAAGTGGTCGAAAAGAACAAGGTAGAGTTATTATTGAGTCAAAACTGCCACCTAGACTAGAAATTTTTGTTAAAAACAATGATTATGAGGGTTTTTTGAATGAAGAAATAAAAATAAGAAAATCGCTTAACTACCCACCATTTTCGCATCTAATTAGAATAATTTCTCAAAACCCAAACGAACAACTTGCAAAACAAAACATACAAAAATGTTCGGAAATCCTAATGAATGGCAATATTAACTTTCTTGGACCAACAAAATGCCCTATTGATAAGATAAAAAATAAACACAGGTATCATATTATTATCAAATCAAACGAAATATTTGCAACACTTGATTTTATAGCAAATAATCTTTACGATAAAAACTTAATTTTTGATGTTGACCCAATCTCTTTTTTTTAATATAATATATTTCAAGTTTAAATAGTAAAGGGGTGATCTGTTTGCCAGGTGTCTATGTAAGAGACAATGAATCTTTTGAAGAAGCCTTTAAGCGATTCAAAAAACAATGTGAGCGCGCAGGTATTCTCTCTGAAATAAAAAAAAGAGAACACTATGAAAAACCCAGCGAAAAGAAAAAGAAAAAAGCACTAGCCGCTCGCAAAAAGGCTCTTAAGAAAAAAAGGCTCGGCGAGAAAAAAAAATAAACTCCTCATCTTGAGGAGTTTATTTGGCTTATGAATAATTTTTTATTTAATTACTATGCAGCAAAAATAAAAAAAAATATTTTAGGTCGAAAAATCACTCATGTAGGCGCTAGTCTTAATACTGTTGTGTTAAATTTAGACAATGGTTTATCGATTTTTTTTAAATTAGATTCGCCTAGTGCTTTGTTTTTTGGCGATTACACAATTGAAAAAACTCAAAATGCTTTTGCATTAAACCTGCAGAAAAAATTAAACAAACTCAAAATTACTGATGTAGACTTTAGGGGCATTGAGCGCGTTTTAATTTTACACCTGTTAGATAAAAGGCTTGATATAGAGAATCGTTATCATTTGATATTTGAGATAACAGGAAGAAATGGGAATCTCATACTGACCGACTCAAATCAAAAGATAATAGAAGCCTACAGATTAATAAACGCAAGACAAATACTACCAAATAGAATTTACAAAAAGCCACACAAGATGCTTGATATTACTATAGACGATATTGATGTTATTAAAAAGGCTCTTAATAAAGACAATATTTTAGGTATAGATAGTTTCACTAAAAAATTTGTCACACAAGAAAATATAGAAAGTTTTATTAATGTTGTAAGAAAACCTTATAAAACACTATTTAAGTATACTTTAGGCGAAAAATCATTTGTATACCCATTTTTGTTTGATTTTGGCTTAGATGTATCAAGCATTAATGAAAAAGACCTTTTTAATAAAATTTTCACACAAAATACGCAAATAAGTTTAAACAATGCAAAAATTATTAATTTAATTGATAAAAAAATACACAAACTAAATGACAAAATTAAAAAAATACAAATTGATATACAAAAAGCCAAAGATGCGGCAAAGTGGAAGTTGTATGCTGATACACTTTTAGCTAACATTAATTCAATTGAATTATACAATGATTTAGTTTATTTAACTCCACCTGGGTCTGAAAGTAAGATACCAATACCCATTAACACCAAAAAAACAATTCAAGATAACATAAATACTTATTATAAGCTTTACAAAAAGTACAAAAACGCCAAAAATATACTAGAGTCAGTCTTAAACCAAACAAAACAAGAACACGTTTATTTATTACAAATCAAAGAACAGTTGCTAAATCATCAAATTGATCCAAAAGATGTCAAGCTTTTGTTTAATACAAAAACCAATCAAAGAGTTATATCTACTGATACTATCTCTTATGAGCATTTTAAAATTCTTGATTTTGATGTTTATTTAGGTAAAAATGCGAAAGGCAATGACTTGATTCTAAAAAATGCCTCCAAAGAAGACATATGGATGCACCCAAAAAGCATACCAGGCCCACATTTAATATTAAAAAACCCAAAACGATTACAACAAATAGATAAAAATCTACTAGAGCAGTGTGCTCAAAAAATCAGAGAAAGGTTGGGCACAAATGATAAAATTGAAGTTGATTACACATTTGTTAAGTTTGTAAAAAAACCAAAGGGATTTAAAAAAGGGCGTGTTATTTATTCCAATTTCAAAACTGTGATGGTAGGATAATGGCAGATATTGTTTTTGGTATCTTTATATTAGGACTCTTGATATTGGGTTATCTACATGGTTTTATAAAGGAATTTTTCAAACTCGTAGCCGTAATTTTAGGTTTGTACTTATCTGTAATATATCACAGTGTTATAACAGTTCCTATAGAAAAAGCCCTCAATATATCCTATATGCTTGCCAATTTAATAAGTTTTATTGTGATGTTTGTTATTATATATACTTTGGTAAGCCTCATTAGTTTCTTGAGTCAAAGTGCTTCAAGAAAAATGAAACTAACAAGCATAGATAGGGTACTTGGTGCGCTTTTTGGTCTTTTTAAAGCGGTATTTTTAATTGCCGTATTATCAATTGTGCTTAGAAGTCTACCTTATTTAAATCGCCTTTCAAATGAACTAATGCACAAATCAAATATCTATAAAACAATTTGTATATCAACACAAAATTTAAAACTTCGAAAAGATATAGCAAGGAGTATAAAATGAAAGATGCTTTTTACTTAAAAAAGAAAAAGAAAAAAGGTCTTGGTTCAAAATTATTATTTATTTTAATATTGCTAGTTTGTGCGTACGCAGTTTACCATTATACGCCGTTTTTTGTAAAAAACCCTATACAAGTTAATATAATCTACCCAAATGAGTATTTTAGCTCCGACAAAAGCTTGGATATACACATCAAAGATGCAAAATACCCCTTAAAAGAAATAAATATTTATACATACACAATGAATACAAAAATTCCTCTATACGATAAAATATTTGAAAACAAAGATACATATAATTTCCCATTAAAATTTAAACTAAACCAAAAACTTCCCGATGGTCCAGCAAAATTTGTAATCGAGGTAACAGATTATTCACACAATAACTTCTCGCTAGGTTTTAAAAAGAAAATCGAAAAACAAGTTACAGTGTATAACCATTACCCTAAGGTTATTTTGCTTAATGATGCAGCAAATATTCTAGAAGGTGGCTCTGCGGTTGTGCTATTTTATTCATATGATAAAATTGGATTAAAAAATGTTTACCTCCAGGTTAAATATGCAGACGACAAAATCGCAAAATTTCGATGTTTTAATGCTGACAAATTTACAAATCACCCAGATACATACATTGCATTTTTTACATACCCATTCTGCGCTCAAAAAAATTGGGATACATCTATAGTAGCACAAAATAATGCTGGAAATGAAATTTCTGTCCATGTGCCGGTATATTATGAATCTTTTAAAAACAAAAAAACCGATGTCACAGTAGATACGCACTTTATTGAAACAAAAGTTTATAGAATACTAGAGCAAGAACATATAGATTTTAATAAACAAGATCCAGCGAAAGCCTTTGATTTAGTTATAAATAAAGTAGAAAGACAAAACAATGAGCAAATTGCTAAAATAGCAAATTCAGTACATACAGATCAAATATTGTTTAAAGGAGCATTTTTGCAACTACCCTCTTCTGCTGTTATGGCATATTTTGGCGATTACAGAACATTTTATTACGATAATAAGCCTTTGACAAATGAATACCATATGGGTGTTGATTTTGCTAGCATTGCACATGCAAAAGTACCTGCAGCAAACTCTGGTATTGTAGTGTATACTGGTCGCATTGGCGTTTACGGGAATTGTATTTTAATAGACCACGGTCTTGGAATATTCAGCCTATATGGCCATTTAGAGGATTTTTTAGTTAAAAAAGGCGAGTTTGTTCAAAAGGGTCAAATAATTGCCCATACAGATACAACAGGTCTTGCGGTAGGAGATCATTTGCATTTTGGCATGCTAATTGATGGATATTATGTAAATCCTATAGAATGGTTAGATGGATCCTGGATTAGAAACAATATAGAAAGAAAAATTATAGACGCAAGAAAAAGAGCAGATGTGTTAAAATACTACACGCAATAAATTGGCTAGCATAGAACCTACAAAAGACCCCATTATAAAAAGCCTAATAGGGCTTTCTATACCAATGATAATAGAAAGTAATTTGCAAACTGTTTTTAACCTTGTTGATACATTTTTTGTTTCTAAAATTAACTACAGCGCAATAGGTGCTTTGGTGTCTTCAAGTATACTGTTGATGTTAATATCTGCTTTTACAATTGGTATTTCTATAGCTTCATCAATTTTTTTTACACAAAGTTGGGGTGCAAAAAACTATAACAGGGCAAACATTGTTTACTCAAATGCTTTAATTGTTATGGTAGCATTCTCGGTTGCGTCAATTATGCTTTATCCTTTTTTGGATAATATATTAACGCTTCTTGGTTTAAAAGGATCTACATTAGTTTTTGCTAAGGAATTTTTAAGCATTTCGATCCTGGGACTTCCTATATCATTTGCATTCGGTTTAAACAGTTCAACGCTAAAAAGCATGTCTTTGCCAAACAAAACACTTCTTATTATGCTTGTTGCAACCATTATCAACATAGCACTAGACCCTTTATTGATATTTGTTTTAAAAATGGGCGTAAAAGGCGCAGCGCTTGCAACAATATGCTCTATGTTTGTGAGTATATTATTACAAGTTTATGTTATTTCGAAAACGAAATTAAGGTTCATATTTAATATTGACATACAACTGATTAAACAGCTTTTAAGCAAAAGTATATTTGCTTCGTTTCACTTAATGATAAGGATTTTAAGTATGCTTTTAATTATAAAAATCATAGCTATACATTCACAAATTGCAATATCAAGCTATAGCATTGTAACGCGCATTTATCAGATTTTGCTATTTATGATTTTTGGGATATCAAATGCTTCAGCCGTTATTGTTGGTCAAAACATTGGCTCAAAAAACTGGCCATTCGTCAAAGAAGGTGTTGAAAAATCACTTTTATTAGGTACAGCCTTTATAAGCCTTTTGGATATTTTACTGTTTTTATTTTCTGGCAGCATAATAGGAATCTTTACTGCACAAAACCAATGCTTTGAAATAGCAAAAAACGCTATAGTATACTTAGCTTTAAGCTACCCATTTTTTGCTATGGGTTCAATTGCAAACCGCATTACTATGGCTTGCGGTAACACATTTTTACCTAGCATAATGAATTTTTTTAGTCTTTTTTTATTCCAACTGCCGCTTGCTTACTTCTTATCTATGTATATGTCATTAAACGGTATATGGCTTTCAATACTTTTAGCCAATATTTTAAACTTTTTACTTAATATAGTGATCCTTAAATACAATTTATCAAAGTTATCTGTGAATTATAAATTTTTAATGATGTTTACTGGCCAAAAAAACGCTTAAAAATATTTTTTTCTTGAGTAGACGAATGCGGCTGACCCATTTCTTTTGCAAATTCTTCCATGAGCTCTTTTTGCTTTGGGGTTAATTTTTTTGGTATCTCAACATTTATGTTTATGATTTGATTACCCTTTGCTCCTTCTACTTCTACACCTTCGCCTTTTAGTAAAATTTGAGAACCGCTTTGCGTGCCAGGTTCTATTGTAATATTCTTTTTGCCCCAGATCGTATCTACTTCTATTGTATCGCCTAATACTGCTTGTGGTATAGAAATATTCAAATCAAGATAAATATTCAAGCCCTCCCGCCTAAACACTTTATCAGGTAAAACTTTGAAATATATTATCAAATCGCCCCTAATCCTATCTATACTCTCGTGGCCTTTTGAAGAAATCCTGATTCCATAGCCATTATCTATGCCACGAGGAACATTGATCGTAACCTTTTCTTTTTCAAGAACAAAACCTCTTCCGTTGCATTTTTGGCACTTTTTCTTAATTATTCGACCACTTCCACCACATTTTGGACAAACTTTACGCATTGAAATAAAAAAATTGCCATACTCTATTTGACCTGATCCTCTACAATAACTGCATGTTTCAAAATCCTGAGGTTTTGCACCTAAACCATTGCATTCATCGCAAACTTTCTGATAGTTTATCTCAATTTCTTTTGAAGCACCAAATATAGCTTCCTTGAAAGAAATGGTCATTTGGTATTGAATGTCCTCGCCTTTTCTTTTTCGGCTATAATTCCTTGAACCTCTTGAGCCAAAATTACCAAATAAGTCGCCAAATATATCGTTGACATAAGCGAAAATATCATCAAAATTTGACGGGTTAAAGTCAAAATCATTCTCATTGACATAGCCAAATCGATCGTATTTTGCACGCTTTGTTTCATCTGATAATACAGCGTAGGCTTCTGTAATTTCTTTAAACTTTTCTTCAGCTTTTTTGTCACCTTCATTTCTATCTGGATGGTACTGCAGTGCTAACTTCCTATACGCTTTTTTAATTTCCTCTGTCGTTGCGTTCCTATCTACGCCTAATATTGCATAATAATCTTTTGCCATTGTTGAGCTGTTCTCCTTAATAATTAAAGATAAGGCTAAGATAGAAGCTAACTTTTCTATCTTAGCCTTTGTGATTATTTAGAAATTACTTACTATCATCTTTTTCTACTTCTGCTTCAACTACATCCTCTTCTTTTTTTGAGTTATCAGTACTGCTGGTTTGCTCTTTATTTGATGAAGATTGTTTGTAGGCTTCTTCGGCTAATTTGTGGGCTTTGTTTATAAGTTCATTCATTTTTGATTCTATTTCTTCTTTTGTACCAGACTCAATCGCTTTCTTTGTAGCATCAATGGCATCTTGTATTTCTTTTTTCTCGCTTTCTGAAATTTTATCGCCAAAATCATTCAAGCTTTTTTGAGTGGAGTATACTATTGAGTCAGCTTTATTTTTAACCTCAACTAATTCTTTATACTTTCTATCTTCTTCTGCGTGAAGTTCAGCTTCTTTTATCATCCTCTCAATTTCTTCTTGAGTTAAGCCACTTGATGCTGTAATGCGAATTGCTTGTTCTTTCCCTGTTGCTTTATCTTTTGCAGACACATTAAGTATACCGTTTGCATCAATATCAAATGTAACCTCAATCTGCGGTACACCTCTTGGTGCTGGCGGTATACCCATAAGCTCAAACCTGCCAAGCGTTTTGTTTTCTGCTGCCATCTCGCGCTCACCTTGCAGTACATGAATAGTAACAGCTGTTTGGTTATCTTCAGCTGTTGTAAAAATCTGGCTCTTCTTTGTAGGAATTGTAGTGTTTCTTGGTATGATTTTTGTCATAACACCACCTAGTGTCTCTATGCCAAGACTTAATGGTGTTACATCAAGCAACAACACATCTTTTACTTCGCCTTTAAGCACTCCACCCTGGATTGCGGCACCTATTGCAACAGCTTCATCGGGGTTCACATCTTTTCTAGGCTCTTTACCGAAAAATTCTTTTACAACTTGTTGGATTTTAGGCATTCTTGTCATACCGCCAACAAGTATCACATAATCTATGTCATTTTGACTTAAATTTGCATCTTTCAGAGCCAGTTTGCATGGCTCAAGTGTACGCTGTATAAGTGGCTCTACAAGCTGTTCAAACTTAGATCTTGTAATTTTCATCACTAAGTGTTTTGGTCCTGAGGCATCCGCTGTAATAAATGGCAAATTTACTTCTGTTTCAAGGGAGCTGGAAAGTTCGATTTTGGCTTTTTCGCTAGCCTCTTTTAATCTTTGCAGAGCCATTGGATCATTTCTTAAATCAATACCGTTTTCTTTTTTAAACTCATCGGCTAAATAATCTAACAATACTCTATCAAAATCGTCGCCGCCTAAATAAGTATCGCCATTTGTAGATTTTACTTCAAAAACACCATCTGCAATTTCTAGTATTGATATATCAAATGTACCACCACCCAAATCGTAAACTGCAACTTTGCCTTCTTTTGCTGTGTCAAGTCCAAACGCTAAAGACGATGCGGTTGGTTCATTTATTATCCTTAAAACATTTAGACCTGCAATTGTACCTGCATCTTTTGTTGCTTTTCTTTGAGAGTCGTCAAAGTAAGCGGGCACAGTAATAACAGCTTCCGTAATTTTTTCACCTAAGTAACTTTCAGCATCTCTTTTTAGCTTCATTAAAACCTGTGCTGAAATTTCCTGTGGTGTATATTCTTTACCGTTAATTTTTATTCTGCAATCGTCATTTGGACCTTCAACTATTTCATAGGGTAGTCTAGCTTTAGCTTCCTGAGCTTCTTTTGAACTATATCTTCTACCTATTAACCTTTTTGCAGAAAAAATCGTCTTTTTGGGGTTTGTTACGGCCTGCCTTTTGGCTGCTTGGCCAACTAATATTTCCCCTTTATCCGTGAAAGCTACAACGCTTGGTGTTGTATTTGCACCCTCAGCATTAGGAATTACTTTTGGTTTGCCACCCTCTATGATGGCCATACAAGAATTTGTTGTTCCAAGATCTATTCCTAAAACTCTTCCCATAATTAAACCTCCTCGTTTTTGTCTTCATTTATTTTGCCAACAGAAACTTTAGCTGGCCTAAGCAATTTATCCTTGTAAATGTAGCCTTTTTCAAAAACCTGCACAATTTTGTTAGGCGTATTTGACTCTACTGTCATTAAAGCTTCGTGTAAGTTTGGGTCAAATTCGCTCTTGGTATCAATTTCTTTGATCTCATATTTTTCTAAAAGCTGTTTAAATGCTTTTAACACAAGCTCAATGCCAGATCTAATAGATTCATCATTTGCACAAGCCAAATGAGCTTTTTCAAGACTGTCCAAAATGGGCAAAAAATCTCTTACCACCGATCCTTTTACAATATCGGCAATTTCAAACTTTTCCCTTTCGGTGCGCTTTCTAAAATTATCAAACTCTGCTAACAATCTTAAGTAGGCGTCCTTTTGTTTTTCTAGTTGTTCTTTTAATTCAGTTAGCTCATCTTTTGGTTCTTGCTGAATTTGATTTTCATCGGTTTTATAATCATTTTCTGCATTTTGCGAGTTTTGGTTTATTTGTGTAGTTTCATCAATATTTTCATTTTGGTTATTCATTTTTACCTCCCCTGCTTAAGCAGTTTCTCTATTCTTTTACTCAAAAAATCCAATGTATAAATAATATTTTCGTAGTCTAAGTTCATAGGTCCAAGCACGCCAACAAAACCTAACTTAACATCATCCAAATAATAAGGCTGGGCAATCAAACTCATATCTTTTAACTTCTCATTTGGTATATCGTGCCCAATAAGTATTTTTTCATCATTTTTTAAAATCAAATCAACAATTTCAGATACATACTTTCTTTTTTCTATCGCATCAAGTATCTTGTTCAATTTTTCATAATCTTCATAAAATTCCTTTTCTTTTAAAAGATTTTGAACACCTGAAAAATACAAATCTTTACTTTTTTCTTTTAACTTTTTAAATATCAAATCACACTCTTTTCTGCTGCGTGATAATGAATTTTTTAAATCCTCCTGGATTTTCTCCAACTCCCATCCTTTGTAATTTTCTTTGACAAATTGGGCCATATCGTCTAGTTCGCTTTGTGAGTAATCCTTTGTGAATTCCATTATTTTCGTCTCAACAATATATGGTTCGGCAATTATAGCGCATAGTAATTTATTTGAGCCAATTTTGATTAAACTCATATCTTTTAATTTAAGCTTAAATATATTCGGTAAGCTTACCATTGATATCAAACCACACGAATTAGACAAAATAGTGGATACATCTGCCACAAAATCACCAATAGTACTTAAGTTAATGCTATCAATTTGTTTTAATTTTGGTTTAACGCTTTTCTTTTTGTTTTCCAAAAGGTGCTGAACATAAACTTTATAGCCAAGCTCCGTTGGGATTTTGCCACTTGATACATAAGAGTGCTTTAAATAACCCATCTCTTCTAAATCAGACATTATGTTTCTCATTGTAGCAGCAGAAAAGGGTAAATTGTATCTTTTTATTAAAACCCTAGAACCTACTGCTTCTTTGTAGTTTATAAAATTTTCTACCACTATATTCAATACTGTCAAATACCTTTCATCTAACTCTGTCATCATTAGCAATCACCACTCTCACCTGCTAACAAGATATTCTATTTTTATTTTTTGTCAAGCCCTCTTAGGTTTAAATTTAATTAAATTGGCTCTATTTTAAAAAATCTTTTAGGTTGATAAATACTCTAAAAACTGTTATATTTAAGAAAAAAAGAGGTATGTTATGAAAAAACAAATTTTTATAGATGGTTTAAAGATAATATACGAAGAAGAAAACCCTAATCAGCAAAAGGCAATTGTATTTATACATGGGTCTGGCGCTACAAAACTCACTTGGAAGTATCAATTACAAGCACAGCTTTCTAATTATACTAAAATTGCCCTTGATTTAAGCGGTCACGGTGAATCTGAAGGAAATGGCTGCTCTTCTATTAATGATTATGTCGAATTTATTAAATCATTTATTGAAAATCTAGGTTTAAAGAATGTTGCACTTTGTGGTCATTCTATGGGTGGGGCTATTGTCCAATTATTTAGCCTTGAATATCCTTCACTAATAGATTCAATTATAATAGCTGGAAGCGGAGCTAAACTAAAAGTTCATCAAGATATATTAGATGGAACACTAAAAGGTTTGAACTACGCCAAAGAGTGGGCTTACTGTGAATATACCAAAAAGGAGCTAATTGATGAAGCAGAAAGTGATTTTGCCAAAACAGATAAACTAGTAAGGTACAACGACTTTTTGGCATGTAATAAGTTTGATATAATGCAAAAAACTAGTCAAATTCAAAAACCTACGCTAATAATTGTAGGTTCTTGCGATAAATTAACACCAATTAAGTATGCTCAATACCTTAAAGACAATATTGAGCAATCTAAACTAGTAATTATACAAAATGCAGGGCATATGTCTATGTGGGAGCAACCCGATGATTTCAACCAAGCTATTTGCGACTTTCTACAATAATTTGCATTTTTTGTAATTTTTTGTATAATAAGTGCTTAATTTATACAAGGGGGAAATATGAGTGAAAAGTTAAAAGGCGCAGAAATCTTTATAGAATGCCTCAAAAAAGAGGACGTCAAGCATTTGTTTGGTATACCGGGTGGAGCAATTATTGACTTACACGATGCTATTTACAAACAAAATGATATAGAATTTATACTAACAAGGCACGAACAAGGCGCTGTTCATATGGCAGATGGTTATGCGCGAAGCACAGGCAAAGTCGGTGTTAGCCTAGTAACAAGTGGACCAGGTGCAACAAATGCAGTAACCGGTATTGCAACAGCTTATATGGATTCTATACCGCTTGTAGTTTTTACTGGACAAGTACCCACGCACCTAATAGGCAATGATGCTTTTCAAGAAGTTGATATAGTCGGCATTACAAGGTCTTGCACAAAACACAATTTTTTAGTAAAAGATGTAAAAGATTTGGCTTACACGATAAAAAAAGCTTTTTATATAGCAAAAACAGGCAGGCCTGGACCGGTTTTAGTTGATATACCAAAGGACGTTCAAACAGCTATGTGTGAATTTGAGTATCCAGATGCGATACACCTAAGAAGCTATAACCCAACCTACCACGGCAACCCAAAGCAAATAAAAAAGGTAGCCAAAGTTATTGAGCAAGCAGAAAGACCACTATTGTATATTGGCGGAGGTGTTATTACTTCGAATGCACACAAAGAGGTTTTAGAGCTTGCCGAAAGATTGCAGATACCTGTATTTACGACGCTTATGGGCATTGGGGCTTTTCCTGGAGATCATCCATTAAGCCTAGGTATGGCTGGGATGCATGGCACTTACAAAGCTAACATGGCTATACAGTACTGCGATTTGTTAATTTCTATTGGTGCAAGGTTTGATGATAGAATTACCGGCAAGGTATCTGAGTTTGCACCAAATGCACAAATAATCCACATAGATATTGATCCAACAAGTATAAGCAAAAATATTCCAGTAGATTATCCTATTGTTGGAGATGCGAAACTTGTTTTAAAAGAACTCCTCTCAACACTAAAAGATAGTAATAAAATTGACCAAGATAGAGAAAAATGGTTAGATTTAATTAAGAAATGGGATAGTGAACATCCACTTTCATTCGAAGATTCGGATAAAGTTATTAAACCTCAGTATGTTTTACAATTATTGAACAAACTGACAAAAGACATAGATCCAATAATATCAACGGAAGTAGGTCAACACCAGATGTGGGCAGCTCAATTCTATAATTTCAATAAACCTAGAAGGTTTTTGACTTCTGGAGGACTTGGCACAATGGGGTTTGGGTTCCCAGCAGGCATCGGTGCAAACTTTGCAAACCCAGATAAACAGGTATTTGTTATAGCAGGTGATGGATCATTCCAGATGAACGAACAAGAATTAGCTGTACTTGCAACATATAAGCTACAAACAAAAGTAATTATTTTGAACAATTCGTATTTAGGTATGGTTAGACAGTGGCAACAATTATTCTATGGTAGAAGATATGCAAATACCAATATTGAAGTTCAACCAGACTTTGTAAAATTATCAGAAAGCTACGGTATTGCTGCAAAAAGAGTTGAAGACAAAAAAGATGTTGAGCAAGCACTAATTGAGATGATAGATTACAAAGGTCCATACATACTGGATATAAAAATTGAAAGAGAAGAAAATGTTTATCCTATGGTGCCAGGTGGGGCTCCACTTAGCGATATGATCTTAACTTAGGGGGGAAAATGAAAAGGATATTTTCTGTTATAGTAGAAAATGAAGCAGGCGTTTTATCGCGTATCTCAAATCTCTTTAGTGCAAGAGGCTACAACATAGAAAGTTTAAATGTAGCGCCTATTAATGAGCTTAATCTCTCAAGGATGACAATAGTAACAGAAGGCGATTCTAACATTTTAGAACAAATTGGCAAACAACTCAACAAACTCATTGACACAATAAAAGTAATTGAGTACGGCGATGATGTGGCATATGTAGAAAGAGAAATGGCACTAATAAAAATGCACACAGATTCATCAACAAGGGCAGAAATTTTGCGTATAGTTGATATATTTAGGGGAAAAATAGTTGACGTATCTCCAAATTCATATACAATAGAAGTAACGGGCAGCTCTGAAAAAATCAATGCAATATTAAATTTACTTGAGCCATTAGGTATTAAAGAGATTGCAAGAACAGGTAAAGTTGCAATGTCAAGGGAATCGAAACAATAAGTTTTAGGAGGGATACATGTTAAATGTTTATTACGACAAAGATGCGGATTTATCTTTAATAAAATCCAAAAAAGTTGCTATTATAGGTTATGGGTCGCAAGGTTATGCCCATTCTCATAACTTAAAAGACTCTGGTTGCGATGTGGTTGTAGGACTAAAAGAAGGCTCAAAAAGCTGGCAAAAAGCCCTAAATAATGGTCATAAAGTATTGCCAGTAGCTGAGGCTTGTAAGTGGGCAGATGTCATTATGATATTAACGCCCGATGAGACTCAAAGTCAGTTGTATAAAAGCGAAATTGAACCAAATTTAAAAGAAGGTAACTATCTTGCATTTGCTCATGGTTTTAATATACACTATGGCCAAATTATACCACCAAGCAATATCAATGTCATGATGATTGCACCAAAAGGACCTGGTCATTTAGTAAGAAGGGAATACGAAAAAGGTATGGGTGTACCAATGCTTATTTCTGCTTATCAAGATTACTCAGGTAACACGCTTGCAATGGCACTGTCTTATGCTTGTGCAAATGGTGGAGGGAGAGCTGGTGTTATAGAAACAACCTTTAAAGATGAAACCGAAACGGATCTTTTTGGCGAGCAAGCGGTTCTTTGCGGTGGCTTGACTGCGCTTGTTAAAGCAGGTTTTGAAACCCTTGTTGAAGCTGGATACCCTCCAGAGATGGCTTATTTTGAAACTTTCCATGAAATGAAACTAATCGTTGATTTGATGTATGAAGGTGGTATCTCAGATATGAGGTATTCGATATCAAATACAGCTAAATACGGTGATGTTACAAGGGGACCAATTGTAATAGATGAAAATACCAAACAAAGAATGAAAGGCATACTAAAACAAATTCAGGATGGCAGTTTTGCAAAAGAATGGATATTAGAAAATCAGTGTAACAGACCTGTTTTTAACGCACTTCTAAAAAAAGACGAAAATCACGAAATAGAAATAGTAGGTAAAAAACTCAGAGCAATGATGCCGTGGATTGCAGCGCAAAAATCTATTAATAGAGATAAAAATTAATGAAAACGACAAAAAAAGATATAATCGCAAAAGAAGGCTACCCGTTTATAGCCTCTTTTGCTCTTGCCTCACTATTAACTAAAAACAAACTTTTAAAGGCAACATTGCTTTGTGCAAGTGCATTTAGCACATACTTTTTTAGAAACCCAAAAAGGCACATCTATTACGAAGAAGGTATGGTATTATCCCCTGCTGACGGCACAATTGTGGATATATCAAAATCGTACGAAAGGTTTTTTTTTAAATCAGAAGTTAGCAAAGTAAGTATCTTTATGTCTGTCTTTAATGTGCATGTAAATCTTGCACCATTTACAGGAACTTGTTTGGATAAAATTTACAATAAAGGCTTATTTATTAGCGCAAACAAGCCAAAAGCTTCACTTGAAAACGAACAATGTGCCTTGCTTTTTGAAAATGAAAAGGGTCAAAAAATCGTTGTTGTGCAAATCGCTGGAATTATAGCAAGAAGAATCGTAACATACACAAAACCGCAAGACAAAGTTGAAGCAGGCGATATCATAGGTCTAATACGATTTGGATCAAGACTGGATATTTATAGTCAACAAGAATTGAATTTAGCAGTTCATCTGCACCAAAAAATTAAAGGTGGAGATTTGATAGGTTATTTATGAAACAAAAAAATGCGCTTTACATTTTACCAAACCTATTTACAACAGCCAATATGCTCTCTGGCTTCTACAGCATAATAAAGTCATATCAAGGCGACTACCTAAGTGCTGCTTGGTTTTTGGTATTGGCTGTATTGTTTGACAATTTAGACGGCAAAATTGCAAGGCTTACGCATTGTGAAAGCAGGTTTGGCGTTGAGTATGACTCACTATCCGACCTTGTAAGTTTTGGCGTTGCTCCTGCATTTTTAATGTATACTTTTGCTTTGAGCGATATGGGCCGCATAGGTATTATTGCTGCATCGTTATTTTTGCTCACAGGCGCACTGCGTCTTGCGCGTTTCAATGTGATTACGACAAAAACAATTGATTTTGTGGGTCTGCCTATACCAGGTGGTGCTATTATAGTGTCAAGTATTATATTGTCTATTTTGCATTTTAATATTGAGTATAAAGATTATAAAATATTTCTCCTTGTTAGTGTATATATAATCTCATTTTTGATGGTTAGCACAATAAAGTACAGAAGCTTTAAAAAGGTTAAATTAGAAGGTAAAATTTCTATTAGAATTTTTGTTCTTATACTGCTAATTTTGTCTCTTGTAATTTACAAACCTTATATTTTTGTACCGTTAATCGGTATATCTTATGCGCTCTCAGGACCAATAGAGTTAGTAATAAAATTATTTAAAAAGGGGAGGTTTAACCATGAGCTCGAAGATAGTAAAAATATTTGACACAACACTAAGGGACGGAGAACAATCACCAGGCGCAAGTTTAAATATTGAGGAAAAAATCGCAATCGCAAAACAGCTTGAAAAATTAGGCGTTGATGTTATTGAAGCAGGGTTCGCCGCAGCAAGCCCAGGGGATTTTGAAGCAATAAATACCATAGCAAAAATTATCAAAAACTCTACTATAGCTTCGCTTTCTCGAGCAGTAAAGCCAGACATCGAAAAAGCACTTGAAGCAATAAAACCAGCACCTCGCCAAAGACTACATACATTCATTGCAACAAGTCCTATTCATGTAGAAAAGAAACTAAAAATGAGCTATGAGGCTGTATTAGAAGCGGCTGTCGATGCTGTAAAATTTGCAAGAAATGGATGCGAAGAAGTAGAGTTTTCAGCAGAAGATGCAACACGCTCAGATTGGGATTACCTTTGTAAAGTAGTTGAAAGTGTCATTAATGCGGGGGCTTGCGTTGTTAATTTGCCAGACACAGTAGGATACACCACGCCGCAAGAATACGCAGATCTTATAAAATACATAAAAAACAATGTGCCAAATATTGATAAAGCCGAAATCTCTGTACATTGCCACAATGATTTGGGTATGGCTGTTGCAAACTCCTTATCTGCAGTGTTAGCTGGAGCAGACCAAGTAGAGTGTACAATAAATGGCATAGGCGAGCGTGCAGGCAATGCTTCATTAGAAGAAATTGTAATGGCTATTAAAGTTAGAAACGATATATATAAAGTATCAACAAACATCAATACAAAAGAAATTTATCGCACAAGTAGGCTTGTAAGTAAGCTCACGGGTATTGACATACAGCGTAACAAAGCTATAGTAGGCAAAAATGCTTTTGCGCATGAAGCAGGCATACATCAAGACGGCGTAATCAAAGAAAAAAGTACATACGAGATAATGAAGCCAGAAGATGTAGGTATTGACTCAAGCTCTTTAGTACTCGGAAAACACTCTGGCAAACACGGCTTAGAAAAAAGGCTTATTGAGTTAGGCTATCAGTTAACCAAAGAGCAAATAGAAGACATATTTGAAAAATTTAAAGTCCTTGCTGATAAGAAAAAAGAAGTATACGATGAAGATCTACATGCCCTTGTTGAAGATAAAATCAAATTCAGTCCATCTGTATACGAAATTGTGAGCCTGCAGGTTAGCTCTGGCACAAATATCACACCAACCGCTACTATAAAGCTCTCTAAAAATGGTGAGATTTTTGAAGACGCAGCATTAGGCGATGGGCCAGTAGATGCAGTATACAAAGCACTAGAGCGCATTACATTCGTAAAAGGACAGCTAAAGTTTTATGAAATCAAAGCAATAACAGAAAGCAGAGAGGCTTTAGGAGAGGCAATTGTAAAAGTGTACTTTCCCAACATTGACAAAAATATACTAGGTAGAGGCGTTGCTACAGATGTTATAGAAGCAAGCGCAAAAGCTTACTTAGATGCTATTAATAAAGCCTTGATGTATATGTAATTTTGTAGTTTAAAACTTTGCAAAATTACATTTCATTGTGTATAATTAAAATATGGAAAATAAAAGTTGCCTTATTTGTGCGTGGAGAGAATTTTGCGCAAAAAAAGAAATCATAGAAAGTAAGTATTGCCCAGATTTTACTTTAGATGTTGCTTTTTTAAAAAAACAGAACACAGAGGAGAAAGAGAAGAAAGAAAATGACATCAATAGGCGAACAAATCCTAAATAGTGCAATTAATATAATTGAGTCGGATAAAAGTATAAACTTGCTTGTATACTACAGTGATATAAAAAAGTTAGATATAGATGATTTTGTAAAAAAAGATATAAAAAAAATAATTGTTTTTAAACGAGAAGAAATTGAAGAAGAAAATCACGACAAGTTGGAAAATTTTAATAACATACCAAGCATTATAGTACCAAATATAATTTTTACACGAACAAACAAACTCAAAATAGCTATAGTTATGGCCCTTGCGGTAAATATTTTATCTAAAGATTCAAAGCTAATAGCACTAACTGGCTTAAACAACATCGACAGCATGATCTACCTAGAAATTGAAAAAGAAAAAGAGTTGTTGTTATTTAGGGAAAATATAGATTTTGGTGAAACAATAAGACCCGAAGTGTTTGAAAAGGTACTTCGCATTGCACTTGAGCTAGCTAACCAAGGCAGAGAAGGAAAATCTGTTGGTGCTTTATTTGTTTTAGGAGATATTGAAAATATAAAACCCTACATAAAACAAATGATTTTTAATCCTTTTAAGGGATATGACCAAAAAGAAAGAAACATTATGTTATCTAACCTTGACGATACTGTAAAGGAATACAGTGTGCTTGATGGTGCTTTTTTAATCAGCGGGGATGGCACACTAGAATCAGCGGGTGTGCATATAGCAGCTTCAGCCGATACTACAGATTTACCTAAAGGTTTAGGTTCAAGACACATGGCAGCAGCTGCTATAACAAGCGTTTCAAATGCTATGAGTATAGTTGTCTCAGAATCCACAGGTGATGTTAGCGTTTTTAAAAATGGTAAACTCATAACACAAATAGAAAAAGCAATTTAAGGACTATAATATGGTAATATTGGATGGCAAAGCACTTGCAAACAAAATCAAAGCTCAAACAAAAATAGAGATAGATCAATTAAAATCCAAAGGCATTATACCTGGTTTGGCTGTAATATTGGTTGGCAATAACCCAGCAAGCCAGGTATATGTAAACATGAAAACTAAAGCCTGCGAAGAAGTAGGGATATATTCAATCAACCACAGAATGCCAGAGGAAGTTAACGAAAAAGATCTTCTTTATGTTATAGATATGCTAAACAAAAATCCTTTAGTTAATGCAATTTTGGTGCAATTACCCCTACCTTCCAAAATAAACGAAGAAAAAGTCATCGAGGCAATTGACCCTAAAAAAGATGTGGATGGTTTCCACCCATATAACATGGGTAAACTATTAAGAGGCCAACCTTTCATATTCCCTTGTACGCCGTATGGTATAATGAAACTTTTTGAAGAATACAAAATCGAACTAAAAGCCAAAGATGTTTGCGTAATAGGTGCAGGCAACATTACAGGCAAGCCAATGTCTTATATGCTGCTAAATGAAAATGCTACTGTACAAATTTGTCACATATATACAAAAAATCTTAAAGAAAAAACAAAAACTGCAGATATTATAATTAGTGCTACAGGAAAGGCTCACCTTATTAAAGCAGATATGGTTAAAGAAGGAGCGATTGTGGTTGATGTTGGGATTGCAAAAGTTAACGATAAAATTGTAGGTGATGTAGATTTCGAAAATGTTTCAAAAATTGCAAGCTATATAACACCGGTCCCAGGTGGCGTAGGTCCTATGACAATTGCTATGCTTATAAGCAACACTGTGTTTTTATCAAAACAGCAAAACAATATTATCTAACCTAAAGGGTTTGGTCCGTATTTATTGCTACCACTTGAGCCTTTTACAAAACCCAGTATTATAAAAAGCCAAATATCTACAGCAATGCATACTATAACTATCAATGTTAAAATTGTAAAATTTTCATTTTTATTTGACAAATTTTCAAACATACTAGAGACAAAACCTAAAAAGAAGTTACATGCAAAAAACAAAACAGTTAGCCAACCACTTTTGTTTGCGTCATGAAACCTTCTTGTTTGCAGTGAAAGTGTTGGCAAAAGCAAAACAATTCGCCAAATCATTACAAATGTTGAGTATACTGCAATAAGTTCTTTATAATTTGCAACTTTCAAAGCATACAAAAAAAGCGTAATTAAAATTAATAAAATAGCAAAAACAATTATATTGCCAAGATAAAACATCCAGAATTCCTTTCTTGGAGAACGGGTTTTAAAATCCAAAGAGCGCTTTATAACAAACCACCAAAATCGCAAAGGATTATTGGACTTGTATAAGTTATTTATTTCTTGTGGTACTTGCTCATTCTTTTCTATATCGTACATTATAGAAAACCTCCTTCAAGTTTTATATTTGGTTATTCACGTGAAAAATTCATCATAACCCAAAAGAGCCAACCTGGCTAAATTTAGGGCATATTGAGAAATATAAAGTCTAGTATAATTGCGCTCACCCTGGTATATCTCTTTGAAAATCCTTATTGCATCTTTAAACATAATGCCAATATAATGCAAACCTACGGGCTTTTCTGCACTTCCTCCACCTGGTCCTGCTATACCTGTATCGCACAATACGATATCAGCATTGGTGAGTTTTTTTGCACCTAAAAGCATTTCTTTTGCTGTTTGCTCACTAACGGCACCGTAAAACTCAAGCGTCTGTTTTTTTACGCCTAAAATATCCATTTTTGCTTTGTTAGAGTAACTTATAATAGAACCTAAACAATACTCAGATGAGCCAGCTACATTGATCAATCTAGACACGATAAGGCCGCCAGTTGAAGATTCTGCAGTCGCAATTGTGAGTTTTTTTTCTCTTAAAAGTTTGCCAACAACTTCTTCCATTTCTATATCGCCTTGCGCATAAATATATTTTCCTAAAATTGATGCAATTTTATCTGAAATTGTATCAATAGTATACACATCTACGCCGCAAGCTGAAACATTAATAAATGTACCCTTATAATCCTTAACAATGTTACTTAAATCGCTTTCTTTCAACCCAAATGTCCTAAAAAGCTTAACTTCTCTAACCTTATCTTTATAACCTAAAGCATCAAAGGCATAATTTAGCATACTTTGGGCTTCTTGCGGTATACCAGGCAAAGCAATAACAATTTTATTGTTTTTCTCATATATAAAACCTATGGCTCTGCCGAATTTATTTGGTATAGGTTTTGAATTTAATGGTATTAATGCCATCCTTTTTCGCATTTGAGTTAGCTCAACATTGCGCGACTTATAATCTTGCTCTAAAAAATTTAGCCAGTTTTCATCGTATACCAAAGGTTCGCCTAAAGCAGTTGATAGTGCTTCGCGCGTTAGATCATCAAATGTAGGACCAAGACCACCGCTTACAATTAATATATCGCAAAACTCAAGCGTAAATTTAACACTTTTGGCAATATCAGCCTCGTTATCTTTGCAAATATGAATAAAATTAACATCAAGTCCATGCTCAAAAGCCATTTTTGCAAACATTTTTGAGTTTGTATCCTGTTTTGTGCCTGTCGCAAACTCTGTGCCTGTAATCAAAACGCCAACATTCATAATTTAGCCTCCCTTATGTACAAAATAAATCGCTTCAAATAAAGCAAACAAACTAAAAATCCAACAACTGCACCGCTAAATATTGCAAATCTTATACCAACATAATTTGCAAGCACACCACTAAATATACTACCAAATGGCGTAACACCTAAAAATACAAGTGAATAGATGCTCATTATGCGCCCTCTTATTTCATTTGTTGACAATAACTGCATTGTAGTATTAGATAAAATAATATACCCAATAAGACAAAAACCGGCTGCAAATATTGATATACTTGCTTGTGTGTAGTTTTTGGATAGTGCCATTAAAATTTGAAAAATATTCAACCCAAATGCATTTATTATCATTAATTTTAAGTACGAAACTTTTTTTGATAAATAGGCAATAAACATAGCTCCAAAAAATGAGCCAAGACCCATGTAAGTCATAAGCATACCAAAACCAATGGAATTTTGCTTTAGCGTATATTTAGCCAAAAGTGGAACAAGAACACTAAAATTCATAGCAAATATAGAAAGAATTGTCAATAAAACAACAATATCAAGCAAAACTTTATTTGCTTTTATATACTCTAATAACTCTTTTAAACTGTCTTTTAAAGAATTTTTCTTTTTAGAAGGATCTCCATTTATGTCAATAAAAAATAAACCCAAAACAAGTGGCACAAAACTTACTGCATTGGCATAAAAAGTGGCTTTTATGCCAATTTTTGCTATCATAACGCCAGCAATTGCAGGACCTACAATGCGCGCTAAGTTAAATATGGTTGAATTTAGTGCAATAGCGTTTGATAAATCCTGTTTGCCAACTAAGTCTATCATAAAAGACTGCCTTGCTGGCACATCAAATGTTTGAGCAAAACCCATTAGTGTGGTTAATATCAAAACTTCAGTGTAAGTTATAGCATCTAGATTTGTAAGTATTGCTAGAATTAAAGAAAAGAGTGCCATTGAGCTTTGCGTTGCTATGACAATGTAGCGTTTTTTTACTCTATCTACAATATCGCCTGCTATAATCGAAAAAAACAGTATAGGTATATACTGAAAAGCAACCACAAGTCCAAGCAAAAACGGTGAGTTTGTTAATTTCAAAACAAGCCAGGCCTGCCCTACAATTTGTATCCATGTACCAATTGACGATATGATCTGGCCAAACCAAAATATTCTAAAATTTTTATACTTTAGAGAAGAAAAAGTTTGCGATAAAACCCCAATAAATTCCCCTTGCAAAAGTTTTATAAAATCCAAAAAAGCCCCATTTTTATTATATCACAACTCAGCCAAATAAAAAAATCTACTTGGAATGAATTATATTGTAGATTATAGCCTTTTGTTCTTCACTAAATATTGCTGGGCTTACAGTTTTTAGAATGTCATCTAGCTTATCTATTTCATTTAACTTTTTATAGCAATATATGAGGTTTATATACGCAGCTGCAGACTGCTGTTGAGTAATCGATTTTTGTAAAAGTTTTGCCGCTTGAGCGTATTTGCCCTCCTTTATGTAAATAGCCGCAAGGTCATTTAAAGCAAATGGGTCTTCTTGAATGGACAAATATTGTTTAAGCAAAAGTTTTGCTCTGTAATAATCACCACTTTCTATACTATGGTTTATACTAAGCGCCAAATTAGCGAGCTTTTCTGCCTTTTCCTGCTGATAAATCAAAATATTTTTTAATTGCTCTTGTTTAGTAGAGTTTGAAAGAGGCGGTTTATTAATGTCTTTATTGCTTGAGTTATTAGCAACAACATGTGATTGAACTAGAGCCTTTGTTTGAGTGATTTGTGGGCTTGGTTTCAAACTTGCAATTTTAGGTTTTGTCTTAATCACTTGCGTTGAGTTTGTGGGAATGGTTGCATTTGAGATGGCTGTTGTTGAGTTTGTAGCGTTTGTTTTGTTTAGTGTGGAAATTTTTATTGAATGTGCGTTTTCTTGAGTGTGGCTTGTTGGGTTTGGACCAATTAAATTTGAAATATGTATGAGTAAACTACCAATCAAGATAGATCCAAAAAATAACAACACCCATTTTATATTTTTCTTATTTGGTTTTTTATTTAAATTGTGGGCACTAGGTGGCCTTTTTGATTGCTCTAATCGTTTAAGTGCATCGTAGAGTTTACTCATTTTTTAATATTACAGGCTTTATTAATATTACAAGCTCAACATTGCTTATAGATTCATTATTTTGCTTAAATAAGTTTCCTACAATAGGTATATCACCAAGCAAAGGCACGCGTGTATTTGATTTGTTTATTTGCTTGCTTATTAAGCCGCCTATTACTATCATCTGACCGCTTTTGGCTGAAATTTGAGTTGTAGCCTCTTCTAAATTTACCTT
>OGCG01000103.1_pt1 | contig 57400 bp, 61 predicted proteins | sample 1570061 | NCBI WGS metagenome assembly OGCG01 (sample SAMN06268698, study PRJEB24515) | hot springs metagenome | isolation source: Joseph's Coat, Yellowstone National Park, Washington, USA | place: USA:Joseph's Coat, Yellowstone National Park, Washington, USA
TATATTTTCCAAAGTTGGGAAAACAGGTGGAATCCATAAAACCTTTGCTATGGGATTCATATCTTTCAAAAACTTTATTTCATATTTAGACACAGAACAAATTTTAGAAAATTTTTTAATATAATTAATCTCAATTTTTTTGAGCTTTTTATAAGTAATCCAATAAAAGATTTTCTTAAATAAATTCTGATTTTCATCTGCAAGATTTTTGAAATCAATATAATCTATGTTGTGGCTCCAATAAATAACTTTATTTTTATCAATACTGATGTTTTTAATAAGTTTTTGATATAAAGGGTAAGAATAGCTATGATCGAAAATTACTGCATCATATTGTTCATTTTTTATGTAACTTATGATGTTTTCTAAAAGCCTGTTGTTAATATCAAACTTCAACATATAGTAGATATTCCTACTATAGAAAGATTTAATCAAAGATTTCCATTTTCCGTTCATTGCATAACTAAAAACACTATTAAACACTCCTGAATCACCTAAATTTTTAGCGGGATATTTTTCGTTCTCAGAAACTATTATATCAGATTCTATATTGGCAAGTTTTTTAAGAAAATATGATCTGTAAAAAACAACCATCGAATATCCATCTTTTGGGGGATAACTAACTGGTACAGGACTAACAATAAGAATTTTTTTCATCTTTCAAAACTCCTTAGGTTTCCCCATGTTATTAAATTGGTCCAATTTCAGTAATACAACTTTTCATAAAATGAAATATATTTTGAATTACTATATCATCCCTGAATCTCTCTGCTGTTTTGGCTATATTTTCTTGTGTATCGAATTGTAATTTCCCATTCATAACACCGCTGATAACTCTTATAAAATCATTAATATCGCCTTCCTTATACAGATATCCATTTCTTCCAGGTATTACTATATCTTTTGGTCCACTTTTGCAATCTGATGAAATAACAGGTATTCCTCTTTGGTTTGCCTCTACAAGAACCAGACCGAAACCCTCCCATCTTGAAGTCAAAAGTAATGCTGTTGCATGCTCAATTACAGTATATGGGTCTTCTTTAAAACCAAGCCATTCAATTCTATCTGATATTTTTAATTTATTAGCTAGATTTTTTAAATTATTCTCATCCTTTCCAGTTCCTATAATTTTCAAACTCCATTCTTTATTTTTTAACTTAGATAAACCATTTAGCATAAAAGTAATGTTTTTTTGATTATCATCTATCCTTCCAACATATAAAAATATATGATGAGACAAAGGCCTTTGTATAAGTTTCCCATTATATAAAGGCAATGGATTATAGACTAAATTAATATTAGCTTCAGTGTTTATGTCTTTAATAAAATCTTTTATCTCTGTGGCAATAGCTAAATGAGCATCTGCAGATTTAACTGATTCAAAAAATTCCTTACTATAAACCAACTTTCGTAATTTTATCTTAAGAAATTCAAATATGCTTTTTTCACTACTATTAGTTTCTAAACTTCTAACAATAGAAAATAAATCTCCATGATCCCAATAAAGCACCTCCTTGTTAATTTTATTCTCTTTTAAAATATTCTTCACAGTTGTTATAAGAAAAGGATTTGTTATAATTATAATATCTGATTTAATAAGTTCGTTTAAATAATTATTTACAGGATCGTAACCTATTAATAAACTTTTATTAAACAATTTTTTTACAAGAATAGAAAATAAATATGAAAGTTTGTTATCATAAATGTAACTTCTTTGGATTTTGAACTTTTTAAAATCTTCTAATAAAGGTTTTTCTTCTGAGCATTTAATGAGAGGTAATGAAACTATAGAAATTTCACAATTGTACTTTTCCTTTAAACCCTTAAATACCAACAAGAGAACTTTTTCATATCCTCCAAATGCTGAAAAATTATGAGATGATATTAAAATAATTTTCATAGTTTATCCAATATTTTCTCTATTTTTAATGTCATTACAATATTTGATTTTTGGATTTTAATATGGTAAGCAATCTGATGCAATAATTCTTGTCCATCTGCCGTAGTATTTGCATGACAAGCAACATAAATTTTGGTGTATAGATATACTTTAGCACTCATATTTATCTATCTCTTTACAATAATCCACTTTAGGTTTTTTAATAAAACTATCAATACTTGCTTTTATATTTACATGCCAAACTTTTAGAGGTAGTTTAGATGTCAATAAAATCGTCTTTAATAAAAGATAAATATATCTATTTTTGTAATGGAGTTTATAAATCCATAGCCAGTTCCTCATATTATAATAAAATCTCCAATCATATATTCCAGCAGAAGAATAGTTGCTTTTTGTTTTATGTATAACAATACTATCTTTTACGTATAATCCTAAGAATCCATTTTTTGTTATCCTTAATGTATATTCAACATCATCAGCATATAAATAAAACTTTTTATTGGGCTTGTCAAGTCTTTTGTGTAAACCTCTATTTTCCTTTTTTAACAGCATTATCATAGATATTTACCAACTATATCCTCGTAATAGATTGAAAGTTGCGCTAAAATACTAGGCCAATTCTTTAAAGGCATAGTCCATTTCTCTAGAACCTTCTCTACAGCAAGATAGACAATCTTTAAAAGGGCATCTTGGGTAGTAAATACTCCCTTATTATGGGTCAAGCTTTTTATAGAGCTGTTAAGGCTCTCTATAGGGTTTGTAGTGTATATTAGAGTTCTTATTTGATAGGAACTTACCAGTGGTTTTTGTATTCACTTTCTAAGTTATTTAAAAACTCTTATGCGTAAAGCATACGGCTTGTAGTTGATTTGCTATTCTTGGACTTCTCTAGTTATTTTATAAAACTCATCAATAAGCACAATGCCTTTTGCAAAATACCATTTCCAAAGTCTTGGCGGTAAAACATTATAGCCTTTTGTGTAGAGTTTAACATAAAGTGGTGTGCCAAAATCCCATAAAGTGTCATCTATATCTACAAAAACCATTGTTACCTCCTTATTGAATTACTAAATTGCTTTTGTTTGTAGATTTGTTTGCGGTAAATAATAAGTAATAACTTAGGCAAAAGAATTAGACAGTATAAGAGATTGAGATAAGACCAATGACAGACGAAAAAGAAATCGTTACCTTTTTTATACTTGAAAAACTCACAGTAAAAGCCTCCTTTTTGCTATTTTAACAATGATAATGTTATACTCATTTAAATATTTTATCAAGGTTTGGATGCTATATAAAGCTTAAGAAATTGTCCGATATGTGTCCGATAGCTAGTTTAAGAAAAATAAAAACTAACCCAACTTTTTTCCAAAAAAACCTTTAAAATAAGATTTTTAGTGGCTGGGGTGGGAGGATTCGAACCTCCGCATCGGGGATCCAAAGTCCCCTGCCTTACCGCTTGGCTACACCCCAAAGTATGTAACGACTAATCACGCAAAAATAGATTTCAGGATTTTGGCTCTTCTATGGATTTATTATACTCTTCTAAAACTCTGGCTTCTAATTGTTGCCTCATGGCATTGTTTAGCGGGTGCGCTATATCTTTAAATGTGCCGTCTTTCATTTTTCTGCTGGGCATAGCTACAAAGAAACCTTTTTTTCCGTTAATGATTTTTAGGTCTCTAACCAAAAAACAGTCATCAAATGTTACAGTTGCAAATGCTTTAAGTTTCTCGTCGCCGCTTATAGGGCTGATTTTAACTTCTGTAATGTTCATACAAATCCCTTCCCTCGTTATTTAAAATTGTTGTTGTTTCAAAAAAATAGCCATCATCAAACATTGAGATAACCTGCTTACTATTATAGTTTTCTGCAAAAGCAAAAACGCTTGAGCCACTGCCACACAGCAGGGCATTATTAAAAAGCTCATAAAGTTTGCGCTTTATGCGCTCTATTAAAGGGTAAAGTTTAAATACGCTGCTTTCTAAGTCGTTGTGCATAATAGCTAAGGGTCCATACTTTTTCAATCTATCCACGAGAGTCATTCTATTAATATTGTTATGTTTTGTCAATATTAAATTGTTGTAAGCTAATTTTGTGCTAACGCCAATGGGTGGTTTAATAATAACTATCGACAGTGGTTTAAGCAAAAAATCAAAAGGATAAACCTGCTCGCCCCTTGAGGTTACGCAACTTGCATTTTTGTATAAAAAAAAGGGGCAATCGCTGCCCAATTGCTGGGCAATATCTAGTAGTTTATTAAAGCTTAAAGCATAATCATACATTTTATTTAGAGCCAAAAGTGTGTATGCTGCGTTTGAACTTCCACCACCAAGACCTGCTTCAAGCGGTATGTGTTTTTCTATCTCAATTGTTACTGCATCTTTTATACACGATTCTTCAAAAAATTTCTTAGCCGCCCTGTATGCTAGGTTTGAATCGTTGTTTAATTCTTCCTTGTTTGTTAGTATAGATAAACTCTTTGAAGGCTTTATCTCAATCAAATCAAAAAAATCAATCTTTGTAATAATTGAGAGTATATTGTGATAGCCATCTGGTCTTTTGTTTAAAACATAAAGGGCTAAATTGATTTTTGCATAAGATTTAACAATCACAAGCTTCCAATTTTCTTTGTGATTTGTTTTACATGAAATTTTACTTCTTGAACATCAACATCTACAAATTTTTTATTTTTGTAGATAATTTTACCATCAATAATAACTGTATCAACGCTATGCGAGTTTGCAGCATAGGCCAAATAAGAAGCGGGGTTATACAAAGGGGTGGCTTCTAGCGCGTCTAAATCAATTAAAACTACATCAGCAAGCTTTCCTTCACTCAAACCTACATCAAAAAAACCGCCAAAATTCTGCGGTATCCTAACTGCAAGTTTTGCATTCATATAAGATGGGTTAAAGAGTTTTTGAAGCAGTGCGGCACTTCTTAGTTCTTCTATTATATCAAGGTTGTTGTTGCTTGCACAGCCATCTGTGCCCAAACACACATCAATGCCCTTTTGAATCATTTTACACACACTGCTTATCCCACTTGAAAGCTTCATGTTGCTTTGAGGGTTGTGAATAACATGTGCATTTTTTTCTTGTATAAGCCCAATTTCCTCATCTGTTAAGTGCACACAGTGAGCCAAATAGGTATTGTTATTTAAAAGGCCAAAATCGTTTAGCACAAGTGCAGGACTTTTGCCATACTTTGATAAAACTGTATTCACTTCTGTTAAATTTTCTCCTAGGTGAATGTGGATATAGTCATCTGGGCCAATTGTTTTAGCAAGCAGTTCTAAATCTTCACTTTCTACGGTATAGAGCGAATGAGGTCCAAAGCTCACTTTTACTTTTGGGTTATTTTTGAATGTTTCTTTTAGCTTGAGTGTTTTTTTGATGCCTTCTTTAAAGCTCTCACAAAAAGGTGTTTGAAAAGATAACAAGCCTTCTGATATAACGGCTCTTAGACCAACATCCAAAGCAGCACTTGCTACTTGGTCTTCGAAAAAGTACATATCCATAAAACCAGTGGTACCGCAAGAAACCATCTCCAAGCAAGCAAGTTTTGAACACCAATAAACCATATCTTCGTTTACATAAGCTGCTTCAAGTTTGAAAATCTTATTTAGCCAATCTTGCAGGGCTAGATCATCCTGATATCCCCTAAAGGCAGTCATAGCCGCATGTGTATGAGCATTAAAAAACCCGCTTAACCCAAGCATACCGCTTCCATCAATAACAGTGGTATTCTGAGGCAAATCAAGCGCCAAATCAGTTTGTACTTTTAGTATTTTATTGCCTTCAATGAGTATAGAGGTTCTAAAGCCATCTAAATTAAGTACATTTTTAATTAAAATCATTTGTCGCTAAAAAATCATCAAGCAAAATAGATAGTTTTTTTGAAGCTAAACTGCCTTGCGCTATTACTTCTTTAATAGGAATTTTACCCATGCACTCGGGTTTATTTACATTTGTAATAACAGAAATACCAACTACATTAACGCCAAAAAACCTCGCTGTTATTGTTTCGTTTATAAGGCTCATAGCTACGCAATCTGCACCTATTAGCCTTAAAAACCTCGTTTCCGCTGGCGTTTCAAGCGAAGGACCGCTTACGCCCACATAAACGCCTTCTTTTAAATCAATGGAGAGCTTTAAAGCGCTTTCTTTGAGTTTTTCTATGTAAAAAGGGTTGTAAGCATCAACCATATCTACAAATTTATTTTCTGAATCAATGCCGATTAAAGGGTTTGTATTTGTTAGGTTTATATGGTCTTTGATTACCATTAAATCGCCTTTTTTAAAAAATGGGTTAAGCCCGCCTGTTGAGTTTGTCAAGATCATAAGCTTAGGTTGGGTTTCACACAACACTTGCGGCAAAGCTCTTAGCTCTTTAGGGTTTAAGCCTTCATAGTAATGGAAGCGCCCATTTGCTACTACAATGCGCAAATTGTGACCCTCAAATACCTCAAAGTAGCCTTTGTGAGAAGCAGTTGTAGGCTTTGGTAAGTCAAACTCACTGTAGTCTAATTGAATAGTTTTTTTAAATGACTTTAAGTCAATTTTTATGCCTGTGCCAGTTATAATGCAAATATCGGATTTTCCAAGATTACTTCCCATATAAATCTCTTATACTCTGTGGCAATTTTGTTGGTTTTGAATCTTTTATACATGCAGATAAAATTTCAATTTCGCTTTTTATCTGGCTGCCTACAAGCAAGTTAAACTTTAGCGTTAAGCTAGCATTTTTCACTTGTGTAATTTCTACATCTACATCTACCCAATCACCTAAGTATATAGGCTTTTTGTAGTAGGCGTTAACGCTTGATACCACAAGCAATATACCTTCATTGTGAAGTTTAAATAAATCTATGCCGTTTTTTAGAAAAAACTCTTGCTTTGCTCTCTCGCACAGTTTAAGATAATTAGCGTAGTATACCACACCGCCTGCATCTGTATCATCGTAATAAATACGTGTAGAGTAGCTAATCATTTTGGAGTCTTTCCTTTGTATATTTTTTACCTAACTCAACACCTGGTTGATCAAAAGGGTTTATCTTCCAAAATTCGCCAACTTTTGCAGTTGTAATCATTAAAGAGCAAAAAAATGCGCCAAGCGTAGCTTCATTTATATTTTCTAAAAAAATTTCCGCTGTAGGAACATGTGATTCTTCTAAAGCTTTCCTTGTGGATTGTTTTTCTACTTCCATAATATTAGCAATAGATTTTCCTTTTAGATAGTTAAAAGGCTCAAAACTTTCTGTAATCGTAAAATCTACATCAGAAACTGTATCTAAAAATACTATAAGTTTATCTTTTATGCCTTCTTGGTAGAGTTGGAGCTGGGAGTGCTGATCTGTTGTACCAAGAGCCTTAATTGGAGTTTGGCCTATACCGTTTTTGCCTAAACTTTCTGCCCACAGCTGTCTAAACCAATCAGCTACCTCATATAACCTATCTTTGTAGGCAAACATTACAAAGATTTTACACTTATCGTATGTAGATACAACAAGGTTTGCCAAATCAATAGGAAACCCGCCGTTTTCACGCGTATCTCTAACTACCTGCTTTGCTGCTTCAATGTATGACTCTATGCCGTAGCCAAAAAACGCCAAAGGCAAAAGCGCAACGCTTGTAAATGCACTGTACCTTCCACCAACATCTGTTGGTATATCAAAAATTTCATAACCGTGTTTGACACCAAAGGATCGCAAAAAAGTATCCCTATCGTCTGTGCTAATTACAATGTTTGGGTTTTTTATGTGCTGCTTTATGATAAATAATTGAGAAAGCGTTTCTATTGTTGTGCCAGATTTTGAAACCACATGGAAAACAGTCTCATCTGGGTTTAGTTTTAATACAGTATCAAGTCTTTGAGGATCAATATTATCTAAACAAAAGTACCTTTTTTCTTGTGTGCCTTTTTGCAAAAAAGACAGGGCTGCGCTTGCAGCAAGCGCAGAGCCCCCAATGCCTACTTGAACAAAATTTTTAGCCTTTAGCGATTTTGCAAAACTAGTTATTTTATTAATATTTACCTTGCATAGATTCTGTGAAAAAGCGTAATTTACGCTTTTGTCACTAATTAGCCTCTCATATCCCACACTTGTTTCAAACTTTACGCTACTCATAACTATATCCTAAAAGCACTGCCAAGCACTTCTTTGTTTTTGCGCTCATACATTTTAATAAGCTCATCACGAGCTGGCCCTAAATACTTTCTTGGATCAAACTCAGATGGGTTTTTTGCAAAAAACTCCCTAATTTTTGCAGTCATAACAAGCCTTCCATCTGTATCAATATTGATTTTACAAACAGCGGACTTTGCTGCTTTTCTTAGCTGGTCTTCGCTAACACCCACTGCATCTTCTAATTTTCCTCCATAGGCATTAATCATATCAACATACTCTTTCAACACGCTTGAAGCCCCATGCAACACAATAGGAAAACCCGGTATACGTTTTTCGACTTCTTCTAGTATATCAAACCTTAATGGTGGGGGCTGTTGGCCTTTTTCAACTTTGAATTTATAGGCGCCGTGACTTGTGCCAATTGCTATAGCAAGTGAATCAACACCTGTTTTTTTAACAAAATCCTCAACATCATCTGGGTTTGTATATATGTGCTTGCTTGAAGAAACATCTTCTTCTATACCAGCTAAAACACCAAGCTCACCTTCCACGCTAACATCAAACTTGTGTGCATAATCCACAACCTGCTTTGTCAGTGCGATATTTTCTTCATAAGGAAGATGCGATCCGTCTATCATAACGGACGAAAAACCAAGATCTATACAACTTTTGCATAGCTCAAAGCTATCACCATGATCAAGATGTAAACAAATGGGTATTTCTTTCAAATTTTTTTGACTTGCAAGCTCTTTCATAAACTCTACAGCACCTTGCCCCATCCACCTTAACAGTGTCTGGTTAGCGTAATTCCTTGCGCCTTTTGAAACTTGCAAAATAACAGGCGACTGTGTATTGACGCATGCTATAATAATTGCCTGCAATTGCTCCATATTGTTAAAATTGTAAGCAGGCACAGCATAGCCGCCATCAAAGGCTTTCTTAAACATCTCTTTTGTGTTTACAAAGCCCAGTGTGCTATAGTGGATCATTTTTCACCTCCAGCTTTACTTTTTTATCAAGTTTGGTTGATTATCCACTGTAATCTTATACATTGTCAACTTCAATAAATCATCCTTATCAACAAACTCTACAACTTTTGGCAGTTGATAATGCGAGACTTCTTCGCACTCAATCACATGAATATTTTTGTTTTCGTTATTTGTACATATGGAAAAAAAATTCTGTGTAAAATAAATCAAACTGCTTTCATAAAACAAAATATTGTCTTTTTTTGGTATGTTGAGTTTTGCTAAATCGGCGTTTGTAAATTTGGTACCGCTCATATAGTCTTTTACATACAAATCATTGCCGTTTATATATATACCATACAATGCAAAACCCAAAGGGCTTGAAATATCAATAGTGGAATTTATTGGAGATATTCTAAAAAAGCCGTCTATAGTGCGCACCTTCGTTTGAGCTTTAAAAATACCAGTAGCTGTTGTTGAAGATGTTTGCTGATACTCGTTTGGTTTGGGTAGATGCGCGCATGAGTCTAAAAAAAATACAATTCCAAATAATAAAAATAAAAACTTCATAATACTTCCTAAACATTTAAACTTATTGGGTAATTGCCGCTAAAGCAAGCATAACAGTAACCGCTTTCGCCTACAATTTCTTTCAAATCTTCAAGCGTCAAGTAAGCTATTGAATCAGCTGTTGCGTACTTTGTAATTTCTTCAATCGTGTGGCTTGATGCAATAAGCTCTGATTTGGTCGGCGTATCAATACCATAAAAGCATGGGTGCGTAACGGGTGGGCTTGCTATGCGCAAATGCACTTCTTTGGCGCCTGCGTTTCTTATCATCTTTACGATGCGCCTACTTGTTGTGCCCCTTACAATAGAATCATCTACCACTACAACCCTTTTATTATTTAGTACATCGCTTGAAGGGTTCAATTTTAACTTAACGCCAAAATGTCTGATAGAATCCGTCGGTTCTATGAATGTTCTGCCTACATAATGGTTTCTAATAATGCCCATCTCAAAAGGCAAACCAGAAGCTTGAGAGTAGCCTATAGCAGCAGGCATACCAGAATCTGGCACAGCTATAACTATATCTGCATCCACACTGGATTTTAAAGCTAATTTTTGACCAATTCTTTTTCTTATTTCATATACATGATTATCCCACAGGTAAGAATCTGGTCTTGCAAAGTATATATGTTCAAAAACACACCTGTATGAGTTTTCGCTTTTAAAAGGCTTAAACGAGTTTACGCCATATTTGTCTACTTTTACAATTTCTCCGCTTTCAAGTTCCCTTACAAACTTTGCGCCAATTAAATCAAACGCACAGGTTTCACTTGCAAAACAGCACGAATCACCAAGCTCACCCATTGCTAGCGGCCTAAACCCCCACGGATCTTTAATGGCATACAATGTATCATTAAACAGCATCACAAGCGAAAAAGCGCCCCTTAGCTGACTTAAAGCCCCTACAAGCCTTTCATCAAAAGAGCCTTTTTGCCTTGCTATTAAGTGAATAATAACTTCTGTATCGCTGTTTGAGCTAAATATAGCTCCATCACTTATGAGTTTCTGTCTTATGCTGTATGCATTAACAATATTACCATTGTGGGCAATTGCAATATCGCCCAAATCAAAACTTGCAGTTAAAGGCTGCAAATTCACTAAAGAAGAATCACCACTTGTTGAGTACCTATTATGCCCTATACCTATATCGCCTTTTAAATTTTCAATGTCTGTCTTATCAAAAGCTTCTAATACAAGACCGCGACTACGCTTTTTATAAAAAACATCTTTGTCCCTTGTAACTATACCACAGCCTTCCTGTCCCCTATGCTGAAGTGCATGCAAACCTAAATATACATAGTTTGCTGCCTCTTTTATGTTGTATATGCCAAAGATCGCACAGTACTCATGTAGTTTATCAAATGGGTCTTTCATTTGGATTTTATTCCAAGCACATCGTTCATATCATAAAACCCAGGCAATTTGTCCACTACCCACAGTGCAGCTTTAAGGGCACCTTTTGCAAATACATCGCGCGAGGAAGCTTTATGCGTAATTTCTATGCGTTCTGCGTCACCTGCAAAAATCACAGTGTGCTCACCTACGACATCTCCACCCCTAAGCGCCATTATGCCTATTTCGTTTTTTGCCCTCAAGGCCTCGCCAACGCGGGAAAATTTAGCATTTTGCTCAAAATTGATGCCTAAACCTTCTGCAACTTTTTGACCTAATTTTAAGGCCGTGCCGCTTGGGGCGTCTTTTTTTGCCCTATGGTGCATTTCTACAATTTCTACATCAAAATCACTACCTAAATACTTAGCTGTTTCTTTTACGATTTCAAACAGAATGTTGACACCCAAACTCATATTTGGGGCCATAACTACAGGGCACATCACTGAGAGTTTTTTAATCTGATCAATTGCATCATTATCACAGCCAGTCGTTCCCACTACGATGGATTTTTTATTTTCGCATGCACACCTTACATTTTCAAGTGTTGATTGGCAGTTTGTAAAATCTATAACGCAATCGCCTTCATTAATGCAATCTGATAATTTTTCGCTTACTTTTACATTTATTGGCGTTCCCCCAAGCACAACGCCTATGTCTTTGCCTATGCAATCTGGAGATTTTTCTGTTGCCCCAACAAGCTTAAATTTATCGCTTTGGAGGGCAAGTGTTGCAATGCGCCTGCCCATTTTGCCACATATACCGCAAACTATTAAATTAACCATTATGTTTTTCTCCTAGCCCAAAAATTCGTATTCTTTTAGCAAAGCCTTTAGTTTTTCTTTGTTTGTGTTTGACATTTTGCACAAAGGCAGTCTGAACTCTTCTTCTACAAGACCCATCAGTGCCACAGCGGTTTTTACGGGTATAGGGTTTGTTTCTATAAACATCATCTGATGAAGCGGGTACATCTTGTGGTGAAGTGCTTTTGCTTTTTCCAAATCACCTGCTACAAAAGCGTCGTACTGCTCGCTAACCATTGCGGGTGCTACATTGGAGGTAACAGAAATAATACCCTGTCCACCTATAGAAAGCATAGGCAGTGTTAAAAAGTCATCACCACTTACAACGCTGAAACCTTCATTTGCTTTCTCAATAATTTCTGACACCTGATTTAGAGAACCGCTCGCTTCTTTTATGCCAATAATATTGTCAATCTCACTAAGTCTTGCCACTGTATCTGGAAGAATGTTAACTGATGTCCTACCCGGCACATTGTAGATTACAACACCTATATCTACAGCATCCGCTATAGCTTTATAATGCTGATACAAACCTTCCTGCGTTGGTTTGTTATAATAAGGCGTAACAGACAAAATTGCATCAGCGCCCAGACTTTGGGCTAATTTTGCCATTTCAATAACCTTTTTTGTATTATTACTGCCTGCGCCTGCAAGCACGCCTACTTGACCCCTACATTCTTCAACGCACGTTCCCACAACTTTTTCGTACTCATTTAAGTCTAATGTTACAGCTTCACCTGTTGTGCCGCACGGTACTATACAATCAATACCATTTTCAATTTGCCTTTTAATTAAATTCCTAAAAGATACATCGTCAAACTTTCCGTTCTTAAATGGTGTAACAATAGCCGTCATAGCGCCTTTTAGCTCAAACATACAATACCCCCTTTATTTAATAATCCCAAGCTTCGTCAATCATAGTACCTACAAAACTCAACATACTGTCACCTTCTAGAAACACAATATCTATGGGTTCACTGCTTTGTGCATTTTTAATTTGGAAGTATATTTTTAAAATTTTTCCAGAACGCGTCTGCACCTCAACAGGTGTTTGTATATTTTTAATCAAACCGCTAATTAAACCTGATGCGGTTGCACCTGTACCGCAAGCAAGCGTTTCTGCTTCTACGCCGCGTTCATATGTGCGAATGGCAATTGTACTATTGTCTAAAATATTTACAAAATTCACATTCGTCCCAGCTGGAGCAAAAGCTTCGTGGTAGCGGTATTTAGCCCCAAGCCCAGCTACATCAACGCTTTCTAAATCATCAACAAATATTACAAGGTGCGGTACGCCCGTATTGATAAAATACATAGTTTGGTTATCTAAATTGATGGTTTTGTAATCTGTGGGTTTGGTAAGCTGAACTTTCACGGTATTTATACCTACAATTTCGCCGTATATCTTGCCAGCGCCTGTTAAAAATACCGTTTTTGTGTCGTTAATTATGCCTTTTAGGTAAGCAAACCTTACAGCACACCTTGAGCCGTTGCCACACATTGAAGCTTGAGAGCCATCACTGTTATAAAAACGCCACGCAAAATCGCATCCTGCTTCATCTGTATTTTCTATTAAGATTACGCCATCTGCACCTATTGATAGACCTCTTTTGCAGATACGCTTAACAAATTCTTCCGTTTTAAAGCCAATATTTTCTACAATTTTTTCCCTATTATCAATTACAATAAAATCATTACCCGAGCCGTTCATCTTAAAAAATTCGATTTTGCGCATTATATAGTTTCCCCTCTAATTAAATCTTCGAATGTTTCCCTTGCCCTTACCAATTTTACTTTATCTTTGTCTACTAAAACTTCCGCTGCCTTGCAGCGTGAATTATAATTACTTGCCATAGTAAAACCGTATGCTCCACTGCTAAATATACTGACCAAATCGTTTCTTTCAAGACTGTCAATTTCTCTTGATTTAGCAAAAAAATCTCCACTTTCGCAAATTGGGCCTACAATATCTGCCTGTACTTTAGCGGCATTTTTTTTCACTACAGGTTCAATTTTATGATAAGCATCATAAAGGCTAGGCCTTATAAGGTCATTCATGGCTCCATCTACAATATAGAAGTTTTTACCTTCGTTTTGTTTTCTATACAATACTTTTGTTACAAAAATACCACCGTTTGCCACCAAAAACCTACCAGGCTCTAAAACAATTAAACTGTCTGGGAAATCCTTAAATGCTTCATTGATAAAATTTGCATACTGGTCTAAATCCGGCTCTTGCTCGTTTTCATACACCACACCTAAGCCACCGCCAACATCTATAATATCCAATTTTATACCCAAAGAAAGCAACTCTTTCATAATATTTGCTACCTTTAGCTGTGCTTCAAAAAATGGGGATACATCTGTTAGCTGGCTGCCAATGTGAAACTGAATACCTTTTATGCGCACATGCTTCATTTGGTTTGCTAGCTTGTAGGCATCTATAATTTGCGTGTAAGATATGCCAAATTTGTTTTTCTTTAAACCAGTGGATATGTAGGGATGGGTTTTTGGGTCAACATTGGGGTTTACCCTAAAAGAGACTGGTGCACTTTTTCCTAGAGTTGACGCTATGCGCTCTATTTCCTCTAATTCTTCAAAAGACTCGACATTAAACATCAGTATATTATTTTCAATTGCGTACTTGATTTCTTCTTGCGTTTTTCCCACGCCGCTAAACACAATTTTTGTCGTATCAATACCAGCTTTTTTTGCTCTAAAAATCTCACCAGCAGACACAACATCAGCGCCAGCACCAAGCTTTGCAAATGTATTTATAACCGCTAAATTGCTATTTGCTTTTAGCGCAAAACAAATTAGATGCTTTCTAGTAATTTTTTGATCGAGTTTTTTATATTGATTTTCAAAGTGATTCTTGCTGTAAATATAAATCGGCGTTCCGTACTCTAAAGCAATATCTGAAACTTTTACATCTTCTACATAAAGCTCACTATCTTTATAAAAAAACATCAAAACCCCCTTTGTAATAAAACCTACAAAGTTTATTTTAATTAATAATTACTTAATTTGCAAGCAAAATTTACAACGGTAAGCTTGACAAAACTCTATTAAAATCTTATTCTAATTGCAATGAAAATTCTTCATTTAGATACACAAAAAGGTTTTCGCGGTGGCGAACAGCAGTTAATATACTTAGCCCTTGGCTTAAGAGAACTTGGTGTAGACTCTATAATAGCTTGCAGGGATGATCTTTATAAAAAAGCGCAGGCGCTAGGTTTTGAGACTATAGATTCGAAAAACTTTTATAAACTCCAAAGCACAGCTATAAAGTGTGATATTTTGCACGCTCATGCATCAAAAGCTCACACTTTAGGTGTTGTCTTAAAATTACTCACAAAAAAGCCGCTTGTTTATACAAGAAGGGTAGACTACAAGCAAAAAAAGACTTCAAAAATAAAATACATTTTAACTGATAAAGTTGTAAGTGTTGCTAATGCAGTTAAACAGGCTTTGTATGCAAATTATCGCATAAACTCAGAGGTTATCTATAGTTGCGTAGACTTTAGTCTGCTTAACCAAGTTGATCCTAAAAAAGTAGAAGCTATTAAAAAACAGTATGGATACCCAATCATTGGCAATATAGGGGCGCTTACTGAACAAAAAGATCACAAAACATTAATTGATGCAGCAAGTCTACTTGATAAAACATACACCTTTCTAATATTGGGTAGCGGTGAACTAAAAGAAGAACTAGAAAATTACGCAAAAACTAAAGGTGTCAACAATGTAGTATTTTTAGGCTTTAGGCAAGATATACAAAACTACTTAGCTGCATTTGACTTGTTTGCAATTTCATCTCAAAACGAAGGTATATGCTCAAGCATACTGCAGGCTTTTATGTTTAAGGTACCAACTGTTGCTACAGATGCAGGTGGTATTGGTGAGCTTATTGGCAACAACCAAAGAGGTTTAATTGTGCCAGTAAAGGATGCTAAAGGACTTGCTTTTGCAATAGATAAACTAATTTCAGACACTGAACTTTCAAAAAAATTAGTAAATGAAGCCTATGAGTTTGTAAAAAACTTTAACTACAAACTAATGTCTCAAAAATATTTAGATATATACCAAAGTCTTTTAAAAACTTAATTTAAAATTTACATTTTTAAATACTTAGTGTAAGATTTGACTAGTTATGGGAGGGCGAAAGTTGTCGATAGAAAGTTTACAATTACCTGAGTCTTACTTTAAAAGTATAGAATTTACAATGCAGGTAGGCTGTGGCGTAGGTTGCAGTTTTTGCCCACAAAGTATATTTTTAAAAAATTACAAATCCAATATTAAGCGCTTTACATTAGAAAACTTTAAAAAGGCTCTAAATAACATTGAAGGCTCTCCTATTAAAAAGATAAAGTTTAGTGGTTTTAGCGAGCCTTTGGAGCACAGCGAAATATATGATTTTATAATTGAAGCGTACAAAAAAAATTTTCACATAGAATTAATAACGACGCTAAAAAATTTTTCAAAAGAAGGGTTCGAAAAAATTAAAGATTTGCCCATAAGATGCCACATAAGCATACAGCCTCCAAATGCAAATAACAGAAAAGGTCTAACAGACAAAGAATCTTGGGGCAATATAGAGCTTTTATTATCTCTAAAGCCTAAGTGCGATTTAGTTTTTGGTTGCCTGGACAATAATCTTACAATAGAAAACAAGAGTAATATAAAAAAACTAGCAGACAAGCTTAATATCACGGTAAAATACGAAAAATACACAACAAGGGCAGGCTATTTAGGCAATTCTGTAATGTATAAAACACAAAAACTCTTATGTAAGCACGATATGGGTCCAGTAGCACTACCAAATGGTGACCTTGCTCTATGCTGTATGGATTTTGGCTTAAAGCATATAATAGGCAATATTTTTAATCAGCGATACACAGATATACTAAATGACGCTAAACTCTTAAATATTTTAAAAATCATGCTAGGTAAAACAGATGGTGATATTTTGTGCCATACATGTGAGTACGCAAAGCCCGTGCCGAGTTTTATAAGCTTACGCTCTTACTCTAAATCGCGACAGATTTTTAGAAACATAAGAGATGGTTTAGTACCAAAAAACAGCGTATTGAGAAATAAGATTGATTCCTTATTTAAGCATTAAACTAATTCAAGCGATGGGTTTGCATCGATAGAGTCTAAATCAAATGTAGCTAAATCTAATTTAAATTGAGCTGCTTTTGCAATCATTAGTGCGTTGTCTGTACAAAGGCTCAAAGGCGGCAAAAAAAGCTCAAAACCATGCTCTTTAGACAATAAACCCATACGATGCCTAAGAGCAGAGTTTGCACTGACACCGCCAGCTAAAACAAGCTTTTTTACACCATATTTTTTTAAAGCCAAAAGCGTTTTTTCACATAAAATTTCTACGCAAGAACGCTGAAAAGAAGCTGCTAAATCACAAACAAAAGTTTTTGACAATTCACCAGATTTTTCAACAAGGTTTTTGACATGCGTTTTAACACCACTAAAGCTAAAATTAAGCGTATTTTTTTTTGACAAACCCTTTGGAATCTTAAAACCATCGGGGTTTCCGCTTTTTGACAATTTGTCAATAATAGGGCCACCGGGGTATCCTAGTTTAAGCAGCCTTGCAACTTTATCAAACGCTTCTCCCACTGCATCATCAAGCGTTTTTCCAATTAGCTTATACTTGCCAATGCTTTCTACTAAATACAAATGCGTATGTGCGCCAGAAATAATCAACACAATAAACGGAAAATCAATGTTCTTTTCCAAAAAATTTGCAAAAATATGGCCTTCTATGTGATTTATCGGTATTAATGGCAGAGCATACCTATACGCTAAGCCTTTTGCAAAACTCACGCCAATAAGCAAAGACGGCAGCAAACCGGGTCCTACTGTAGCTGCAATATGCGTTATATCTTTTATACTGCATTGGGCTTCTTTAAGGGCTCTTCTTGTAGCTTCATCAATGTTTTCAAAATGCGTTCTTGCTGCCATCTCAGGCATTATTCCACCAAAAGGCTCATGTATAAAATTTTGAGAAATGACTATGCTTGATTGTTTGTTCTTTCCTAAGACAGCTGCTGAAGTATCGTCGCAGGACGTATCAAATGCCAAAATCACTACTGACACTGTTTTAAGTTTTCCTTTATGTCTTTTAAGTAAGGTTTTAGTTTGCCCTTTAAATGAACAATTGCCTCATAGTCAACAATATTGTCATGACCAATGAGTATTACATTTTTGCCTTGTTTTGCAAGTTTAATTGCATCAAGCAAGTTTTGTTTAACATAATTAAAACGCTTTTTGTTATCAATAAACATATCGCGCACAGCATAATCAACATGGTACTTACAGGCAACCTTATAGCCTACACTGTTTGGGCTTGTTAGACTATCTACAAAAAACAAGTTGTGCTGTTTTAAAAATTCCATAGTATCGCTCATTTTCTCTTTACTTTGCAAAAACATTGAGCCCATATGATTGTTAAAACCACTAGCACAAGGCACGCTTTTTAGGGCTTTGCTTAATTTGTTAAAAATCTCTTCTTTAGAATCAGACACTCTAAGCAAAAGCGCATAATTGGTGTTTAATCGTTTCGTGATCGATTCGCTTGGCATATGAAGCATTACAGTGTAGCCTTTTTTGCAAAAATCATTTGCCATATAACAAAAACGCGTATCTGGTATAAATGAAAAGGCTATTGGTAAATCTATATCCAAAAATTTTTGCATTACATAGTGGTCATAGCCCATATCATCAATAATGATTGAGATACTGCCATTTGTAACTCCAAAGCTTGGTTGACTAAAAAACAAAACGCTTAGAAAGAGTGCTAAAGCAAAACCCTTTCTAAGCAGATTAATTATTTTTTGGGCCATTCTGCAATTTGGGCTTTAATTATATTAATAGCCGTAAGAAGCTGAAAATCTTGCGTTGTTTGTGGCTCTTTTATAACTTCTTCGGGTTTGGCTTGCACTGTTTCATTGCTTGTTAGGTGGTTAATCAAATTTTCCTCCCTTAAAGCATATCCAAAATCTTCCGATTCGACCTTTGCGGGCTTTACTTCAACATTTGGCACTATACCAACAGCCTGTATGCTATGACCATCTGGTGTATAGTATTTTGCCGTTGTTAGTCTTAAAGCGTAACCATCTTCAAGCGGTATAATACTTTGTACGCTTCCTTTGCCAAAACTCCTTGTGCCTACAATCACAGCTGTTTTGTGGTCCTTTAGGCAACCTGCAACAATCTCAGCAGCAGAAGCAGTACCAGAATTTATCAACACAGCAATAGGCATATGCGGTACTTTTTCATCTTTTGCGTAAAATACCTGGTCATCGTTTTTATTTCTGCCCTTTATAGAAACAATTACGCCTTTATTTACAAAAAGATTTGAAACGCCAATGGCCTCTGTCAATAAACCACCTGGGTTATCCCTTAAATCAATAACTAAACCTTTTATACCCTTTTTCTGCAGTGAATTAAGTGCGTTTTTAACCGCTTTTGTTGTACCTTCTTGAAACTGAATAATCCTTATATAGCCGATCCCGTCTAAATCCTTATAATCAACACTTTTTATGTGTATAATTTCTCGCTTTATATTAAAAATTAACGGTTTTTTTTCATTTTTTCTTCCAATTACCAGTCTTACTTCGGTTCCTACTTTGCCTCTTAGTAATTTAACCGCTTCATCTAGGCTCATACCAAGTGTGCTTTTATTATTAATCTGCAGTATAATATCGCCTGCTTTAATGCCAGCTTTATAAGCGGGTGTGTCTTCAATGGGTGTTACGACCGTTATAAGCCCATCTTTTAGTGTAATTGATGTACCTATACCTCCAAACTCGCCTGTTGTTGACACCTGCAGATCTTTGTACTCTTGGGGTGTCATAAAAGCAGAGTGGGGGTCAAGTGAGTTTACCATGCCTTTTGTAGCATTAATGATAAGCTCAGAAGGGCTTACTTTGTCTACATACTGAGATTGGACAATTGCCAACACTTGAGAAAACATCTTCAAATCGTTATACTGATTTGATGTAGCTTCTGTTGGCGTTACACGAAAACTCAAAATCGCGCATAAAATAATAACTAAACTAACAATAATGCCTATTACAAATAAAAAGCGGTTTTTCATAAACCTAACCTCCTAGATATCTTCTATTGATAAAATTTAACGGGTTTACTGGCACAGAGCCTTTTCTTAGCTCGAAATGCAAAATATCACCATTTAAATGTCCTATAACTTGACCTTCTTGAACCATTTGGCCCTTTGAAACTCCTATATTAACATGTGCATATATACTGTAGTAACCGTTTAAATGGTTAATGATTATTACTCCACCCAAACCCGGCAAGCTCCCAACATAATCCACTTGACCCTTGGCAATAGATCGCACTGGAGCACCATTTTGAGCTTTGATATCTATGCCATCGTTGCGTGTTTGCACATTAAATACCGGGTTTGTTTTAACACCGAAGTTGTCCACAATGACGCCTTCAATAGGCGGTCTTAAGCCCGTGTGCATATTTTCTAAGCGCATACGATTTTGGGCTTCTTCTTGTTTTTTAAGTTCTTGGGCTTTTTGGAGTTGTTTTTGTTTTAATAGCCTTTCTCTTTCTAGTTCTCTTTGACGTCTTAGCTCTTCTTGTTTTCTAATTTCTTCTTGTATAACCTTGTTTAGCACTACCTGAAGATAATTTCTTTGCCTTTGCAGATTAACAATATCATTTATATAAGCCTGCTTTAATCTAGCAGCCTCTTGAGCTAAAACAGCGTTTGTTTTTTTCTGCTGTGCATAAGAATCTTTTTGTTCGTTGATTTTTTTTATTAAACTCATCTGCTTTGCTTTTTTGGCGAGTAATTCCTTCTTTTGCTCATTTAGCAAAACCTGGTGTTCCATATAGGATTTTATACGTCCTTGTAAGTAATGTGCAATTTTTTTATTCATATATTCGTAATACAAGCCTTCGGGAAAGTACTTCTCAACATTGTAAAAATAATAATAGGCTTTTAGCGACCTAGAGCTTTTAGCTTTTTCCTGGTTTAATTTGTCTGTTAATTGCAGTATGCTTTTGTTTAGCTCTTCAATCTCAGCAGATAATTGTTTTAAATTTTTTTCGTTTTCGCTGAGTTTTTTTTGCAAAACTAAAATTGTTGTGTTTAATTCTTTGAGTTTATTCATATAAGCTATGTATTTTTTTTCTGCAAGATTATAATGATACTGTTTATTTGAAATCGTTGTATTAATCTGTTTTATTTTATTTTCAAGCTCTTGTTTTTGATTAGCACACCACGCGGGTTTATTTGATTGCAAAATTATTAACACTATTAGTACTACACTTAGAATAACTATTTTAGAAACCCGTTTAAAATACGGTGCGAAAGAAGAGCATTTTGCTTGCGATTTCCAAAAAAGACGCTTTATTTTAAATTTTTTCATCTTCTATAAAAAACACGAATAAGCTTAAAATCGTAATGACAATAAGTGATAATATAATATTTGCTAGACCGCTTATGCCAAAGATGAGCAAGATATCATTAGTATAGTTAGGCGCAATATTTACATAATTTATATAAAAAAACATACCCAATGCACCTATAATAATTGCTAGTATGCTAGCAATTATGCCTGATAAAAAAGTTTGTTTTAAAAACATAAAGAAAATTCTTACCCTTTTCACGCCAAATAGCTTTAATTTATTGTAACTATCAAGGTTTTTCTCGTATGCAATTTTTAAAAGTAGTGCCAATATAACAATCTCAAGCAATAGAAAAATGCCAATCAAAGCAAAAGAAAATTCTTTAAAAGCTGAGTAAGTCTGGCTGATATTTGTAAAAAGACCCTTTGGTATGCGCACTTCATCAACCAAATCACTTTTTTTGAGTGTTTTTTCTATAGAATTAATGTTAGATTGATCTACTGCAAATTTAGGTTTTAAAAAAATCTCCAATGAGTATGGAAGGGGGTTTTCGCTAAGCGAGCTTTTGGGTAAGTTCAGTTTTGACAAAATATCTGATAAAGCCGTAGATTTATCGATAAACCTTATGCTTTTTACTGGTGCATATGTTTTAAGCGAGTTGGCATAATTCATTGCCTGATCTTTTGTAACACTATCTTTAAAAAATACAAAGACTGGCACATTTGAGCGTTTTGCATCCAAATAATTATTAACGGTATACAATACTGATGCTGAAATACTTATTATAAGCAAAAAAATCAATACAACAAAAGTTATTACAAGCCTAGTAGAATCCTTTCTCATTGTGCACCTACATCGCATGTATTAAAAATATCCAATCTATCAATCGATTCTATGGGTGTAAAATTTGTAAAAACAATAGTCATTTTATAATCTTCGTTTAACTTTTTAAGCATAGAAATTAGCTCTTGTGAATGTTTATAGTAAGAAAATGGCTCATCAAGCAACACAAGTGACGCCCTTAAAGCAAGTATTCTAGCTAAAGCCAACCTATACTTTTCAGAAATCGATAAATTGCATATTTTAGTATCTAACAAATTACCCAAATCAAATATATCAATTGCTTCTTCTAAGTACTGTTTTCTTTTGAGTAACTTAGTAACGAGGCGCAGATAATTTAATGTAGTTAAATTTTCAATCAGTCCAAAATCGTCAAACACTACACCTATGTGGCGTCTAAGCAGTGTCAACCTTGAATATCTAATGCGACTTAGCGATTCCCCAAAAATCTTTACTTCGCCAGATGTAGGTTTTTCTAACCTACAAATGAGTTTTAACAGTGTTGTTTTACCACATGCAAAACCACCACTAACTTGAATAAGCTGACCTTCTCTTATATAAAAATTAACATCTGAAAAAACGCACCTATCACTGTAAAACTTGCTCACATCAACAAACTCAATCATTTTTTAAACTCTTTTTTATATTGCTTATTATGTTATTTACAGTAAAACCATACTCACAAAACAAATCAGCCGATGTACCAGATTGCCCAAATGTATCATTAATCCCTAACCTAACGACCCTTTTAGGTAAATTCTCGCTCAAAAACTCGCTTATTGCGCTTCCAAGACCGCCAATAACTGAGTGTTCTTCTAAAGTAAAAATTAATTTTGAGTTTTTAGCGCAAAGCCTAACAGTGTCAGCATCTAATGGTTTAATTGTGCTTACATCAACCACAGCCACCTTGATGTTTTCTTTTTCAAGCTCTAAAGAAGCTTTTAAAGCAAGATCTACTACAATACCGCATGCAAATATACAAGCATCACTGCCTTCTTTTAGTATATAGGCTCTGCCTATCTCAAAATCATGCGTTGTAAAATTAAGTGACTTTTCTCTTGAAGTGCGCAAGTAAAAAGGGCCTTTATGTTTGCTTAAAGCAATAACTGCTTTATATGTTTCATTGTAATCGGCAGGTACAATTACTTGCATATTAGGCAAACTACGCATCAAAGATATATCGCATACAGCCTGATGAGAGCCACCGTCTTCACCTACACTGATGCCAGCATGCGAGCCACATAACACTACATCGAGGTTTTGATAACAAATAGACTGCCTAACAGCCTCAAATGCTCTACCAGTAATAAAAACAGCAAAGCTTGAAGCAAATACCTTAAAGCCTTCAAGCGCAAAACCAGCTGCAATATCTACCATATTGAGTTCGGCTATACCTATATTAAAAAATCTTTCTGGGTAAGCTTTCTTAAAATCAATAGATTTAGTAGAAGAAGAAAGGTCTGCGTCTAAAACTACAATGTTTTTATCTGCCCCTATCTCCACCAACGCTTTTCCGTATGCCTCTCTATTCGCCTTATACTCCATTTTACGCTCCTAACTCTGAAAGTGCCTTGTTTAATTCTTCATCTGTTGGCGGCTTGCCGTGATATTCGTACTTATTTTCCATAAAGCTAACACCTTTGCCTTTTACTGTATGAGCTATAACTGCAAAAGGTTTGAGTTTTTTTGCGCTTTTAAAGTCTTCAAATATATTCAACAATTGCTCGTAATTGTGACCATCTATCTCATGCGTTAAAAAACTAAACGCTTCAAACTTTTCTCTAACAGGTCTAATATCCATCACATCACTTATTTTGCCATCAATCTGCAAACCATTGAAGTCTAAAATAACACATAAGTTATCTAAATGATAGTGGCTTGCACACATTAGCGCTTCATACACAAGACCCTCTTGCATCTCACCATCGCCAACTAAACAGTAAACATTTGATGGGCTTTTTTTAAGCTTTAGCGCAAGCGCCATACCTACAGCAATTGATATCCCATGTCCCAAAGAGCCAGTGGAAGCTTCAATGCCTGCTAACTTCTTTGAGTCTGGGTGACCTTGAAGCGGGCTTCCTAATTTTCTCAGTGTGCACAATAAATCTTTATCAAAAAAGCCCTTGTAGGCAAGACAAGTATATAGGGCAGGCGCTGCGTGACCTTTTGACAGCACAAACCTATCGCGATTTTCATCATGTGGGTTTTTAGGGTCAACATTTAATACATTACCAAAATACAGTGTATTTAATATATCAATCGAACTTAAACTACCACCGGGGTGACCACTTTTTGCTCCATTGATACAAATTAATATTTCCTTTCTAAGCGTTGTAGAAAATGCTTCTAACTCTTTTGCATTCAATTTAGCTCCTCCAATAGTTTAAACATGCTCTCAATTGTAAACTCCTGTGGTATTATACAAGAATATCCAAATTTTTCTACTGCCTTTTGCGTTGTAGTGCCTATGCATACAATATGTTTTTTCACGCGCTTTAAGTAATCTTCAAAACCAGCACTTTTTAAATACTCAAAACTCAAAGGACTTGTTAGCAGTGCATAATCAAAATCGCACTCATATGTGTAGTAGTCAATGTCAGCACTTTTTAGTGTTTTGTAAGCTTCTAACACTATAGCTTTTGAATCATACAAGCCGTGTTCTTTTGGGCAAACTACAAGTGTATCTTTTAAATCAAGCTCGCTTGAGCGGTAAATAAGAGGATAGTCTACACTAAAGCCAAAGCTTTCTATGTAAATGGCTGTCTTTTTACCAACGCTTAAGATTTTTTTGTTGCACAAAAAACTCATACCTACTTTTTTTACAAAAAAATCAAATGCCCTTTTGCTTGAAAAAAATACGCGTTCTACATCAAATGATGGCAGTTTAAAATCAAGCGGTTCAAACTCAAACACATTAACGGGACATATATCGTAAAAATCTTCATATTTTAGCGTGTATTTTATTAAATCATCCTTATTTGCGCAAAACAGTACTTTAGGCTTTGTTGTCAAACACTGTGTACATGAGCTTACAACAACTTGGGCTTCATTTACTTGTCTTGTTTTGTTTTGAGCCTTTAGCAAAAATTTTTTTGGCACAGCACTTTCAAAAAATGCTAATTTTTTAATGTCTGGAAAAAATTCAAGCGACAAGTTACAGTCTATTTCTATATTAACAACATTTGGGTTTTTGTATATTCTATACATTCTCTTAAAGCCTGCTTTGGGCTTGCGCGCCTAAAACAATCAATTTTTTTGAATGTTTTAGGGTCTGCATACATCGTTTTTAAACAAAATTCTCCATTTTCATCAAAATAGGCATAAGCGCCTATAGGGAAATTGCATGACGCATTCAGCGATCTAACAAACTCTCGCTCAATTTCTACACAAACACTTGTTGCTTGATCATTTAAAAAACTTAGCTCATCAAACTCATTGTAGCGTGTTTGAATACCAATTACGCCTTGACCTGCTGCGCTTACTATATCTAAATCAAAACAATACGCACTATCGTACAAACCCAACCTAAAAAGACCAGACTTAGACACAACTATCGCATCAACTAAACCTTTTTTTAGCTTTTCTAATCGTGTATCTAGGTTTCCCCTAAAATCTACAAAAACACAGTCGCTTCTTTTCGACTTTAATTCTACACGCCTTCTTAGCGAAGTTGTGCCAATAGTAGCACCATAGGAAAGCTCTTTTATATCGCCTTTAAAGCTCACCAAACAATCACTAGCAAAATCGCGCTTTAATATAAACTTAAGAGGTAGCTCATCGCTTAGACTAACACTTAAGTCTTTTACGCTATGTACGGCTATATCTATAGTATTGTTCGATAAGGCTTCTTCTAATGCGCTTGTAAACAAACCTTTGCCGCCAAAATCATACAATGGTTTGTCTATTTTATCACCAAGTGTAGTAATACCAATAATTTCACACAAATAACCCTTATTTTTTAACAAATTCTCCACATATTGTGCCTGCCACATGGCTAACTTTGATTTTCGTGTGCCAATTTTAATTTTTTTCATCATCAGGGTTTGCAGAAAAAAAGCAGTTTACTGGTTTTTTATCAATACTCACATTAAAAAGACGCCTTATTAGCTCTACATACATATCACCTTCTGGTTCTTTTATAAATTGCCTGATTTTTGAAGTAGGCTCATGAAGTGTCTTATTTAAGATAGAGCGGGTTAATTTATCTACAGCATCAAATAGCTCTTCATCGGTTTTGTATTTCTTTTGAAATTTTTTTAACTCTACTTTTCTTATGCGGTCTGCATACTGTCTGAGCGTATCGATTGTTTTGTTATAATCAAGGGCGCTGTTTTCTTCAATAAAAAGACTCAACTGTTCATCTATAATTTTTTTTGATAATTCTATGCTTGTTTGTTTAGACATTATGCTATCTTCAAATGTATTTTTGAGATCATCAATATTAAGCAAAGTAACATTTGGGTTTTGTTTAACTGATAAACTAACAGAAGAAGGCACAGATAAATCCATAATTAGCAGTCTTTTATCAATATCAACGCTTTCTATTATAGGCTTTGGTGTGTATATGCATGATACAATGATATCTACATCTGCAAATAAATTTTTTAAACTATCTAAACCAACTACAGATGAGTTAAAATTTTGTGCAAAATCGACCGTTTCACTTCTTCTATTTGCAATGTAGGCAATATGTGAGCCTTGATCAAAAAAATATTTAGCACTTAAGCGTGCCATATCGCCACTGCCTATAATAAGCACCTTTTTACCACTTAAACCATAAAGCTTATCCGCTATATGACTTGCTAGGCTTGCGATAGATAAATGACCTTTTTGGATATCTGTTTGAGTGCGTACTATTTTTGCTATAGTAAAGGCTTTACGCATAACCCTATTTAATATAGCACCACTTAGGTTATATACAACGGTTGTGCGGTAAGCTTCTTTTAACTGACTCAAAATTTGAGTTTCACCAATTACCTGAGAATCTAAACCGCAAGATAACTCAAATATATGACGCACTGCATCTATTGATTTTTTAGTGTATATATAATCTTTTACCTGATTTACATCATATTTTGCATAATCGGCTAAATACTTTATTAAAAAATCTTTGGGGTCGTGTTTTGAAACAACCGTAAATTCAGTTCTATTGCATGTTGAAAGAATCATTATCTCTGCAATATCAAACGCTTCTTTTATCTCTTTTGAACGCTCATTAATAAATGTGCTTTCAAATACAAACGATTCTCTTAAAGAAAGCGGTGCTGTTTTCCAACTTAAACCAATAATATACAAATTATCAATACTTAAATCATCGATATGTGTCATTTATTTTTCTCTTGATATAGAGTAATCGGCTAGAAAATTTAAAATATCCTTGTATATGCTATCTGGCAAGTGTTTTATATTATCCTTTGCGATTAATGCTTTTTGTTTTGCAATCTCAAAAGCTTGATCTATGCCGTTTTCTATGCACGAATCTATACAGTATCGCTTATGTTCTTCTTTTTTTGTCTTAAAGTATTCAGTTAAGTGATATTCTAAGTTTGGATCTTCTTTTATGGCTAATATTAAAGGCAGAGTCACTTTGCCTTCTTGAATGTCATTAAAATTATCTTTGCCTATATCTGCGCTTGAATAATCCATTAAATCATCTTTAATTTGGAACGCTAAACCTAAATTTTTTCCGTATTGCCTAAAATGTTCAAGTTCCTCTTCTTTCTTTGCGATTAAACATCCACTTGTGCATGCACTTTCAATAAGGCTTGCGGTTTTTTTGTAAATTATATCAAAATACTCATCTTGACTTATAATTTTAGAAAAATTTTCTATTTCGATTATCTCACCTAGTGCCAAATTATACGCTGCTTTTGAAATTTCTTTTGCTATATTAATATCTATCTCTAATACTTGGTTGTAGGCTAGAGAGTACAAATAATCCCCACTCATAATGGCAACCCTATTACCATATAAACTATTTACACTCTCCTTACCCCTTCTTTTTTTTGCTTCATCAATAACATCATCGTGCAACAGGCTTGCTATATGGATGTACTCAACAATACAAGCAAGGTTTTGCAAAATGTCTTCTTGGTCAAACCCTAAACTCCTTGCGCTTGCAAAAACAAGTATGGGTCTTAAGCGTTTTCCCCCGGATATATGGTCTATTATTCTGTTTAATAGTGTGCTTTCGCTTTTAATGCCAAGCAAAATTTCATCTATATTTTGTATAATGCTTTGTATCTTAGATATCGCAATATTGGTCTTTTGTAACATTTACCTTTACCACCGAATCATCATCATCAAGGTTTATAGCTTTAACACCATACGCATACCTTGACATTTCTCTAAACTGGTTTGAATCAATTCTAATCAATTTACCCAATTTTGTTGTAATTAAAATTTCGCTATTATCCTGCAGTCTTTCTGCACCAATAAGCCTATCATTACCTTTTAATTTGATAATTTTTACACCCTTTGCGCCACGCGATACTTTTCTTATTGCATTAGCTACAATTACCTTTGCAACACCGTTTTGTGTAATAAGCACAATTTTTTCACTAGGATTATTTAAATTAAAACCAGACACAACATAATCGCTTTGCGATAACCTTACACCTCTTACACCATAGGCACTTCTTCCCATTTGTCGCACTTGCCCTATATCAAACTTAACAGATTGACCCAAAGATGTACATATTACTACTTCATCTGACTCTGATACATTTGGTATTACGCATACTAGTTTATCGTCTTTGAGAGTAATAATTGTCCTCCCATTGCTTTTTATGTCAGTAAAATTATCAGATGCTATCCTTTTAATGATGCCTTTTTCCGTTATAAGAACATAATCGTTTCCAGGTTTATAAGCACTGATGAATTTTATTTGTTCGGTGTTTTTAAGATTTAAAAGATTCACTATTGCTTTACCTTTTGCATAGTTGCTTGATTTTGGTATCTCGTAGGCTTTCATTGAATATATTCTACCATTGTTGGAAAACATTAGTACATCGTCTAGACTGTCAAGCACTAAACAATCCAAAATGTAATCATCTTCTGAGAATGTTGCGGCTATGCGACCTTTGCCGCCTCGTGACTGTACATTATAAAATGATAAAGGTATAGACTTTATGTATCCTTTATGTGAAAAGGTTATTAATAGTCTTTCTTGCTTTATTAAATCCTCTTTATTTATTTCTTCAAGTTTTGTAACAATTTGGGTTTTTCTTTTATCGGAATAATTTTCTTTTATATATTGTAACTCGGCTTTTATAATGGATATAAGCTCGCTGTAATTGCCCAAAATTTTCTCGTAATTATTGATTTTTTCAAGTACCTCATTGTATTCTTTTTCAAGTTTTTCTATCTCTAAACCCGTTAAGCGCGATAGCCTCATTTCTAAAATGGCATGTGCTTGTTTATCACTTAGGTTAAATCGCTCTTTTAATCTAATTAGCGCAACTTGCGTATTTAGCGATTTTTTAATTATACTTACTACTTCATCGATATTACTTACAGCAATTTTTAAACCTTCAAGTACATGGATACGCTCTTTTGCAATGTTCAATAAATAAATTGTGCGCCTTTTGATTACCTGCTCACGAAAATCCAAAAATACATTGAAATATTCTTTTAAGGATAAAATTTTAGGTACATTATCAACTAAACATAAATTATTTATACTAAAACTTACTTCTAAATCACTCATTTTATAGAGGTTGTTTAAAATCACTTCTGGTTGTTCTGAAGGCTTTACTTCAATAACAATCCTTATACCTTCTTTGTTAGATTCATCCCTTAAATCGCTTATCCCTTCAATTTGCTTTTCTTTTACAAGATGAGCTATGTCTTTTACCAAATTTGCTTTGTTAACTTGATACGGTATTTCTTCTACAATGATAGCATTTTTATTACCAACCTTTTCAATTTTAGCCAAAGAGCGTATTTTTATTTTTCCCGTCCCTTTTTCATATATTTCTTCTAGTGAATCACACATCACTATAGCACCTGTGGGAAAATCAGGACCTTTAATAAACTGCATCAAATCTTTAGTTTGAGCATTCCTTTTACTATCTAGGTAATATACTAAAGCGTCTATAACCTCGCCTAAATTATGAGGTGCAATGTTTGTTGCCATCCCTACAGCTATACCAGATGAGCCATTTATTAAGAGGTTTGGTATCAAAGAAGGCAAAACAGACGGTTCTTTTAAACTTTCATCGTAATTTGGCTGAAAATCAACCGTATCTTTATCTAAATCTTTTAATAATTCTTCTGCGATTTTTGATAGCCTTACTTCTGTGTATCTCATTGCAGCTGGACTATCACCATCAATTGAGCCGAAATTACCCTGTCCATCTATTAGAGGATACCTCATGGTAAATTCCTGACTCATTCTAACCATTGCATCATACACGCTTGTATCTCCATGAGGGTGATATTTACCAATAACATCACCTACGACACGCGCGCTTTTCTTGTAGGGTTTATTGTGTAATAAATCAAGTTCACTTGCAGCAAACAAAATCCTTCTGTGTACGGGCTTTAGACCATCCCTTGCATCTGGTAAAGCTCTTCCTACAATAACACTCATAGAGTAATCAATGTAGGATTTCTTCATTGTATCTATAATATTTGTTTGAATAATTTTTCCAAATAAGTCTTTCATACTACACATCCAGGTTTGCTAATTTTGCATTTTCTTCAATGAATTTTCTTCTTGGTTCTACTTTATCGCCCATTAAAAGCTCAAATATTTCTTTTGTTTGTTTAAAGTCATCAATTGTAACAAGATGCATTGTTCGTGTTAGAGGGTTCATTGTGGTTTCCCATAACTGCTGGGGGTTCATCTCGCCTAAACCTTTGTAACGCTGTATTTCTATGCCTTTTTTTGATATTTCATCTATGTAATTAAATAATTTCCTTAAATTATTAAAAATTATTTTGTTTTTGTCATTGTTTTCTTGTTTTAATTGACTAAAAGCATATATCGGAAATTTAATTTTTGATTCAAGCGCATAAAGTTCGGATAGTTTTGTGTAGAGTTTGCTTGAGAATATTGATTTATCTATATAAAACTCCTTTAACTGTCTATCTTGAATGTAAGAACACTTAATATTTGTATCAAATTCTTCAATTTTTTCTAAATTTAATGCTAATTTAATATTATTTAAGTGCGATTGCAAATTTTGCACATCTATACCATTTGTAATTATATATTGCAAGAATTTTTCTTGTTTTTCTTCTTGTTCAAATTGTTCAAATATACTTGATAGGTTTATAAAACGTAACAGTAAGTCTTTTAAATTAAAGTCTATATCAAAAGAAATCTTTTTTAATGCTCTATCTATCAAAAAGGCTCTTAAATCGTTATCACCCTGAAAGTATTTGCTTTTAGAATCATACTTTACTCTATAAAGTGGAGGTTGGGCAATATATAAGAAACCTTTTTCAATAATAGGACGCAAAAAATTATAAAAGAATGTTAAGAGTAATGTCTGAATATGGCTGCCGTCAACATCAGCATCTGTCATAATAATAATTTTATGGTACCTTATCTCATTTATATTAAAGTTTTTGTCTATATTGCAGCCAATTGCCGCAACAATGCTTTTTATTTCTTCATTTGATAGAATTTTGTGTAAATTTGACTTTTCAGTATTTAAAATTTTACCTTTAATAGGGAGTATCGCCTGGTACTTTCTATCTCTTGCCTGTTTTGCACTACCTCCTGCTGAATCACCTTCAACAATAAAAATTTCTGTTTTTTCTGGATCTTTTTCTTGGCAGTCGGCGAGCTTTCCAGGTAAGTTTTTTGTTTCAAAAACCGTTTTTCTACGTACTAACTCACGTGCACTTTTTGCTGCTTCCCTTGCATTGTATGCTAGTGTTGCTTTTTCTAAAATAACTTTAGTAACACTGGGGTGTTCTTCTAGAAAATCACTTATTTTATCGTACAGTAAACTTTGCAGTTGGCCTTTAGTATCTAAGTTGCCTAATTTTGTTTTTGTTTGACCTTCAAATTCTGGGTTTGGTAATTTAATGGAAATTATACCAATTAAACCTTCTCTGCAATCTTCTCCAGTTAGAGTGATGTTTTTTAGCGTATTATTTTTTTTGGCATAATTGTTTATTGCTTTTGTTAGTACAGTTTTAAAAATAGAAAGGTGTGTTCCACCTTCTTGTGTTAATATAGAGTTTGCAAATGACAAAATATTTGATTCATAGTTTTTAGTGTATGTAAATGCACATTCAAGTTGTGTATTTTCATAGTTTACACTTATTAAAATAGGTTTTTCAAGCAAAGGTTCCTTATTTTTACACAAATAATTAATAAAATCCACAATACCGTTTTCATAGTAAAAAGTATTACTTTTATTTGTTCTTTCGTCTTTGATGCTTATTGTGACATTTTTATTTAAAAAAGCTAGCTCTTGGAGTCTTTTTTCTAATATTTCGTAGTTGAATTCTGTTGTACTAAATATTAAATCGTCTGGTTTAAATTTAACAATAGTACCAGTTTCGCTAGTTGGGTGTGTAGCTTTTAAGTCATTTATAGCGATTCCTCTTGTAAACTCTTGTTCATATACAAAACCTTCTCTGTGAATTTCAATTTTTAAATATGATGATAAGGCATTTACTACGCTTATACCTACACCGTGTAGACCTCCTGACACTTTGTAGCTTTTGTTATCGAATTTACCACCAGAATGTAGCGTGGTTAATACTAATGTGGCTGCTGGTATATTTTCTTCTTTGTGTATTTCTGTAGGTATTCCCCTACCGTTGTCTTTAACAGTAACAGAGTTGTCTTTATGTATGGTTACTTCTATTCTATTACAAAAACCTGCCATTGCTTCGTCTATGGAGTTATCTACTATCTCGTAGATAAGATGATGAAGGCCTTCTGTGGCAGTATTTCCTATGTACATTGCTGGTCTTTTTCTAACACCATCTAAACCTTTCAATATTTTTATAGATTCTGCTGTATAATTAGCTGTCATATGTCCTCACTTAAAGCAATTATGTTTGCGTTTTTTATATTGATAGATCCAAGTGTTGTTAAAAAAACTTGGTTTTTTACTGATATGATTTTTTCGGTCATTTTTTGTAAGTTTCCATTAGAAATATCTCCTTCTAAGTCGTCGATTAAAACAATAGGCATTTTGTTTAAATTATTGTAATGTTCAACTAAAGACATTATTAAAGAAAATAAAACCATTTTTTTCTCACCTAATGAAGAATAGCTAAAAATATTGTTTTCGTCAAGCAGTATCTCAATTGAATCCTTGTAGGGTGTAAATATATTACGTTTAGTTTGTATTTCAAGGTTGGCAATTTTTTCATCAAATTGTGTGGGTTTATATCGTATTTGTATTTTTTTTGGTATTATGTTTTGGTTTTGAAGGTATGAGTTTATTATTTGGACTGAATAATCCCTTTTTTTTTGTATTATTTGCATATTTTCAGTTATATTTTTATTTATTATTTTAATTGTATTAAAATCTTTTTTTTCAAGTAAAATACGTTTAAATTTTAGTTGTTTTAAGATATTTATTATATTTTCTATTATGTTTGGGTATTCTATAAAAGAAAATTTATCAATTATAGAAAGTATGTATTTTTTTTCATCAAAGTTAAAGAAATCTTTTATTGAAAAAATTATAGAAGGAAATAGTAACTTAAAATCTTTTAGATTATGAGTTTTTGAATTGATTTGTGATTTTTTGTTTTTTCCGAGAGTAATTGTGATATTGTATGTTATATCTTTTTTTATAGTACCTTTTATAGTTGATTCATTGTATTTATTTATATAGGTTTTTTTTATAAAACTATGTGAGTTAAGTAGTATATAGATGGAATCTAGTAGATTTGTTTTTCCTGATGCATTAGCTCCTTGTATTATGTTTATTTGTGAGCTAAATGTTTTTGTAAAATACTTATAGTTTCTAAAATTCAATATAGATATATTGTTTAAATACATGATTTGTTAATAATTTTTACCCTTCTAAATAATATTATAAATAAATTATAATAACAATAATAAAGGGTGTTTGTTTGTTTAAAGTCCCATTTTCGTTTGTTTTTATAGTAAAAAATTGTGCAGGTATTTGTTGAAAAGTCTGTTAGTAATGTTGAAAAACCTATTTTGATTAACTGCTGTGTCGAGTAAGTTTGATATTTTTTGACAATTTTTGAAAATGTTTTAAACATTTTTTATGTTTTTTTCAATTTTTTCTATAGTTTCTTTGAGTTGAGGGGATTTTTCTATTTCTTTTTCAATTTTTGAACATGAATTAATAATTGTAGCGTGGGATTTCATATTAAATTTAATTTTTATCTCTGATAGTGAGTGTTGTGTGAGTTTTCTAGATAAAAATATAGCTATTTCTCTTGGTAGAATTATGTGTTTATCTCTTTTTCCCGATAACATAATATCTTTTGTAATATTAAAGTGCTTTGCTACGACTTCTTGTATGTTTTCTATATTAAGTGTATTTTGTTTCCTTTCTATTACATCTTGCAATATGGTTTCTACGAATTCTATATTTATGGTTTGCTTAAATAGGGAAGCATAAGCGTTGATTTTTACAATAACACCTTCGATTTCTCTAACATTTGTTTCGAAATTTTTAGCTAGAAACCCTACTATATCGTCAGATAAGCTTAAGTTGTAATTTTCAGCTTTTTTTCTTATTATTGCCATGCGTGTTTCAAGTTCTGGTGGTTGTATATCTACAATTAAACCCCAGTTGAATCGCGATTTTAGTCTGTCTTCGATTTCTTTAATCTCACTTGGTGGTTTATCTGAAGTTATAACTATTTGTTTTTGATTTTCATATAAAGCGTTGAATGTATGAAAAAATTCTTCTTCTGTGCGTTCTTTTTTTGATATAAATTGAATATCATCTATAAGTAAGCAATCTAGTTCTCTAAACTTATTTCGGAACTGGGTCATTTTTTTATACTGGATAGAGTTTATGAGTTCATTTGTAAATTCTTCGCTTGATATGTATAAAACTTTTGTTTTTTGGTTTTTTTCTTTTATATGATTTCCAATGGCATGGAGGATATGTGTTTTACCTAGCCCAACACCTCCGTATATAAACAAAGGATTGTATGCTTTACCTAAGCTTTCTGATATCGCATAACTTGCTGCGTATGTTAACTGGTTATTAGGCCCAACGACAAAATTAGAGAATTTGTATCTTGGGTTTAAGTTTGATTTTAGCTCTTTTTTTATTATAAATTCAATTTTTGGTATCTTGTCAAATATTTGCTCTATTGTTTCTTTAAATTCTTTACGGTATTTAGTTTTTAATAGCTGGCGCACTTCTTCGTTTGGTATTGTAATTGATACAAGCTCGCTGTTAAAGCTATTTGCTTCAATGAGCGACATTGTTTCAATATCATCAATGTCTAGTTTTTTTTTAAATGAATCTAAAAATAAATCCCACACAAGCTAAATTATATTTTAGATAGTTTAAAAAGTCAATGAAGTAATTTGTAAGCTTAATAACAATATTTTTTATATATAGAGCAAAAAATAAGTTGCTACAAGATTTTTTGATTATGACCAAAATCAATCTTTTTCAAAACGCTCTTGCAAGTCCACCCTTGCCCTTGCGCTGTATCCTCTATTTTCCCAATAACCATAGGGTTTTTCATCTGTAAAAGTTATCTTTTTTAAGTATTTTACCCATTTGTAAGCATATAGCTTTGGGGCTATGAAGCGCATAGGAAAACCTCTAGGTATGCTTAGAGGTTTTCCATTTAATCTTAGGCACAAAAAGCTATCTGCGCAATCATCTTTATAAATAAAGCTTTTGAACCCACCATTTGATTCTAAACCTATATACTCAAAGCTTGAAACACCAATCATGCTGATAATTTTATTTAAGCTAATACCTTCAAATTCGTTATTTATAACGCTCCACCCATCAACGCAATGCATATCGAGGTTTACTTTTGTGTCAATCAAATCCAATAACTGGCTATAGCTGATGATTTTTTGTTTGTCTTTATATGCCAATATTAAATCGTTTGATGTTTTTGTGTTTATATCTTCAACTGTTATATCAACAAAATCTTTAATTAAATGTTGTCCTTTAGGTAAAGGCATTTTCTATCCATTCTATTGAATTGTTTTCTATGGAGATAACATCAAAGCTAATGTTATATAAGTTTTCGTCTAAGTTATTTTGCAGCATAAATAATTTTGCACCTTCTTTTATACGCTCTTGTTTTTTGTAATTAACTGCTTCTTTTGCGCTTCCAAAAGACAAAACTTTTCGACCTTTGACCTCTATAAATGATAATTTCATACCTTTTTTAGCAATGATATCTATCTCACCACCTTTGTATCTAAAATTGCGCACAACTACCCTATAGCCTTTTTGTTCTAAATATTTTGCAGCTATCTGTTCGCACTTTTGGCCAAAAAATAAATTAAGTAATTTTCTTTTTGATTCTTGCAGATTTGCCTCTTCTTTCTCTTAGGTAGTATAGTTTTGCCCTTCTTACTACACCACGCGATACAATTTCTATTTTTTCTATTACTGGTGAGTAAAGAGGAAATATTTTTTCAACGCCAACGCCGTAAGATTCTTTTCTTACAGTAAATGTTTTGTTTATACCAGAACCTCTTCTTGATATAACTATACCGCTAAAAACTTGAATCCTTTCCCTTTTACCTTCTGTGATTTTAATATGCACATTAACCGTATCGCCAGCTCGAAGGTTAGGCACTTCTTTTTGCTTTATTAATTCTTCTTCAAACGCTCTTAACTTATCCATCACAAACCTCTCTTGTTATTTTTGAATGTTCTTTGCGCCATTTTTCTATCATAGCGTGATTTCCAGAAATTAATACACTTGGAACCTTTAAGCCTCTAAACTCTGCAGGTCTTGTATACTGTGGGTATTCTACAAAATCGCCTTCAAAACTTTCTTCTTTAAGGGATTCTTGATTGCCAAGAACGCCTGGCAAAAGTCTCACGATTGAATCTACTATAACGCTTGCAGCTAACTCGCCTCTGCTTATTATAAATTTGCCTATAGATACCTTTTCATCAGCTAATAGCTTAACTCTTTCATCAAACCCTTCGTATCTACCGCAAATAAAAGCTATAGATTCTTTTTTGCTGTATTCTTTGGCTTTTTCTTGAGTAAATAAATTACCTTCTGGTGTTAGTATAACTGTAAACACATTTTTATCTTTAGATTTTATACTATCAATGGCTTTGTAGATAGGCTCAGGCTTTAATAGCATACCAGGCCCGCCACCGTAGACGCAATCATCAACTGTCTTGTGTTTATCTGTAGTAAAATCCCTAATATTTACAAACTCAAATTCTGCCAATTGCAATCTCTTAGCTTTTTTCAATATCCCATCATCAAATATAGACTCAAAAACTTTAGGATAAATACTTAACAAGTAAATCCTCATTTTTTATTCTAGAATTTCTAAAACCGCCTTTTTGCCCATTTTTGTAGAAACTGCGTTTAGCAGTGTTCTCATGGCACGGGCTGTTTTGCCTTGTTTTCCAATTACTTTACCAAGGTCTGAGTGATCAACTCTAAGTTCAATAACTGTTGTTTTTTCGCCGTCTATTTGTTTTACCTCTACCTTATCTGGGTTATCAACTAATCGTTTAGCAATGCATGAAATTAACTCTTTCATTTTGTCACCCCTTTAGTGTTTTTACTAAATTTTCAACCGCCATTGAAGGTTTTGCACCTTTTTGAATCCAAGCATTGTATTTTTCAATATCTAATTTAACTTTGTCTTCGGATTTTAGCGGGTCGTAGTATCCTAAGATATCCAAAGCACTACCGTCTCTTTTTTTTCGTGAGTCCATGCATACGATTCTAAAGAATGCTCGTTTTTTTCTGCCAAGCCGGGTCAACCTTACAACTACCACTGTTTTACCTCCATTTACATTCTACCAAGATTTTTCATTATATGCAAAGCTTTATTTTTATCAAGACCTTTCATCATTTTATTCATTTCTTCAAATTGTTTGAGTAATTTGTTAACACTTTGCACATCAGTGCCACTACCTTTTGCTATGCGTCTTTTTCTGCTGGCATCTATGATTTTATAATTTTCTTTTTCTTTTTTTGTCATTGATTGTATGATAGCCGTTATTTTTTTTAATTCTACTTCAAAATCATCTGTATTTGAAAGTTTTACCTTGTTTAACCCCGGTATCATCTTTATTATACTAGCAATTGAACCCATTTTTTGGATTTTTTTTAGCTGACCCAAAAAGTCATCCAGTGTAAATTGATTTTTTTTGAGTTTTTTTTGTAGTTGTTTTTGCTCTTGTTCGTTCGTTTGGTTTTTAGCCTGTTCGATAAGCGTTAAGATATCGCCCATACCCAATATTCTAGAAGCAATACGGTCTGGGTAAAACTGCTCTAAGTCTGATATTTTCTCACCGACGCCAATAAATTTAATGGGTTTTCCTACTATGCGTTTGATAGATAACAGTGCACCGCCCCTTGCGTCTGCATCCATTTTGGTGAAAATTAACCCGCTTATACCCACATCATCATTGAATTTTTTTGCGATATTTACAGCTTCTTGACCAATCATGCTATCTACTACAAGCAGAATTTCATTTGGCTGTACTGTATTTTTCATTACAACCAACTCTTGCATCAATTGCTCATCTATTTGAAGTCTTCCTGCTGTGTCAATAATGACAATATCTCGTCCGTTTGATTTGGCGTATTCTAAGCTTTGAAGCGCAATATCTTGAGGCTTTGTATTGTCTTTTGAAAATACGGGGATATCAAGCTGTTTGCCAAGTGTTTGTAGCTGTTTAACCGCAGCTGGCCTATATATATCGCAAGCAACAAGCAAAACCTGCCTGCCTTTGCTTTTTAGTAGCCTTGCAAGCTTTGCGCATGTTGTGGTTTTGCCACTTCCTTGTATGCCAACTAGCATGACAACAAAAGGTTTAGAATTGATTACAAAAGTTGAGCTTTCGTCGCCTAGGACCTGCGCGAGTTCTTTGTGTACAATATCTACAATGGTTTGAAACGGTGTTAGGTTTTTTTCAATTTGCCTGCCAACGAGTTTTTCTTTTAATTCTTGCTCAATTTCTTTTACAACTTTGTAATTTACATCGGCTTCAAGTAGAGCAAATTTTATGTTTTTAAGGACTTCAAGCGCGTCTTGTTCTGTAATAAGCGCTTGACCTTTAATTTTTTTTAATGCATTTGCTAATTTTGCTTCTAAATCCTCAAACATACAAACCTCTTTTATAAATGTATTTATTTTCTTTACAATGTCAACATAAATAGTTTTTGTTGGTATTTTTTAGCTAAATACTTCTCTTGACTAAATACTTATTTGCAATATAATTGTTGCAACAATTTGTGCCGAAGTGGCGAAATTGGTATACGCGCTAGATTCAGGGTCTAGTGGAAGTAATTCCATAGGGGTTCGAGTCCCCTCTTCGGCACCAAAATATAAGGAGTGCGCATGAAAAATTCGTTTTATTTTACTTCAGAATCTGTGACAGAAGGTCACCCAGACAAATTAGCAGATCAAATATCAGACGCAATTTTAGATGCCATTATTGAAAAAGACAAAAATTGCAGGGTTGCTTGTGAGACGCTTTTGACGACTGGTTTGGTGTTGTGTGCGGGCGAGATAACAACGGAAAGCTATGTTGAAATACCCGATGTTGTGCGAGACACGATTAAAGAAATAGGATATGTTAACGCAGATTACGGTTTGGATTATAAATCTTGCGCTGTACTTACATCAATTCACAGACAATCGCCAGATATCGCAATTGGTGTTACCAAAAAAGGCGGTAGAGTAGGTGCTGGCGATCAAGGTATGATGTTTGGCTATGCATGCAATGAAACAGCCGAGTTAATGCCATTGACACTTAGCCTTGCACATAAGCTAGCAAAAAGGTTAGCTGATGTAAGAAAGCAGGGTATTTTGCCGTACTTAAGACCAGATGGTAAAACGCAGGTAACTGTACGATATGAAGATGGTATTCCAACAAAAGTTACCGCTGTTGTTGTTTCTGCGCAGCATGAACCTTATGTGGAGCTTGAACGATTTAGAAAAGATATTGTAGAAAGCGTAATTGAACATGTTATACCAAAAGATCTATGGGATAAAGATATAAATTTCTACATAAACCCAACTGGCAGGTTTGTTATTGGCGGTCCTCAAGGTGATACAGGCCTTACAGGCAGAAAAATTATTGTTGACACATACGGTGGCGCAGCTCCACACGGCGGTGGCGCTTTTAGTGGCAAAGACCCAACAAAAGTTGACAGAAGCGCCTCGTATATGGCACGATACATTGCAAAAAATATCGTAGCAAGCAATATGGCTCAAAAGTGTTTAGTACAGCTTGCATACGCAATAGGCGTTGAAGAACCCGTAAGTGTTATGGTTCAAACCTTTGGCACAAGTAAGCTACAAGAAGCTGAAATTCAAAAAGCAGTTTTAGAGAACCTTGATTTAACACCAAAAGGTATCATTGATACGCTGGATTTATTGCGCCCAATATACAAAAAAACTGCGAGCTACGGTCATTTTGGGAGAAAAGAAAAGGAATTTAGCTGGGAAAAAACCGATTTAGTAGATAAATTTAAGAAATATATGTGAGGGAAATGATGTTTGATGTAAAAGACCTATCTTTAGCTGACAAAGGCAAGCAACGCATAGAGTGGGCAAGCCAGTCAATGCCCGTGCTTGGACTTATCCAAGAGGAATTTAGTAAAACAAAGCCATTTACTGGCCTAACAATAGGTGCTTGCCTACATGTTACAACAGAAACTGCAAACCTTATGATCACACTAAAAGAAGGCGGTGCAAATGTTGTACTATGCGCTTCAAACCCACTTTCTACACAAGATGATGTAGCAGCAAGCTTAGTTACACACTATAATATCCCAACATTTGCTATAAAAGGCGAAGATAACAATACTTACTACTCTCACATAAATGCTGTCTTAGATTACAAACCCAATATTACAATGGACGATGGAGCTGATTTGGTCTCAACCATACATTCCAAACGAAAAGACCTAGCACAAAATATTTTAGGCTCCACAGAAGAAACTACAACAGGTGTGATACGCCTAAAGAGTATGGAGCGTGAAGGCGTTTTGCTGTTTCCTGTTATTGCTGTAAATGATGCAGAAACAAAACACTTATTTGATAATCGCTACGGTACAGGTCAATCTACAATTGATGGCATAATTAGGGCTACAAACAGAATGATTGCGGGTAGTATTTTTGTGGTGGCAGGATACGGATGGTGTGGAAAAGGCTTAGCTATGAGAGCAAGTGGGATGGGAGCAAATGTTATTATTTGTGAGGTTGATCCCATAAGGGCACTTGAAGCTGTAATGGATGGCTACAGAGTTATGCCAATGTCAGAAGCTGCAAAAATTGGTGATTTTTTCTGCACAGTTACTGGTGATATCAATGTTATAAGGCTTGAGCACTTTGAGGTCATGAAAGAAGGTGCAATAGTTGCAAATTCTGGGCATTTTGATGTAGAAATTGATGTAAAAAGCTTAGAAGAAGCAGCTATTCAAAAGCGCAATATAAGAGATTATGTATGTGAGTATACGCTTAAAAATACGAAAGTTTATGTATTAGCTCAAGGCAGACTGGTTAATTTATCTGCGGCCGAAGGCCACCCAAGCGCTGTAATGGATATGAGCTTTGCAAACCAGGCGCTAAGCGCAAAGTTTATTGTTGATAATAAGGATATTTTAAATAAAAAAGTCTATAAGATACCAGCCGATATAGATACCCGCATTGCCGCTTTAAAGCTCAAAGCTATGGGTGTTAAATACGACTCTCTAACGCAAGAGCAGATTGAATATCTAAAAAGTTGGTCTTTTGGTACCTAAAATAAGGAGGAAAAATTTATGATAGATAAGATAAAAGAAGAACTTGGCAAGGTTTTTTATCCAGGCAAAACAAATAGCGTTGTTAAAGAAGGTGTAATTGGAAACATTACTATAGATGATGGCGTTGTTAGCATTGAGTTGCTAATGAAAGAAGATAATGCAAATGCCATAAAAATACTGCAAAAAAGTATACCTAATGCTGTAAAAAAAGTTGAAGGTGTAAAAGATGTAAATTTAATCATCAATTTACCCAAACACGACCAAGAACCACCAAAATTGCAGCATATTCGCTACATTTTGGCCACTACAAGCGGCAAAGGCGGTGTGGGTAAATCTACTGTAAGCGTAAATCTTGCAATCAGTTTATCAAAATTTGGCTACAAGGTAGGGTTGCTTGATGCTGATATTTATGGTCCGAATATACCGCGTATGATGGGTATAGAGGGCATCCCTGTAGCACTTGATCCAAAAAATAAAGATAAAATTTTGCCCATTGTAAAATACGGCGTAAAAATTATCTCTATAGGCAGTATGATACCTAAAGATGCGGCTGTAATCTGGAGAGGTCCGCTGATAAATCAGGTAATAAAGCAGTTTTTGAACGATGTCACATGGGGTGAGTTAGATTTTTTAATTGTTGATTTACCTCCTGGCACAGGGGATGCCCAATTGACACTTGCTCAAGAAACAAAGGTAAGCGGTGGTATAATTGTTACAACGCCCCAAACAGTAGCGTTAGATGATGCAGCAAAAGCGTATGATTTTTTTGTTAAGCTTAAGGTGCCGGTTGTAGGTGTTATTGAAAATATGAGCTACTTTGTATGTCCGAAATGTGGCTACAAGGCGGATATATTCTCTCACGGCGGCGGCAAAACTTTTGCCCAGAATGTCAAAATACCGTTTTTAGGCGAAATACCCATAGATATCCAGATAAGAGAAGGCGGTGATGAAGGCAGTCCAGTCAGCGTATCAAACCCTGACTCTATTGTAGCAAAGGCTTTTGCAGACGCAGCAAGAAGTATTATAGAAACCTTAAAAAATACATGATAGCTGCGATTGATATTGGCACAAACACAATAAGGCTTGCAATAGCCGATGAAAACACTTGTAAAATAGTTTTGCGCTTAAGTAAAATAGCTAGACTCGGTAAAGGAAGCAACGGCTACTTGCAAGAAGAAAATATACAAAAGGCCCTTGAAATATTAGATTACTATGAAAGCTTAATGAAGCGCTACAATTGTACAGATTACATTGCAGTAGCAACAAGCGCTGTAAGAGAAGCAAAAAATAAAAATGCTTTTTTGGACAAAACCCATTTAAATATCGAAGTTATTGATGGTTTAAGGGAAGCGAGTTTGTCTCAAAAGGGCATTTTATTTGCATTAGAGTACTTAAAAAAAGAAAGATGGGCAGGGTTTGATTTAGGTGGTGGCAGCTGTGAGTTTATATTTTGCGATAAAACCCATATTATTGAGTCATTTAGTGTGAAACTTGGTGTTGTAAAATTGCTTGAACAGTTTTGTCCAAATGACCCTCCAACAGAAGAAAACCTCCAAATGGTTGGCTTACAGTTTAAAAAAGAACTTTTAAAAAACTCACTAGATTTTGAGTGTGATTATCTAATTGGCAATGCAGGAACAGTTACAAGTCTTTGCGCTATGGATTTGAATTTAACAAAGTACGATTACGATAAGTGCGAAAATTACCGTTTATCTAAAGATAGCGTAAAAAGGTTATTAGAAGAGATGATATCAATGGATAGAGCATCTCGCTTAAAAAGGTACCCTGTATTAGAAGAAGGCAGGGAAGATGTTATTGTAGTAGGAGCCAAAGTAGTTTTGACAATAATGGAAATTTTTCATAAAGACTGCGTTTATACTACAAACGGCAGTTTACTTGAAGGTTTAATCGTTGAACACTTTTGTTAAGTTTTTTATATTTTGTGCGGCTTTTGGCATCTTTTTTCAATCAACAATAATGTCTGCACAAGCTTCATCGTGGCACATTGAGTGTAATCAAACCGAGTGTAGGGCAAACTATCTTCATATGCAGCTTGTCTGGAAAACTAGCACCTCTACATTAAACGGCACGCTTGAAAGCGCAGAAGGCTTGCCTATTGACAATGAAGAGTTTAATATAATAATTAATAAAGTTAACTCTACAGAAAAAATCAATATACCAAACGGAAGATACCTTAATGACTTTATAGAGTGGCTTGGCAATATTGGCTATTCTCAGTATAAAAATAACATTGAACGCTATTTGGCGGCTGCTACTCAAACGCTAACAATATATGAGCAGAACCAAACGGACGACTACATTTGCGCATTTTTAGCTTATAAATTTCCTAAAGAAGTCTCAAGTTTAGATTTTGAGATTAACCCACCAAATAAGCCAGATCAAACCTTAATGTTTATAAAATACCTTAGTTTTATGGATAAATCTTCAAACGCAACACAAAAATACGCTGCTGCATCTAAAACTTATATCTATCTTATCCAAAACCCTAATGAATACAATGAATATTTTGATAGCTATAAGAATTTTGTTTTGAATTATACAGCTAATATTTACTATGAAGCACTTGTTTCCAATATCAATGCTCAACTTCAAGCGCAAAGACAAGCCCAATTGTATAGGAAAATAGCTAAAAAACTGCCGTTATTTGCAGGTTTATTAGCGATTGTATGGATTGTGATTTTGGGATATACTGTAATAGCTAATAAAAGAAAACATGTTTAAAAAAACTAATACAAAAATTAGAAATTTTAATTTGTAGGTTGCTTAAATTGTGTATAAATTTAAAAATGTAAGCTATGATTAAAAAGTTGTTTTTAGTATTATTGCTTGTTTGTTTGCCTATTTTTTCTTATGCAAATACCATCTCAAAGTGTGCTACGAAACTACAAGAAGGTCATGTTAATCAGGCTATAGCACTAGGCAAATTAGCTGTGGTTTTACACTCTAATAATCCACTGTCTTATATGTGCCTTGCTTTAGCATATGCAAAAGATAAGCATTATAACTTTGCAAAAGTTGAGCTTCAGCAAGCTCAAATATTGGCAAAATCACAAAAACTAAAAAATACTATTGACAATATATTATTAAGAATTGATAATCGAGATTTAAATACTATTGTGCAAAAAAAGACACTCAAAAGTAATGATAACAAAACCGCGTCTAATTTCCAAAATTCTTGAAGTATCTTAATAGACCTTCAAAATTCATCTCATCTGGGTTTGCTATTTTGTATAGTTGTCTTGTTTGCTCATCGACAAAATAAGTATCGATAAACTTTAAAAACTGGTTGTAATCTTGGCTGTTTTGTATAAATATTTTATACTCTAAAATATGTGATGCTAACTCATCAAAGTGGTTAAAGCTTGGAAAACACCCAAAATGCGTTGGACATATTAAAGGAACATCGTAGCGTTGTAGTTTTTTAATAGACAATAACCATTCGTCTAAGTTTATATCAGGCGGTGGGGTTGTGGGCATAATGGGTCCATCCAATATACGAATACCACCAGTATCCCCGACAAACATATACTCATTTATTAAAAAACACACATGATGTTTGGCATGGCCTTTTGTGTATATAGGCAACACCCTTGTGCCACCAATATTAATTTCTTTTTCATCATCTACTTCAATCACGCAATCTTTGTCAATGGGTTTTATACTACCAAATAGTGATTCTAATTTATCTTTATAAACAATTTGGGCAGAAGAAACAAGGCGTGATGGATCAATTAAGTGTTTTGCGCCTAGTGGGTGGACATAGATCTTGGCCTTACTTTGGCCAAAATGCCATGCAGCACCACAATGATCTAGGTGGATATGTGTAATTAATACATGTTTTATATCTTGTTGGTTTAACCCAAGCGCTTTTAGGTTTGAAAGTAGGTTTTTAAATGTTGAGTCTGGCCCTGTTTCAACAAGTATTGGCTCTGTGGCATCTATTAGAAAGCTAGAAATAATGTGTGGCGTATTTTGAAAGTTTAAATCAATAATTTTCATACTACTCACCTCTTAGAGTTTTTTTCTTTTTAAGTTAATCTTGGTTTCATCAAAGTTATCCATTTTGTATATGCGAATTGCGTGACTGCGTGGAAACTCAATACGCTCTATAGTTTTTAAAGTAGATTTTAACTCGTCAAAATCTAGGTTTATATCTAATTTTCTAAAGCCATTTTCAATAAGGCGGTAGCCATTTTGCAGCCTTATTAATAATACACTGCGGTTTCTTTTGTAGCTTCTAATGTCTAAATATTGACCGACATCCAAAATTTGTGCTTTTTGACATACATTTGTCACAAAATTTTCTTTTGCTATCATTAAAGTTATTTTACAGTCTGCTTTTTAAATTTCAAGTTATTTGTATTGAAATACGCTTAATAGACTGTATAATAAAAAACTTATGAAAATGGTTGATTTTTTGATAAGGCTTAGAAGTATATTATATACAGACAAAGTTTCATCGTACATTTTCAGCTTGTTTATGCGGCTTGTTTTATTTGTTTCGATTATTTCCATAATGGTTTATAAAGGCGCGAAGATTCTTGAATACAAAATAATAAAGCCATTTTTTACGACAATAGAAATTTTTACTATTTCTGTAATAATTATTGAATTTATTATCAATTACACTACTTTTATTGCTGTATTAATAAAAAAGAGAGAATTCAGCTTCAAGGCTTTTCTAAACCAATTTATCAATACGTTATTTTTGGCAAATATTGTCGCTATGATACCTTTTTACATACTGCCATACCCTTATACGTTGTTTGTTGTACTTGCAAGACTACTGCAGTTTGGTCGATTTAGTAAAAAGATACAGGAACTTGTAAATGTTATAAAAAGCAGTTTTTATGAGCTGACCTGGTTTTTTGCTATTTTTGCATTTTTTTTGTTTGCGTCATCAATTAGCATATATATTGCAGAAAGCCCCTACAACCCTGCCTTTAGGTCTTTATTTAATGCTGTTTGGTGGTCTATCGTTACAGCAACAACAGTAGGATACGGCGATATAGTGCCTATAACTCAAACAGGCAAAATTATAGCATCTTTTTTAATGATATTTGGCATTATAAGTATTGCAATGTTAACCAGTATTATTACATCTGCTTTTACGCGAAGGATTATAGAGTCAAAATTAAACAAGGAGGATATTATGCAAAAAAAAATAAACGATCTAATAAACCACTATATTATTTGTGGGTTTGGCAAGATTACAAGCCTTGTAGCTCAGCAGTTACAATCAAACAATCAGGACTTTGTTATAATAGAGAAGGACAAAGATAAGGCAAACGATGCTATAGGTCATGGATACCTAGCAATCAATGCCGATGCAGCCGATGAAACAGTACTTGTGCAAGCAGGCATTATGCGCGCAAAAGGCATCGCAATTTTAACGAACTCTGATGCCGAAAACCTATATATTTTGATGAGTGCAAAAGAACTCAATAAAGATATCTTCGCAATAGCACGCGTAAATGCCAGAGAAAACGAAGAAGAAGCGATAAAAAGATTTAAAAGACTTGGCGCCACAACGATTTCTCCATACCATACATCAGCTACAAGGGTAGCTAGAATGATTTTAGCCCCAAACGCAGCCGATGCACTGTTTAGTATCGCTGGGTCAAGGGAAGCTATTGAAATTGATGAGATTAGGATACCAAAAGGCAGTATTTACGACGGTAAGATGATAAAGCAAACCGACATTAGATCTACCTACAATCTTATGATTATAGCTTTAGCGCAAGAGATTTTCAATCAAAGCGGGCAAAAAGTAGAAAAGAAGCTTAAGTTTAACCCCAGCGGAGAGGATATTATTGGTACAGATACCATATTAATTTGCGTTGGTTTGAGTCAAGATTTGCAAAGATTTAAAAAGGATATAGGGTCGAGTTGACCCTATGTGATATTTAATAGCCTCTATGGGGTGGTAGGTTGTTTGGGATTGCTCTTTGGGCAGGTATAACACCACTTGGTGTATGTAGTGCTGGGCGAGCAGGAGTAGCTGCATGGTAGTTAGCTTTTCTGTGCACGAGTCTGTGGTTGTATGCTGTGTGGTAGTAGTGGTGTGATGTGTGGTAGTAGTGGTGTGGGTGGTGAATTTTGTGATGAATTGGGTGAATCCTTGGCGGTTTGTAGGGGGGTTGTGCAAATGCATTTACAGACAAAGCCAAAATCAGTGCACTGCTTAAAATAACTTTTTTTAACATAAATAACCTCCTTGTTTCATTTTTTATAATCTTAATACGGGCTTGTAAAATTTAAGTCAATTTTATTTGAAATTTAGCGTTCTTTCTGATAATATCTACTTAAAAGTTATAATTGGAGGGGAAAATGAAATTTATAAAATGGCTTGATGAAGTTTCAATGAGCGATATTGGTTTAGTTGGCGGTAAGAATGCATCTTTGGGCGAAATGATAAAGGAACTTAAAAACGAAGGCGTTAATGTGCCATATGGTTTTGCGCTAACAGCACAGTCTTACTGGTATTTATTAGAAAGCACTAACATCAAAGATAAAATTCAATCTGCACTTGAAAACCTCAATACACACGATATGAACGATTTACAAACAAAGTGCTCTTTGGTTAGACAGATGATAGAAGATGCACCACTCCCCGACGATTTATTAAAAGAAATAAAAGAAGCCTATATAAAGCTCTCTAGTATGTATTCTGTGCAAAATACGGATGTTGCTGTAAGATCGTCTGCCACAGCCGAAGATTTACCCGATGCCTCATTTGCAGGACAGCAGGATACCTACCTAAATGTAAAGGGTATAGAAAATGTTATAAAGTATGTAAAAAAATGCTATGCATCTATTTTTACAGATAGAGCAACATCTTACAGGCATGATAAAGGGTTTAACCATTTTGATATCGCATTGTCTGTGACAATTCAAAAAATGGTGCGCTCAGATAAAGCAGCAAGTGGTGTAATGTTTAGTATTGACACAGAAAGTGGTTTTGACAAGGTAGTGGTAATAAATGCAAGCTACGGTTTGGGTGAGCTTATCGTAGCAGGCAAAGTAAACCCAGATGAGTTTATGGTATTTAAGCCAACGCTTGAGAAAGGATTCAAATCAATAATAAAAAAGAATTTAGGTTCAAAGCTATCAAAGGCAGTTTACGATTTTAGCGGTGGTATTAAAGAGATAGAGACAACAAATCAAGAAAGGCTGTCCTACTCTTTAAGCGATGAGGATATATTAACACTTGCATCGTGGGCAGTTAAAATTGAAAATCACTACACAAAAAAACGCGGTCACTACTCGCCTATGGACATAGAATGGGCCAAAGATGGTGAGCTAAACCAGTTGTTTGTTGTCCAGGCAAGACCAGAAACTGTGCATTCTCAAAAAAATTTGAGCATCATGGAAACTTACAAATTAAAAGAAAAAGGTGAAATTATAACAAAAGGTGTTGCCGTTGGCAGCAAGATTGCAAGTGGTAGTGCGCGTGTGCTGTTAGATGCAAGTAAAATTTCTGAGTTTAAAGAAGGTGAAGTGCTTGTAACAGACATGACAGACCCAGATTGGGAACCTATAATGAAAAAAGCAAAAGCGATTGTTACAAATCGCGGCGGCAGGACATGCCATGCTGCTATTATATCAAGGGAGTTAGGTGTTCCAGCCATTGTGGGTTGTGGTAATGCTACAAGCGTAATAAAAACAGGTGATGAAATTACCATTTCATGCGCAGAAGGCGATGAAGGCTTTGTGTATAAAGGTAAGCTTAATTTTGAAGTTGAAACAATTGATTTATCATCACTTCAAAGACCAAAAACCCAAATTAAACTTAATTTGGGAAACCCAGCGCTTGCACTATCATCTGCAAATATACCAAACGATGGTATAGGTCTTGCAAGGATGGAGTTTATTATAAGCTCATATATACAAGTTCACCCGCTTGCACTTATTCACTTTGATGAACTAGAAAACAATGAGGCAAAAAAACGCATTGAAGAACTAACGCAAGGTTATACATACAAGCCACAGTATTTTATTGATAAATTAGCGCAAGGTGTTGCCCTCTTGGCAGCAAGTGTTTACCCAAAGCCAATTTTAGTAAGAATGAGCGATTTTAAAACAAACGAGTATGCAAATTTGATTGGTGGTGCCCAGTTTGAACCAGAAGAAGAAAACCCAATGATAGGCTGGAGAGGCGCATCTAGGTATTATTCAGATAATTACAAAGAGGGTTTTGCGCTAGAGTGCTTAGCAATGAAAAAGGCTCGCGATGAGTTTGGACTTACAAATATCCAGCTTATGATACCATTTTGCCGAACACCAGAAGAAGGCAAACGAGTTATTGAAGAGATGCGAAAAAACGGTCTTGTGCAAGGCGAAAATGGTTTAGAAATTTATGTGATGGCAGAAATTCCAAGCAATGTGATATGCGCAGATGAGTATGCTCAGATATTTGATGGTTTTTCTATTGGATCCAACGATCTAACACAGTTGACATTGGGCATCGATAGGGATTCTGGTCTTATTGCTCATCTGTTTGACGAAAGGCACATTGCTGTTAAGCGTATGATCTCAATGCTAATTAAAACTGCCCATAAGTACAATAGAAGTGTAGGTATCTGCGGTCAAGCACCTAGTGACTTCCCAGACTTTGCAGAATTTTTAGTTGAAGAGGGTATAGATTCTATGAGTCTAAACCCAGATAGTGTTATGTTAACGACATTAAAAGTACTTGAAGTAGAAAAAAAACTAGGAAGATAATTATGTATGAAGATTCATTGGGCTTGCTAAAAAACGCTGACTTTGATTTTTTTGACATTTATATAGAAAATTCTTTTACACGAACTATAGAATCAAGAAATAAGCAAATAGAGAATGTAAACTTCAGTACGGATAAAGGTGTTGGTATAAGAGGTGTAAAGGGTTTTTCAACGCTTTTTGCATCAACCAACGATACTTCAGAAAAAAATGTTTATGAAAAAACAAAGTTTATCTGTGATATTGTGAGTCCAAAAGAAGGTGTTAGTATAGTTGAAATGCCTCAAATGAGCATTTATTCTTATAAAGGCTATCCTGCAAACCTTGAATTAGTTAAAGGGATTATAGATACAGTAAACAGCGTAGCATACAAAAGCCCATATATAGTTCAAGCAAGCGTTACCTATTCAGACAAAATAAAAGAAATCGCCATTTTGAACGAAGAAGGCAATCTATTACAGGAAAAGCGCACATATACGCTTTTTTTTATAGAGCTTGTTGCAAAACTCGATGACATACTGCAGACTGTCAGAAAGCCACTGTCGGCTATGGGCGGTTTTGAGTTTTTAGAAAACATTAATTTTGAAACACTAACGCAAGAAATGCTAGAAAAAGTAGAACAACTAATTAAAAGCCCTCATTTAGAACCTGCTTTGATGAGCGTTGTGTTAGACTCAAGTGCAGGTGGCACAATGATACATGAAGCGGTGGGTCATGGGTTAGAAGCTGATTTAGTATTTGAATCAATGAGTGTTTATAAGGATAAATTGGGCACTAAAGTAGCAAATGAAAAGATAACTGTAGTTGACGATGCATGCGTGGAAAAGGCACGCGGGTCGTTTGTTTTTGATGATGAAGGCACGCGTGGTATGCGAAAAATTCTTATCAAAAATGGTGTACTTAATGATTATATGTTTGATAAAATGTATGCAAAAGCTAACGACAGGCTTTCAAACGGGAGTGCCCGCAGGCAAAGTTACGCATATGTGCCTATTCCAAGGATGTCTAATACATACATATTGCCTGGAAATGATAACAAAGAAGCAATAATTGATAGCGTAGAACATGGTTTGCTAGTTAAAAAAATGGGTGGTGGACAGGTTAACCCAGTTACAGGAGATTTTGTTTTTGAAGTATCAGAAGGCTACCTTATAGAAAAAGGCAAGGTTAAACATATGGTAAGAGGGGCTACATTAATTGGCAATGGGCCTAAAATTCTCCAAGAAATCGATATGGTAGGCGATGATTTTGGTACGGAAGTAGGCACATGCGGTAAAAGCTCTCAAGGCGTGCCTGTAACAGACGGTGAACCTACGCTTAGAATACCCAAAATTATGGTTGGAGGCTAGTACATTCACTATAAATTAAAGATATCATACGACGGCACTAATTTTTTTGGACTGCAAAGGCAAAAAAATAATCCTACAATCCAGCAAAGTATTGAGGATGCGCTCAAGGTTTTATTTGGCATTGATATAAAGATTAACTATGCAGGCAGGACAGATGCTGGTGTGCATGCATTAGGCCAGGTGGTGGATTTTTTTGCCACAAAATCACTGGATTTAAGTGTCGTTAAAAGAGCACTAAATGCACTATTGCCAGCTCAAATTCGCGTTATGAGTGCTTGTTTAGTTTCGGATGATTTTCATTCGCGCTATAGTTGTATTTTTAGAGATTATGTGTATATTATCAATACTGCGGAAGTGTGTATGCCGTTTTTAAAAAACTATGTATGGCATGTTCCAAAATTAAATATTTCAAGATTAGATGAGGTTAAAGGTCTATTTGTGGGATATAAGAATTTTGCATCGTTTTCAAAAACTTCAATGGACAAAAACACAAACCGCTTTGTTGAATATGTAAGGGTTAAACAAAAGGGTTTTTTGGTAATGATATTTATTAGGGCAAACGCATTCTTGCGTGGAATGGTAAGGTTAATTGTAGGTACTATGGTATCCTACTCAAGAGGATTAATTACCAAAGATCAGATTGAACAGGTATTTGAAAAGCAGAAAAGCTTGCATTTGCTAAAAGCGCCAGCATGTGGTTTGTACTTTAAAAGGGCTATTTATTAGATCATTAGAGGTGTGTATGATTAGCAAAGAAGAGTTAAAAAAGCTAGAGAAATTGGCTAAATTAAAATTTCAAGATGATGAGATTGAACAGTTTAATAGTCAGCTAAACGACATTTTAGAATATATGAAAGAGTTAGATGAGCTTGATTTGTCAAGCTCAGATCCAATGTTAAACCCTCTTTCAAGCGTTAATTTCTTTAGGGATGACAAAGTTGAAAAAGCCTTTAGCGTAGATGAGATACTCAAAAACGCACCCAGCGCTTTTGATAGGTACTTTGTAGTACCAAAGGTTATTTAATGGAGAAATCATATGATTGAAAAACCCTTACATGAGTTACTTGACCTTATTGATAAAAAAGAAATCACAGCAAAAGATATTTTTAATGAACTACTTAAGCACATTGAGCAACGAAATGACGATATAAACGCATATATAAGTGTTATTGAAAACTTTGAACAAAAAGGGAACATACTTAATGGTTTGCCTATTGCAATAAAAGACAACATTATGCTAAAAGGCACAAAAACCACATGTGCATCAAAAATGCTCTCGAACTTTGAAAGCATCTATGATGCCACTGTTGTAGAAAAGTTAAAACAAGCTGGTGCCAATTTTATTGGAAAAACCAATATGGATGAGTTTGCTATGGGTTCATCATGTGAAACATCATTCTTTGGACCCGTAAATAACCCGTGGGATAAGACGCGTGTAAGCGGTGGCTCAAGCGGCGGTTCTGCAGCTGCTGTGGCTTCTGGCTTAGCCATTGCAGCATTAGGCTCAGATACGGGTGGGTCTATTAGGCAACCTGCTAGTTTTTGTGGGGTTGTTGGGCTTAAACCTACATACGGGCGCGTTTCAAGATTTGGTCTTGTGGCTTTTGCTTCAAGTTTAGATCAAATTGGGCCGATAGCAAGAGATGTAAAAGATGCATCTTTGTTGCTTAACATTATTGCGGGTTTTGACCCAAAGGATTCTACTTCTGTAAATGTTGAAGTACCTAATTACTTAGAAGCTTTAAGCGAGGATTTAAAAGGCGTTAAAATTGGCGTTTATGAATCTGTGCTGCAATCTGCCCCCGATTATATTGTGCTTTCAGTAGAAAACGCCATAGATACTTATAAAAAACTTGGGGCAATTGTTCAAAAGATTGATTTACCTCACATTAAGTACTCAATCTCAGATTACTATATTTTAGCCTGTGCTGAAGCATCAAGCAATTTAGCTCGATTTGATGGCGTAAAGTATGGGTTTAGGGCTAAAGGCGAATCTTTAGAAGAAATGTATGTAAACACAAGGAGCGAAGGTTTCGGTGCAGAAGTAAAGCGTAGAATAATGTTAGGAACATATGTACTCTCAAGCGGTTATTACGATGCTTATTATGTGCGAGCCCTAAGATTGAGAAACCTTATAAAGAAGGATTTTGATAATGCGTTTAAGCAGGTGGATGCTATTATTTTACCCACTACCCCAAGCGATGCGTTTAAGATTGGTGAAGTAACAAAACCACTTGATATGTATTTATCTGATACTTTTACAATTCCAGCCAATCTTGCGGGAATTCCTGCAATAAGCCTTCCGTGTGGGTTTAGTAAAAACAATTTGCCGTTGGGCTTGCAAATCTTGTCAAATGCGTTTAGAGAGGATATACTATTAAAGATTGCATATGCATTTGAGCAGCAGCATGATTTTCATAAAAAAATACCTATAATGGAGTAAAAAATGAAAGATGTTTGGGTAAAAGTTGACCTAATTAATGGCGAAAGCTACATTGGCACAATAGAAAATATCGACAGTGATGATTTGTTGTCTTTTTTGGACGAGCAAAGTTACTGGGGCATAAAGTTAGAAAATGTAAATTCATACACAGAAGTAGATGGAAAAGTCATTATTAAACCCCTTGATGCTAAAGATTCTATGTTTGATGGTCGCTTAATTATAATGAGTCCGGAACACATATTAACGATTAAATTTCTAAAAGATGAAAGTGAAATTTTAAATAAATTAAATATTAAAAAACTCAAAATCAAAAAAAATAAGCGCAATATCATACCATTTAAGTTGTTAAAAAAGGAGAATAAATGAAATTAAAACCTAATGAAATTGCAAAAGCACTTGAAAATGTATATGATCCAGAGTTGGGTGTAGATATTGTATCTTTAGGATTTTTGTACAGTATTGTAGTAGATGATGACAATGTAGTGATAGTAACTATAACTTTGACAGTGCCAGGATGCCCACTTCACATACCTATAACTGAAGATATCAGAGAAAAAATTATGGAACTTGGCGCTAAAGACGTGTATGTCGATGTTGTTTGGGATCCACCGTGGAACCCTTCTATGATGAGCGAGGAAGCAAGAAAACGCCTTTTGGGTGAGTAAGTAATGAGTTTAGGCTGCGCTATTATAACCTACAACGAGGAAGATAGCTTAGAGCGCACCCTAAAAAGCGTTCAGTTTTGCGATGAAATTGTTGTTGTAGATTCGTACAGCACAGATAATACTGTTAATATTGCAAAAAAATATACCGACAAAGTTTTTTTTAACAAATTTCTCAATTACGGTACACAAAAGAACTTTGCAATTGAAAAATTATCAACTGATTGGGTATTAAGTATTGATGCAGATGAGGTTGTAGAAGATTACCTAAAAGGACAAATACTAAATGCTACCCAGAATTCTTTGTTTGATGGTTACTATATAAAAATCCAGCTTGTTTTTTTGGGTAAAGCTTTGCGTTTTGGCGGTGCACAAAACTGGCACTTAAGATTGTTTAAAAAAAATTTGAAATTTACTGAGTCTTTCGTTCATGAAAAGGTTTTATCTAAAACCACCTCTTATTTAAAAGGTAAAATTTTACATTACAGCTATAAAAACTTAAGCGATTATATTGAAAAATTAAATAAGTACACAACTATTTCTGCTTCGCTTAAAAAAAACAACAAAGCGCATCCTTTTTTACGATTCAATTTTGAGCTTTTTAAACGGTTTATACTTCGTGGAGCTTTTTTTGACGGCTATGAAGGAGCACTTTATGCTTTGCTTTCGAGTTTTTATCAACTTGTTAAATATGCTAAAATAAAAGAGCTTCGATAATGGTTATTATTGTACTGCTTTGTCTTGCGATTATTGTTTTTTTGTTGCGCTATAATTTTTTTCGCTTGCCTAAAAAAGGTCTTGCAGTTTTGTTGTACCATAGTGTCACTGATAAAAAAAGCTTTACAAATCTTGATAAATTTAGCATTAGCTTGGAGCAGTTTGAAAAGCAAATTAAATTTTTAAAAAAAATGGGCTATGAGTCTGTTAGAACAGAAAATATTGATGAAATTTTAACAGGTGAGCTTTATAAAACAAAAAAGTATGTATTGATAACATTTGATGATGGTTATAAAAACAATTTAGATGCCGCAAAAATTTTAAAGAAATACAATTTTAGTGCAATTTTTTTTATAGCTACAAATTACATTGGAAAATCACTTGACAATACACCAATGCTTGATGAAAATGATATTAAGCATTTGATTAGTCTAGGTATGCAAATTGGGTCGCACTCTCATTTCCACACAAAATTATCAGAATTATCACAAAAGGATATTATGGAAAATATTAAATTATCAAAAAATATTTTATCAAAATTTTTAGATGTAGTCGATTTTGCATATCCTTTTGGAAATTACAACAGCAGCGTTATAGATACATTAAAATCTTTAAATTTCAAAAGAGCCTATATTATAGGTCAATCAATCAATACAAAAAATTATAACCCATATTTAATGACAAGATCTATTATCCGCAAGTCGACAAATTATTTAGATTTATACTTAATATTAACACGCGGTCGCTCTCGTATATAAAGGTTAATTAATTTTTTCACTTGACATTTACATAAATTTAATATATTTTATAATCTAAAGAAATTTTTTTTGGGAGGTTTTATATGGCTGATGGGAAAATGTCTAATCCTGGAGCAGTAGGGTTAGGAGCGTTTGCACTTACTACATTTGTTCTTAATTTGGCTAATGCAGGTTTGGTTCCTGCAGCGTTGTTTGCTGTGCTGCCTTTGGGCTTGTTTTATGGTGGGTTGACTCAGTTTATTGCTGGTTTTTTTGAGTTCAAGACAGGTAATACATTTGGTATGACAGCTTTCACGGCTTACGGTGCTTTTTGGATTGCCCTTGCTTTTCTAATCTACATGGGGCCAATTTGGCACTGGATCCCTGATGAAGCGTTTGGAGCAGCTTTAGGTGTGACGCTTATTGCCTGGACAATCTTTACCGCAGTTATGACAGTCCTTGTGTTTAACACAAAACACACCACTGTTATTACAATCTTTGTTTTGTTGCTTATTTTGTTCATACTGCTTGACATTGGTCACTACACGGGCTCCAAAGCAATTACTACCTTTGCTGGGTATGAGGGTATAATCACAGCTTTGGCTGCATGGTATGGGATGTATGAAGCCATTAAGGCACAATTTGATTTAACAACATAATTAATTAGATTTTACTTGATAAAAATAGCGAAAAAGTATATAATACTTTTTCGCTATTTGATGTAGGAGGTATTAGTTAATATGGAAATGTCAGAAAAGATAAAGGTTCAAAGAAAAAAGAAAGGTTTAACACTTAAGGCACTTGCAGAAAAAGTAGGTTGTACGGATGCATATATTTC
>OGCG01000104.1_pt1 | contig 57137 bp, 52 predicted proteins | sample 1570061 | NCBI WGS metagenome assembly OGCG01 (sample SAMN06268698, study PRJEB24515) | hot springs metagenome | isolation source: Joseph's Coat, Yellowstone National Park, Washington, USA | place: USA:Joseph's Coat, Yellowstone National Park, Washington, USA
GCCAGTGGCCCCCGGGTGGGGGAGCAGGGAGCGCGTGTTTATGCAGAATATGCGGGAGGTGCAAGTTTTGAGTTGGGCATAATTTCCAGAGCAATGATGTCTCACCCGAGCTCAGCAGTTGTCTCCCTGAGCAAAACCTCCAAGCGCTCGGCCAACGGCCCAACCAGAATCTTGCGGCAGCGCTTGGGTACAAACACGAAGTGATAGCGCAGCAGCGAGACGGAGGTCTGGCTGTGTTTGCAGGGCGTTGGCACTACCACGGTTTGACACTCCCACGGCTAAAGCCAGTGGGATTCTTGGTTCGACGAGGACTGCCTACGATGTGTAGGTCTTACGCCCTCTCCCCAAGCGTAACTTCCCGTGTGCCCCACGGTAGTTTGGACGTTGATGCACGGCTTGGTTTTCGCCGTACACGCCCGAGGTCTACGCTACAGGTTTTACCCGCCCAGCGCTTCGTGGGCGGAACCCCCTACCTGTACTCTCAAGATCCCCGGAAACCTTTGCACTAGCACATCTGCCACCCGCCGCACTATGTGCCCCTGCGGGGCACGTGGGGGAGTCCATGGATCCCATCCCTGAAGGGATGGGTTTTATAGCTCCCCCACACCCCCTCGCTTTTATAAACCAGCTGGAGGTAGGACCTTCTTTATTTTTGTATTGGGCCGCCATGACCTAGAACTTCTTTGGCAAACCCGCTTGCTTCAAGACCGCATTGGCCGTGTAGCGGGACTTGATCTTACTGTCCACCACGAACTTACGCCCTACAATGGCGCTATACCAGATCTCGTGGTCCCCTTTGCCCTGACGCACGGGGTAACATCCCGCTTCCCGTAGGAGCCGCTTGACCTCGGGGGCATAATCGGCCATCAGGAGAGGACCAGGGGCCGGGTAGCTTCGAGATGAAGCTCCACCGGGAACTCTACAGCCACCCCGTTCTCCTCAAGAAGCTCCGGCACCATCACCGCAAGCTTGGCCAAAAGGTCCTCTAGGGTGACGGCTTCCGTAGCGAGCCCGGGGACATCCCCGCTCTCCGCTACCCATACTCCTGCTTCCCCGTCCCACAGGGCCTGTACCTTGAGGGTGTACATATTCACAGGATACCGCAACAAGGCCTAGACCCCGCCCCGGAAACCTAGCGTTCTTCAGCTCCCAATTGCCAAGTGTCTCCTGCACTTCTCTCTCCAAAGTGGCCCGGGAAATGCCGCCTCGAGAGCGAGGCTTCAGATCGTTGACGTTCTCCCCAGCGCTAAAGGGCGGGGATTCTTTCTCGCCTTGGCGAGCTACGCGGGCATGCTGATGGGGGTGCCACCGCACGCCCGTGGGGGACGCCATCGCCCCAACTACTGGGCCTAAGCCCAGATACTTCGCTGGCTGCGCCCTCCTCTGACGGGGCGGAGCCTACTGATGGTATACCACAACCTGGGGCAAGCGGCTGATCCCCAGGACTAAAGTCCGGGGCTTGCGCCGATGGGCCGCTTGGTCAACGGTGTTTTCGCGCCTGACCACGATGCGGTTGAGGTGGAGTATCTGCAGTGCAGGGAGCGGGAGGAGCTAGCCCACGCCATGACCTCCCCTACGAGCTCAAACCGGGTTACAAGCAATCCGAAGCCCTGATCCGGGAGCGGGGCTAGCCCTGGCCCGTCATCGTCACCCAGGGTGACGCCTTAGCCCACTGCTTCAGCGACTTGAAGGAGCTGGCGGCTCAGATTCGGGATATCTGAGCACCGCCCCTTCGCTCGCGCTGCTCACCAGTGCGGCATAGCGGGCCATCAACCCGCTCGTGTAGCGAGGCGGAGGGGGGCGCCAGCGGAGGCGGCGGGCCTCGAGGACCTCGGCGGGAAGCTCGACTTCCAGCCGGCCGGCCTCCGCATCGATGAGGATCGGATCCCCCTCCTCGAGGAGGGCCAAAGGCCCGCCCACCTGGGCCTCAGGAGCCACATGGCCGATCATGAGGCCTCGAGTCCCTCCTGAGAAGCGGCCGTCGGTGACTAAAGCCACCTCCGGGCCCAACCCCTCACCGACCAACGCCGAGGTGATCGAGAGCATCTCGGGCATGCCAGGGGCTCCTTTAGGTCCCTCGTAGCGGATGACCACCACGTCCCCAGGCCGGATCGCCTTGGCCAAGACCGCTTCCATAGCCCGCTGCTCGCCATCGAAGACCCGGGCTGGACCCCGGAAGAACGTCCGCTCGGTACCCACCAGCTTGAGAACGGCCCCTTCAGGCGCTAAGGAGCCAAAGAGGATTCTCAAGCCGCCTTCCGGCTTGAAGGGCTGACCCAAAGGGGCTACCACCTTCTGCCCGGGAGTCTCCTGGGCCTGAGCGACTTCCTCCCATAGGGTCCGACCGCTCACCGTGCGCTGATCTCCATCGAGGAGACCAGCCTCGATGAGGCGCCGGATCAGGAATGGAGTTCCCCCTGCTTCCCAGAGTTCCCAAGCGGTGTAGCGCCCCCAGGGGAGCATGTTCGCGAAGACCGGGGTTTTGCGGGAAATGCGCTCAAAATCCTCGAGGCTCAGCGGAATCCCAAGCTCGCGCGCCAGGGCCAGGAGGTGGAGGACAGCGTTGGTCGAACCCCCCGTCGCCGCCACAGCGGCGATCGCGTTGAGAAAGGAACCGCGGGTCAAAAAGCTCTGAGGCGTCCTTCCCTCGCGGATGGCATCAGCAAGGACCTCCATCGCCCGCCGCCCAGCCTCCCGCTTCTCCGGCACCGCTGCCGGGATCCCGTTATAGCCGATCGGCGAGAACCCCAGGACCTCCATGACCAAAGCCATGGTGTTGGCGGTGTACTGTCCCCCGCAAGCCCCAGGCCCCGGGATCGCCGCACGCTCGATGGCGTCGAGCTCCTGGGCATCGATCTGACCCGCGACGTACTGGCCGACCGCTTCAAAGACCGAGACGATCGTGAGGAGGCGTGAGCCCAGCCGCCCCGGAGCGATCGAACCCCCATAGAGGGCGATTCCAGGAACCCCTGCGCGCACCAGGCCCATCATGCCGCCCGGATTGGTCTTATCGCAGGCCCCCAGGGCCACCATACCGTCATAGAGGTAGCCGTGGCTGATGAGCTCGACGCTGTCGGCGATGACTTCCCGGCTCACCAAGCTGGCCCGCATGCCCGGGGTGCCCATGGCAATCCCATCCGCGATCGCAGGAGCCCCGAACTCAAAGGTGTAGAGGCCCAGTTCCCGGCCGAAGCGCTTAAGGTCAGCGGCCAGCTCTCTGAGATGCATGTTGCAGGGCATCCCCTCGGTCCAGGTATTCACGATGCCGACCCAAGGCCGTCCGAAGTCCTCGTCCTTCACCCCCACTGCGCGCAGCATCGAGCGCGCTGGGGCTTGCTGTACCCCTTGCTTGATCTGATCAGAACGCACCGTCTACCTCCTCAAGCTCCGCGAGAACCGCTTGGGTGAACTCTTGGGTGGTCGCCCGACCGCCGAGATCCGCAGTCGGGGCTTTGAGGAGCGCCCTTCCCACTGCCTCCTCTACGCTCCGTCCAAGATCGGGGCGATGGGCAGCGTAGGTGAGGAGCATGGCCGCCGAGAGGATGGCCGCTGCCGGGTTGGCCAGCCCCTGTCCGGCAAGATCAGGGGCGCTTCCGTGAACCGGCTCGAAGACCGGGGGACCTTCTCCCAGGCTGGCCGAAGGCAAGAGGCCCAAAGAGCCTGGGAGCACCGAGGCCAGGTCGGAGAGGATATCGCCGAATAGGTTGCTCGTTACGATGACATCGAAGCGTGCGGGCTGGCGGACGAGGTGCATGGCCATGGCGTCGACGTACTGATGCTCGAGGGCGACCTCGGGGTACTGGCGGGCCACCCGCTCAACCTCGCGCCGCCAGAACTCCCCCACCTCCAAGACGTTGGCCTTATCCACGCTACAGACCCGCCCCCTCCGCTGGCGGGCCGCTTCAAATGCGACTCGGGCGACCCGCTCCACCTCCAAACGGCTATAGCGATCGGTATTCCACGCCTCCTCTTCGCTAATCCCCCGAGGGCTCCCGAAGTAGATCCCCCCGGTCAGCTCGCGGACGATGAGGAGATCGACCCCGCGGGCCACATCTGCCTTGAGGGGAGAAAGAGCCTCCAAGCCGGGGAGCACTCTGGCGGGACGGAGGTTGGCGAAGAGGCCATGAGACTTACGAAGTGCGAGAAGGCCGCTCTCCGGCCGCAAAGGGCGAGGCAGCTGGTCCCACTGAGGCCCCCCGATAGCCCCCAGGAGGATCGCATCGGCCTTCCGGCAAGCCTCCTGGGTCAGGGGCGGAAACGGCTCCCCATACTCCTCGATGGCGGATCCGCCGAATGGAAGGGATTGAATCTCGAGGCCGAGGCCAGCATGCCGGTCGACTGCTCCCAAGACGCTGACCGCCGCGGCAGTCACCTCGGGGCCAATCCCATCACCTGGCAGCAGGGCGATTCTCATAAGCGGCGCTCCGGTTTAGGCAGACGAGCATCGAAGGCTTCGAGGAGCTCGCCCGCTTCCAAGAGGTCTGCGATGGGGTCCCAGTGGCCGCTCACCAGAGCCTGGCGGGCCATCTCGGGCATGCGGACAGGGAAGCTCCAACCTGGGAGGCGCACCTCCATGGCCTCGAGGTCGAGGAGGACCCTGAGGTCAGGATCTTCCTCGAGGCGCTGAGCCAGCTTGGTCAGGTCCTCCCGCCCGACCTGGACGCAGGGCATCGAAAGGGTAGTAGCGTTGCCGAAGAAGATCTCGGCGAAGCTCTCCCCGATGAGGGCCCGAAAGCCAGCCCGATAGATGGCCTGTGGGGCGTGCTCCCGGCTCGACCCGCAGCCAAAGTTAGCTCCCACGACCAACAGCGAGGCTCCTTGGTGGCGGGGGTCGTTGAGCGGATGGGGCTTGGGGCGGCCCGAAGCGTCGAAGCGCTCGTCGTAGAAGAGCGCCTCTCCCAGACCGTCAAACGTCACCACCTTGAGATAGCGAGCGGGAATGATGCGGTCAGTATCGATGTCATCGCCGGGGAGGTAGACCGCCTTGCCCTCAACGCGGCGGATTTCGGCTAGCGCCATGCTGATGCCTCCAAGCCAAAGACCTCCCGGGCATCGCTGATGCGTCCGGTCACCGCCGCAGCGGCCACCATCAAGGGACTCATGAGCACCGTCCGCCCCTGGGGAGAGCCTTGACGCCCTTTGAAGTTGCGGTTGGACGAGCTTGCGCAGAGCTCATCTCCTTCGAGCCGGTCGGGGTTCATGGCCAGGCACATGCTGCAGCCAGCACCTCGCCACTCGAAGCCCGCTTCGCGGAAGATCTCATCGATCCCCTCCTCCGCGCACTGGCGAGCCACCAGCTGAGAGCCAGGGACTGCGATGGCGCGCACCCCAGGAGCGACCCGGCGTCCTTTGAGGTAGCGGGCCACCTCGCGGAAGTCAGAGATCCGAGCGTTGGTGCAGCTTCCCAAGAAGGCTACCTGAACGGGAGTCCCCTGGATCGGCTGTCCGGGACGGAGCTTCATGTGGGCCAAGGCCTCCTCGACCGCAGCCCGCTCCGCAGGGGGGACCTGCTCGGGATCCGGGACCCGACCATCGATGGGCAGGCTCTGCCCTGGATGAATCCCCCAGGTGACCGTCGGCGGGATCTCCTCCCCGCGGAACGTCACCACATCGTCGTAGTTCGCGTCGGGATCCGAAGCCCAGGCCTTCCAGCGCTCGACCGCTTGCTCCCAGTCCGCCGGAGCATAGGGCCGTCCCTTGAGGTAGGCAAAGGTGGTCGCGTCGGGGTTCACGTAGCCGATGCGAGCACCTCCTTCAATGGACATGTTGCAGACCGTCATCCGCCCTTCCATATCCATCCGATCGAACACTTCCCCGCCATACTCGTAGGCATAGCCGATGCCGCCTTTGACCCCCAGCCGACCGATGATGTGGAGGATGACATCCTTGGGGTAGACCCCTACCCGCAACCGACCCTCCACGTTGATCCGCCGGAGCTTCAGACGGGAGACAGCCAGGGTCCCGGTGGCCAAGACATCGCGCACCTGCGTCGTCCCAATCCCGAAGGCCACCGCGCCGAAGGCTCCGTGGGTGGAGGTATGGCTATCCCCGCAGGCGATCGTGAAGCCGGGCTGGGTGATCCCCTCCTCCGGCCCCACCACGTGGACAATCCCTTGCCGCCCTGAGTGAAGGTCGAAGAGGGTGATCCCATACTCCCGAACATGCTCTCTCAACCTCTGGATCATCTCGGCCGCCTGGGGATCGGCGAAGGGTTCGCTCAGGTCGTGGGTCGGCACGATGTGATCGACGGTCGCAAAGGTGCGATGGGGAAAACGCACCTTGAGGCCCAAATCCTTGAGCATACCGAAGGCCTGGGGGCTGGTCACTTCGTGGATGAGGTGAACATCGATGAAGAGCTGGGTCTGACCGTTAGGCAACGTGCGGACCGTGTGGGCTTCCCAAACTTTCTCCAACAGGCTCTGTCCCAAAGGGCACCTCCATCAACAACGCGAAGCCCCCGAGGAACTCCTCGGGGGCAGGCCACCTCACCCTCGAGGAGGTCTAGGTGGCTAGGTCGCGCCGGAGCATCAGCCGGAGTATACGGGTGGGGCTTCCTGGGGTCAAGCTGGGGGCCGGGTCCGCCAGCCCGGGGGGCGGAGCAGGTAGACCGCCCCCATGACGATGAGGAGGAGGGGCCACCACTTGCCGAGACTCAAGTTAAAGATAAAGATCAAGCCCAAGACGAGCCAGACCACCCCGCTGAGCAGCGCTCCAAAGGCCCGGCCTCCCCAGGAGCCCGTCGCTTTCTGAAAGGACCAGGCCCGCACCAGCTCGTAGATTCCAAAGCCGATGAGGAAGAGCGCCCACCAGTTCACCCACTGGATGCCTAGGTTTTGGAGCAGAAAGACCACGCCCAAGATGATGAGCACCGCGCCGACCCACCACGACTCCCGAAACGATCGTTCTGGATTCATCGGACCCTCCTGTGCTCAGGGTACCACGCTCAGCGGACCCAAGAGCCATCCCAATCATGAGGATTATCTTAGGATATCTAGCGCTTTCTCATGAGAGAACGAGCGAGACTAGACCCATGGAAGTTTCCGAACAACCCTTGATCCTCATCGTGGAGGACGAAAAGGATATCGCTCGCTTCATCGAGCTCGAGCTTCAGGCTGAAGGCTATCGGACTGAGGTCGCCTACGACGGGATCACCGGCCTCTCCCGTTTCCGAGAGTCAAACCCCAACCTCGTGGTCCTCGACCTCATGCTGCCGGTGATGGACGGGCTGGAGGTCGCCCGCAGGATCCGCAAAACCTCCAATGTCCCGATCCTCATCCTCACTGCTAAAGATCGGGTCGAAGACCGGGTCGAGGGGCTCGATGCAGGGGCTGACGACTACCTGATCAAACCTTTCTCGATCGAGGAGCTCCTGGCCCGCATCCGGGCCCACCTGCGGCGGGTCACCCCGGCGATCACAGGGGAGATCCGGGTCGCCGACCTGATCATCAACCTGGAGGGGCGGGAGGTCTACCGAGCGGGCCGACGGATCGAGTTCTCCAACAAGGAGTTTGAGCTCCTCGAGCTGTTGGCCAAGAGCCCTGGCAAGGTCTTCAGCCGGTTTGAGATCGAGGAGAAGGTCTGGCCGGGGTATCAAGGAGGTTCCAACGTTGTGGACGTCTACATCGGGTATCTGCGCAAAAAGCTGGAGGGAGCTGGCGAGCGGCGCTTGATCCACACCGTGCGGGGCGTGGGCTACGTCCTCCGCGAGGACTAAAGCGGCCTGGGTCCTTAAGCTTAAAGCATGACCCTAAGGACCCGCATCACCCTGCTCTACGTCGCCCTCCTCGCCGCTTCCTTGCTCATCATTGGCGGGGCGATGATCGGGCTCCTCCAGGGCTATCTCTATCGCAACCTCAAGACCAACGTGGAGGCCGCCACCCTCCAGGTCACCCAGCTGCTCAGCGACCCCAGGGCCCTCGACCTGCTGGGACACGGTCTCTTCGCGACCTATCTCCCCGGCTCGGCCTACGCTGAACTCGATCTCATCGCCTCCCCACACCCGAGCGCCAAAGATCTCCCCGAGGAGCTTGTCCCCGTAGAGCGCTCTTTAATCCTGCAAGACAGCGGAAGCCGGATCATTCTGAGCCCCAACTTCTACGCCCGCCTCTTAGCTCAGAAGCAAGGTGATGGCTCTGCATACCTCTCGACAGCGGGCACCTCGCTTCACTTCTGGGCCCAGGCGGAGCTCTTCACGATCCAATTCCCGAGCCCCATCGGGACGCACGAGGCGATCTTGATCGTCGCTGAGCCCACGAACAACCTCACGAGCACCCTGGCGCTGACCTCTCGCATCTACGTGCTCACCGCCCTTTTGGTCCTGGTCGTCGGGGGGCTGCTCGCCGACCGGCTGGTCCGGCGGACCCTGGAGCCCCTCGAGTGGGTCACCCAGCAGGCTGAGTCGGTGAGCCAGCGCCCCAAGAAGCTGCCCGAGATGGGAGGCAACAGCGAGATCTCAGCTTTAGTCCGCTCCCTCAACCGGATGATGGCTCGCCTAGAAGAAGCCTGGGAGAGCCAGACCCGCTTCCTGGCCGATGCGTCCCATGAGCTCAGAACCCCGATCACTGCGATCTTAGGGCACGTGAGCTATCTGCTCCGGCGAACCCCCCTTAACGAGCAGCAGCGGGAGAGCCTGGAGACGATCCAAAAAGAAGGACAACGGATGCAGAAGCTGGTCGGGGATCTGCTCGAGCTTTCACAGAGCGGGAACTGGAAGATCCAGCTAGGTCCCGTCCATCTGGCCACCCTCCTCAACGAGGTCGCCGAGGAGTACGCCATGAACTTTGCAGCGATCACGGTAGGGGGGAGCTCTCGGGAACGAGGTGGCTTTGAGCTTGTGGTGCCCGAAGATCTCTGGGTGCTCGGCGATCCCGACCGACTCCACCAGGTCTTCGCCAACTTGGTCTCGAATGCCCAAAAAGCGGGGGCCAGCCACATCCGCCTCATCGCCCACGATCTGGGCGATAAGGTCGTGATCCGCGTCGAAGACAACGGAGAGGGAATTCCCCCTGAGCATCTCCCCCACCTGTTCGAGCGCTTCTATCGGGTCGACAAGTCAAGGGATCGCTCTCGGGGAGGAAGCGGCTTGGGTCTTGCGATCGTCCGCTCGATCGTCGAAGCCCATCAGGGCCAGGTCTGGGTGGAAAGCGAGCTCGGCAAGGGCTCCTGCTTTAGCGTCAGCCTCAAGAAGGCTCAAGCTCCCCACCCCGAGGAGACCTGACCATGCCTGTCCTGATCCTGCCCACCCTTGGACCCTTTCACCTCCTCCAACCTCGTTACAACGCCCAAACCCTCATCGAGTTGATCGAGGCGTTTGAGCCTTCTGAGCTGCTGCTCGGCAGCTACGGGCCAGACGAACTCGCAGTGGACTCCTGGAGAGACGAAGAGCCAGCGTTCTTCTTCGTGCTCCCCTGGGCCCGGGCCAGAGGCCTTCCGGTCCGTGCGCTGGACCCTCAGCCAGCCTGGCGAAAGGAGGAAGAACTCTTCCGCCAGGCCTTGGAGGCCTTTCCTCAAGGCCAGACCCTCCTCGCTCAGGCCCAGCCCCTCGACGAGGAGCTCCGCCGGGCCCTGAGCCAACCTCTCTGGCCCCAAGAACTCCCCCGACTCCAAAGAGCGCTCCAAAGCTACCTCGAGGGGCTGAGAAGGCTCTTTGGGGAGGGTCCCGCAACCGGCCATCGCAGCGAGCGGATGGCCCTCTTGCAAGCCCATCTCGCCCAGCTTCCCGAAGGGCGCTACGTTCTCTTGGTCGGGGCTCTCGATTATGCCGAGCTTCCCGCCCAAGGAATCGAGCACACACCCACCGAAGCGGAGCGCATCCGAGCGCTCCTCGATCGGGCCTGGCGCCTGGAGGCAAGCGACGATCTGGCGCTCCTCCTCGAGGAGCTACGATCGATCCCCACGGCGGAGTCGCTCTACCTGGCCGCCCAGATCTACTTAGCCGCTGGCGCGCCAGAGGCAGCCTTCGAGCTCATGGAAACACTGATCCAACAAGATTTCTCGGAGCCCGCCTACCTTCCGGGCTACGCGCTCGCCCGCTATGGCCAGCTCGCCGATCTTCTGGGACAGCGGGAGCGAGCGCTTAGCGCCTATCGGGCCGTCTTAGCCCTCTCGTGGGCACCCTCAGAAGCCCGAGATGTCGCTCAAGCGGGGCTTTGCACTCCCTTTAAGGTCTCTCCCGCTTGAGATCATACCATCCCGGGGCAGTGCGCCGGAAAGGAGAATAACTCCACTGGACGCTCACCGCGAGGCGGGCACCCACGACTTCAGGAAGCCGGGACGTCGGATGCCAAAGCCCGCGAGCAACCAGCCTTCGAGCGATCTCCCGGTAGTGCAACGGTTCGTCTACCTCCTCGAGAACCTGCACGACGGCTTGGAGCAACGTGAGACGGGGCATAATTGATCCTTACCCGACTTCAACCCTGAGTGCAACATGAGGCGGCACTCCCCCGCTACTTCGCATACCCCAATCGATGGGGCTCACCAGCTTCATGGCCATCACGGGTTTTCTAAAATCCATGCTTCGCCTCTTCGCCCGAATCCGAAGCTCCTTCGACCTCCAAGATCGCAACTACCGGCTCAGCCTCTACAACGGCTGGCTCGCCGCTTGGGGAGGAGCTTTCTTCAACGCTACGATCGTGCTGGCCAGCTTTGCTACCCGTCTAGGAGCCAACAACACCTTGATCGGCTTGCTCCCTGCTCTGGGAGCTGCTGGCGGCTCACTACCCCAAGCCTTTTTAGCCTCCTACGTCAGCCGACTGCCCCGTAAGATCATTCTCTACCGACGCGTCGCGCTCCTTCGCCTCTCTGGCCTGCTCATCCTGGCTGGGAGCGCGTTTTGTTTAGCCGGCCACCCCTCTCTTCTCCTGCTCGCCCTTTTTTTCGGTCTGGGGATCAATGCGTTCTTCACCGGGTTCTCCAGCCTGGCCTTCTGGGGGACTCTAGCCAAGGTAATTCCCCCTTCTGCCCTCGGTCGCCTCATCGGCTGGCGGAATCTTGGAGGTGGCTTGCTCGCCTTTTTCGCCGGCTTCCTCATTCGTCTTCTCCTCTCTTCCAGCCTCGGCTTTCCCCGCTCGTATGGGGTGATCTTCCTACTCGGAGCCCTCCTGCAGGGCCTGGCCTGGTATACCTTTAGCCAGATCGCAGAGCCCCCCGAACCTGGGACTCCTACGGCCATCTCCCTCAAGCTTCCTCTCCTCAATCCCCAGTTTCGCTCGTTCCTCCTCGCTCGCTTGCTCCAAAGCCTGGCCGCCCTGGTCGAACCTTTCTATGCGGTCTACGCAGCAAAGGTCCTCAACCTCAACCAGGTGGGGCTTTTCCTTATCGTCTTCACCCTCGCTGAGATTCTCTCCAACCTGCTCTGGATCCGGCTGCTTACCCGACGCAGTTCCATCTACGTCTTTCAGATCGGCGCACTCCTGGCCCTTGTCGCCCCCCTGATCGCCCTCCTTCTACCTCCCGCCCTCTTCGCTGGTGTCTTCATCTTTCAGGGCGCCTATACGGCGGTCTTCAACCTCGCCCCTTCGACCTATCTCCTCGAGCTGGCTCCTCCTGAAGCCCGCAGCTCGTACATCGGCCTGCTCAACACCCTCACCGGCATCCTGGCCTTCGCCCCCATCCTGGGCGGTCTTGTAGCCGACCTCCTCGGCTTTCCAGCCCTTTTTCTCATTGCCAGCTTGCTCTATGGCCTCTGCCTGGCCGCTACTCGAATCCTCAAACCTGCACTCCATGCGGCCTAGGCTGATCGTCCTCAGGGGGTGGCGGGCTCGGGCAAGACCACCTTAGGACGCCTTCTCGCTGAGCAGCTTAGTTGGTCGTTCTACGACGCGGATGAGTTCCACCCCCCTGCCAACCGCCACAAGATGGCCCAAGGCATCCCGCTTAGCGAAGAGGATCGGCTTCCTTGGCTCCAGCGCCTCGAGGACCTCGACCGAAGACTCGTCCAGCAGAATGAGGATGCCGTCTGGGCATGCTCCGCCCTCAAAGCGGCGTATCGTCGCCGGTTCCCACGGGCAACGTGGGTCTACCTCCACGGAGACCGGGCTCTGCTGGCCAAGCGCCTCGCTTCCCGCACGGGCCATTTTTTCCCACCCCAGCTCCTCGAGAGCCAGTTGGCGCTCCTCGAGCCCCCGGCTGAGGCGATCTGGCTAGAAGTAGACCGATCACCCAGCGAGCTCCTTGCCGAGCTCATGGTCGCCCTTCAGGCCCGCGGCCTTCTAGAATAAAGCGTGACTTTCGGTCGTCCCCTCCGCTCGCTCTGGCCCCTTGATCCCGAGCTCACCTACCTCAACCACGGGACCGTCGGCGTCACTCCCTGGGCAGTGCTGAGGGCCCAGGAGGCCTTGCGCGTCGCCATCGAGCGGAATCCCGCCCGCTTCGTCTTGAGGGAGCTGAGCGGCCTCAATCCCTCAACCGCGCAACCCCTGCTGCGCCAAGCTGCTCAGGAAGTCGCCACCTTCTTGGGCACCTCGGGCGAGCACCTGGTCTTCGTCGACAACGCCACCACCGGCATCAACGCGGTGCTCATCTCAGCCCCCCTTCCCGAAGGGAGCGAGATCCTGATCAGCGAGACCACCTATGGGGCAGTCCGCCTCGCCGCACAAGCCATCGCCGAACTGAGGGGCTTGAGGGTCCGTTCGTTCGCCTGGCCCTGGCCGCCCAGCCCAGAAGGCTATCTGACCGCACTCGCCAAGGCGCTGAGCCCTCAGACTCGGCTCCTCATCCTCGACCATATCGTCTCGGAGACCGCCTTATGGCTTCCTCTCGGCCCCTTGGCTGAGCTCGCCCACCAGCGGGGGGCTTGGGTCTTGGTCGACGGAGCCCACGCCCCGGGAGCCATCCCCCTTGCGATCGAGGCGCTCGGCGTGGACTGGTATGTGGGCAATCTCCACAAGTGGGCCATGGCCCCACGAGGAGTCGGGTTCCTCTGGGTTCACCCAGACCACCAGGACTCCACCCGACATCCGGTCTTCTCCTGGGGGACCCCGGGGCCCTTCCACCTTCGCTTCGACTGGGTCGGCACTCGAGATCCCAGCCCTTTTCTGACCGCCCCCGAGGGGATCCGCTTCCTCCAGGAACTCGGCCTTGCCGAGCTGTGGGACTATACCCACCGCCTGGCCTGGGACGCTGCCCAGATGCTGAGCGATCGCTGGGGGCTGGCCTTTGACGTTCCCCGCTCCATGGTCGGGGCGATGGTCCGCGTTCCTCTACCCCTCGAAGGCGACGAGCAGGCTGCCCAGGCCCTGGAAGCCGAGCTCCTCGCGCGCCAGATCGAAGTTCCGATCCGCTCGACGCTCAATCGCCTCTGGGCCCGCATCTCCTGCGCCCCCTACGTGGGACCCGAGGACCTCGAGACGTTGGCGCAGGCCGTCGAAACGCTCAGGCAAAAATTCGGGGGGTCAGCTCGGCGACCCGGCTGACCCCAGCATCGATGGCATCCAGGGTGGCCAGCATATCAAGATGCGCCGAAGAGCTGGCCTGCGACTCCGGCCGCCCATCCGCCAAGCGGGCGAGATGAGCCTGGCGCAAGCTCCGGAGGGTCTCCTCCATCTGGGACCGCCCTTGAAGCACCTCCTCGGCAAGCTCGTTCCTGGCGGTAGCCAAGGCGGTGAGGGCTTGTTGCAGGCGCTCGCGCACCTTTCGCACCGCCTCGACCAACTCCCCCCGCCCTTCCCGGCTAAACTCTAGGCCGGAGGCCTGGAGCTTATCCTGCTGCTTGAGGAGGTGACGCCAGAGATCGCCGAGGTGCTCGAGCTCGTTGGCCAGCAACAGAAGGTTCATGCTCCGCTCGCTGGGACCCTTGGGGTAGAGCTGGGCGAGGTAGAGGACCACCGCATGGGTCAGCCGATCGACCTTATCCTCGTGGTACGCGATCTCCTCCGCACCTCCTTGCCCCTGGCTGAGGCACTCCTGAGCGATGGTCGCCATCTTGAGGACCTGATCGCCGATCCGCACCACCTCGCGCAGCGCTAGGCTGAAGGCGATCTCCGGCTGACCCAAGGCCTCTTCAGAGAGGTACTTCGGACTGATGGTCCCTCCCCGTTCAGGCCAAAGGCGCTCCCCCCAGCGGGCCAGAGGGCGAGCGAGCGGCACGATGGCGAAAGCGGCGACCAGATTGAAGAAGGTATGGGCATCGGCGATCTCGCGCGCTGGATCTCCTCCCAACCAGCGGACCAGGGCGACCAGCCACGGTAGCGCCAGGACCCCCAAGACCGCTAAGGCCAGCTTGAAGAGAAGGTGCAGGTACGCGACCCTCCGCCCCGCCGTCCCTCCGCGGAGGGCGACCCAGAGGGCGGGCAGGGGAGCCGCCGCGTTGCCCCCGAGGACCATGGCCACCCCCAGGGGAAGACCGGCCGCTCCCGAGGAGACCAGAGCGAGGGCTAAAGCCGCCGTCGCGTTGGCTGACTGAACCAAGGCGGCAAACCCCAGGCCCAGGAGAAAACCCAACGCCGGGGTGCTCTCCAACGAGCCCAGCAGGAGGCGAAAGAGGGGGCTCTGCTGAAGGCCAGCAAAGGCCTGGGTCAAAAGCTCGAGACCGAAGAAGAGGAGGCCGATTCCCCCAATCGCTGGGCCCACCCGGCGGCCAAAGGGAACGAGGGAGAGGGCATAGCCCAAGGCGATCATGGGCAGGGCTAGGGCGTAGACATGGAAGGCTACCAGCTGAAGGGCTGCGGTCGCCCCCAAAATGGCCCCCACAGAGAGGGAGAGGCCCGAAGCGGGGCCCAAGATCCCCGCCTCGATGAGGCTGATCGCGCTGGCGATGAGCGCACTCCCGCTCTGGACGAAGAGGCTCAAAAAGGTGCCGACCGCCAGAGCCCGCTCGACCCGTCCGGTCGCCCGCACGAGCAGGCGTCGGAAGGAGCTTCCCCCAAGGCCCTGAAGGGCAGAAGCCGCCTGGCTTTGACCCATCAGGAAGAGGGCGAGCCCGCCGAGAGCCTCTCCGATCCCCACGGCACCCCCAAGAAGGCTGAGCCTAGCACACCCTTTGACGAAAGACAAGGTAGGCTTGGAGCGTGGAGTGGTGGCGCACCGCGGCGATCTACGAGATCTACCCCCGAAGTTTCCAGGACAGCAACCACGACGGTATCGGCGACCTAGAGGGCATTCGGCGTCGGCTCGACTACCTCCAGTGGCTGGGCTTCGACGCTCTATGGATCGCCCCCTTCTATCCTTCCCCCATGAAGGACTTCGGCTACGATGTGAAGGATTATCTAGGGGTCGACCCCCTCTTTGGCAGCCTAGACGACTTCGACCGCCTGCTTGCCGAAGCCCATGCCCGGGGGCTTCGAGTCCTCATCGACCTGGTCCCCAACCACACCTCCAACGAGCATCCTTGGTTCCTCGAGTCCCGCTCGAGCCGCACCAACCCCAAGCGCAACTGGTACGTCTGGCGGGATCCGGCCCCCGATGGAGGACCGCCCAACAACTGGCAGAGCTACTTTGGGGGCTCTGCCTGGAGCCTCGACGCGAGCGGCCAGTACTATCTCCACCAGTTCCTTCCCGAGCAGCCAGACCTCAACTACCACCACCCTGAGGTGCTTCAAGCCATCCTCGAGGTGATGGAGTTCTGGCTGAGACGGGGCGTCGACGGGTTTCGCGTCGACGCCCTGGCCAACTTAGCCGAGGATCCCCTTTTTCGCGATCAGCCCCCCAACCCAGCCTGGCGCCCCGGCTGGCGGGATCACGAGCGCTACCTCAACATCTACACCGAAGACCAGCCCCAGACCCACGAGGTGATCCGGGCGATGCGGGCCCTTGCCGACCGTTACCAGGCCGTCCTCATCGGTGAGGTCTACCTCCCCTATCACCGCCTGACCCGGTACTACGGGACTCCTGAGGCCCCGGAGTGCCATATGCCCTTTAACTTTGGCTTCATCAGCCTCTTCCAGGGCGACCACCTTCAACCAGGAAGCCCGACTTGGGAAGCCCGCACCATCCAGGCCCTCATCGAGTCCTACCTCGCGATCGTCCCTCCGTGGGGAGGGCGGAGCTGGGTCTTGGGCAACCACGACCAGCCCCGGCTCGCCAGCCGCCTAGGCCCCGAACAAGCCCGAGTGGCTGCCATGCTTCTTTTCACCCTGCCCGGCAGCCCTACTTGGTACTACGGCGACGAGCTCGCCTTGCCCAACGTCACCATCCCTAAAGAGCGCTGGGCCGATCCTGCGGGCCTCCGCCAGCCCGAGGTCCCCGAGGCGCTCAGGGATCCCGAGCGCACCCCGATGCCCTGGGAACCCGGCCCCTTTGCTCGCTTCAGCACAGTCGAGCCCTGGCTCCCCCTCAACCCTGACCACCCGACCCGCAACGTGGAGGTCCAGAAGCGGGACCCCTCCTCGATGCTCCATCTGGTCCGCCGACTCCTCAGGATCCGCACCCTTTTGGATCCCGATGACTACCTCAGCCTGCCCAGCCCCGAAGGGGTGCTCGCGTACCGCCGGGGGGCTTATCGGGTGGTCCTCAACATGACCGACCTACCCCAGCAGCTCGACCATCCAGGAACCCTCCTCATGAGCAGCGCGTTCCGCCAGGGCCGGATCCACAACCTGCTCCCCCACGAGGGCGTGATCCTGATCGACGGCGCACACCGGTGAGTCGCTAGAATAGACGAAGGAGCCTTGGCCGATGCAGATCACTGTCGACGGAATTCCCTTTACGCTTCCTGAAGGCGCTACGGCAGGCCAAGCAGCCGAAGCCCTGGGCCGCTCAGCGGTAGGCGCCCTCGTCGAAGGGCGCCTCTTCGACCTCCACACCCCCTTGCCACCCGGCAGCCAGGTACGCCTGCTCAACGAAGAAGATCCCGAGTTTGTCACTCTCTTCCGGCATACCCTGGCTCACGTCCTGGCCCAAGCGGTGCGCGAATACTTCGCCGAGCGAGGTTATCCCAAGGAGGCGGTCAAGCTCGCCATCGGGCCGGTCATCGAGAATGGGTTCTACTACGATATCGACCCGCCAGAGCCCCTCAAAGAAGAGGATCTACCTGAACTCGAGGCCCGAATGCGGAAGATCCTCGAGGCCGATCTACCCCTCAGGCGCTACGTCCTTCCCCGCTTGGAAGCGCTGAGCCGCTATCGAGGAGTCGACCCTTACAAGACCGAACTCATCGAGGAGCTCCCCGAGGGCGAGCCGATCAGCTTCTACGAGCAAGGTGGCCCGGAGGGCTTCACCGACCTCTGCCGGGGACCCCATGTCCCCTCCACCGGGCGGATCCCCCCCTACTTCAAGCTCACCTCCCTCGCCGGAGCCTATTGGCGGGGAGATGCCCGGCGACCGATGCTCCAGCGAATTTACGGGGTGGCCTTCCGCTCCCAAGAGGAGCTGCAGGACTATCTCTGGCGCCAGGAGGAGGCCCGCCGGCGCGATCACCGGAGGCTCGGAGCGGAGCTCGAGCTCTTCACGATCAGCGAGGAGGTCGGCAAGGGGCTACCCCTCTGGCTCCCCAAGGGGGCGTTCATCCGCCACGAGCTGGAGAGCTACATGTACGCCAAGGAGCGGGCCAAGGGGTATCAGTATGTCTACACCCCCCACCTGGCCAACGCCAAGCTCTACTACCTGAGCGGCCACCTCCCCTACTACCAGGAGGATATGTACCCGCCTTTAGAGATCGAGGGGGAGAGCTACTACCTCAAGCCGATGAACTGCCCCCACCACCACATGATCTTCAAGGCCAGGCCGCGCAGCTATCGAGAGCTCCCCTTGAGGCTCGCCGAATTCGGCACCGTCTATCGCTACGAGCTTTCGGGGACGCTCAGCGGCCTCACCCGCACGCGAGGCTTCACCCAAAACGATGCTCACATCTATTGCGCCAAGTCGCAGGTTACCGAGGAGTTCATCGGGGTGATCGAGCTCTTTCGGGAGGTCTACCGGGACTTCGGCATCGAGGACTATTGGTTCCGCCTCAGCCTTCCCGACTTCGAGCACAACCCCGAGAAGTTCGGAACCCCTGGGCCGCACTGGGACGAGAGCATCCGGGCGATCCGCGAGGCGCTCGAAGCGACCCAGGCCCCGTACGTCGAGGGGATCGGAGAGGCGACCTTCTACGGGCCCAAGCTGGATGTCCAGGTGCGCACGGTGCTCGGCAAGGAGGAGACCATCGCCACCAACCAGCTCGACTTCATCGTGCCCGCCCGCTTCGGCCTGGAATTCACCAACGAGCGGGGTGAGCGGGAGACTCCGGTGGTCATCCACCGAGCCATCATGGGATCGTTCGACCGTTTCTTTGCCTTCTACCTCGAGCACACCGCGGGTGATTTCCCTCTCTGGCTGAGCCCCACCCAGGCGGTCCTCATCCCCATCGCCGAGCGCCACCTCCCCTACGCCGAAGAGGTGGCCCAGAAGCTTGGAGCAGCCGGGTTCCGCGTCGAGGTGGATCGGCGGAGCGAGCGGATGAACGCCAAGATCCGGGATGCCGAGCTCCAGAAAGTCCCCCTGATCCTGGTCGTGGGGGACCGCGAGGTCGAGGCCAAGACGGTCAACGTGCGGGAACGCCATCAGAGCGAGAGCCGCCCCTGGAGCCTCGAAGAGCTCCAGCGGGAGATGGAGCAGAGAGTCCGGGAGCGGCGATGAGGATACGGGGCATCCGCGGGGCCACCACGGTCGAAGAGGATACCAAGGAAGCGATCCTGGAGGCAACCCGAGAGCTGCTCCAGAAGATTCTCGAGGTCAACGGCATCGAGGACTTCGATGAGATCGGGGCCATGATCTTCACGCTCACCGACGATCTGAGGGCAGCCTTTCCGGCGGAAGCCGCCCGCCAGCTCGGGATGCAGCGGGTCCCCCTGATCAATTCGCGGGAGATCCCGGTCCCCGGGGCGCTGCCCAAGGTGATCCGGGTCATGGTCCTCTGGAACACCGAGCTTCCCCAGAACCAGGTCCGCCACGTCTACCTGAGAAAGGCCGTGGTCCTCCGGCCCGACCTCGAGAGCGCTCAGTGACGCGCTCTAGGGAAGAGGCCAGATGGCCAGGGCGCTGGGGTCGACCAGGGAGGAGAATGGGAGCGTGGAGGGGAATTGGGTCTCCAGGGTCAGCTGAGGAGTGGAGCTCGGGCCCAAGGGGGCTCCAAACTCCTGAACCCCTTGGCTATCGGTGAGCCAGAGGTTGCCCTGAGCGTCGAAGACCATCCCTCCATAAGGAGGCAGCGAGACTGAGGTGCCCGGAGGGGTGAGCGAAAAGGGGAAGAGGGGAACAAGCTTTCCCTGATCGAGGACCTGGAGTTCTGGAGACGTGGTGCTGTTGAAGGCATAGAGTGTGGAGCCATCAAAGGCGAGCCCACCGGGCTCGTTCCCTGAATAGGAGATAGTTAGCTCTTGGGTGGTTCCCGAGAACTCGTCGAGGTCTCCCCCACTGGAGGAGCCAGTCAGGACCCAGAGGTTTCCCGAAGCATCCACCGCGAGGCCGGTGGGAGTTCCTGAAACGCTCAGCGAGCTCACCGCTGGAGGAGCAGTTTTGGGCGAGAGATCCTTGAGGGCATACTCCTGGAGGTTGGGGGTCGCACAGGCATTGGCGACCCAAAGGTCGCCCCCCGAGACGGCGAGGGAGAGGATCTGCTCCCCGACAAAGCCACCCATGAGCGTCCCCTGCTCTCCCGAGCTGAACGGGGGGGTGAACTCCTCGAGAAAGCCCTCTGAGCCGCAGGCGCCTCCACCCCCCACCCAGAGGTCCCCCTGGGCATCGAAGGCCAGGGCGAGGGGTTGACCTGGCGAATTGGCGCTCACGTCAGCGATCTTGAGCTGGAGGAGGGGTGGGGTGCTCCCGGTGATCCCCGGCAGGAGGTAGGCGCTGACCGTCCCGCTCACGAAGTCAGCCACCCAGAGCAGGGGAGCCAGGGGCTGATTGAGCGTGAGGCTCTTCGAGCTCCCACTCGCCGCGAGGCTCACCGTATAGCTGATCGGCCCGGACTGGGCCCCCTCCAGAGCCGGGTTGCTTGGAAACCCTAGGCTGAGGCTGTGACCACTGACCATAAGGGGGCCGGTGTAGGGGCTTCCGTTGACCGTTATTCCCGATCCGGGATTGACGCTGAGGAGGGCGCTGGAAGACCCCTGCCAGGTCAACGTCACCGAGCCCCCCTGAGGCGGAATCGATGGCGAGGAAGCCTGGAGACCATAGATCGCTTCCGGGGTGCTGCAGGCAGCGAGGATGAGCAAGAGCGTCGCGAGAAGAATACCTCCTAAAATGGGGCGCCTCATCCTTCTAGCCTATCAGGTTGCCGGAAAGGGAGCGGGCTGATAGGATAAGATCTTATGAAAGAAGGGCTTCATCCTCAACTCGTTCCTTGCAAGATCATCTGCGATGGCAAGGTGGTCTTAGAGACCTACAGCGTCAAGCCCGAGCTGCACGTCGAGGTTTGGGCCGGAAACCACCCCTTCTGGACCGGACAGCAGCGCTTCGTGGATACCGAAGGGCGGGTCGAGAAGTTCCAAAAGCGCTTCGGTACTTCCTACAAAAATAAAAAGCGCTGATGCGCCCCCCTTCCTCCGGCGGGCTCGAGGTCATCGCCGGCCCCATGTTCTCGGGAAAATCCGAGGAGCTCATCCGGCGGGTCAAGCGGGCCCTCATCGCTCGCCAGCGAGTTGTGGTCTTTAAGCCCAAGCTCGACGTCCGCTATCATCCGAGCGAGGTAGTCAGCCACGACGGGCAGCGGACCCAGGCGATCCCCGTAGCCGATGCCGAGGAGATGCGCAGCTATCTCGGCGATCCGCTCCCCGAGGTGGTGGGGATCGACGAGGGGCAGTTCTTCGATCAGGGGCTCATCGAGCTGATCCAGGAGCTTGTGAGTCGGGAGGTGCGGGTCATCGTCGCCGGCCTGGACCTCGATTTTCGCGGAGAGCCCTTCGGGATCATGCCCGAGCTGCTGGCTCGCGCCGAAGAGGTCGAGAAGCTCACCGCGGTCTGCCCTTGCTGCGGAAGCCCGGCGAGCCGCACCCAGCGCTTGGTTGATGGCCAGCCCGCTCACTACCACGATCCCATCATCCTGGTAGGGGCTCGCGAGACCTACGAGCCCCGCTGCCGGCGCTGCCACCAGGTCCTACCCTAAGCTACTGGAAGAGGTTGAGCCCGGTCTCCAGGCCGAATTGAACGGTGGGGTTCTGACCTCCAGGAAAGAGAAGGTCAGCGTACGCCTCCAAAGGAACGCTGGCCCGTCCTGGAGCGATCAGGTTGTTGCCGACCACCAGCCGCACCCCAAACGCGCTGCCGTTTGTGCTGGTCGGAAAATAGGCCAGGCCAGTTCCAAGATAGCTGTTCCCATCCCAGAAAAAGGTCTCCAGGACGACCTCAGTTTCAGCTGGCGAGAGGTCAAGCTCGAGGGTAAAAGGCCCTCCTTGGAGCAAAGAGGCGAAGAAACTCCCGATCGTCGAGAGGGGGTCTGAAGTGGTCCCCACGGAAGGAAGCGAGACGGAGCTATTCGGGCTGAGGCTCGGCGTCAGGAGAATCCCAAAGCGGAAGGTGGTCGAGGGAACCCCTTGGGTATACTCGAGGCCGCTGCCCAAGCGAAGCCCAAGATAAGGGGGCTGCACGGTCACCTGGGCGGTCGCCGTGGCGCTCCCCGAAACCGGCACCCCAACCGCCTGGACGGTGATCGTCGCCTGACCCGGCGAGCGGGCAAAGACCTGGCCCTGGGGATCGACGGTGGCCACCAGGGGGTTGCTCGACTCGTAGAGGTAGCGCGCTCCTTGAACGAGCTGCCCTGAACTATCGAGGGCGATTGCTCTGAGAAGAGCGCTTCCCCCGACCGGAAGAAAGAGGGCTCCAGGCTGAAGGGCGACCTGGGCCAAGGTGGTGCTGCTCAGGCTGGCGAGAAGATGGGGGAAGAGCCGGGCCAAAATTCGGCGGGCCAAGCGTTCCACCTGAGAGGGAGAGCCCGTTGTGATCACCACCGACTCCACCAATTTGGGGACCCCCCCCACCAGGGCATAGCGCTCAGCCCGCACGATGAGGTCGCCGGAGAGGGTGGTGAGGCTACCCCCCAGGACCTCCTGAAGGCCTTGGTGGAGCAAGAAGGAGGCCGCTGAGGAGAGATCCGAAGCGCCCGGAGGATAGGCCTCGAGGGCCACCTGGCTGAAACCGTTCTGCTGCAGCACCGCCAGAAGCCCCGCTGGAAGGAGGCTGGAGAGCTGCTCGAGGTCGGAAGAAGAGCGAAGCACCCGAAAGGGAAGGATCGCCACCGAGGGCAACGAGCTCGCCCAAGCGAGCCCCATAGCTAGGGCTACCCCCAAGACGCCAAGACGCACCATGCTCTTTAGGCTAAAGGGGTTTCGTCTGAAGTTAGTAAGGAACCTTAGAGGTGCTGCTGGCCCAAAGCGCAAAGGCCTTCTTGGCCCAGGGCGAGAAGCGCTGGAAGAGGGGGAGGGCTCGCTCTTCTTTGGGCCGAGCGAGCTCCTGGTAGATCCAGCGGTCTGCAAAGCCGATCGCCTCAGCCTCCTCTGCGCTCAGCGCATAATAGATGGCTTTGATGCGTGCCCAGCAGGCAGCCCCTAAGCACATCGGACAGGGTTCACAGCTGGTGAAGAGCAAGGCCCCCGAGAGGTCGAAGGTGCCCAGGCGCTGGCCTGCCTCGCGGATGGCCTGGATCTCCGCATGGGCAGTCGGATCGCTCAAGGCCACCACTCGGTTGACCCCTCGGCCCAGGACCTGCCCTTCCCGCACGATGAGAGCCCCAAAAGGTCCTCCCGCCCCACTGCGGGCGTTCTCGAACGCCAGTCGACTGGCTTCCTCGAGAAAGTTCGCGATCTGCTCTTCCGAGAGTTCGTGCACGCTTCAGTCTAACCCCCGCACCAGGGCATAGGCATACCCCTCAGTGAGCGCCCACAAGGAGGCTTCCAGAGAGTTCCGGCTGACCCCCACGGTGCCCCAGGAGCTCGCCCCTTTACGCATCTCGACCCAGACCCGCACTCCGCTCGCGGTCCCCTTGAGGGTCCCGGAGAGGACCCGGACCTTATAGTCGGTAAGCTCCACCGGAGCAAGCTCTGGAAAGGCCTCCAAAGCGGCCCGGCGAAAGGCCAGATCGAGGGCGCTCACCGGCCCGTACGGACTCTCTGCTGCCGTGTGGACCAGCTCACCACCGATGCGCAGCCGAACCGTCGCCTCAGCCCAGGTGGTCCCCATCACCCCCTCGCGCTCCTCGCCGTGCACTACGACGCTGAAGCCCTCGAGGCGAAAAGGGAGCGCACCTCCTAGAAGGCGGTGGGCCAGGAGGTATAAGCTCGCCTCAGCCCCTTCAAAAGCGAAACCCATGTGCTCGCGCTCCTTGACTTCTTGCAACAGGGCGTTGAGCTGGGCTTCGCTCAGCTCGAGGTGGAGCTCAGCAAGCTTGAGCCGCAGGTTCCCTCTCCCCGAAAGCTCAGAGACGAGAATCCGGCGCGTATTGCCCACCTCTTCGGGGGGTAGGTGCTCATAGGTCCTAGGATCCTTGAGGACTGCAGCAACATGGATGCCACCTTTATGGGCAAACGCAGCGTCACCGACAAAAGGGGCGCGGAGGTTGGGGGGCAGGTTGGCCCGCTCGTCGACCAAGCGGGACAGAGCCCGGAGCTGCTTGAGGTGCTCCGGTGGAATCCCGATCAACTCCCGACCGAGCTTGAAGACCAAGTTGGGGATCAGGCTGGTCAGGTTGAGGTTACCGCAGCGCTCTCCATAGCCATTGATGGTCCCCTGGACATGGGTCACCCCTGCCTCGACCGCAGCCAGGGCATTGGCCACCGCGAGATCGCTATCGTTGTGGGGGTGAATCCCCAAACGGACTTCAGGAAAGCGGCGGGCCACCTCCTGAACCCCACGCCGGATCTCGCCTGGCAGGCTTCCCCCGTTGGTATCGCAAAGACAAAGGGTCTCAGCTCCCCCGCGCAGCGCCGCCTCCAAAGTAGCCAAAGCATATGTGGGATGGGCCTCAAATCCATCGAAGAAGTGTTCCGCGTCGTAGATGACCCTCCTCCCGCGCGAGCTCAGGAAGCGACAGGTCTCCTCAATCATGGCCAAGTGTTCGTCCAGCTCCACCTCGAGGACCTGGCGGACATGAAAATCCCAAGACTTCCCTACGAGGCTCACCACAGGGGTCTCCGCCTCCATCAGCGCCCTCACCTGGGGATCCTCTTCGGCGCTGAGGCCCTTGCGGCGCGTCGCGCCGAAGGCTACGAGCTGGCTGCTCCCGAGCTGAACACCCCGCATCCTGCGAAAGAGCTCGGCATCCTTAGGGTTCGAGCCTGGCCAACCTCCCTCGATGAGGGGAACTCCGAACGCAGCCAACTCGCGGGCCAGGGCGAGCTTATCCTCAACGGAGAGCTGAATCGCCTCACCTTGCGTCCCATCGCGCAGGGTGGTGTCCAGGACCTCGATGGGCTTCACCCTCGGACTCCTGCTGCTTGCCCCACTGCCAGACGGTTCACCGCATCGAGATAGGCCCGTGCGCTGGCTTCAATGATATCCGGTGAGACTCCGAATCCGCTGGCCTGCAAACCCTCCCAGCTCAGCTTGACGCTCACCTCACCCAGCGCCTCAGTGCTTCCAGTGACCGACTCGACCCGGTAGAGCTCCAGGATCGGCTTGAAGCGAATGGCCTCAGCAAGAGCCTTATAGACCGCATCCACAGGACCGTCACCAGTTGCCGTCGCGGTCTTGATCCCCTCAGGAGTACGGACCTGAACCGTAGCGGTCGGCAGCATCCCGGAGCCGGAGAAGAACTGCACGTGCTCCAAGCTGAAGAGCTCCCGACTCAAGTCCCGCTCCTCGACCAAAGCCCTCAGCTCTTCGGTGCCGATCGGCCCCTTGCGCTCGACGATTTCCCGAAACCGAGCGAAGATCTGGGCAAAGCGAGTCTCATCGAGCTGGTAGCCCAGGTCGGTCAGGGCCTTGCGCAGCGCCGCCTTGCCAGAGTGCTTGCCGAGGACCAAGACAGCAGCCTCCCGACCGACCAACTCGGCGTTCAAGATCTCGTAGGTCTCCTTGTTCTTGATCACCCCATCCTGGTGGATCCCCGACTCGTGGGAGAAGGCATTCTCCCCCACGATCGCCTTGTGTGGCTGGATCCTCATCCCAGTGTAGCGCTCCACCAGGCGGGAAAGGCGGTAGAGCTCGCGGGTCCGGATCTGGGTGCTGGCCTGGTAGTGATCAGCCCGCACATAAAGGGCCATGACCACTTCCTCCAGGCTGGTGTTGCCCGCTCGCTCTCCAATCCCGTTGATCGTGCACTCGATCTGGCCAGCTCCCGCCTCCACCGCGGCGAGCGCATTGGCGGTGGCCATCCCCAAGTCGTCGTGGCAGTGGGCCGAGACGACGATCGGGCGACCCTGGACCACGTCCTCTACGATGCGCCGGATCATAGCCCCGTACTCAGGAGGAGTCCCATAGCCCGTGGTATCCGGAACGTTCAAGGTCGTAGCCCCCGCTTCGGCAGCGACCCGATAGAGCTCGAGGACGAACTCAGGATCCGCCCGCATAACGTCCTGCGCGCTGAACTCCACATCGTCCACAAACCGGCGGGCCAGCTCGACGCTGGCGCGGGCCATCTCAAGGACCTCCTCCGGGCTCTTGCGGAGCATATGCTCGAGATGGACGCGACTCGCGCTGGTAAAGACGTGGATGCGGGGTGGGCGCAAGGCCCCTTCTAAAGCCGCGGCGGCCTTCTCGATATCGAGGGGATGGGTGCGGGCCAGCGCGCAGACGACCGGCCCCTCGATCTCGCGAGCGATCCGGGAGACGCACTCGAACTCCAGCGGCCCGTTGACCGGGAAGCCCGCCTCGATGATGTCGACGTTGAGCCGAGCTAACCCTTGAGCGATCTCCAGTTTCTGGGGCAGGGAAAGAGCAACTCCAGGACTCTGCTCGCCATCGCGCAAAGTGGTATCGAAAATCCGGATGTGCCGCATACGAACCTCCTAGCTTCGCACTTCTTCTTCGCTCAAACGAGGTTTTAAGAAGGGCATCATGGCCCTCAGCTTGCGTCCCACCTGCTCTAAAAGGTGTTCACGCCACAAAGCCCGTCCGGCCCGCAAAGTGGGCTGCCCCACCACGTTTTCCAGCATCCACTCACGCGCGAACTCGCCTTGCTGGATCTCTTTGAGGATCCCCCGCATGCGGGCTTTGAGCTCCTCCTTAGGAAGCACCTTAGGGCCTCTGGTATAGTCTCCGTACTCCGCGGTATTCGAGATGCTGTAGCGCATGCCGGCAAACCCCGACTCATAGATGAGGTCGACGATGAGCTTGACCTCGTGAAGGCACTCAAAATAGGCCATCTCCGGGGGATAGCCAGCTTCCGTCAAGGTCTCGAAGCCAGCTGCGATGAGCTGGGTCAGCCCACCGCAGAGGACCGCCTGCTCGCCGAAGAGATCGGTCTCGGTCTCGTCTTTGAAGGTAGTGGCTAGAGTCCCTGCGCGCGTCCCACCGATGGCCTTGGCGTAAGCGAGCGCCGTAGGCATCGCCGCTCCGGAGGCATCCTGGCCGATCGCGACCAGGCAGGGCACTCCCGAGCCCCGCTCGTACTCGCTGCGCACGAGATGACCAGGACCTTTAGGAGCGACCATCCAGACATCGAGATCCTCCCGAGGGCGGATCTGGCCGAAGTGCAGATTAAAGCCGTGGGCGAAGGCGAGGCTCGCTCCCGGGCGTAGGTGAGGTTCAATCTCTTCGCGATAGACGCGGCCTTGCACCTCATCGGGGAGCAGGATCATGACCACATCAGCCCGACGAACTGCCTCGGGGATGCTGTAGAGGGGGAGGCCGTGAGTTTGAACCAGGGCCTCGCGGGCCGAACCGGGCCTCAGGCCCACCACCACAGAGATCCCTGAATCTCTGAGATTGAGGGCGTGCGCGTGGCCCTGCGAACCAAAGCCCAGCACCGCTACCGTCTTGCCTTTGAGAAAGCCTATATCGGCATCCGAATCATAGTAGATCTTCATACCGCCTCCTCCTGACGCTCGCGCACCTTAAGGCTCTTCTCCCCCCGAGCAAGGGCCACTGCGCCGGTGCGCATAACCTCTAAAAGACCATAAGGGCGCAGCGCTTCAATAAAGCGATCGACTTTCTGGCTATCCCCAGTAAGCTCGTAGATCCCCGAGCGCCGACCGACATCGACGATGCGGGCCCGAAAGGCTTCGGCGATCTCGCGAATCTCCAGGCGCTCCTCGAGGCCATCGATGCGAACCTTGACCAAAGCCAGCTCCCGCTCCACATGAGGCTCGGTATGGTCGGTGACCTTGAGCACCTCGATGAGGCGGTTGAGCTGCTTCTCAACCTGCTCGAGCTGGTGATCATCACCGACCACCACGAGCGAGATGCGGGAAAGGCCGGGCGTCTGGGTCCTCCCCACAGCTAAAGAGTCGAGGTTGAAGCCGCGACGAGCAAAGAGGGCCGTGATCCGCATGAGCACCCGGGGATGGTCCTGGACCAAGACGGAGACCAAGTGGCGCATCACTCCCCCTAACCCAAGACCTCTTCGCGAGGATCCTCGATCATCATGTCCTCCGCAGTGCCGCCAGCTGGGATCATGGGGAAGACTCCCTCCTCCTGGCGAACCCGGAACTCAGCGAGGACTGGACCCGGCTCAGCCAAGATCGACTCCACCACCCCCTCCAGACCCTCTCGTTCTTTGACCTGGAGGCTGCGAATCCCATAAGCCTCAGCCAGACGGGCAAAATCGGGGTTAGAGTCCGAGAGGTCGATCTCGCTGTAGCGCTGACCGTGGAAGAGCTCCTGCCACTGGCGGACCATCCCCAAGACCCCGTTGTTGAGGAGGACGATCTTGATCGGCAGCTTGTACTTCACGACGGTGGCCAGCTCCTGAAGGGTCATCTGGAAGGATCCATCACCATCAAAGTCCAAGACCAGCTCGCCTGGACGAGCCACCTGAGCTCCGATCGCTGCAGGCAGGCCAAAGCCCATGGTGCCTAGGCCACCCGAAGTGATCCAAGAGCGAGGACGATCGACGGGGAAGAACTGAGCGGCGAACATCTGGTGCTGCCCTACCCCGGTGGTCACCACCGCTCGGCCCTGAGTCAGCTTCCAGAACGTCCGGATCACCTCCTGGCTTTGAAGGTAGGGCCGGGGCTTGAACTCGAAAGGATAGCGCTCCTGCCAGGCCCGGATCTCCCGCCACCAGGGCTCGATCGATAACGCCTTGGCCCTTCGGGCGAGCTCGGCAGCGACCCAACGGGCGTCCCCGACCACCGGAATCGCCGTGCGCACGAGCTTGCCGATCTCAGCCGGATCGATATCCACGTGGATGATGGTATGGGCTTGCGGCGCAAAGCGGCGCACGTTGCCGGTCACCCGATCATCGAAGCGCAGACCGATCCCGAGGATCACATCAGCATGCTGGATGGCCCGGTTGGCCGCCACCGAGCCGTGCATCCCCGGCATGGCCAGGCAGAGCGGATGGGTCCCCGGAAAGGCCCCCAGGCCCATGAGGGTAGGGATCACCGGGATGCCGGTCCGCTCGGCGAAAGTCAGGATCTCCTCCGCTGCCCCCTGGGCGCCCCCACCTACCATGAGTACAGGGCGCTCAGCGGTCTCCAGCGCCTCAAGTGCCCGTTCGATCTGACGAGGGTGACCCCGAGTGGTGGGGCGATACCCGGGAAGGTTCACCTCGACCTCCAGCGACCCCTCGAACGGGGCCAGTTGGACATCCTTGGGAATATCGATCAGGACCGGCCCAGGCCGTCCAGTCGAGGCGATGTAGAATGCCTCGGCCACTACCCGAGGGATCTCCTCCACTCTGGAGACCAAGTAGTTGTGCTTGGTAACCGAGAGGGTGACTCCCGTCACGTCGGCCTCCTGGAAGGCATCGGTGCCGATGAGATGGGTCGCCACATTGCCGGTGATCGCCACCACCGGGGTAGAGTCCATCAGGGCATCTTGCAGGCCAGTGACCAGGTTGAGCGCCCCTGGACCGCTGGTGGCCATGACGACTCCCACCCGGCCACTGGCCCGGGCATAAGCGGTCGCCGCATGGATGCCCCCCTGTTCATGGCGAACCAGGATGTGCTGAAGGGGAGAATCATAGAGGGCATCATAGGTCGGCATGATGGTCCCTCCAGGGTGGCCAAAGAGGACGCGGACTCCCTGGCGTTCCAAGGATTTGAGCAGCGCTTGAGCTCCGTTCATCGAGGTCTCCTTAAAAACGAAGACCCCCCGGGGTCTCCCGGGGGGTGGTCAGGTCAACGCTAGAACCCTCTCCCCCCAGGTGTGGGCCCTAGGATGAAGAGGGTAGCGAAGAACATGCCTGAAGCATATCGAGGGGCAGGGGCCACTGTCAAGGGAGGACTCATACCCCTCTTTAGGTCCTGGAACCCTTCCCAGATCGCCCAGCCCCCGCTCCATGGAGCTCGCTTGCTTTGACGGCCCCAAGACCCTTAGGGAGTCGGCCAGATCGCAAGACTAGCTGGGGCGTTCAGCCCATTCGTCAGAGTGAATTGAGCCTGCGAGCCCGTTGAGAAAGGAGGCTTGAACTCCTGAACCTGACTGGCCTGGGTGGTGGAGTTAGAATCTGAGACCCAGAGGTTCCCTGAAGCATCGAAGGCAAGTCCGATGACGGAGCTAGCAGGAAGCACCGAAAACAACTGAGTGAAGGTCGAAGCTCCTTTGACCAGCTCCTCCAAGGGCAAGGGAGCACTTGTTGATGCGACAATGTTAAAACTATAGAGATTGCCTTGAGCATCAAAGGCAATGGGGCCGAAACCGCCGTAACCTGTGAGAGGATAGGTTAAAGGAGCCGAGGTCAAGGGGGCTAGGTACTCCAAGATCTCTGGGGAGTTTCCCGCAACCCCTACCCAGAGATTCCCCGAAGCATCGAAGGCAAGATAGGGGTCGTCGCCTGTAGACATGGTGGTTTTGAGCTGCAACCCACTTGAAGGGGCGCTGTACTCCTGAATTGTTGTGAGGTTTTCCCCGATCCATAAGTCGCCTTGGGGATCAAAAGCAAGGGAAAGAACGCTACCCTGCAGGTGATTAGAGAAGAACGTAGGAGATTCATTCGGGGTCAATGGGGCCGTGAACTCCTCGAGGAACGATGGGGCTGTCGCCCCCCCACCCCCTCCTACCCAGAGGTTGCCTTGGGAATCAAACGCAAGGGCGATGGGGTCAATGCCGGTCTGCAGGGTCAGATAGCTCGAACGATTCGTGATCCCTTCAAGGTTGTAGAGGTTCACGGTAGCGTTTCCATAATTGGCCACCGCTAGGAAGGGGCTTACCTGCTGAGTGAGGTTGATGCTCTTGGAAGCACTTCCCGAAGAGAGGATGAGGGCGTAGGTGAGGATTCCTGCATAGCTGGAACTCACCTCGTTGGGGGGAAAGCTCACCTGGGCCGAGCTCCCCATGAGGCTCACGGGCCCTGAATAAGGAAGCCCATTCACCTGGACACCGACGACGCTCTTTGAAGAGGACGAGATGCTGAGGAGATAAGGAGCTGTTCCCCCCTGCCAGGCCAGGCTCACTGACCCCCCTTGAGCACCCACACTGGCGGGAGAAGCCCAAAGGGAAAGAGGGGGTGGAGCGATAGGCTGACCACAACCAGCGAGCAGGACAACCGATACGAGCAGAGGTCGATATGTCACGGCAAACCTCCCTTCTGAACCCGGGAGCCTGTGAAGATAAAATGAGGGGCTCAGATTAAAAAGTATATCATCTTTCAATCTCATTGTGAAGGGGATTAGGATTTGGGAGCCCCGACCCAAGTAGGGTTTGGTCAGGAAGAGCGCTTTAGGTACTCGGCGAAGCACTGCCCCTCTGGCCTATGCTCTGATCAAGCCCATTCCCGCGCCAGAGCAGCAAGGGTATGTTCCGTGCAGCGCTTCAACACGGCCCGCTCAATCTGGGAACGCCGAGCGGTTGGGCATCACCACAAGCAAAGGAGCTAGGTCCTGCCAAGCCCACCGTGGAGACAACCCACCCCATACAGAGGCGCCCTGGAAGCAATTGAAGGGCGTCGGTCAGGGAATCGGAATGGCCTTCGTTCGCGGGAATGCCCTCGCTCGAAGATGCAGCTTACCGTCCCCACTGGAAGACCTTGGCCTGTGCCGGCAGCTTTCTTGAAGGCGCCGGATAAGGCCCGAACCTCCAAGGAAAGGGCCGAGCAACGTCAGCCTGCAGAACGTGGAAAGAGCGAATTGTTCTGCGCGGCTCCAAGTCTGACCGAAACCTTTGGGGTTCGGTCGAGGTACTCGGCACTTCGCGCGCAATCTGCGAAGCCAGGCTTTAGGATACTGCGGTCCATGCAGGAATAAACCGGGTTGGGAGCAAACTAGGGCTATAGTGTACGTCTAACGATGAGCCTCAAAGGGGAGTTCCAGCAGCTCAGGCCTACCGATCTCCTACCGATGCTGCTTCGGCAAAGTGGGATCCTTCAAGCTTCGGACCTTGAGGGCCTTGGTGAACTTGAACTATGGATCCAAGAGGGGCGCCTCCAAGGGCTCTGGCACCGTGGCCAGCCAGTCCCCTTAGACAAAGCCAAAGAGCTGATGAGGCGCTTTTTGTTGGTTCAAGAAGGGCACTTCGCCTTTCATCCGCAGGCCACCCCCAGAAGGGGGACTTATCTACTCGATTGGCCCCTCACTCAAGTCCTTCTCTTCGGCCTCCGGGCCACCGAGGAGGTGGTGGCGCGGAGGTCTCGCCTGCCTGACCCAAACCTAGTCTTCATTCTCACCCGCCACCCTCAGGCAGTCGAGCTACCCCTCTTTGAACAAGCCAAACCCTTGCTTCAGCGAGGGGCTTCGGCTCGCGTCTTATCCGAAGCCCTTCAGATTCCCCTCGAGGAGGCTCGCTACGTTCTGCACAAGCTGCTCACTGCTGGAGTCATCCAACCCAAACCGCCAAAAAGACCATTTTGGCGCTTGCAACGCTAAAGCCCAAAGCGCTCGGCAATGCGGCGAAGCTCTTCGGGACTCAGACCTTCGGCCCGCTGCCCTGCCGTAAGGTCAAGGTACTCGTAGCGAGCCGCCGTTTCGAGGTACTCGACGAGGTCGACCGCCTCGGCAATCTGCCCCACCGCCAAGATGCCGTGCTTGCTCCAGAGGACCGCCCGGTGGCTCCGTAAGAGGCGGACGGTCGCTTCCTGAAGCTCTTGTGAGCCCGGCAAGAGAAAGGGCAACACCCCAAGCCCTTCTGGAAGGTGAACGATCGTCTCCGGCTGCCAACGGAGGAGTCGGGCGTTGAGCGCCGAGGCGTCCCGATAAGCGGGGATATGGCTTAGGTAGGTGAGGTGAAGGGGTTGAGCGTGGATCACCGCCAGGCCCCGCGGCCGCTCGCGATGGATTGCCAGGTGAGAGTTGAGCTCGCTGGTGAGGCGCCGAAAACGGCGGCGAGGATGGGTGTAGAGAAAGGCTCTTTGCGGAGAAATGATCTGGAGGAGGCCGAGCTGAGCCACCGGATCCCGCTCGATCTCCCTCAGACGGCAACCCGAGCCGGTTGCCAGGACATACGAGCCCACGAGCTCTGGGGCTTCAATGGGAAGTTCGACTTCTTCTTTTTGGGCGAACACCTGATAGGGGTTGAGAGGGCCCTCGATGGAAAGGGAAATGTTGCCGGCCGCCCCTTCGCTCGCCTCCATCTCAGCCAAACGAAGACCGGCTTGCGCGATCGCTTCGAGAAACTCTTCCATCACGTTCAGCCTAAGGCAGCTCGCGAAATCGGGCGTAGGCCTCCTCCACCCCGGGAAGTCCCTCGGGAAGGTAGCGCTGGGGAGGGAAAGAAGCGCGAACCACCTGGCGCAGCGGAGCGCCGAGGTGGCCTGTCGCCTGAGCGCTGACCAGAAGGTTGCCGATTAGGGTGGCCTCAACCGGTCCAGCCCAGACCTCAAGGCCACTCACTTCGGCTAAGAGGCGGCAGGCCAAGGCGTTTTGCGAGCCCCCGCCAACCACGTGGATCCTGCGAAGAGGCCCTACCAACTCCGCGAGCTCCTCGAGGACTTTGCGATAAGCGAGGGCCAAACTCTCGAGAATCGACCGCACCATTGCCCCCGGCGTCTCAGGAGGCGCTTGATGGGTCGCCTGGCAATACGCTGCAATACGCTCGGGCATCGGGCGCGAAAGCTCGTTCGAAAGAAGGAATTCCGGATCATCGGGGTTGAAGAGGGCGCGAAAAGGAGGTGCGGCCCAAGCTGCTTCCACGAGCTGAGCATAATCGGCAACACCCCAAGCTCGTCGGCATTCCTGCAAGATCCAGAGGCCCATGACATTCTTCAGCAAGCGGGTGGTCCCCCCAAGTCCCCCTTCATTCGTAAAGTTAAGAGCCAGAGCGCGTGGCGAGATCTCAGGCTCAGAGCGCTCTACGCCCACCAAGGACCAGGTTCCGCTCACGAGGTAAGCCCAACCCTCTCCCTCAGCGGGCACCGCAGCCACTGCCGAGGCGGTATCGTGCGTGCACGGAGCCACGACGAGAGGCCGCCCCTGGATCCGCTTCTGCCAGCGAGAGTGTACAGGTCCTAAGAGGCTTCCCGGAGGTAAAGGTTCTTCGAAGAGGGAGGATGGGAAGCCAAGCTCATCCAAGAGCTGCCAAGCCCAGGTCCGGGTGCGGGGATCCGCGAGCTGGGTAGTGCTCGCATTGGTCCACTCCACCCGAGCCACACCCGAAAGCCAAAAAAGAAAGAGGTCCGGCAGCATGAGAAAGCGCTCAGCCGCCCTAAAGAGCCTCGGTTGAGCCTGGCGCAGCCCCCAGAGCTGATACAGAGTATTGATGGGCATGAACTGAATTCCCGTCGCACTGAAGATGCGCTCGCGGCTCAGACGGGCCAAGACGTCCCGGTATGCCACCCCGTGGCGGGGATCTCTGTAATGAAGGGGCAGACCCAGAAGCTCATCACCCTCCAGCAGAGCGAAGTCGACCCCCCAACCATCGACGCTGATCGTGGCCAACTCTGCTGGGGCTAGGCTTACACCGTTGAGGACCTCCCACCAGAGGCGAGGGAGGTCCCAATATAGGTGATCGCCAAGCTGAACCGGGGTGTTCTCGAAGCGGTGGAGGAGCTGGACCTCGAGGGATTCCCCCTCCAAACGGCCCAGAGCCACTCGGCCCGATTCAGCCCCCAGATCCACTGCCAGATGGAGGCTAGCGGACATAGGCTGTCGGCACCCCTCCATCCACCGTGAGCACTCCCCCGGTGGTCTTGCGCGAAGCAGGGGAGGCGAAAAAGTAGATCGCCTCCGCCACATCTTCAGGAAGGATGTTGACCTTGAGGGTCGTGCGCTTGCGGTAAAACTCCTCGAGGTCTTCCACTGCGATCCCATAGGTCGCCGCTCGCTCTTCTCGCCAGGAGCTTGACCAAATGGACGATCCACTCAGCACCGCATCGGGCAATACGGTGTTCACCCGAATCCCCGCCTCTCCCCCCTCTTCGGCCAGGCAACGCGCTAGGTGGAGCTCAGCGGCTTTCGCCGCGCTGTAAGCGCTCGCGTTCCGACTCGCGGCTACCGAATTCTTCGAGCCCACAAAGATCAAAGAGCCCCCGAGCTGCTGTGCTTTCAGCAAGCGAAAAGCCTCGCGGGCAACCAGAAAGTAACCGGTTGCCAGCACCGCCATGTTGCGGTTCCACAGCTCCAAACTGGTCGCCTCGATGGGAGCCGAAGAGCTGATCCCCGCGTTGTTGACCACGATATCGAGCCCTCCATAGGTGAGGATCAGCTCTTGAAAGGCCCTTTGAACCGAAGCCTCTTCGGTCACATCTACCTTGAGGGCGAGTCCCCGAAGAAAGCCGTGACGAGCTCTGAGTTCCCGGGCTACGCGCTCTCCGCCCTCCTCGTTGAGGTCAGCGATGAGAACATGGGCTCCTTCTTGAGCTAAGCGATATGCAGCGGCTCGCCCGATTCCCGAGGCTCCACCGGTGATCAAAGCGACCTTGCCCTCGAGGGGGCGGGCAGGGGGACGGAGGGAGAGCTTATAGAGCTCAAGCGGCCAATACTCCACCGCAAAGCTCTCCGCCTCGGTGAGGGAGACAAAGCCTCCCAAGGACCAAGCCCCCCGCATCACCTCAATGGCTCTACGGTAGAGTTGCCGGGTCACCTCTGCACCGTGAGCGTCGGGGCCAGCAGTGATCAAGCCAAGACCAGGAACCAGAATCACCCGGGGAGTGGGGGGGAAACTCCGATCTTGAGGACCTCGATGGGCCTCAAAATAGGCCTGATAGGCCTCCCGGTAACGGGCCACCCCCTGGACCGCCTTAGCCTTGAGCCCCTCACCGCCCTCCTCAGGGTGCCAGTCGAGATAGAGGGGTAGCCGCTTGGTGTGGACGAGGTGATCTGGACAGGCAGCCCCGACCTGACTGAGCTCGGCTGCCTCAGAGCTGCCCACAAAATCGAGGACGTCTGGGTCCTGATCCACTTGAAGGATCCCTCCTCCCAAGCTACCTCTCAGCACTGGGAGGAGCTGAGCTAAAAGCTCTCGGCGCTCGGGTTCAGCAAGCTTTGGCCCCGGGCTGAACACCCGGATACGGGGTTGAAGGTAATCCTCAGCTGCCTGGATGATCTCTAAAGTCTGCTCATAGCAGGCCTGCGAAGTTGCGCCCCAGGTCACCAAGCCGTGCTTCCCCAAGACGACGCACTCGAGCTCGGGACGTTCCCTCACGAGGCGCCCAACCCGGCGCGCGAGCTCGAAGCCGGGGCGGAGATAGTCAACCCAGCCGGCACGCCGACCGTAGACCTCCTCGATGAGGGCTTGACCGCGCGGGTGGCAGGCTAGGGCTAAGATCGCATCTGGGTGGGTGTGATCGACGTGGGGAGCAGGGATAAAGGCATGGAGCAGGGTCTCGATCGACTGGCGAGGGCGGTGAGGCTCAAAGAGGGTCCGCTCGAGATAGGCCACCATCTCCTCATCGCTCAAAGCTTCTCGTTCAAAGAGCGGCAGCACCTCAGCAAGTTTGAGCCCAGTAAAGCCCCGCTCGTCAATCGCGGCCATATCCGAACCGCTCCCTTTGACCCAGAGGACCTCTAAAGGGCGGCCCAGGTGGTCGATCTCCATGAGCTTGGCGCTCGTATTCCCCCCATAGATGTTCACGATCGAGCGATCAGCCGCCAAAAGGCGAGAGCGATAGACCAAGCTCGCCAAGCCCTCCTGAGGGGCTCCGGGCTCCCAGAGATTCCTAGGCACGGCGGGCCTCCTCAATGTGCGCCAGATAGCCGCTCTCTTTAAGCGCGGCAATAGGGTCCTGAGGGACTCCCAGGGCTTCTCGTACCTCCTTCAGCAGAGGGCGCACGTCGCTACGATAGGCTTCCATCAGGACCCGGTGAGCGCCTAGGACATCTCCTGCTTGCTGGTATTGGCGAAGGGCTTCAAGGTCAACCAAAAGGGCCTTGGCCAGAGCCTCCTGACAGTTGAGAAGGCTCAGGATCATGGCTTCGAGCTTGGGTTCGATGTTAGGAGACTGATCGATCATATAGACGATCTGCTCGGCTGAAGCGCGCAGTTTAGGGTCCTGCTCCGCTTTGACAAGCTCCACGTAGATACAAAAGAGCTCAAAGGGATTGACGCTGCCCACAATGAGGTCATCGTCGGCATAGCGGCGGGCGTTGAAGTGAAAGCCCCCAAGCCGCTCCTCGTCCAGGAGGTTCGCCACGACCCACTCAACGTTGGTGGCCTGAGGGTGGTGGCCAAGGTCAACGAGAACCTGAGCTCGAGGGCCGAGCGCCTGACAGTGCAGCAGGGCAATGCCCCAGTCCGCCAGATCGGTGTGGTAAAACCCTGGCTCGAAAAACTTGTACTCTAAGAGCACGCGCTCATCGCCTTGGAGCTGGTCGACAAACGTCTTCAGGCTCTCCCGGAGGCGAGCTTTGCGGCTTCGAAAATCATCCTGACCCGCATAGTTCGTTCCATCAGCGAGCCACAGTGAGATCACCGAAGCGCCCAGAGCGCGAGCTTCTTCGAGGCAAGCTTCGAGGTGGGCCAGGGCCTGGGCCCGAACACGAGACTCTGGATGAGCCAAAGAGCCCAACATATATTCGGGCTCCTGGAAGAGGTTGGGGTTAATGGCACCAATTCCAATCCCCCGCTCCTCGGCAAATGCCTTGAGCGCCGACCAGTCCTCCACCTGGTCCCAGGGGATGTGAAGGGCAACGCGCGGAGCAATCCCAGTGAGCCGATGCACCATTGCGGCATCCTCAATCTTCTCCCATACATTGCGCGCAGCCCCAGGAGAAGCGAAGACCTGGAAGCGAGTCCCCGCGTTGCCATAACCCCAGCTGGGCGTCTCAATGCTTTGGCGACAGAGCCGTTCGACAACATCCATCTCAATCCTCCAAGGGATAGCCCATCACGCTGAGCAAAGCCAAGTTCGGCTGCGCTACCTCCAGACGGCTGTACTGGACGACGATGGGGTGGGAAGCCCGTACCCGAACGGCATAGGGCACCCCCCGCGGCAGCTCAAAGCCTCCTAATGCCTCCGGTCGATCCATCCGCAGGTGAAGGCAACGGCGAGCTCCAAGGCGAACGGCGATCCCCTCGACCGGATCTCGATCCTCAAAGAAGAGATCGATCCATACCTCGGCTGCTTCGCCCCCGGTATTGAGCAAGCAGAGGCAGTCGTGCCCCTGATAGACCCCCGGAGGACCTTCAGGAGGGAGAAAACCATCGGGAATGAGCCAGCAGCGCGCACCTTCCATGCTCCACCTCACTGGGCCACGAGGACCTGAGTTCCGGTCTGACGGAACGCCACTAGAGCCTCGCGAGGGGGCTCCCGATCGGTGACCACAATGTCCACCTGGTCCTCGCGAACAATCGTCAAAAGAGCCTCGACTCCAAACTTGGTATGGTCGAGCAAGGCGACCACGACCTTCCCCGCGCGAATGAGGTGCTCCTTGCACTCCACCTCAGGAGGGTAAGCATCGGTAAAACCCGCCTGAGGCGTATATCCTTTCGCCGAGAAGAAGACTTTGCTGAGATGAAGGCGCTCCAAGCTGGCGTTCGCCAAGGAACCCACGAACGAGCGAGCCGGAGCATGAAAGGTCCCGCCGATGAGGGTAAAGGGGACCTGCTCTTCAGCAAGCGCGCTCGCCGCGTCGAGACCAGTGGTCACCACCTGAACCCGCCGGCCTCTCAGCAAACGGGCAAGCGCCAAAGCAGTCGTGCTGGCATCGAGGCCCAGGGTCTCCCCTTCGCCAACCAGCTCTAAGGCTTTGCGCGCGATCGCCGCCTTAGCTTCCGGGACCGCAGCGGCGCGCACACTGTACGAAAGCTCTTCCTGGCCGCGAGCTGCCAAACGGGCTCCTCCTCGAACGCGCTCGATGAGCCCTCGGCGGGCCAGGTCATCGAGATCCCGGCGGATCGTCACCTCATGCACCCCGAGCAGCTGGGCGAGCTCGTCAACCCGAACGACCTCCCGGCTCGCTGCTTGGAGCAGGATGCGGCGCTGGCGTTGGATCGGAAGAAGATCCACCTCTGGTTTCATGAACACCTCAGAGTATACAGAAACAAACATAAAGAAACTAGCTCTTGCAGTTTTTTGTTTGGTGTGGTAGGTTTGGTCCACCCTAGGTCCTCAAAGCATCTCAGGTCTGGTCCATGGGGACCAAGGTAAGGAGGTTGAAGATGCCAAAAGCGCACCGTTGGTTGGCTTGGGCGATCATCCTGGCCCTTCCTCTCAGCCTGATGGCGAGCGCGAAGACCTTCACGATCGCCTTTGTGCCTAAACTGGTGGGCATTCCCTACTTCACCGCGATGTACCAGGGCATGCTCCAGGCGGCCAAGCGTTTCAGCGTTGGGGGGACCACGATCAAGGTCATCTATGAAGGGCCCACCACCGCGAGCGTCTCTGGACAAGACCGCTTTGTCCAGGCCCTGATCAACCAGGGAGTCAGCGCGGTAGGGGTCTCGGCGAACAGTCCCACCTCACTCTGCCCGCTCGTACAACAAGCCCGCAGTAAAGGAATTGTCTTCTATTCGAGCGACTCCCAAGTGAGCTGCCCTGACAATCAGCTCGAGGTCGTGCAGGCGCGCGCCAAAGATCTTGGCTACCTTGCCATCGATGTCCTGGCAAAAGAGATTGGAGGTAAGGGGGAGATCGCTTTTATCTCAGCCGGTCCCACCGCCACCAACCTCAACGAGTGGATCTACTACATGAAGCAGCGGCTCAAGAAGTATCCGGGGATGCACCTGGTGAGCATCCAGTACGCCGGTGAAAGCGTCAGCCAAGCGACGACCGTGGCGAGCCAGCTCATCTCTGCCTACCCCAACCTTAAGGGCATCGTCGGGGTGGCCTCAACGATCGTCCCGGGAGCCGCCCAAGCAGTCCTTGAGGCGGGAATGAAGGGTAAGATCGCGGTGACCGGCTTCACCGATCCCAACTCGATCCGGCCCTACATCGAAGATGGGGTGGTCAAGCAGGTCATCCTCTGGAACCCTACCAACTTAGGCTATCTCACCTTATGGGGTGTCCTCCAGCTCCTCGAGCACAAACCCTTCAAGCCGGTCAATTTGGTTCCCGGCCTAGGCAAGGTCCAGTACTTCCCGGCCAAGAAGGAGCTCCTCCTCGGCCCTCCCATGATCATCGATCGCTCGAACGTCAACCTGAACTTCTAAACTAGGAGCCCCCGAGAGGGGGCTCAACCTCTATGGCTCTGATCGAACTGCACGGCATCAGCAAAGCATTCGGAGGGGTGCGAGCCCTCCGCGGCGTGGACCTCACCTTTGAAGCGGGTGAGGTCCACGCCCTTTTAGGTGAAAACGGAGCGGGGAAGTCCACCCTGATCAAGATCTTGGCCGGAGCCCTCAAGCCCGATCGGGGCGAGATCCTCCTTGAGGGAAAACCCGTCGAGCTGGGTTCGCCGAAAATCGCTAAAGCCAAAGGCATCGCGGTGGTCTATCAAGAGCCCATGATCTACCCCCATCTCTCAGTCCTGGAAAACCTCTTCATGGGCCAAGAGGTGGTTGGGGTGGGAGGAACCCTCAGGCACCGGGCGATGGAGCACAAAGTTCTTCCCATCCTCCAGGCACTCAGCCTCGGCCCTGAGATTCTCTCTCGAGCCATGGGCGAACTCAGCGTGGCCTACCAACAGCTCGTCCTGATCGCTCAGGCCTTGCTGCAAGAGGCCCGGATCTTCATCTTCGATGAGCCCACCTCAATCCTCTCGCGGGAAGAGGTGAACCGCCTCTTGGCCATCATCCGGCAGCTCCGCGACTCCGGCCGAAGTGTCATCTACATTACCCACCGTATCGAGGAGGTCTATGAGGTCGCCGATCGGGTGACGGTCCTCACCGATGGGCAGGTCACCGGCCGTTTCCGTACCCAAGAGATCGAGCCTGAGGCGCTCCTCGAGCTCATGAGCGGGAAAGCTTTGAGAAGCTATGCGCGCGCCCAACCAAGCCGAATGGCCCAAGGGAGCCCCCTCATCACCCTCGAGCACCTCGCTGTCCCCCCTTATGCAGACGATGTCAGCTTCGAGCTCTATCGAGGTGAGGTCACCAGCCTCTATGGCCTCGTAGGCTCCGGCCGATCGGAGATCGCCCTAGCGCTCTTCGGCCATCTTCCCTTTCGAGGAACCGTGCGCTTTGAGGGACGAGAGATCCACCCCCGCAGCCCCAGAGAAGCGATCCGCCTAGGGATCGGTTACTTGCCAGAAGACCGCAAACTTCAAGGTCTTTTCGCCAACAAAAACCTTGAGTACAACCAAACCTCGAGCCTGCTCCACCGCTTTACTCATCGCCTCGGCGCTTTGGACCTCAAAGGCCTTCTCCAGTTCGCCCAAGAGGGCCTCCAAGCGTACGGCGTCAAAGCTCCGGGGCCGTTCATCGCAGTGAGCACCCTCTCGGGAGGCAACCAGCAAAAGGTCCTCTTCACCCGCTGGGCCCGCTCCCAACTCAAGCTGCTCATCCTCGATGAGCCCACCCGGGGGATCGATGTGGGCACTAAAGCGGAGATTCACCGCTTCATCCGGGAGTTGGTCGATGAAGGCATCGGTATTTTGGTGATCACCTCAGACCTAGAGGAAGCGCTTCAGATCAGCGACCGCATCATCGTCATGCGCAAAGGAAGGGTGGTGCGCGATCTCCGCGGTCCATCGCAGCCCGAAGCCGTACTCTCAGCCGCCATCGGAGTAGGATAGTGAAGGAAGCCATGGACTCCAAGGGTTCCGCTGCTCGCGCAGCCCCTTTGCAACGAGCCCTGAGCCGCTTTTTCCTGGGCCGCGAAGGGATCTTGCTGATCTTCCTGATCCTTTTGGCCACCGCCATCAACTGGGCTTCGTCGGGGGGATTGCTGCGCTTCGCTAACTTGAACAACCTCTTCGTCAACATCTCGATCGTCTCAGTCGCCGCAATCGGGATGACCTTAGTCATCTTGACTGCAGGCATCGATGTCTCCATCGGCGGCATCGTGGGGGTTTCTTCCGCTTTGGCGGGCGAACTGCTCGCTCAGGGGGTCAACCTCGGGCTCTGCCTCTTGGTCTTTCTCGCTAGCGGTTTTGCGCTTGGACTCCTCAACGGATTGCTGGTCAGTTATGTGCGGATCCCCCCTATCATCACAACTCTAGCGACCAAAAGCCTCTTTCGGATGCTGACCTTCCTCATCCTCGGAGGGGTCTGGATCTCCTCCATCCCCTTCACCCTCACCCAGGACCTGGTCCTCACCCATCTCGGCTTTCTTCCGGTGAGCCTGGCCGTTTCCCTCGTTCTCCTCGTCCTAGCCTCGCTCTTTTTGACCCATACCCGAGGAGGGCGGCGTTTCTATGCGATCGGCGACAACGAGGAAGCTGCTCGGCTGAGCGGGATCAATACCCGGCTCATCAAGGCCAGCGCCTATGCGATTCTCGGTCTGCTCACCTCCGTAGCCGCTATCTTCTCGCTGGCTGAAAGTCCCCTCGTCCAAAACAACACCGGTTCTGGCTTCGAGCTCACCGTGATCGCCGCTGTGATCTTGGGCGGTACCGAGCTCTCGGGAGGCAAGGGAACCCTGCTCGGCTCGCTCCTTGGAGCGATCATCGTGGCTTTAGTCCAAGATGGGGTCATTCTCCTTCACATCCCTCCGTTCTGGAGCGGGGTTCTTCTGGGTGGAGTGATTCTCCTCTCGGTAGCTTCAAGCACCCTGCGTCTTAGGAGGAGCTCATGAGCCGTAATGCGATCCTCCTGGCCATGACTCTGGTGGTCTGGGCCCTCTTCGCCGCTCTTCAGCCCTCAATTCTCCAGGGGCAAAACCTCTACAGCATGGTGGTCCTCGCCATCGAGGCAGGGATCGTCTCACTGGGGCAGACCTTCGTCATCCTGGGCGGAGGTGGGGGGATTGATCTTTCGGTAGGGGCGATCTTTGCTCTCTCCTCAGTGATCGCCGGCCTCCTCATGATCCATGGCACCAATTGGGTGCTCGCCTGTTTGCTGGCCTTGCTCGCCGGCATCGCCATGGGGGCCCTGAATGGAGCGGTCATCGCGCTTCTCAGGATCCCCCCCCTCATGACCACTCTGGCCACCATGTTCGCCTACGGGGGCATCGCGCTCCTCATCACGGGTGGCGTCGATGTCTCCGGACTTCCCAAAGCTTTTAACCTGCTTGGCCAAGGAAGCCTTCTAGGACTCCCCTTCCAGCTTGTCATCTTCTATCTACCCATCGTTCTGATCCTCCTGTTCCTTGAACGGCGTGCCCAGTTTGGCCGAGCCCTATACCTGAGCGGAACCAACGAGCTCGCTGCCCGCCTTAGCGGAATTCAGGTGGATCGGGTACGCTTTTGGACCTACGTGCTGGCTGGCTTGCTCTCGTCCATCGCCGCGCTCATCGATGCCTCCCGGCTCACCGTGGCCCGCCCCGATGCAGCTGGCGACATCAACCTGGTGAGCATCACGATCGCGGTGCTCGGGGGTACGAACATCTTTGGGGGAGAAGGAAGCATCGTGGGAACTCTTCTTGCTACCCTCACCATCGGAAGCATCAGCTACGGTCTCAGTTACATCAACGCCAACCCTGTTCTGGAAGGGGGTGTGGTGGGTTTGGTCCTCCTCATCTCGGTCTTAGCCCAGAACCTCGTTCGACCTCGGGCTCGTCAGGCTTGAGCGCGGCTTTCCGGCGGGCGATGGCCGCTACGGCCAGGCGGGCATGTTCCCTACCGTTTTCGATGAAGACCGAGCGGGTATCCGTCCCATAACCCGCTGAGCCAGCCACGAAGAGGCCGGGTAGGCTCGTCTCCCCTTCCGGGCTGAGGAGTGGCCGATCTCCTTCGTAGCGAACCCCCACTTGGCGAAGCAAACCGTCGACCGCCCGATAGCCCACGTGGATGAGGACATAATCGGCTGGAAGGGCCGGAGGGGTCTCCTCATCTCCTCGGAGAAGAACCTCTTTGGGGGTGATGGCGACCACCTCGGCCCGCAGGATCAGGCGGATCGAGCCTTCCCGTACCCGATTCTCGAAGTCCGGACGTAGCCAATACTTCACGCTCGGACGAATCTCGGGATCTCGATGGACGACCGTGACGTGAGCCCCTCCTCGATAGAGCTCCAGGGCGTTTTCGACCGCACTGTTGGAGCCGCCCACCACGACCACGCGCTGGCGCCAGTAAGGAAGGGTCTCATCGATCCCGTAGCGAACGTGAGGCAGCTCCTCACCAGGCACCCCAAGCCGATTGGGAGCACCAAAATACCCGGTCGCAACCAAGACGTAGCGCCCTTCCACCCAGCTCGACTCCCCCCGATGGCGTAGGGCGAGGCGAAACGCCCCTTCACTCCCCTCGATGCGGACAACTTCGGTATAGGTCCAGACCTCTAAGTTCTCGGCTTCTGCAACCCTTCGATAGTAGACAAGCGCTTCCCGGCGGGTCGGCTTGGCACTTAAAGAAGGGAAGGGGTATCCGCCGATCTCCAGATTTTTCGCCTCGCTGAAAAAGACCGTTTCTCGCGGCCAGCGATAGATGGTCTCGCAGAGCGTCCCCTTTTCGAGGACCAGAGCCTCCAGGCCCCGACGGCGGGCTTCAATGGCTGCCGCCAGACCTACGGGGCCCCCACCGACGATGAGCAGGTCCTTCATCGGTTCATCCTACCTCAAGCTCACTTAGAATAAAGGCATGGACTACCGAATTGAGATCGACACCATGGGAGAGGTCAGGGTACCGGCTCATCGCTACTGGGGAGCCCAGACTCAGCGCTCGTTGGAGAACTTTCCGATCGGCGTGGAGCGCCACCGAATGCCTCGCCCCATCATCCGAGCCTTCGGCATCCTTAAAAAAGCGACTGCGCTCGCCAATGCAGAGCTCGGCGAGCTCCCGAGAGAAAAAGCTGAGCTCATCGTGCGAGCCGCCGAAGAGGTGATTGCGGGAAAGCTCGATGACCACTTCCCTCTGGTGGTCTTCCAGACCGGCTCGGGCACCCAGACCAACATGAACGCCAACGAGGTGATCGCGAACCGGGCCATCGAGCTCGCAGGGGGGGTCTTGGGCAGCAAGCGACCCATCCATCCTAACGACGATGTGAACCGCGGCCAGAGCTCCAACGATACGTTCCCCACCGCGATGTACATCGCTGCGGTCGAAGAGCTCCACCGCTTTTACCCCAAAGTCGAGGCGCTCCGCCAGACCCTAGCCCAAAAAGCGGAGGCCTTCAAGGAGATCGTCAAGGTTGGCCGGACCCACCTCCAAGATGCGACCCCTATCACCCTCGGCCAGGAGATCAGCGGCTGGGTAGCCCAGATCGACCAGACCCTTAGCTGGCTCCGCCATAGCGAGAAGGGGCTCCTCGAACTGGCCGTCGGCGGCACAGCGGTCGGCACTGGGCTCAATGCCCATCCCCGCTTTGGAGAACGGGCAGCGTTCTACATCGCCCAGGAGACCGGCCATCCCTTTGTCTCAGCTCCGAATAAGTTCGCCGCCCTCTCCGCCCACGATGCTCTGGTTCAGGCCAGCGGGGCACTGAGGGCTTTGGCGGGAGCCCTCTTCAAGATCGCCAACGACGTCCGCTGGCTCGCCTCCGGTCCCCGCTGTGGGATCGGCGAGATCTTCATCCCCGAGAACGAGCCCGGTTCGAGCATCATGCCCGGAAAGGTGAACCCCACCCAGGCCGAGGCCCTGACCATGGTCTGCGTCCAGGTCTTCGGCAACGATGCGGCTGTCGCTTTCGCGGGCAGCCAGGGCAACTTCCAGCTCAACGTCTACAAGCCGGTGATGATTGCGAACTTCCTAGATAGCCTAGAGCTCTTAGGCGACGCCGCTTTGAGCTTTGATCAGCGCTGTGCGGTGGGCATCGAGCCTAATCTTCCTCGCATCCGGGAGCACCTCGAACAAGACCTCATGCTCGTCACCGCCCTCAACCCTCACATCGGCTACGACAAAGCCGCAGCGATCGCTAAGAAAGCCTACAAAGAGGGGAAGACGCTCAAACAAGCGGCCCTTGAGCTCGGCTACCTCACCGCTGAGGAGTTCGACCGCTGGGTTGATCCGCTGGCGATGACCCGCCCCGGAACCCCCTCGCGAGGTTGAAACGTGTCCTCGAGCTTAGAGCCTGCTCACCTGAGCTCGGTAAAGTGAAGTGGAGGAGGTGAAGCTCATGAGTTATCCCTTTCAGTTACCCGATCTCCCCTTTCCCAAAGAAGCCCTAGAGCCTTATATCGATGCCAAAACCATGGAGGTCCACCACGACGGCCACCATGGAGCCTACGTCAAGAATCTCAACGCCGCCCTCGAGAAGCACCCTGAGCTGCATAGCTGGAGCGTCGAGGAGCTTCTTCGGCGAATCCAGGAGGTCCCCGAAGACATCCGCACCGCGGTTCGCAACAACGGAGGGGGCCATCACAACCACACCCTCTTCTGGAAGATCCTCACCCCCGGAGGAGCCAAGAGCCCCTCTGGCCCTCTCGCCGAGGCCATCCAAAAGAAGTTTGGCAGCTTTGAGCAGTTCAAAGAGCAGCTCAACCAGGTCGCTGCGGCCCGCTTCGGCTCTGGCTGGGCCTGGCTGGTGCTAACCCCCCAGAAGGAGCTTCACATCTACAGCACCGCGAATCAGGACTCCCCTCTCATGGACGGGAATCAACCCGTCATGGGGATCGACGTCTGGGAGCACGCCTACTACCTCAAGTACCAGAACCGGCGCCCAGAGTACCTTCAGGCGATCTGGAACGTCTTCAACTGGGACGCCATCGGGGCCCACTACCAAAGCCTTCTCTAGCGACCCAGATCAAAGACCGGGCTGGGGCGAAACGCCTCAGCCTTTGCATTGAGAGGGGCTACCGCGGTGCCCACCGCCAGGAACTCGATGACGTGTGAGCCCCAGCCGAAGCTTTTCTCGCTGAGATGAACCCCCACGATCCCCTGGGCGCCTAGCTCTTCGGCTTCTGCCTCCATCCGGCTCATCGCGAGCTCGCGAGCTGAATACAGGGCCTGGCTAAAGTTGACCATCTCGACATTGCGCCCCAGGGTCCTCAACGCCTGCCCCAGCGTCTGGTGGGCCACATAATAGACGCAATTGCCAAAGACGAGGCCCAAGGGGCGGTAGCCCGTCTGGTGAAGCAACCAAAGCTCCTGGCCAGAAAGATCCGAAGTGAACGGACGCTCAAAAGGCTCTGGAGCTTTGACCGCAGTCCCGATGGCCAAGAACTCGGCGAGATCCTCGCCCCACTGGGCCAACGAGATCTCCAGGCGCACTCCGACCACCCCATCTGCCTGGAGCAAGCGGGCCTCTTCTTCCATCCGCCGCATGGCCAGCTCGCGGGCTCGGTACATGGCCTGGGTGATCACCGAGAGTTCCTGGCTCTGGTTCCAGCCAGCCAGCTGAAACCCGATGTGGTAGATCGAGCTGCCCACCACCAGGCCTAAAGGGCGGTAGCCGAGCTGCTGGAGGAGGGCGAACTCGCTCACGCTGAGATCGCTCGTAAAGAGCTTCTGACTGAGGCGGCTGCTGGCTGCACTTGGAAGATCGGTCATGGCTTCAGGATACCTCAAGGCTGGAGGCGAAGCCGGCGGAAGCGGAGGATCGCGAGGTACAGGACCAGAGCATCGACGAGAACCAAAAGAAGGGCAATCCCCCCAGCGAGGCGGAGGGGGTGTGTCTGAACCAGGAGGAGCAAGGCATCCCGGGTCTTTGGGGTAAGGCGGCTCCATAGAGCGGGTAGACCCACAGAGCCCACGACGATGATCAGGGCGAAGGGAAGGTTGACCGCCGTGAGGGCCTGGCGCATGCTCTCCGCCCCAATGGCGATCCAGGCCTCCAGACCGGCCAAGAACCCCCCGAGCACGATGAGGACCAGCGGGGCCAGGAGGCAGGCCTGGAGAGGAGGCAGGGGCTTATGGGTCAACAGAAGGGCCAAAGCGGCGAGGAGAAACATGATCAGGGCTTGAAGGAAGGCGAAAGTCAAGGCGGCAAGCCATTTGATGAGGACCAGCGCTTCATCGGAGAGGGGGCAGAGGAGGAGCGTCTCGAGAGTTCCTCGCTCCTTCTCCCCCACAAACGCATCGGCCATGGTCGCGCTAACCGAGAAGACCGAGAAGAGAAGAGGATAGCTCAAAGCCAGCCAGCCGGCAGCCAGAGGGGGGGCCGAGAGGACCAAAATCAGGACGATTAAGGCGAGAAATGCCCCGTTGTAGCGCACCGAGCGGTCGCCCGATCCCCCACGCCCAAGTCCCCAAGCCAGCAACCACTCCCAGAGATCTTTCTTAAAAAGCGCCGTCATGCTTCCTCCCGCACCAACTCCAAGAAGGCCTGCTCGAACTCCCCGCGATCTTTGACAAGCTCCTCCACCTCGGCACCTGAAGTGACCAAGAAGCGGTTGAGCGCCGCACTCTCCACGCGGTCTTGATAGAGGACTCGCAGCTCGCCGGGAGCCTGTTCCACCGAGACTACCCCCGGCAGGCCTCGAATCTGCTCGATCAATCTTTCAAAGCCCTGACCGCGCACCACCACCAGAGGTTTCTGAAAACGAGCCGCAAGCTCCTGGGGGCTCCCTTCCGCCAAGAGCCTGCCACGCCGGAGAACCGCCACTCGGCTGCACAAACGCTCGGCTTCTTCAAGGTGGTGCGTGGTGAGGAAAACGGTGATCCCCTCTTGGCGAACCAGGCGCTGAAGGCTCTCGTGGAGGGCCACCGTGCTCGGCGCATCGAGACCAGCGGTGGGCTCATCGAGAAAGAGAAGCTCCGGGCGGTGGAGCAGTGCCCGAGCGATGCCCAGTTTGCGCCGCTCCCCAGTGGAGAGCTGGCTCCCTAGACGCGAGGAGAGCTCCGAAAGACCGAGAACTTCGAGCAGCTCCCGGGCCCGGGCCCGCACCTCCTGGGGAGGAAGACCGTAAAGAGCGCCAAAAAATTCCAGATTCGCCTTCACAGAGAGGCGCGCGTATACGCCGCTGGACTCCAGCAAGACCCCAACCCGCGGGCGAAGGCGAGAGACCTCTTGGGGCAGACGGCAGCCTAAGGTCCAAACCTCTCCTCGGGTCGGGCGCAGAAGGCCCAGGAGGATGCGGATCGTGGTGGTCTTTCCAGCGCCGTTAGGGCCCAAAAAGCCGAAGACGATTCCGCGAGGCACCGCCAAGTTGAGGTCATCCAGGGCTCGGAACGCGCCGAAGTCACGGGTCAGGCCTCGAGTCTCAATGGCCAGTTCCATCGCCCTGATTCTATCGGTATACTCTAAGCAGGCCAGGAGCAACATCGTGGAACATCGAATTCCCGTCGAGACCTTGGGGCACCCCGGTGAAGTCATGGCCCAGGCAATCGCTAAGTGTGTCCACTGCGGCTTCTGCTTACCGGCTTGCCCTACCTATCACGTCCTCAAGGAGGAGATGGACTCCCCACGGGGGCGGATTGTGCTCATGAAGGGGGTGCTCGAAGGGGAGCTGGAGCTCGAGGAGGCTCTTCCGTACCTCGACCGCTGCCTCGGCTGTTTGGGTTGCGTCAGCGCCTGCCCCAGCGGAGTTCCCTACGGATCGCTCATCGGAGAGTTTCGAGCCTACAGCGAGTCCCGCCGGCATCGAAGCCCCTTTCAGCGCCTCTACCGCCTGGCGATCCAAGAGACCTTGCCCTACCCCCAGCGCTTCCAGCGCCTCGTCCGGCTCGGCCAGCTGGTCCGGGGTCTCTCCCAGCTCTCCTTCACCCCCTTCAAGGCCCTCAAGCTGATCCCCAGACGCCTCCCCCCACCTTCCTCCACGCTTCCCGAGCGGGTTCCAGCTGAGGGCGAGCGGCGAGCCCAGGTCGCTCTGCTGGCAGGCTGCGTCCAGCAGGTACTCGAGCCGGAGATCAACTGGGCGACCCTGCGGGTCCTCTCCCGCAACGGGGTCGAAGTCATCATCCCCAAAGATCAGGTCTGCTGCGGGGCCCTGGCCCTCCATACCGGGGAGCGCAGCCGAGCCCGCAAGCTCGCCGAGACCAACCTCAAGGCTTTTCCCTCCGAGGTCGAGGCGATCTTGAGCAACGCCGCAGGGTGTGGCTCAGGGATGCGCGAGTACGGCGAGCTCTTTGCAGAGGAGCCCCTTGAAGCCCTAGCTCGAGGATTCTCCGCCAAGGTCCAGGATGTCTCGTTCTTCCTGGCCCGCTTAGGCCTGCGCGAGGTCCCCAAGCTCAAGCAGCCGCTCCGGGTGGCCTATCACGATCCTTGCCACCTCGCCCACGCCCAGGGAGTCCGGGCAGAACCCCGGGCCTTGCTCCGACAGATCGAAGGGCTGGAGCTCCTCGAGATCCCGGAAGGAGAGCTGTGCTGCGGCAGCGCGGGGACGTACAACCTCGAGCAACCTGAAGTGGCCGAGGCCTTGGGTCGGCGTAAAGCTGAGCAGATCCTCAAGACGGGAGCTCAAGCGGTGGCCACCGGCAACATCGGCTGCGCTACCCAAATCGCCGCCCACCTTGAAGCCCTTGGCCATCCCCTTCCGATCTACCATACCCTGGAGCTGCTCGATCTGGCTTATCGGGGGGAGCTCTGAACCTGGAGCCCCTGCGCAGACTGCTCGGTCCCCGACTTCTGGAGCGCCCAGAAGCGCGGATGACCTATCGCTACGATGCGCTCCTCTTCGGCAGCCAACCCCTCGCCGTCGCCCTGCCCGAGACCCGCGAGGAGGTCCAAGCCATCGCCCGCTGGGCTCGAGCAGAAGGCATTCCGTTGATCCCACGGGGAGCAGGCAGCGGGCTCTCGGGAGGAGCGGTTCCCGAGCGAGAGGGATTGGTCCTTGCGCTGACCCGGATGACTCAGCTCGCGATCGACCCAAAGGCTCGACGGGCCACTGTCGAGCCTGGGGTCGTGACCCAACGGCTCCAGGAGGCAGCTCGCCGCTATGGGCTCTTCTATCCCCCCGATCCGGCTTCCTCGCAGACCTCGACCTTAGGAGGCAACCTCGCGGAAAACGCTGGAGGTCCGCTCTGCTTCCGCTATGGAGTCACCGGGGATTATGTGGAGCACCTGGAAGTCGTCACCCTCGAAGGGGAGGTGCTTCAGCTTGGCCGGGAGGCCTATGACCTCGCCGGCCTCTTCATCGGCTCCGAAGGGACGCTCGGGATCATCACCCGGGCTACCCTCCGCCTCGAGGAGCTCCCCCCTCCCCCCCTCACCTTACGGGTGAGCTTTCCTTCGGTCTTAGAAGCTGCCCAAGCGACCTCGCAGGCCATCGCCCAGGGCCTTGCCCCGATCCGCCTCGAATTCATGGACCAGGCCTGCCTCGAGGCGGTCGAGCGCTACCTCCATCTCGGCCTCCCACCCGCCGGAGCCCTCCTCCTCATCGACCTAGCCGCTCAACCCAAGGAGATCGCCGAGGAGGAGGCAGAAGCCCTGGTCCAGATCTGCCGGGAACGAGGGGGAGTCATCCATATCGCCCAAAGCCCAGAGGAGGCTGCCGAGCTCTGGAAAGCCCGGCGGTCGATCTCCCCTGCCCTTGGCCAAATTCGCCCCAAGCGCCTCAACGAGGACATCGTGGTGCCCCCTTCCGAACTCCCTGCCGTCGTTCAGGCCATCGCAGAGCTTGGCGAGCGCTCGGGGCTTCCGATCGTCCAATTCGGCCATATCGGCGATGGCAATCTCCACCCCAACATCCTCTACGATCCTTCGCGAGAAGACCCCAAGGAGGTTGAAGCCCTCGCCCACGCCATTGCCCGTCTCGCCCTTCAGCACCGAGGGGTCCTCTCGGGTGAGCATGGCATCGGGCTCAGCAAGCGGGCGTTTTTGAGCGAGGCGCTCGACAGCCAAACCCTCAGCGCCTTCCGCGCCATCAAGGCTTATTGGGATCCTAGGGGCCTGCTCAACCCGGGTAAAATCCTCATCCCCGAACCCAACAAGATGTGAGCCCCCGAGCGCTCGGGGGCTCAAGATAGGAAGGGAGGTCGTTAGAAGTCCATATCCGGGGAGCCAGCTGGCACCGTGGGGGCAGCCTTCTTCTCCTCGGGTTTCTCGGCGACCACGGCCTCGGTGGTCAGAATCAGGGCGCCGATCGAGGCGGCGTTCTGCAGGGCAGTCCGGGTCACCTTGGCCGGATCGACGATTCCAGCCTCCACCATATCCTCGAACTCTCCCTTCGCCGCGTTGAAGCCGTAAGTCTTGGAGCTGTGCGAGAGGATCTGGTTGACGACCACCGAACCCTCAAAGCCCGCGTTCGCCGCGATCTGGCGGGCCGGCTCCTCAAGGGCGCGGATCACGATCTTGGCTCCAGTCGCCTCGTCGCCCTCCAGCTTCTCGAGAACCTTCCGGACCGCCTCGATGGCCCGCAGGAGGGCAACCCCACCACCGGGAACGATCCCCTCCTCGACCGCTGCCCGCGCGGTGGAGAGGGCATCCTCATAGCGGTGCTTCTTCTCCTTGAGTTCAGTCTCGGTGGCCGCACCAACCCGGATGACCGCCACCCCGCCGGAGAGCTTAGCCAAGCGCTCCTGGAGCTTCTCCTTAGCGTAGTCGGAGTCGCTGGTCTCCAGCTCCTTCTTGATCCCGTTGATGCGGGCCTCGATGTCGGCCTTCTTACCCTTACCGCCGACCACGGTGGTCTCATCCTTGGTGATCCGGACCCGCTCCGCGCGACCCAGCATGCTCAGCGTCGCGTTCTCCAGCTTGAAGCCGAGCTCCTCACTGATCACCGTGCCGCCGGTCACCGCCGCCAGGTCCTTCAGCATCTCCTTCCGGCGATCGCCGAAGCCAGGAGCCTTCACCGCAGCGACGTTGAGGGTCCCGCGCAGCTTGTTGACCACCAAGGTGGCCAGAGCCTCGCCCTCGACATCCTCAGCGATGACCAGAAGAGGCTTGCCGGTCTGGGCAACCTGCTCCAGAACGGGCAGCAGCTCCCGGACGTTGGAGATCTTCTTCTCGGTGATCAGGATGTAGGGATCGTCGAGGCTGGCCTCCATGGTATCGGGGTTGTTCACGAAGTAGGGCGAGATGTAGCCCTTATCGAACTGGTACCCCTCCACGAAGTTCAGCTCGGTCTCTAGGGTCTTGGACTCCTCAACGGTGATGATCCCCTCCTTGCCCACCTTCTCCATGGCGTCGGCAATGAGGTTACCGATCTCCGGGTCGTTGTTCGCCGAGACCGAAGCGACCTCGTAGATCCCCTTGCGGTCATTGACTGGGATGGCCATGGCCTTGATGGCCTCCGTAGCCGCCTCGACCGCCTTCTCAATGCCCCGCTTGAGCGCTAGAGGGTTGGCACCCGCCGCGACGTTCCGAAGACCCTCGCGCACGATGGCCTGGCCCAGAACCGTGGCCGTCGTGGTGCCATCCCCGGTGATGTCGTTGGTCTTGGAAGCGATCTCGATGAGGAGCTTCGCCCCGATGTTCTCCAGATGATCTTCGAGCTCGATCTCCTTAGCGACCGAGACTCCGTCCTTAGTGATCGTTGGGGAACCGAACTTCTTCTCAAGAACCACGTTGCGGCCGCGGGGACCCAGGGTCACCTTCACCGCGTTGGCCACCGTATTGACGCCCCGCTCCAGGGCCCGCCGGGCTGTCTCGTCAAAGACTAGGTACTTCGCCATATCGACCTCCGTTTAGAGAACTGCCAACAGATCGCGCTCAGAGAGAATGATGTATTCCTTACCGTCGATCTCGATCTCCGTGCCGCCGTACTTGGCAAAGACCACGGTATCGCCCACCTTAACCTCTAGGGGCAACTTCTGGCCATTCTCCAGAACCCGGCCAGAACCCACCGCAATGACCTTACCCTTCTGAGGCTTCTCCTTGGCCGTATCCGGTAGGACAATACCCCCTTTGGTCTTCGCCTCTTCCTCAATACGTTCCACCACGACCCGATCGCCGAGGGGCTTGAGCGCTGTCTTAACTTCTGCCATAGTTCCTCCTATTGACAGTCCAGGGTCCAAAGTGTCAACCCTAGTTGCTCAGTATAAAGGTCCCCTCATAGGTGTCAAGGGGCTTGAGCGTCTTTAAGTCAAGGAAGTGTGAGTCCGCTGGCGCAAGGCTTCATAAAGGAGGAGGCTAGCGGCCACCGCCACGTTCAGGCTATCCATCGCCCCGGCCATCGGAACCCCAACCTGGAGATGGCTGCCCGCCCGCCAGCGCTCCGGCAGCCCCCGATCCTCAGCTCCCAGCAGGAGCGCCACAGGGCGGTCAAAGGGGATCTTCCAAGGGGGTGTGAGGGCCCCGGGCTCTGCGGCAACCCAGAGGAGTCCGGCTCGCTTGAGCCAGCCCCAGGCCTCCTCTTCCTCAGCAAGGGCTAAGGGCAAGGTGAAGACCGCCCCCGCACTATTGCGAATGGCCTGGGGAGCCCAAGGATCAGCACCGCCGACCACGATCGCCCCGCTCGCGCCCAGAGCCTCTGCCGAACGGAGCAAGGCCCCCAGATTGCCGGGCTTCTCAACACCGAGAGCAACCAGCCAAAAGGGCCTGGGAACCTCCGGCAGATCGCTCAGCCGGCGTTGGGGAAGGTGGGCCAAGGCGATCAGCCCTCCAGGGTGCTCACGGGTGGAGAGGCGGGCTAAGGCTTCCGGACCCACCTTAAGGTGGGGCAAGGGAAGGGCGAGGAGCTCCGCCTCTTCCTGGGAGAGTTGTTCGGCGTGGATGAGGAGCTCGATCGCGATCCCCCCTTGGAGCGCCCGCCGGATCTCGCGCACCCCTTCGATGAGGAAGCGCTGCTGGGCCAGCCGGGCGCGCCGCTCGCGCAGCTTGGCCCAGGCCTTGATCCGAGGATTCGAGGGGCTCTGGATCATCGCCGCGCCTCGATGATCGCGCACTCCTTGGGGCTCACCTTGAGTCGCAGAACGAGGCCCTCGCTCTGAGGGATCTCGCTGGCGAGCTGAGAGACCCGAAGGAGGAGCTCGCCGAGCGCCGAGAGGTCGGCTCGGCCATCAAGAGGGGCCAAAAGAGCGAGCACCTCTCGATCGCTCATCGGCAACAACCGCTCGCCAAGGAGCTGGGGGCCGAGCGGTGAGGGGGCTTCCAAGCGGAGGACCGGACCAAAGCGAGGATCGGCCAGGACGCGAACTTCAAGCTCTAGACCCTCGGCGGGCTGCTCCGGGCTAGGCTTCAGCTCGAGCAGCTCCAACAGCTCCTCTAAAGTCTTACCCCGCCAATCCGCAGGATCGCCAAAGCTCGGAAACTCTCCGGCTGGTTCGGCCCTCCAACGGGCATACGCCACAACGCGCCCCAAAGCCCGAGCGGCCGCCTCGGGGAAGCGAAAGACAGGAATCCTTCCCCCTCGCCAGCTGGTCCAAGCGCGCAAGGAGCTCATGAAGCAAGCCAGGGTGATCTTCGGCGCCTCGGCGCGCTCCAGCTCTTCAGCGAGCACCTCGCTCAGCTCCTCTTCCGAGGTGGGGCCTAGGGGAACCAAGAGCAGCATGAGGCTCTCCGTCGAAGGATCGGCCAAAGCCTCGCGGATGGCTCGGCGAAAGAGCTCAGGGGGAGCCATCGAACCGAGATCCCGGTGGGATACCTCCAGGCCCTGGCTGAGCAGAGCTCCAAGCGCTAGGTTGCTGGGGCCTGAAGCGTTGCTGACCAGGGCCACCCGATGGCGAGCTTCCTTGAGAGGGAGCGGTTGACTGGCCAGGATCGAGGCGACTTCAAACAGGGGCACCAGGCCCTCCAGGCGGATCACCCCTGCCTGGGCGAATAAAGCGTCGACCAAAGGATCCTGCAAGGGATAAACGGCCAGAATCGGCTTGCGGTGCCCAATGCGGCGAGCCAGGCGGGCGAAGCGGCGAGGATTGCCAAACGACTCGAGATAGAGTGCAATGAGCCCGGTGGCCGGATCGTCCTCCCAGTACTGGATGAAGTCGTTGCTCGAAAGGTCCGCCTTGGCCCCTAAACTCACGAAGCTGGAGATCCCAAGCCCCCGTTCCTGGGCAGCCTGAAGGACCGCCAGGCCCAGCGTCCCGCTCTGGGAGGAAAGGGCCATGGGGCCCGGCTTTGGCAAGGGAGCCAGCCCAGCTGCGAGGCGGACCTGAGGATCGGTCGAGACGAGCCCTAAGGAACCGGGGCCGAGCAGGCGCATCCCGTAGCGATGGACGAGCTGAACGAGCTCTTGAATCGCCCCCTGGGTCATCCCAGTAGTGAGCACCGCCAGAGCCCGCACCCCCCGAGCCCCACAAGCCTCCGCCGCCTTGAGGACCTGATCTGGGGGAACCGTGAGGACCGCAAGGTCGACTGGGCCAGGGATGGCCTCCACGCTCGGATACGCCAAGATCGAGCCCACCACCGGAACTTCATCCGACTCCACCGCCGGATTGACCGGGTAGACCGGACCCGCAAAACGGCCAAGCACCAGGTGCTCTAAGACCCGGTAGCCGACGCTCTGGGGATCCCGGCTCGCCCCCACCACCGCGACGCCGCGAGGATGAAAGAAAGGATAGAGCGAAGCGAGCGTCGCCACCCGATCGCGAAACTCAAACTGAGCGACCATGCCGGGGCTCGGGGCAATCTCAAAACGAATCTCGATCTCCCCAAGCCCTCGCCGCGTCTCGACCTCAAAGCCGCTCGCCCGGAAGACCTCCAGCATCGGCTGGTTATCGGGCAACGTATAGGCGTGGAACCGGCGAATTCCCTGGCGGACGGCCAGAAGGGCCAAGCGCTCCAAGAGGAGGGTTCCAAGCCCCTTACCCTGGAACTCCTCATCAACCAAGAAGGCAACTTCAGCAGAGTCTTCGTCCTCAAGGGCATACTCGCCGGTCGCGATGATTCGCTCAGGCTGACCAAAAAGAACCACCAAGACGACCCGCTCCGGTGGGCCCCCTTTGAGGAGCAAGTCTGCGGCGGTCTCCGGATCCACCTCGGAGAAAAAGCGAAAGACGCGCGACTCGGGAGAGAGGCGGGAAAGAAGGTCGACGAATAGGGGGCGATCTTCGGGTCGAGCAGGCCTCAAGAAGGCGCTTCGCCCATCCCGCAAAAGGACTGGGCCCTGCTCGAGGCCGAATTGGGGAATCGGCGGGGGAGTATAGTGCATGAGCCTAGATTACGCTTCATACCCACATATGTTGCTGAACAAATTCCTGGAAAGAACGGGAAACCCGAAGGCAACTCGACCTCGCCGTGGCCGAACCACAGCGCCTTCAACACGCCAAGGGATTGGCGTGAGAGCCAGGATGACCCAAAGTAAGGATCGGACTGCTGGCCGACCAAGGGGAAGCTGGCGACCTTCTAAAGAAGCCGCGGTGACCGATCGCGAAAGGTCAAGATGACCCCATGAGGATTCAAGGTCTGATCTTCGATTTTGATGGCACCTTAGTGGATACCGAGGAGAGAATCTTTGGCGCCTGGCAGTTGGTGTTTCGCGCATTCGGGGGGCACCTCGAGCTGAGCGCATACGCTCCTCTGATCGGCACCAGCGAGGAGCTGGTGGACCTCGAGGCCCTCCTTGAGCGCCAAATTGGGTCCTACGACCGCCAGGCCCTCCGCGCCGCGGTAGGGCGAGCAATTCAGGCCTCTCTTCGAGGCCTCTCGCTCCGCCCAGGACTCATGCGCTATCTCAGCGAGGCTCAAGAGCGGGGTCTACGGCTCGCGATCGCCTCCAGCCCCAGCCGAGCCTGGGTGGAAGGCTTCCTCGAACAGCTCGGCATCCGCTCATTCTTCTCCGCTTTAGCGGTGCGCGAGCGGGTACGAAGGACCAAGCCCGATCCAGAGCTCTTCCTGCTAGCCCTTGAGGACCTTCGCCTTCAACCAGAGGAGGCCATTGCTTTCAAGGACTCCCCCCATGGGGTCAAAGCAGCGCGCAGCGCAGGGCTCTTCACCGTGGCTTTTCCCGGACCTCTCATCCAAAGCGGCGAGCTCAGTGAAGCTCAGTTCATCATTGAAGATCCAACTCGAGTGAGCTTAACTCAAAACTTGCACTTATACAGGTCCTCTCAGGTTTATGCGCCGGGAGCACTTGAAAAGAGCCGCTGGGTTCC
>OGCG01000105.1_pt1 | contig 57100 bp, 53 predicted proteins | sample 1570061 | NCBI WGS metagenome assembly OGCG01 (sample SAMN06268698, study PRJEB24515) | hot springs metagenome | isolation source: Joseph's Coat, Yellowstone National Park, Washington, USA | place: USA:Joseph's Coat, Yellowstone National Park, Washington, USA
AAATTTCTATGCCCTTACCATTGGAGTGCCACATTTTGGGCACTTTTCTTGTGCACAGGGAACACCAGGTTTGTGGGCTATCTTTTTTGCTCCACAATTAGGACAAATACATTCTGCGCTTGGGCCAAGCCCTCGTCCTATTAGCGTTTTACCTTGACCTCTCATTCCCCTTCCTGCTCCACCACCTAGTCCGTTACCTCTTGGCATTGCACCCTCCTTTTAAAATAAATAGTGTGGGTGTAATCCCACACTAAATTAAACGTTTTGCACATCAGTTTTGCGCGAACTTAAAAGAGCCTCTAAATCCTTAATTCGTCTTTCTAAAATGCGTTTTTCTTCTTCTAAATATTCTTTTTCATAAGTTGGATCCATATAAAAATTCCACCTGCAGCCAAACCCCCTACCATAACCTAAGCCTCTGCCATATCCAAATCCTCTACCATAGCCTCCTAACCTACTATAATTAGCCCATATTGGACCTCTACCGTCTCCAAATGGCATAAAACACCTCCTGCTAAATTGCATTTAAAGCTTGTTCTATGTTTTTTTCTTGTGTTTCAATACATTTTATACCCATCCTTTGCATATTAGTCCTCATACCTTCACCGATTTCTCTAGCAAGAAAAACTCTTACATCCTTTTGTGCAAGAAGAGATGGTATTATCCTTCCTGCTCCAAGCCCTCTACCTTCATGTGTATGTAAAGATACTGATGATTCTTTTAAATTCTCAATCAAAGGGTTTTCAATTTTTTCCACTTCTTTACCCTCTTCATAAACATAAAAAAATTTACTTAACGCCACATGTTTGGATATATTTTTGCCATCACTTGTGGGTACTGCTACTTTCATTCAATTCACCTCCTTTTAGGCAAACTCAATTATGGTCATATGCCCATTAAGTAATATATCACTGTATGAACATATGTCAAGTATAAAATACATAGTTTAAAATACTATTGAATCTGCATACCTAATTTTTAGAAATTTAACTGTTAAAACAAACTAAAACAAAATTTTCTTGACAGGCGATATGTATTTTAATATACTTCGATAAAACAAGGGGAAAAGATGAAAAAATTCTTTTTGACTTTATTTGTTCTATTAGTTTTTTTGCCTAATGCTTGGTCAAAGACGGTAACTATTCGTAACTTTGGAAAAAAAGTTGAAATTGAGAATGCAAAAAGATTTGTCGTATTGTTTCCACAAGCTTTGCCTTTTGTTTTTATGATTAATGCTCAAGATGGCCTTGTGGGTTATCCTGGCATGGGAAAAAATGCAATGCCGTATTTTAGTGGCCAGCTTATTTTAAAGAAAATGCCTGATTTTAAACAAAAAGTAGCGGATGTAGGCTATCCTTTTGGTCCAAGTATTGAAAAAATTGTATCGCTAAAGCCTGGGTTTATAGTTAATGTAAACATGCAGGCAGACAATGAACAATTTAGAAAATTGGGCATACCGGTTATAGCTTTTAGTGGTTGTTTTGGTAATTTAAACAATTTATACGAAAGCATAAAAAGTTTAGGTGAAGCAACAAATCATACAAAAGAGTCTCAAAACCTAATATCTTATTATAAAAAAACTGTCAATTTTGTAGAAAATCATCTAAAAAATACCCAAGAAAAGCCCAAAGTGCTCTATTTGAGCTATCAAGGGCCAAATGGAAATAAACTTACCTCTGGCGGTCAATTTGATACATTGGTAAACGATATTATACAAAAAGCCGGTGGTATTAGTGTATCTAAAAATATAAAAGGTAAATTTGGCCAAATATCAAAAGAAGATATTCTCAAATGGAACCCACAATATATTTTTTTGGGTACAGGGAACCAAAAAACTATAAACGATATTTATCATGATGAAGATTTGCGCTTTGTAAGCGCTGTAGTGCACAAAAGAGTATTTTTGGTACCTAAAGATGGCGGAGATTCCTACTCTAACTGGTTTGCACCAGAAAAAGCACCCATTGGTTTGCTTTGGTGCGCTAAAATCTTGCACCCCAAACATTTTGAATCGCTTGATTTAAAAGCCCAAGCACAATATTACTACAAAACATTTTGGGGTATAAATTTGAACCAAATCCATATTAGCTGGTAGGAAAATTGAAAAATACTTACTTAATTTTGATCTCAATAACCATAATTGTAGTTTCACTTGGTATTGGACCTTACAGGATTGCACCAATTGATGTGATTAAATGTTTGATAGAGCCAAAAAACTCTGTTAATACAACAATTGTATGGGATATCAGACTTCCTAGAGTCTTGTTTGCTTTTTTTGTAGGAGCGGGTTTATCCGTGGCTGGAAGCGCCTACCAAGCAATGTTTAAAAACCCCCTTGTCTCGCCCGATATTTTAGGTGTCTCAAGCGGTGCCGCTTTCGGTGCCGCTTTGGCTATATTGGTGTTTAATCATTTTTATTTTGTGCAAATCTTTGCTTTTGTATTTGGTCTAATAGCGGTATATATGGCTTATTTTCTTGCTAAATTAAAATATGATTTACCTATTTTAAATCTCGTAATATCGGGAATTATCGTTGGCTCATTTTTTTCTGCCCTTTTGGGTATAATAAAATACCTTGCAGACCCAAATAATCAATTACCACAAATAGTTTTTTGGCTAATGGGCAGTTTTGCAAATGTAAGTTTTAGTGCATGGGGCGCATTTGTAATAATAGCGTTATGCGTATTACTTTTATATTTGCTTAGATGGCAATTAAACATAGTTGCTTTTGGCGATGATGAAGCAAAATCTTTAGGTTTAAATATTACACTATTAAGAAAGCTAATCATACTTTTATCGTCGCTAATTACGGCAGCAAGTGTTGCTATTGTTGGCATAATTGGTTGGGTAGGACTTGTAATACCTCATATATCTAGACTTCTTGTAGGCAGTGATAACAAAAAAGTTATTCCAACCAGTATCTTTGTAGGCGGAATCTTTATGGTTTTAATGGATGATTTGGCACGAAGTTTAATTTCTGGTGAGATACCTATTGGTATTTTAACCTCTTTAATTGGAGCACCATTTTTTGCATGGCTCTACAAAACACAAAAACGCTTATGATAGAAGCAAAACAGCTAAATTTTTCTTACTCTGACAGCACTATACTAAAAGATATTGCTTTTAGTATCAAAGAAGCATCTATATGCACAATACTTGGCCCAAACGGCTCTGGCAAAAGCACACTGATAAAAGTATTGGACAAATTGTTAAAACCCCAAAAAGGTACGGTACTTATCGAAAATCAAAATATAGATAAATTATCTTTGAGAGTGGTAGCAAAAAAAATAGCATATTTACCTCAAGAAACTGATATATCTTTTTCATTTAGCGTGTTTGATGTAGTATTAGCTGGTAGAGCGCATAATGTAGGATATCTAAGCCAACCATCAAAACAAGATTTAGAGATTGCCCAAAAAGCCATATCGCTTGTAGGCATCGATCATTTAAGAGATAAAATTTATACGCAATTAAGCGGTGGCCAAAAAAGACTTGTGTTTATTGCTCAAGCATTGGCACAACAAGCAAAAATTTTGTTGTTTGATGAGCCAACAAATCATTTAGACTTTTCAAACCAGTATGCAATTTTAAACCTCATCAAAAAACTCATAAAAAATAACCATTTAACAGCAATCATAACACTGCATGACCCAAATCTAGCCGCATGGTTTTCTGATACTATAATAATGATAAAAAATGGTTCTATATTGAATTAGGGACCCGCAAAAGACACAATGACTGCTCAAAATTTAAGTGAACTCTACGATACAAATATAACCGTATTAAAAAACAACGACAGATTGTTTATAACGCTTTCGGAGTTTGTATGAGTAAATACGAAGGTTTCATTGATGTAGCAGAAAATGTTTTCAAAGATATATACCCTCAGATTGCAAAAAATATAACAGCACTGTATAAAAAACAAAGTGGCACTGTAGTAGAAATAGGCTGTGGCAGTGCTATATTATCAAGAAGTCTTAATAATTTTGGTAACTACCGCATTTTTGCAATTGATTTAGAACTCGATATGATTTGTAATGCAAAAAAATTTATAGAGAAAGAAAACAAAAACACAATTTTACCAATTGTGGCAAATGTAGAAGCAATACCGTTTAAAAGCGAGTTTGCTGACTTAATCATCAGCAGAGGTTCAATGTTTTTTTGGCAAGATAAAGTTCAAGCTTTCAAAGAAATCTATAGAATTTTAAAAAAAGGCGGTATGACATATATCGGCGGTGGCTTTGGAAATAAATATCTAAAAGAAAAAATTCATAAAGCAATGTCAGAAAAAAACCCAAACTGGCAAAACCAAGTTCAAGAGCGTCTAAAACAAACAAATCCGCAAACAATAAAAGATATCCTGCAAAAATTACACATTGAAACTTATAGGATTATAAATGATGAAAGCGGTTTTTGGATAATTATAACAAGGGAGTAGGTTAATGAAATGTAATATTTGCGAGTTTAGGTGTGATATACAAGACTCTAAATTTGGTCTTTGTGAAATGTATGAAAACAAAAACGGTCAGATAGTTGAACGTTTTAAAAATGCTTATTTATTCATAAACCCTATTTCTATCGAAACGCAACCCATGCTGCATTTTTTCCCAAACCATAAGTTTTTGCAACTTGGCAGCGCGGGGTGTAACTTTAAGTGCGAAGGCTGTGTATCAAATGTATTTGTGAAATATTCAGATGTTTTTAAAGATGCTTTCAAAGTTTTAAAAGCTGAAGAAATCATACAAAAAGCACTTAAGGAAAACTGCAAAGGTATAGTTTTTGGTATAAATGAACCCACAATGCAGTACTTTAGCCTGATTGAACTTGCAAAAAAAGCTAAAAAAAGCAACCTGCTTTTTGGTATATCTACAAACCTATATTACACAAAAGAAGCACTGTTAGAATTAATTAAATACATCGATTTTGTAAATATAGGCTTAAAAGGATATACGCAAGTCACATACAGAAAATTTTGCAAAGCTTTAGACTCAAAGCCGGTGTTTAGAAATATTGTTTGTTTATTTAAAAACAATGTGTATTTTGAAGTTTCTATTCCGCATGTAAAAGGTAACGAAGCTGAACTTACAAGAGTTGCAAAATTCTTATCAAAACTATCGCGCCAAATACCCATGCAAGTTATGCGCTTTATACCTTTCGATAGCGCCTCAGTAGAACTTGAGCCATCAATTGGCGAATCAGAAAAATTGGTTGAAGAACTTAGAGAGTATTTGGATTATGTATATCTATTTAACTCCCCAGGCACAAAATATTTAAATACTAAATTAGATAAATTTAGCATAAAGCGCCGCTTCTATGGACCAATGGGCGCACATATAATCTCTACAACAGGCAAACCTGTGCATATTGTAGGTAATATCTGCAAAAATGATTTTGAAGAAGACGGCTTTTTTGGCGGCTACAGGCTAACAAGGGCTATAGAGATGGTAGTAGGCATATTAAATGTGCTTGGCGTAAAAGACAAAAAAACCATAACTTTTGTTATTGGTACAATTTTAAAAGATAAAAATTTCTTAACTTTTTTTCACGAAACACAAGATGGAAAAAACACCAATTTGGAAAATTATTTTGATGTTGTCAATTTATTAGCAAAAATTGCAAATACGGATCCTTCAAAACTTATCAACTTCTACAGCGAAATTTTAGAAGAGGTAAGACAAAAAAGAGAAAAAATACAAAAAAAGCTAAAATCCTACTATGTTATGGGTACACCTATTTTTGCACTCAATACACACAGGTTTGAAAATAAACTTGCAAGCTTTGTAGGATTAGAAACAATCAAATTAACAAAAGAAGGCAAGCCAGGTCTTAATATATCGCATAAAGAACTTATTGAATATAACCCAGACATTGTATTTATTTCTGGGTTTATTTCTTGCAAAGAAGAAGACTTTTACGAGTACTGTAAAAAAAATAACATTCATCTTAATGCAATAAAAACAAAAAAGGTTTTTAGGTTACCATTTGGATGGGATTTTGGTACAGTTGAGTGGGTATTTGGTTTGATGTTTATTGCTAACGCGGCCTACCCTGATATCTATAGTTTTGATATTGAAAACAAATACTACTTATTTAACAATAAAAACTACACTCAAGTAAATAAATCATTTTATGCGAATATTGAATAATTTTTTTAGAAGCGTTATATAAAAATTTATATATTTAGTGGAGGAGCTATGGATAAGGTTAGGCTTGCGTGTGCACCAAATTTAAGTGGTATTGTAGAAGAAATTATTGATAGCTTTAAGGACAAGAGAGTTTCATTTGAATTAACAATTGGTGATAATTGCAATGTTTACTACAAAGAGATATTAAACGGCAAACCATACGATATTTTTTTAACTGCAGATGAGAAAAGCGCTGACGGCCTGTTTTTCTCGGGGCTTGCAAAAAAAAGCGCTGTTTACGCCGAAGGCAAACTATGTCTATGGCCACTTGAATCTAACATTATAAATTTAAGCAATATAAAAATCGCGCTGCCCGACCCAGACTTAGCCCCTTATGGCAGAGCAGCTTTTGAATATCTTGAAAATACAAAAATAATTGACTCTGTGAAAGAAAACTTGATCTTTGGCAAAAGTCCGTTTGAAGTTTCAAAGTTAGTGCTTGAACAAAAAGCTCAAATAGCATTTTTGCCTGTCTCTTTTGTAAAAAGTGTTTTAAAGGACGATAACTTTAAAGTATTGCTGAATAACTATAACCCAGTAGTCCAAAAAGGCGTTTTGCTATTGCAAGCAAGCAAAAAGGCTCAGGAGTTTTTTGAATTTTTGATAAATTCTAAACGGTCAAAACAAATCTTAAATAAATTTGGTTTTTAAAATGGGAGGTTTTATGAAGTTAAAATTTATCTTAACTACAACCATATGTTTGTTTTTAGCTCAAAATGCACATGCATTAAATTTAAACACAATTGTTGTTAGTGCTTCAAAGGTTAAACAAAAAGTAGAAGATTCACCTACCTACATCCAAGTTTTAACCCATAAAGATTTAGAAGACAACGGTAACCCATTTGTAAGTAATATCCTAAATCAAATGCCAGGAGTATCTGTAGAACAAGGAGGAGGAATAGGTGGAGAAACTATGGCATTTATAAGAGGTATACCTGTAAGTCCAAAAGTTATGATGGACGGAGTTAGTATCATGAGTCCTTATTATCCATTTCCACACTTTAATCTTGGACCACTAATGCCAGACAATATTGATAGAATAGAAATACTTCAGGGTGCCCAAAGTGGCCTTTGGGGTGCAAATGCAGCAAGTGGTATTATAAACATTATTACGCAAGAAGGTAAAGGCAAACCCCATATTGACTATAAACAAACATATGGTTCTTTTGGCACAACAAAAGAATATTTAGCACTCTCTGGCGAGCTTAAAAAGTTTAATTTTTATGTTGCAGGTTCTGCATATGATACAATAGGGATACCACAAACTTACTCTTATAATTATAAAACACACACATATTCGCGAGGCGGCAAAAGAGACGGCTACCACAAATACTCATTTTATAGTAATTTAGGATACGATTTTGGTGATGGTCTAAATACAAACCTTATAACAGACTTATATAAAAGCACTAATTATACAGATATTTGCAAATATTCAAAAGACAATCCTGTTTGTCCCAATAACTCAGCGCCTTCAAATCTTACACCTTTAGCTCAATCATCAAGACATGTAGTTGATTATTTATTTACAAAATTAAACATTGACAAAAAATTTGAGAAAGCAGCACTGAACTTTGAAACTCATTATATGCAGAACAATAGTTATATGTACTCACCGTCAAGCGCACCATGGAAAGGCCGCACTTATGATGCAAGTTTAAATTTAAGCTACAATTTAGTACCAACCACAAAACTTGTCTTAGGTATAGACTATGGCAAAGACAGAGCAATATACGATTACACACCACAAATTGATGTATCAAGAGAACATGCAGGCACTTTTTTGGAAGTTTTACAAACTATACAAAATTTAAATTTTCAGGCAAGTGCTCGCGAAGATCACTATCAAACATTTGGCAACACTTTTACATATAAACTCGGCGCAAATTATTACTTTGAGCCAACAAACACTATATTTAAAGCAAATTGGGGTACTGGATTTGTAGCCCCTTCCATGTTTGACTTATACGCCAATGGTGCCCCTTTCAGATTTGGCTATATGAAAGGAAACCCAAATTTAGAGCCAGAAAAATCCAAAACATTTGATATTGGTTTTATACAAAAATTTAGCAATTATTTAGAGTTATCAAGTTCATTTTTTTGGTCAAAAATAGACGATTTAATAACAACAAAATTAGCTAGTAGAGTTAAAGACTCACAATATTTTACACCTATAAATCTAAATAAAACTATTTCTAAAGGTGTAGAATCTTCACTTACATTTAAACCAGCAAAAATAATAGAATTAACCTTATCAGATACATATACACAATCTAGTGGACCTTATGGCCAAACTAGTAATATACCTTACAATAGTTTAAATGGATCTATTGCTTTAAACTGGTATAAAATTTATGCTCAACTAGGTGGTCAATATATAAGCACAATGTATGATAACTATGGTAATCAAATTGGGAAATACGCTGTATTTAATGCTAATGTATCCTATAAAATAAACAAAAACGCAACTATAAGCCTTTATGCTCAAAATATTTTTAATAGGTTTTATTATGCGTCCTGGGGATATGGTTATGCAACCCCTCCAAGATCTTTTTACACAACACTTTCATTAAAATTTTAAATTCAGTGGAGATTCTATGAAAAAAAAATTTATTTCAGTAGCTGTTTTGGGATGCTTACTAATTGCACAAAAAACTTACGGTGTTGAATTGCCAAGTATAACGGTAAGTGCACCTAAAAAAACTCTAATCAATCAATATACAAAAACACTTGATTCTCAAACGCAAAATCAATACAACCTAGATAATTCTTCACTAAAAACATTTTCTAATACAAACAATTCGGTATTCAATGCGATAAATATGATACCATCTGTAAACGCACAGGGGCCTGATGCGTTTGGAAATGATGAAACTTTGCGATTAAGGGGCATAGATAGCACAAAAGCTGGAATAATAAACATAAATGGCGTTCCTACACCAAATGGTCCAACAGGTAGTTTAACTGCAAATGTTTTTGATTTAGAGAATATAGAAAACATAACCGTTTATGATGGTGCAATTAAACCTAATGTGGGATTTAACTCATTTGGAGATTTTCCTGGTATAATTGATTTAACCATAAAACAACCTTCGGATAAGTTTGGTATTACACTAAATCAAAGCTTTGGTAGTTTCGATTATTCAAAAAGTTTTGTAAGGGTAGATTCTGGTGATATTAATGGCTTTAGAGCATTTGCATCTACATCTTTGGCGTATGCAAATAAATGGAAAGGCAATGGCGATTTTGTAAGGAAAAATGCTATGTTTGGGCTAACAAAAAATTTTGATAATTTTGTAGATTTTGCATTGTATTTAGGATACAACAGTGACTTTCACAATAACTATTATGGATTAAACTACAACCAAGCTTCAAATATAAACAAAAATTATGCTCTTGACTACAACAATAACCCAAACAGCACTTTATATTACAATTACAACAAAACTAACACCAGAGACTACTTTGTTTTGCCAACCTTTACAATTAATACATCAAACTCATCAAAACTCGTTCTAAAACCATATTACTGGTCAGTTAGAGGAAATGGTTATTATACTGGAAATAACCCTCATTTTGTCCAAAAATTTTTATACAATAGCAATATTTTTGGCATAGTTTCAAATTTTGAATGGAAGATTGCAAAAAACTACACATTTACAGTTGGCTATTGGTTTCATAAACAACAAATGCCAGGTCCTCCTTATGCAATCGAAAACTTTATCCCAAAAAATGGAGCTCTGGAATTTTCTAACTGGGCAATTCTAGCAGATCATGGCTATCACACTATAAATTCACCATTTATAAATGTAGAAGCTAGCATAGGCAGATTAAAACTTGATACAGGTTTAAAGTATTTAATGTACAAAACATCAGCAATTAGTGGCTACAACACAAATGGTATAAGTACATCAAACGCAGATGAAGCATTAAAACTTGCAAAACCAGACCCTTTTGAAACAGCAAACTCAAAATTTTTTAGAAATTACCTTCCCTATTTAGGTATTAATTATCAATTGAGCGATTATGTTAATATATTTGCAAATTACGGCAGGAGTTTTCAAGCACCAAATTTTAACCTATGGCCATCTTATGCTAGCAACAAAAAAGTTTTTGAGTCAAAAGGCATAACGCTTCAATCGTTATGGGATAAATACTTCAATATGACAACAGCAAACAATTTTGATTTAGGTCTAAGGTACAATAATGAAAATTTATTCTTTTACCCAACGTTGTTTTACAGCACTATAAATAATATTGGCACTTACGCTCCAATAAATGTAGGAAACGGTAAAATTGCAGAAATGCCATCAAATACTGCAAAAGCAAGGTCATATGGTATAGAAATTTCTGCTGGTTACACACCTGTTAGAGATTTGCTATTGTTTGCATCATACAGTTATAATAGATTTTATTACACAGAAAATGTATCATTTATGAATAATTTTTATGATGTAAAAGACAAACAGATAATCAATGTACCCAAAAACATCATTAAAACTGGTTTTACTTATAAATATGATACTGTTTCAATTACACCATACTTTAGCTACATTGGTAAACGCTACGGGGATTTACTCCATACACAATCATTACCATCCGTCTTTCTTGCCAATTTAAATATTGACTACAACCTAAAAAACCTATGGAAATTTAAAGATGTAAATTTTAGCCTAGATTTTACAAATTTACTCAACAAACGCTACATAAGTGCTATAAATTCACCCGATTCAAACTTTTCTATGTATAGTCAAACAACCTATCAAGTGGGCGCACCATTTAGTGTAGTAGGAAGCGTTTCAGTAAAGTTTTAATTAGAAAACTTTTTAAATTTTAAACCCAAAGCTGAGTTTTAAAAAAATCATCAAAACTCAGCTTTGTTTAGATAAATCAAAGCGATATTTTTACTCCAAGCACTTCTAAAAACTTCCTAATCCATTCCGGATGAGCAGGCCAAGCTGGTGCTGTAACTAAATTTCTATCTACGCACGCATTGGAAAATGTCTGATTCGGATTAACCCATTTTCCACCACCTCTTATTATGTCTGGTTTTAATGCTGGATAAGCAGTAAGCTCATATCCAGAAACTGCATCTGCTGCAACCAAAATTTGCGGACCATGGCATATAGCCGCAATAGGTTTTTTGTTTTGAGAAAAATACTTGACAATCTCAATTACTCTGTCGTTTAGCCTAATATATTCTGGTGCTCTGCCGCCTGGAAGTACTAATGCATCAAAATTTTCTGGTTTTATGTCTTCAAAAGTACAATTTAACATAAAGTTATGTCCGCGTTTTTCAGAGTAAGTTTGATCGCCTTCAAAATCATGAATAGCGGTCTTTACAAATTCACCTGCCCTTTTGTCTGGACAGGCACAGTAAGTATCTAAACCTATCATTTGCAACATCTGAAAAGGCACCATAACTTCGTAATCTTCTACATAATCACCTACTAACATCAACACTTTTTTTGCCATAACATTACCTCCTTTTTAGGAGAAAATAACTCACTTTTAAAAATTATCAAGTCATACTCTTTTCTACAACTTGTACAATATCAAGCACAGCTATATCGTCTCTTGAGATATCTTTGACCCCATCATCAAGCATTATCATACAAAACGGGCAAGCGGTTATAATATTTTGAGCATTTGTATTTATTGCTTGTGCAGTTCTAACCTTATTCATGCGCTCACCTTCCTCTTCAAGCCACATCATACCGCCACCTGCACCGCAGCAAAAGCTATTGCAGTGAGAATTTTTCATTTCTGTTAGGTTATATCCTGCTTGTGTTGCGATTTGTCTAGGCTCTTCATATATATTGGAGTGCCTTCCTAAGTAACACGAATCGTGGAATGTAGCAGTTTGATTTAGGTTATTTGAAAGTTTTAGTCTACCTTCTTTTATGAGCTGAGTTATAAACTGGCTGTGATGCAAAACCTCAAACTCACCACCAAGTTTAGAGTACTCATTTTTTAGCGTATAGTAGCCGTGTGGACATGTTGTAACAATCTTTTTAATATTGTAGGCTTTAAAAGTTTCTATGTTTTCTTGGGCTAAATTGTAAAACAAATACTCATTGCCAAGACGCCTTGCATTATCACCACAACATTTTTCTTTTTTACCAAGCACGGCAAACTTAACATTGGCTTTTTGTAATACCTTTACAAAGCTTTGCGCAATCTTTTTGCTTCTGTCATCAAATGAGCTTGCACAACCCACAAAGTATAGGATATCTGGATCTTCTTGCTCATCTATTGTTTTTACATCAAGACCTTTTGCCCAATCAAGCCTATAATCTGAGTTGATACCCCAGGGGTTTGAGTTCGTTTCTATATTATTAAAAATAGGGACAAGCTTTTCTGGAAACTCACCTTGTGTTAGCACAGCATAGCGCTTTAGATCGACCATATCTCTAATGTGCTCATTATTTACAGGGCAAACAGTCTGACATGCACCGCATGTAGTGCACTGCCAAAGTGACTTATCTGGTATTGCAAAACCATACTCAAAATAGCCGTGTGGATTTTCTTGCGGTAAATCGTTTGTTACAAGGGGTATGAGCTCTTGCTTTGTGAGCAGTTTTTTAGCATTGTGAAAAAGATTTTCTTTTATGCCAAGTATAATCTCTCTTGGCACAAGTACTTTGCCCGTGTTTGCCGCAGGACATACCTGGGCACACCTGCCGCATTCTGTGCAAGCATAACCATCTAACAACTGCTTCCATGTAAGTTCGTTTACATTTTTTACGCCAAAGCTTTCTGCGTTTTCATCTTCAAAGTTGAGATCCCTTAATGCCATTGAAGGACCTAAGTTTGCAAAGTAATTATTAGGGATACCGGCTAAAATGTGCAAGTGCTTTGAGTTTGGTATAAAATCCAAAAAGGCAAGCAATACGATCATATGCACCCAAAAGGCTATATGGTAGGCTACTTCGTTGTATGAGTGGATATTTAGAAGCCTATATACAAGCCCTGCAAAAGGCTCGTATGGGTTTATTTTACCAGTTTTTGCCATCTCAAGCGCAGCCATATAAAACAGCGTAAACATTAAAATAGTGATAAAAATCAGTATCAAGTACGCGCTAAAATGGTAATTGAGTTTTTTAGGGTGCCAAATAAAGCGCCTTGCCAAAGACATTAAAATAGCAATAAGCACCAAAAATGCAAACAAATCTTCTAAAAACAGATAAACGGGGTACAAAAACCCCAAAAAACTAAAGCTAAAAGATGGTGCAAAACCCTTAATAATTAGCTCTATTTCGCCAAAAAGCAAAACCACAAAACCAAAGAAAATCAGCGCGTGCATTATGCCAGCATAGTTTATATCTTTGTCATTTATCTTAAAATGACACATCTGCAAAAGACCGTTTTTAATAGCGTTATTTAGACGCTTTAGGGGGTTATCAAAACGGTTTTCCGCCTGACCAAACTTAAGTAGTGAGTATAAATAGTTTACACGGTAGAAAAAATAACCCACACTAACTAAAAGAACAATCCCAAAAATTAAACTCTCCACCCTTCCTCCTTAAAAATTACATATTTCTTCTGTATTTGCCGCCAACCTCAAACAACGCGTTTGTAATTTGGCCCAAAGATGCGTACTTTACGGTTTCCATTAATTCTTCAAATATATTGCCACCAGTTTGAGCAATATACTTTAGTTTATCTAAATACTGTTTTGAAAAGGCTTCATTGCGTTTTTGAAATGCGATTAAGTTGTCTAGTTGCCATTTTTTTTCTTCTTCTGTTGACCTCGAAAGCTCGATTTTATCTTCTTCAATATATTTATCGCTAACAAAAGTATTTACACCTATGATAGGTAACTCTCCTGTATTTTTTAGCTGTTCGTAGTATAGGGATTCTTCTTGAATTTTGTTCCTCTGATACCTTGACTCCATAGCACCAAGTACACCACCCCTTTTTGAGAGTCTTTCAAACTCATTTAACACTTCTTCTTCAACCAAATCTGTAAGTTCTTCTATGATATAACAACCTTGAAGTGGATTCTCGTTTTTAGCCATACCAAACTCGTAGTTAATTATCATTTGGATAGCCAAAGCTCTTCTTACAGATTCTTCTGTAGGCGTTGTTATTGCTTCGTCGTACGCATTTGTATGAAGAGAGTTACAGTTATCGTAAATGGCGGTCAAAGCCTGAAGAGTGGTTCTAATATCGTTGAAAGCTATTTCCATAGCGTGAAGTGATCTGCCTGATGTTTGGATGTGGTATTTGAGTTTTTGACTGCGTTCATTAGCTGAGTATTTATTTTTCATTGCAATTGCCCATATACGGCGTGCTACCCTGCCAATAACAGAATACTCTATATCAAGACCATTTGAGAAGAAAAATGACAAATTAGGGGCAAAATCATCAACTTTCATACCGCGCGCTAAATAATACTCCACATAAGTAAAACCATTAGCCAAAGTAAAGGCTAGCTGCGTTATGGGGTTTGCTCCGGCTTCTGCTATATGATAGCCTGAGATTGAAACAGAATAATAATTTTTTACAGCATTGTCTATAAAATATTGTTGAATATCGCCCATTAGCTTAAGTGAAAAATCCGTCGAGAACAAACAAGTGTTTTGGGCTTGATCTTCCTTTAATATATCGGCCTGCACTGTGCCTCTTACAACTTTTAGCGTATTTTTTTTGATTTCATTGTAAGTGGCAATGTCAACAACCAAATCACCACTTATGCCAAGCAGACCCAAGCCTAAATGGTTTTCATCTGAATCTTTAACGCCAAAAGATTTATTGTATATTGGGCGTTCTACATTAAGCTTTTTATAGTAATTATTAATTTTATCCTGCGCTTGCCCCCATTTGTTACTATCTTTTAAATATTTTTCGACTTGCTGGTCGATGGCAGTATTAAAAAACATTGCAAGCATCATAGGTGCTGGACCATTGATTGTCATAGAAACAGATGTATTTGGATCGCACAAATCAAACCCACTGTAGAGTTTTTTTGCATCATCTACCGTGGCAATAGACACACCTGCATTTCCAATTTTGCCGTAAATGTCTGGCCTTATATTTGGATCTTGACCATAAAGCGTTATAGAGTCAAAAGCAGTGGATAGTCTACTAAACGGCTGGCCTGACGATAGATAATGGAATCTTTTGTTTGTGCGCTCTGGCGTGCCTTCTCCAGCAAACATCCTTGTAGGTTTTTCATCCTGCCTTTTTAGAGGAAAAGTACCAGCTGTGAATGGAAATTTACCAGGCACATTTTCTAACAACTGAAACTTTACGATTTCACCGTAAACATTGGATTTAGGCAGTGATATTTTCGGTATTTTGTTGCCAGATAATGTTTTGGTTGTAAGCTCATACTTTATTTCTTTGTCCCTTATCCTTGAAATTAGATAATCTTTAGCGTAAATTTCTCTTAAGTTATTCCAATTTTCTATAAGCCTTATGGTTTGTGTATCAAGCATTGTGTTTATCTGCTGTATTTCTTGCGTTATAACATTGAGTGCTTTTTCTAGGTTTTCTTTTTTAAGACTTTCATCAACCCTCGCATCAACAAAATCTGCTTCTTCGCTTGATTCAATAGAAGTATTTAAACGTAGCTGCAATAATTTTTTAGTGCCTTCAAGCGCATATAAATCATTAGAGAGTCTTATTTGCTCATTAGCTTTGGTTTTATAATCCCTAATAGCAGTAACAATCTCGCTTAAATATCTTGTGCGATGAGGCGGTATTAAAAAGTTTACAGATGCATCGCTTATTGGCTCAACAACCTTTTGAGTTTCGATCCCAATAAGCTCCATAAGTTTGTAAAAAAGGTAATTTGTGCCAGCATCGTTGAAATTTGAAGCAACTGTATGGTAAACAGGCATTTCATCTAACTTTTTGTCAAAAAGCTTGTGGTTTCGCATATACTGTTTTCTTACTTCATAGAGGGCATCTTCGGCACTTTCCTTATCATACTTATTTAACACAACCACATCGGCATAATCTAGCATGTTTATTTTTTCAAGCTGTAATGCTGCACCGTATTCTGGTGTCATAACATACACATTATAATCTGCTATATCAATAACCGCTATATCACTTTGGCCAACGCCTGCTGTTTCTAATATTATTAAATCAAAACCAGACATTTTGTACAAATCAATAACTTTTCGTGTAGCTTTCGAGATTGACATATTTGAGCTTCTTGTTGCCATTGAACGCATATAGGCGTTTTTATGTGGCAGAGAGTTCATCCTAATTCTATCACCAAGCAGGGCACCTTTACTTTTCCTAGTAGGATCAACTGCTAATATACCAATTTTTTTGTCTTGATAGTTATTCAAAAATCGTCTAAGTAACTCATCTATTAACGACGATTTACCAGCACCACCAGAACCAGTAAAACCAAGTACTTTAGTGTCTTTTGTAAGTCTTTCAAAATACTTTTGAAAGACTTCTTCATGATACGGTGTCCAACCGTCTTGCGTTATAAGCTTTTCAATTAAGCTTATTGCTTTTGGAAGCGTTTTTGGCAAATTTTGAAGGTATTCTTCAAGTTTTCCCTCATCAAATGTTAAAAAGTCGCTCTGTTTGAGCATATAGTCTACCATGCCTGTTAAACCCATCTGCATACCATCTTGTGGTGAGAAAATCTTACAAATGCCGTATTCTTGTAGCTCTTGAATCTCATGAGGGACAATAACACCCCCTCCTCCACCAAAAATCTTGATATACTCAGATTTATTTTCTTTTAGTAGATCATACATATACTTAAAAAATTCAATATGGCCACCCTGGTAGGATGTTACAGCAATGGCATTTGCATCTTCTTCAAGCGCAGTCTGGACAATTTCGTAAGCACTGCGGTTGTGGCCTAAATGTATAACTTCTGCGCCGCTGTCTTGTATGATTCTTCTAAAAATATTTATAGAGGCATCGTGACCATCAAAAAGGCTTGTAGCTGTAACAAACCTCAAATTATATTTAGATGCATACATACAAAGCCTCCTTATTCTTTTAGCTTAAACTCCCATGCACAGTGATAACCAGCATTCGTAATATCATCAGGTGGGCATTTTATTACACTTGTTTTTATACGATTATCAATTGTGCTTGCAAAATAACTATATTCAATAATCCCAACACTTTTACACGGGAAAAATGGTAAGTTTTTTCTCTGACGCGCCGATTGAACACGACATGATACCATCTTTAATATTAGTGTATGATCGTTTGGCCTTTCTATTACTTGCTCATTTATGCGTCTATACATCCTAAAATTTAAAGCCTTTTCTAGACCATCAAGACCACTATTTTGAGGCAAGTTAAGCCGTTCCATTATTCTTCTTGCTTCAATTTGTGTAAAATCTTTCCATGCTTCCTCGTCAAGTTTTATTGCAGCATCCATACCAAAGTGTTTTTCCACCGCCTGAAACCATAAACCATCATGGGCAAGCCAGTTTTTTGCTTCATCTTCTATTACTTTTATTAACTCTTCTTTACTTAAATTATCCAATTCTGGGTATTTTGACATTAATCCCTCCTATTTTAATAACTGTTTTGATATTACTATCCTTTGGACTTCGTTTGTGCCTTCGTATATTTCTGTTATCTTTGCATCTCTATACATACGCTCTATTTCATATTCTGCTATATACCCATAGCCACCATGTATTTGAAGCGCCTCTTTGGTTACATATGTTGCCGTCTCAGACGCGTAAGCCTTTGCCATTGAAGATTTTATTATAAGGTCATTGTAGCTTGCGCCGTTTTTTAGGTTGTCTTTTATCCATGCGGACTCATATACAAGCAGTTTTGCTGCTTCAATACGCATTGCCATATCGGCTAGTTTAAATTGTATTGCTTGAAACTCACTTAGTGTTTTACCAAACTGCTTGCGCTCTTTGGCGTACTCTAGTGCTTTCTCATAGGCTCCTTCTGCTATGCCTAAAGCTTGAGAAGCTATACCTATTCTGCCACCATCCAAGCAGTCCATTGCAATTTTAAAGCCTTCACCCTCTTTGCCAAGGAGATTTTCTTTTGGTATTTTGACATTTTCTAAACTAAAAACAGAAGTGTATGTACCCCTTATGCCCATCTTGTCCTCATTTCTTTGCAGTTCTACGCCTTCTTGCTTTAGATCCAGTATGAATGCATCTATGCCTTTGTGGCGAAGTGATTTATCGTGTGTTGCAATTAATATACCAAAGTCTCTATAGCCTCCATTTGTTACAAATATCTTGTTTCCATTTGCTATGTAGTAGTCACCTTCTTTTTTAACCGTTGTTGATACATTTGCAGCATCAGAGCCAGCTTCTGGTTCGGTTAACAAAATGCACCCTATCTTTTGACCGCTTGCAAGGGGTACTAGGTATTTTTCTTTTTGTTCTTTGGTGCCAAACTCGTATATGGGGTTTGCAGCTAGTGATGTATGGGCACTTATAAGCACACCAGTTGAAGCGCATACTTTGGATATTTCTTCTACCGTTATTGCATAAGACAAAAATGAAAGACCCGCTCCACCGTATTCTTGGGGTATATACACACCAAAAAGTCCAAGCTCAGCCAAACCTTTTATTATAGAATCTGGTATTTTGTGGTTTTTGTCGATCTCTGCTGCTATGGGCTTTAGCTCTTTTTGTGCAAAACTCCTTACGGTATCTTGAACCATTTTTTCTTCGTCTGTTAATTGGAAATTCATATTATCCTCCTGTATAATTTGGTTTTCTTTTTTCTACAAATGCACTTAAGCCTTCTTTAGCATCAGCACTGGAAAACACTACACCAAACAAGCTTGCTTCATACCTTAAGCCATCTTCTTTTGAGAGACTAAACCCATCTACTATAGCTCTTTTGGCAAGCCCAACCGCTAGGAAAGCATTTTTTTGTATTTGAGTTGCAAGCCCTTTAGCTGCGTTTAAGAGCTCTTCTCTTGTTTGGTAAACCTCGTTTACTATACCAAGCTCTTTTGCTTTGGCAGCATCTATCATCTTTGCGCTGAATATTAGCTCTTTTGCTATAAGCTTGCCTACTGCGCGCGATAGGTTTTGTGTACCGCCAAAGCCTGGTATTATACCAAGACTTACTTCTGGGAAACCAAACTTAGCGCTAGCTTGTGCAAGGATTATATCGCACGAAAGGGCTACTTCAAAGCCACCACCTAAAGCATAACCATTCACACATGCTATATAAGGCTTATTTGAGAGTTCCATTAAATGAAGTGTTTCTTGACCTAGTCTTGCAAACTCAAGCGCTTCGTTAGGTGTTAGCTTTTTCATGTATTCTATATCTGCACCTGCTACAAAAGCTTTTTCGCCTGAGCCTGTGACAATCACGCACTTTACTGTTTTATCTTGCTCTACTTTTAAAAACGTTTCTTTTAGTTCATTTATTGTATCAATGTTTAAGGCATTTAGCTTATCTGGTCTATTTATGGTTAAATAGCCAATGCCGTCTTTTGATTCAAACAATACATTCATAAAGCCTCCTATTTTTTTGTGTAATCGTAAAAGCCGCGGCCGCTTTTTCTTCCTAAATACCCAGCCTCTACCATTTTTACAAGCAACGGGCAAGGTCTGTATTTTGAATCTTTAAAGCCCTCATAAAGGACATTTTGTATGGCAAGAACAGTATCCAAGCCAATAAAATCAGCTAGCACCAATGGCCCCATAGGCTGGTTTGTGCCAAGCTTCATAGCTTTATCTATGTCTTCAATAGAAGCTATACCCTCATAATAGGCGTATATTGCTTCATTTATCATTGGAATAAGTATACGGTTTACGATAAAACCCGGGTAGTCTTTTGACAAGGCAGGGTTTTTGCCCAACGATTTTGCCAAATCAAGTATCGTATTGTAAGTTTCTTCACTTGTTGTAATACCTCTTATAACCTCTACAAGCTCCATTACAGGCACTGGGTTCATAAAGTGCATACCAATTACCTTATCGGGTCTTTTAGTTTGGAAAGCTAACTTTGTAATGGATATTGAAGATGTGTTTGAAGCAATAATTGAGCCATCTTTAACTATTGAGTCAAGTTTAGCAAACAGCTCAAGCTTTAAAGCTTCGTTTTCAGGTGAAGCTTCAATGCAAAAATCTACATCGGATACATCATTTAGGTTTGTCGTAGGTTTTATGTTACTTAGTGTTGATTTTATTTGGATTTCTTCAATAACATTCTTTTTAGCCTGCCTTTTTAAGTTCTCTTCTATCGTTTTTAGCGCTTTGTCAAGCTGAGATTGCGCTACATCGTAGAGCACAACAGAGTAGTTGTGTAAAGCAAAGACATGGGCTATGCCGTTGCCCATCTGACCTGCGCCTACTACGCCTACTTTTTTAATCATTGTAACCTCCTTAAATGTTTTCAAAGATAGCTGCTACTGCTTCGCCACCGCCTATGCACAAGGTAGCTAGACCGTATTTTGCATTTTGTCTTTTCATTTGCTTTATCAGTGTTGCAACAAGCCTTCCACCGCTTGCACCAATGGGGTGACCAATGGATACAGCTCCACCGTTTACATTTACTTTGTTAATATCAAGACCAAGCTGCTTTATAGCAATGAGCACTACCACAGCAAAAGCCTCATTTATCTCAAAAAGATCTATATCTGCCAAAGATAAATTAGCCTTTTTCAAAACCTTTTCTATTGCACCAACAGGAGCTTCTGGGAACTGCTGTGGGGGCAGAGAGTTTGTAGCATAAGCAACAAGTCTAGCAAGAGGCGCTAGATTATAGCGCTTTAGAGCATCTTTGCTTGCCAATACGCATAGTGCAGCACCATCTGATATGGTAGAAGAGTTTGCTGCAGTCACTGTACCGTCTTTTACAAACGCACCCTTAAGTGTAGAAACTTTCTCAAATACCACTTTATATGGGTCTTCATCTTTATCAATAACTTTATCTCCCTTTTTGTCTTTTATTACAAAAGGCACTATCTCATCCCTAAATACCGTATCTTCTGCTTTTTGTGCTAGTTTGTAAGAGCGTATGGCGTACTCGTCTTGTTCTTCACGGCTTATTGAATGTTTCTTTGCCATATTTTCTGCAATATTACCCATGTGCATATTGTCGTATGGGTCCCATAAACCATCAAAAACCATACTATCTATTAACTCACCGTTACCCATACGGTAGCCGTACCTTGCGTTTTTTAAAACATACGGCGCTTTAGACATATTTTCTGCGCCACCAGCTAGCACAATCTCACTGTCACCAAGCATAATAGAACCTGCACCAAGCATAATGGCTTTTAATCCAGAACCGCATACCTTGTTAATTGTCATTGCATGCACTTTATAAGGCAGGCCTGCATAAATCATGGCTTGCCTTGCTGGAGCCTGACCAACACCACCGCTTAGCACCTCCCCCATTATGATTTCGTCTACATCATCGCCGGCAATATTTGTGCGCTTAAGCAGTTCTTTAATTACCTCACTTGCAAGCAATGGTGCTTCTATACCAGATAGAGCTCCACCAAATGAACCAAAAGGCGTACGCAATGCTTCTACCACATAGACTTCTCTCATAAGACCTCCTTATAATGATTTGTTTTGCTGCATTTTGAAAACCCATTACATTTTAAGGGGGGAAGAAATGTATACCTTAACCCCCTTTTCTTATTTTTACTAAAAAATACACTCAATCAAGGCAAAGTATATCCTAAAGCTGAAGATAACGAATAAATAAAAAACAAAAGACCATCTAAAGCAGACAAGCCCCCAGCAATTTTACCCAAAGAATGTTTTTCGGTATAGCTTGCAAGTGATAGTAGGAGCGTGATTGGGAACAAAAGTCCAAACATAAAACTCAAAAATACAGCTCCTTTGCTTATTAGAAACAAAGTAGCTCCTAGAAAGTAAAATGATGTTAAGAATACAGCATGATATGTAACTAATCTATTCGTACCATTTAATAAACCTAAAGCTAACGCCCATAATAAAAATACAAATGCTGCTGCAGCCGTTGCTCCAAATATATTTCCGCTTATAATAACAAATACCATGGCTATTGTTTCCATTATTGCAGCAGTAAGTAAAACATAACCAAAATCTTTTACATCGTGCCTTTTACTTACACCTAAATCCATCATACCAATAACCCACAATACTACCGCAGCTTCCCACAAAAGAGTGTTCATTGCTACATGACCAGCGTGTTCGAGTAAGTGTTCCATATAACACCTCCTAAAGAAATTAATTCACTTTAACAAAAGATGCTACTAGTTTCATCTTTTTTGTTTATAAAAGCCTCCATCCTTTGTTTTGATTCTGTATCGATAGAAAAAACTGCCAATTTTTCAATTATGTCAGCTAATTCTACCTTAAATTTATGCTTGTTTGAGGAGCTTTTTATATACTGGATGGGCCCGTTAGAATTAGAAATGATCTTCCATGCAATCTCAAGTGTTTTATCTTTTAATTTATCTGATTCTACTATGTAATCCACAAGACCAATTCTTTGAGCTTCGTATACATCAATTGCTTCTCCTGTTAAAGCAAGTCGGTTAATTTGTTTTATACCTAAAACACTGTAACCTACAGATAAAGCTACAGGTGGTATCAACCCAAGTTTAGCTTCTGGCAAAGCAAATTTAGAATCTTTACATGATACAACAATATCCATAAATAAAAGCAACTCACAACCGCCACCATATGCTAAGCCGTTTACCATTCCAATAACTGGTTTTTTAAAATCTAATAGAGATTTGAATGGTTTTTCTAATATGCGAAAAAAACTGAGTGATTCTTCTTTAGTTTTAAGTTCGTACATGGAAGGTATATCATCGCCTGCACTAAAAGCTTTTCCTATGCCTGTTATCACAACTAATTTCGTTTTATTGCTCTTTGCTAACTCCAAGGACTGATAAAGCTCTTCCCACATTTCTTTTGTGAAAGCATTGAGTTTATTTGGTCTATTAAATTGGATCCATGTAATGTTGTCGTCTTCTTCGGTATAGATTATGTTCTTGAAAGTAAACATATATACCTCTTTTTAATTTATCCCTATCAGCTCTTTTACCAGTGATTTTTTTTGATCCACATTAGCTAACCTTTGTATGAAAATGTTCGGTGTAATAGGTGATCCACCACCATGAATAGCGCCAGCTAGATGGGGTCCTGCTATCCAATACTCAACAAACTTTATTAATTTCAACCTTTCTTGTGTGGTAGCTGCCTCGCTTCCTTTCAAATAATGTTCTATATATTTTCCTATATCGGGATTGTTTAAGTCTTTTTCAGAAGGAGCTGTAACGCATACGCCACCAGTTATATCTGCAAGATTTATAGCAGCCTGAGCAATTGCTGGTAGACCAAGTGTTTTTGATACATTCGAGTATAACGAGTTTGGTAAATATACACCTGATTTTGTCTTTACTCCCTCATATCCAGCCGCTAAACCACAAGCATAACAGCTTTCTTGACCTTTGACAATATCAGTAATCTTATTTACTACATGAGAGGCATTTTGAATACCATTGTATTCTGACATTAACTTAGCAGCACCAAGCATTGTATCAATAAAACCTGCTTTGCAACCAGAGCCTACATATCTGTGAATATCTGTAAAATTGCCTACCAACAAGCCAGCATAGTTGTATTCTTCGCACATAAACACCCTATCCCAAGGTACAAATACGTTTTCAAAGATAACTAAAAATGTGCCTCTATCTCCATAGGGATTGCCTGACTCCCAACCTGGTGTTTCTCTCTTTTTAGACTCGTATGCATTATTCTGTAAAACATAAGTAACACCTTTTGTGCCAGATTCTATAGCAAATGAAACAGCATAGACTTTATCAGATTCTTTTAATGCAATTGTAGGCATAACAACGGTTTCATCAACCACTAATGCACCAGATTGACAAATTTTAGCGCCCTTTACCACTATGCCATCAGACTTTTTCTCTACAATTTTTAGATACATATCATCCTGTTGGCTTGGACTTTTTGATCTGTCGCCTCTTACATCCGTTAGTGCACCAGATACAGCTAAATCATTTTGTTGTACATATTTAATGTAATCCAGCAATCTTTTGTGGTAGTTAGTTCTTAACGCTTCATCCATATCATAAGTAGTAGCGTATAAAGCATTTAATATATCACATCCTACACAGCGGTAATTGCAAGTTGCTAATTTCTGGCTTAGAAGTCTTGCTAATTTAATGCGTTTTATAAGATCTTCTTTTTCTGTATAGATATGTAAAAATCTGTTAATTGGCTCATCTATAAATTGAGAATTTGCTGATGCCAAATCTTTAAATTCGTCCTTTAATGCTAGTTCGTATGTTAATCCAATTGAGTCAATCATAGGCTTAATGTTTGGGTGCTCAACAAAGTTATCTATCTTTTCCCCGTTAATATAAAGATTTGGTTTTTTCATAGAAATCCTTTTTATATATTCTTCTTTTGATAATAACATACACTATCCTCCTCTTTTCTTTTTCACATATTAAAAACTTTAATTTCTTTAATGTAATAAATATTTGTTAACTACTTGGATTAGCAACTCCTTTTGGCGCTATAACTAAATCCATATACCCATGCTTGTGATCTTTTAAGTCATCTGCTGTTGGGTATCTTCTGTCTGGACATACATCAAACATCCAGTGCTTTGTTTTTATTCCTAGTTTTGCAGCTTCTTTTTCTAGCTCTTCTCTATCGTCTGGGTGTGCAATACTAATTAGTTTCCTAGCTTTTTCAGCATCTGTACAAGCCATTAGGTTAACAATACCATACTCTGTTGCAACATAGTTTACAAATTGAGATGGTACATCTACCACATCTCCTCTATCAAGCATTCCGACAATTCGAGATTTACCATCCGGTGTTCTAGATGTTGCAGCTAGTACCGTTCTTCCACCTTTTGATAATTGACCGCCAACCGTAAACTGAAACTGACCACCAGTATTGGATATAGGCCTTCCTGCGACACAACTTGATACGACTTGTCCTCTAATGTCCATTTTTGCAAAACTCATAATACCAATAAAATTATCAACCATCGATAATGTTAAAAAGTTGTTAGTATAATTAATATCATAAGCAGCAAACATCGGGTTGTGGTGCATAAATTCAAAATACCTTTCAGGCATGAAAGGCACAGCGTAAGCCCATGCGCATCTACCTTGATCAATTGATTTTTTTGAATTATCTACTATGCCGTTTTCGATTAAAGTAAAAGCCCATTCGCCTATCATTTCGGTATGTACTCCCAGATGCTTTAAGTCAGAGTCAGCTAGTGCTAAAACAACAGCAGTTGGTATGCCCCCTATACCTACTTGGAGGGTATCGCCATCTCGCATTATTGATAAGATATGTTGAGCGATTTTTTTCTCTGTTTCGGAAGGTTTAATATTACGCTCATCTAATCTAGGATATTGAACATCTGGATCTGATAAATCAACTTCAATAAAATAATCCACATCATCAATGTGCAAATTAACATTGCGGCCAGGTTCACACCAAGCATGATCCTCTCTAATTTCACACACAAATTTTTTGCATGTTTTAGCTGTAATCATAAAGTTTGAAACACCATAACTTCCGTTTACATAACTGCCTTCAGGTTTTGCTATAGTAGCAATACCCCAGTCTGCCACCCTTTTTGATTTATCTTTATTATAAAACCTTGCAAATTGGTAGTTCATGTGCATCGCCCAACCCCATTGATACCAATCAAAACCTTGCCACCCTTGTTTTATTGCATCTTTAGTACCTTTATGTATAAAACCTTGATGCTGGATGTGATATTTACCTTCCTTATCGTATCTAAGTCCAAAGTCAGTTCCCAAAAACGCGTTATCTACGGCCCACATTTCTATATTTTGAAGTTTATCTGGCCCTTCGCCTAATCTTTGGAAAACAGCTTTTCTCGGTATTACTGCATCAGTACCAACCATACAACCGTATATCCAGTCTCCTGACTTAACCATACTTGCAAATTTTTCTGCAGTAATGGTTTTGTTGCGAATCTTTTGCATTACAGGATTGCTTTGTGCAAGTGACCCATTTTTAAAATCGGAAAAATTACTCATAACAAAAACCTCCTTTAAAAATTTATAATTCTTATAATTCTTCAATTAATTCTATTAATACCCCGTGAAAAGACGATGGATGTACAAAAATATACCTTATTTTTCCAGAAAAAGGAGGTATATTATCAACTAAAACTGGCTCGTTTGGTATCAATTTTATATTATTTGCTAGAAGATGTTCTATTAAAGCATCTAAATTTTTTATCTTTAATGCAATATGGTTTAATCCCTCTCCTCTTTTTGCAATAAATTTTGCGACAACACCATCTTTACTTGTGGGTTCGATAAATTGTAGTTGCGTATTACCAATTTTAGCTGATTTTACAAATAATTTCTCATCAGGCAACTCCCATTGATAATCAAAATTTATGCCAAACAATTTCGAAAAATCGTTAGCTGTATTTTGTGCATCATTAACTGCTATTGCAACCTCTTCTACTCCAAAAACAAAATTATTCATTGCTCCTCCTTTGGCTCAATTTCTACTAAAACTTCTAAAGGACCAACCTGCATACCTACAGCTACATTAATTTTTTGAATAATGCCATCTACACTAGATTTTAAGTCATTTAAAACTTTCATTGATTCTAAAACAACAATGGTATCACCCTTTTTTACGCTGTCTTTTTCTTTAAATTTTACTTCTCGAATGATACCTGGCATCGGCGACTTTATATCATTTTCTTTAGATTCGTCTTTAAAGGAGACACTTTCTTCTGATTCTTCTTCTAATACTAACTCTTGATCGTCCACCCAAATAATTGTTTTATCTTTGGTTAAATATGCATCTAAAACAGTAAATGTGTTATTTTCTAAATCAAAAACAAGATAATCATTACCATATCTGAAAACTTGAAAAGTTCTATTTACATCTTTTTGTATTATTGTATAAAAGTTATCTTTTATTGATAAATTGTACTCAAATAATTCATCATTCATTTTAATCTTTTCCATTTTACCCCCTCCAACTACCTATAGATTCCCAACAAGGTGTCATAGAAGACTCTTGTATAGCATTATAGTTAGGATTCTTGTATTGTTTTAAGTACTCGAATAATACTATAGCTTCTATAGTGTAGCTATTACTTTGCTTTTTTGAAAATAGATCGTCTTTGTAAGTTTCTAAAAATTTTGTATTGTACTCTCCATCAATAAATTTTTTATGGCTAAATACATTTTTAAGCAAAGGGATTGTAGTTTTAATTGGCCAAATGTGGTAATCTGATAATGCCTTATACATTTTTTTTACAGCCATATCTCTATTTGGAGCTTTTACTATCAATTTTGAGATTAGAGGATCATAATATACTAATACATTTGAACCTTCAAAAAATCCTGAATCTACTCTAATACCAAAACCAGACGGTTCTTTGTAGTGTTCTATTTTTCCTATAGATGGCATAAAATTGTTTTCAGTATCTTCGGCGTATATTCTAGATTCAATAGCATGACCATTAATGCGTGAATTAAGTTCATCTTGAGATAACTTAATCTGTTTTTCTTCAGCAATATCAATTTGAGAAGCAATAAGATCAAATCCACTAATTTCTTCAGTTACAGGATGTTCTACTTGTATTCTTGCGTTTACCTCTAAAAAGTAAAATTTTTCATTTTTCTTATCATAAATAAACTCCACAGTCCCAGCATTATAATAGCCGGCTTTTTTTGTTACAGAAATAGCAGCCTCCCCCATTTTTTTTGCCATTTCTCTATTAATGGTTGGCGATGGGCTTTCTTCAACAATTTTTTGATATCTTCTCTGGATTGAACATTCTCGTTCTGGAAAGTATAGTCCGTTTCCAAATTTATCAATTATAAATTGTATCTCAATATGATGAGCATCTTCTATATATTTTTCTATGTAAACAGTGGGATCTGCAAATGCTGCTTGCGCTTCTTTTCTTGCAACTATTATTGCTTCTTCTAACTCCTTGTCGCTATTTACAATTCTCATACCTTTTCCACCACCGCCAGCAGATGCTTTTATAAGTATTGGATACCCCAATTCATCAGCTAAAATATGCGCTTGTTCAATTGATTCTATAGTGCCTCCTGGTGTAGTAGGAATGCCAGCAGATTGTGCTATAATCCTCGAATTTATTTTATCGCCCAAATTTCTCATACACTCAGGTGACGGCCCTATCCATATCAAACCATTTTCTTGTACCATCGCTGCAAAAGTTGGATTTTCTGCTAGAAAACCATAGCCTGGATGAATTGCATCGCATTTGGATTGTTTTGCAACATCTATTATCTTTTCCATATTGAGGTAACTTTTTAAAGCTTCAGGCTCACCTATATTATAGGATTTATCAGCATATGAAATGTGTTTGGAGAGTTTATCAGCCTCAGAATAAACACCAATAGTTTCTATATCAAGTAACTTTAGTGTTTTCATAATTCTAATTGCTATTTCACCTCTATTTGCAATAAGTACTCTTTTTATACTTCTCATATCTCACATCCTAAAAATACCAAATTTTACATCTTCTATAGGTTTATTGAGTGTTACCTCTAAAGCTAACATTAAATATTCCCTTGTTCTCTTTGGATCAATAATTCCATCATCCCACAGCCTAGCACTTGAATATAATGAGTTAGATTTTTCTTCATACTCCTGTAAAATTGGCTTTTGTATGGCTTCTATTTCCTCTGTACTGATTTTCTTTCCTTCTCTTTCAAGTTGAGCAATTTTTACACTTGATAATACTTCTGCAGCTTGTTTTGGACCCATTACAGCTATTCTTGCATTAGGCCACATCCATAAAAATCTCGGGTGATAGCCTCTACCCGCCATAGCATAATTACCTGCTCCATAAGAATTACCTATTATGATGGTGATTTTTGGAACATTTGTCGTGGATATAGCAGTTATCCATTTAGCACCATCTTTTGCCATACCTTGGTGTTCGTATTTTTTTCCTATAATAAAACCAGTAATATTTTGAAGAAAAATCAGAGGAACCTTTCTTAAACTGCATAATTCTACAAAATGAGCAGCTTTTTGAGAAGACTCTGGAAAAATAATACCATTGTTGCCTATAATGCCTACTAAATATCCACCTATCCTAGCAAAACCAGTAACCAAAGTTTGACCATACAATGGCTTAAATTCTTCAAATTCACTTTTATCCACAATGCGAGCTATGATTTCGCGTACATCAAATGGTATACTTAAATCTTCAGGCAATATACCGTATATTTCATCTGGATCATAAAGCGGTTCTTCTGGTGTGTTCCTGTCTAGCTTAAATTTTTCTTGCTTAGGCAAGTGTGCAAAAATTTCTCTTGCCTTTTTTAAAGCTTCTTCTTCGTTATTTGCTAGATAGTCTGCTACACCGGAAATTCTAGTATGAACATCTGCTCCACCTAGATTTTCTGCATCGATTTCCTCGCCAGTAGCTGCTTTAACCAAGGGTGGGCCACCTATAAAGATTGCACTTTGATTTTTAACCATTATGACTTGATCGCACATAGATGGCACATATGCCCCACCAGCAGTCCCAAGTCCAGTTACTACAGCAACTTGGAGCAAACCCATGCTGCTCATCACAGCTTGATTGTAAAAAAAGTTGCCAAAATGTTCTTTGTCAGGATAAACTTCGTCCTGCATAGGTAGAAATACCCCACCAGAATCAACTAAATACAGACAAGGCAAATTGTTTTCTTTAGCAATAGTTTGGGCTCGTATATGTTTTTTTATTGTAATTGGATAATATGTTCCACCTTTTACCGTCTGATCATTTGCAATTATCATAACCTCTTTACCGCTAATTCTTCCTATTCCCGTAACTATCCCTCCACATGGAGCATCATTGTTATACATATTAAAACCGGCATATGGCCCTATTTCTAAAAAAGGAGAATTTTTATCTATTACCTTTTCTATACGTTCTCTACAAAAAAGCTTGCCTCTTTTTTTATTTACTTCATGGGCTTTAGGTGGTCCCCCTTTAGCTAATTCTTTTCTTATGGCTTCTACTTCTTCAACTTTATTTTTATTAAATAAATATCGCCTTTTAAATTCTTCCGAATTAGGATTAATATTTGATACGATTTTAGCCATTAACTTCCTCCAACTGATTTAATAAAGCTTCTGCAAAACTTTTCCAATCGGATACTATATTGTAACGCGCCCTTTTAAATATAGGTGCTTCCTCGTCTGTATTGATTGCTACTACACATTTAACATTTTTAATTCCAGAAAGGTGTTGAGTGGCACCGCTAATACCAAATGCAATATACAAATTGGCTGAAAGCATAGCACCAGATTGTCCTATTTGATATTGATGGGAAATCCATCCATTGTCCACAGCGGCTCTAGAGGCCCCCACCACACCGCCAACTTTATTAGCCAATTGGCGCAATACTTCAAAACCCTCCTTAGATCCTATACCTCGTCCTCCTCCAAAAACAATTTTTGCTTTATCAAGCTCTACTTCTTTTTCAAATACTTCTTCTTTAATAACCTCGACTTTATTATCAACGTTTATCCACTCAACTGCATCTTTATTGTGTTCTTCAAATGGAGATTGTTCAAAATACTTTTCTTTAATAACAACGACTAATGGTAAACATCGTGGTTTATATTCAATCACTGCCTTATCTCCGTATGCACTATGCAAAAATATAAAATCATCGTATTTTATAGCATTTACACCAAATACGCAGCAGGCCTTTAGTTTATAAGCTAAAATACCACCAACGCAAGCCCCTACAAATCCATTTGTCAAAATTAAGTCATATTTAGTTGCAATTGAATTAAGCGCGTCAATTGAATTAACAGGAAGGTTGTTTACACCATAAATCTTATTGAAACCAGCATTTATTTCGTTTTTGTTAGTGAAAATAACAGCATCAATGTGATTGCTAAATTTTTTAGCAACAAAATTTAATTCAGATAATCTATCTTGATTATCATCACTAATTATTAAAACATTTTTTACATTCATATATAGTGCTCCTTTTTGAGGTTTTCTATTAACAATTTAGCTGTAAAATTTAAATCCTCATTAGGCAATGTTTCATTTATGTATTCATAATGTGGAATCGTAACCGATATTTCTTGTGCCCATTCAAACGGTCTTGTGTGTTCTTCTTCCATTATATGAATGGGCTTTGCTTTACTTTTCATAATTTCCTTTAGGTTAGGAATACGAGGCAAATTACATGGAGCATCTGTTACAGAGGCAACGAATTTTCCTCTTACGCGGGAGATTAAACTCTTGTTATCTAATTGTTGGGTGCATATAAAACAATTACTACTAGGATCTTGGGAAATTGATATAGTGTATGGTAAATAAACCCAATTTAATATCCCAGCCATAAAACCGGGCACCATTTCTCGTTCCAAATCGGAAGAAACTCGTCCTAATAAAACCAAATCCATATTGTATGTGCTTATAACCCTTGCCAAATTATATGCAGTTTGTAAAGGATCATCTACGCTAGCACGAACCAATATAAGCTCATCTGCCCCCATAGAAAGAGCTTTTTTAAGTGTAGAAATATGTTTTTCTTGTCCATAACTAACCGCGTAAAGTTTTGCATTAATATTAGATTTTAATTGAAGAGCAACTTCAATTGCATGTTCATCGTATAAGCCTATAACATCTTTATACTCTCCTGACATTCTGTTGTTCTCTAACTGAAATTTGTCCAAAGAAACTTCATAGTCAGGCACTACTTTTATACATACACCGATATTCATTTATCGCCTCCTATTTGCCTTTCCACTGCGGTTTCTGCTTATTTAAAAATGATTCTATACCAATTTTTAAATCCTCGGCGGAAAAGTTAACTATTCTCAACAATGATAAATAATCACTTTCCCATAAAGGGTTTCTACTAATATTTATAGATTCCATTAATAGTTTTAAAACCAAAGGGCTTTTTTGGGCTATACTTTTTGCTATTTCTTTAGCTTTTTCAAGTGGCTTTTCATCAATGTAATGCACAAGACCAATTCGATAAGCTTCTTCTGAACTAATTATTTTACCAGTAAGTGTTAATGCAATAGCGTTCCTTTCACCTATAGCCCTTTTAACATAAGGAAAAATAACATATGGCAGTATACCTAAATTAATTTCAGTTAACCCAAACCGTGTATTAGGATGTGAAACAACTATATGAGCATTGGCAACAAGTCCAAAACCACCACCCAAAGCATAACCAGAAACAGCTGCTATTAAAGGTTTTTTTAATATGTCAACTATCCTTAAAACATCTACATTGATACTTCTTTTAAAATAGTGCTCTATAGCTGCCAACTCTACACCCGCAGCAAATTCTTTAATATCTCCTCCTGCACAAAAAACATCGTTTGCTGACGTAAGGATAACTACATATATAGAATCATTTTTAGATAACGACTTAATGTTTTCTAGTAATTCAATTGATAAAGATTCATCTAAGGCGTTTTTCTTTTCTAAATTATTCATATAAACAATAGCTACATTATCTTCTATTTCAACATTAACCTTGCTCATGTCTTAACCTCAAAAAAATAAGGAAAGAGGTACACTCCTCTTCCTTATTCTTCTACTCTTGCTTTGGGACCGTAAATTATTATTCCCGCTTTTCCTTCAACAAATAGTCTCCTAAATACTACACTAACTTTTTTTCCAATCTGTATATTTTCTATATCAGTATCAACTATTTGCAACATTAACCTTGCACCATTTGTAAGCTCTACTATAGCCAAACCATAGGGTGCAAAATCTCCAAATCCTTCTGGAGCAGAATAAATAATAGTATAGGTAAGAATAATGCCTTCCCTTGGAAGGTCTATGGTTTCTATATTTTCAGAATGACATTTTGGACAAACTTTTCTTGCTGGGTACATTGTGTAACCACAATCTTTGCACTTACCGCCCTTTAACATGTATCTTTGTGGTTTTTCTCTCCACATTCTTGGTATTGTAAGCATTAGATCACCTCCAAAATTGTAACTGTAACAGTAGCTCCTGAACCACCTAAGTTGTGAGCTAACCCTACTTTAGCATTTTTTACTTGAAGATCTTTTGCTTCTCCTCTTAGTTGTTCTGCAAGGTTTACGATTTGCGCAACACCTGTAGCACCAACTGGGTGCCCTTTACCTTTCAAGCCACCACTGGGATTTATAGGTATCTGTCCATCAATCTCAGTTAAACCATTCTCAGTTGCCATTGCGCCTTTTCCTTTTTCAAAAAATCCTAGGTCTTCAATTGCACATATTTCTGCTATTGTAAAACAATCATGAACTTCTGCTAAATTTATATCCTTAGGAGATTTTTTTGCCATTTCGTAAGCTTTTTTCGCAGCCTCTACTGTAGCTTGAAATGTTACAAAACTATCTCTTTGTGCTAAAGCTATAGCATCAGTTGCTTGGGCTATTGCAGAAATCTTTATTGGCTTAGCTGCATTCGTTAATTTTTTTGCTTTATCTAATGGCATTAAAACAACACTTGCAGCCCCATCGGTCATTGGGGAACAGTCATACAGTCCAAGAGGGTCAGCAATCATAGGTGCATTTATAACATCATCAATTGTTATAATGTTATGAAATTGCGCCTTAGGGTTTTTAGAAGCATTTTTGTGATTTTTTACAGCAACTGCTGCAAGCTGTTTTCTAGTAGCATTGAAATCATACATATATTTTTTTGCAACAAGCGCAAATAAACCTGGAAATGTAACGCCTTGATAACCTTCAAATTCTCTATCTGCAGCCATAGACAGTGAATAAACGCCTTGAGATGTAACCACATCGGTCATTTTTTCAACGCCAGTCACAAGTACTGCATCAGACATACCAGAAGCGACTTCCATATAAGCATGTCTAATTGCCACCCCACCAGAAGCACAGGCATTTTCTATTCTAGTTGATGGTATATGTAAAAGTCCTAAATAATCAGCAACTATTGCCGCCATATGTTCTTGTTCTACAAAAGTACCACCACTAAAATTTCCGACATAAATAGAGTCTATTTTATCTACGCCAGAGCTTTTTATTGCTTCTAAACTTGCTTCTACAGCTAAATCTCTCCATGATTTTTCCCATAAATATCCAAAATTTGTCATACCTATGCCAACAACTGCTACCTCTCTCATTATATTAGTCCTCCCTCATTTTAATTTTTCCTCGTAGAAAAGCGTAGTTTGCATAATTAATATATTGTTTTCTATCAGCATAGTGCTTTAGTAAAGGAGCATTATTTCTAACCTTTTCTAGTCTTTCTGTTACCTTAAAGATAAAAGAGTCGCTACCTGCACCAGATCCAAACGATGTAACAAGTATAATGTCGCCCGCTTTAGCTATATCTAATACAGAAGCCAAGCCTAAAAGAGAACAGCCAGAGTATGTATTTCCAATGTATGGTGCTACCCATCCAGGTTCAAATTGTTCTTTATTAAAACCTAACATTTTTGAAGCTCTGAGTGGAAAAGCGCCATTTGGCTGGTGAAATACGCAATAAGTAATATCCTTTGGCGTCATATTAGCCTTTTCCATAACACCTTTTGCAGAGTTTATAGTATGATTAAAATAGGCTGGCGTTCCTGTAAACGGTCCTGTATGTGTAGGATAAGACTGACCATCTCTTCTCCAAAAGTCTGGAGTATCAGTGGTATAAGAATATGTTGCAATCACTTCTGCTAATACATTGTCATTACCCATAATAAACGCCGCACCACCTGCAGCTGCAGTATATTCCAATGGATCTTTTGGTGCTCCTTGAGAAGTATCAGATCCTATTCCAAGACCATATTTAATTTCTCCTGATTTAACTAATCCATATACTACAAACACTGTTTCACTACCAGCTTTACAAGCAAATTCATAATCAGCTACATGAACAACTGGAGTTATACCCAATGCATCAGCTACAATAGTTGCTGATGGTTTTACAGCATAGGGTTTTGATTCTGAGCCAATATACACTGCCCCTATTTCTTGGGGATCAATTTCTGCTCTTTTTAAGGCATTTCTAGCTGCTTCATATGCTATTGTTACAGAATCTTCGTCTTTGGCTGGAACTGTTTTTTCTCTTACCAATAAACTGTTCTTTAAAGATTCACCATCATCTCCCCACTGGGCAGCTATTTCTTCTACCTTAATCCTACGCTTTGGAACGTAACACCCATAACCCACAATACCTGTCATAACAAAACCTCCTTAAAAAAATTTTATAAATCAACAAAACCTTCTTCTATTCGTCTTGAGAGCAAAATCTTCATCATTTCTGTCGTACCTGCACCAATATCATAAAGTTTCGCGTCTCTCCAATACATTTGAACGCGATAGTCAGTTGTATAACCATAACCACCAAGAATTTGAATTGCTTCTTCTGCCGATTTAACAGCAGCTTGTGCTGAAGTCATTTTAACCAATGCAGTTGCTGCTCGTAATTTTTTAGACCCAGGATATTTGCGCCATGTTTCAGCTAAATTATATAAATACAACCTGTTTAACTCTAACTGAGATAGTATATACGCAAGTTTTTCTTGAATTAATTGATAATTTATAATTGGCTGACCAAATTGGAATCTTTCTTTCGCATACCTTGATGCAATGTCTAAAGAACCCTTTATCATGCCCAAATTGCTCCCAGATAAACCAATTCTTTCTACGTCTAAACCCTCCATCATAATGTGGACTCCTTCTCCTTCTGCCCTCAATAAATTCTCTTCTGGTACTTCTGTATCATTAAACGTTACAAATCCTGTTGGAGAAGCACGCATACCCATCTTGTGCATTTTTTCTACAGAAATATTTCCAAAATCTTTTTCTACAATAAAAGCAGAAACTCCTCTTTTTGGATCATCTGATGTACGTGCATAAACCACAAAAATATCGGCAACAGGTCCATTTGTAATAAAAATTTTACTTCCTTTTAAAATATATTTATCTCCTTTTTTAATTGCTCGAGTTTTTGGATGAGCTGCGTCAGACCCAATCTCTGGTTCAGTAATACATATAGCAGCTACTTTATCACCACTTGCAATAGGTGGTATGTACTTCTCTTTTTGTTTTTTATTACCTGCTCGATTTATAACATTTCCTGCAAGTATTGCATGTGCGCCTAAAGTCATAGCTATTGCTGGTGAATAAACTGACATTTCTTCGTGTATTACAACGCTTGTTAATAAATCATCGCCTAATCCACCTAAATCGGCATCCAACATCATTCCAGTAAGGCCAATATTTCCCATTTTTTTCCATAAATCATATGGCATATACTCTTGTGCATCCCATTCTAGTGTATCTTTGAACTCGCGTTCGCAAAATTCTTTAACAGTATTTGCAAATTCTACCACCTCTTCCCTTAAACCTACCTTTGAAATTAGCATCTTTACCTCCTTTTAATTTTTGTCTCATATATTCTATAAGTTAACTAAGCAAAAAGTGTTCCAAACTAAGTTAAATAAATAAAATATAAAAAATAAATCAATTAAAGTTTATAAATAAAGCATATTTATTATAAAAGATATGATTATTAACAAACTTACTATTTAACTTTTGCGAAAAATAGCTATTTATTTTATAATCTAAAATACTAGTATTTTATTAATTAAACCTAGATTAATACTATATTCTGATATGATTATTTTATTAATCATGTGATTTTAAAAATACTCATATTATATTGTATTTTTTTAATTTTTTAAAGGCGCTAGTTTGGCTTATTTTTAAGAATCTAGCTAACTTTCTTGTACTCTGATACTGCTTGTAGTATTCCTCTAAAATACTTTTTTCATAAGCTTCAAGTTTATATTTTAAACTATTATTACTATCAATTGTTTCATTTACCTTATTATGCCCAATATGTTGATAAAAATCATCTAAAGTAATAATGTCATTTATAGAATAAAAATACAACCTTTCGATTATGTTTTTTAACTCCCTAACATTTCCATCTAAGCTTAGCGTTTTAATTAATTCAACTACGTCAGGTAAAATAGATTTTTTTGTTTTGTACGCTTCATTAAGGCTACTCAAAAAAAATTTTATTAAAATATCAATATCATCAGGTCTTTCTCTTAAAGGAGGTACATAAATACTAATCGCACTAAGCCTATAATACAAGTCTTTTCTAAAACGGCCTTCTAATATTAATTTTTTTAAATCTTTATTTGTAGCCGCTATTATTCTAACATCCACTTTAGTTAATCTTGTACCACCTAATTTAATAAACTCTTTTTGTTCAAGAAATCTTAATAATTTTGCTTGAGAAGATAAAGGCATTTCTCCAATTTCGTCCAATAATACGGTACCTTTATCTGCTATCTCAAAAATACCTTTTTTACCCTTTTTATCAGACCCTGTAAAGCTTCCTGGTTCATAGCCGAATAATTCCGATTCAATTAATGATTCTGGTATTGCAGCACAATTTAGTGATAAAAAAGTTTTATCTTTACGTATACCACTATAGTGAACTAGGTTTGCTATTAATTCTTTACCAACCCCTGTCTCGCCACAAATTAAAACTGGTAAATCAATATTTGAAGCTTTAATGGCTATGCTTAGAGCTTTCAACATCTTCTCACTTTGAGCAACAATATTATAGTTATTAAACAAGCTGTTGGGAAGAACCTCTTTATTCTGAGTAGTTAATATACTTGAAAGATCGTATATAGTATTTACCACATATTTTAAATGACCGTTTTGATCAAAAAGTGGCTTTCCTTGAGATAAAAGCTTTTTACCTGTTTTAGTATCGAAAGACACAGTTATTGGCTTGTTTGTTTGTATAACAGAAAGAGTGGCTGAATTTGAAAAATATTTAGCATCAACTAGCTCTCTTAAAGTTTTTCCAATAACTTCTTCCTTTTTTATTAAAGAAATATCTTCAAAAACCTTATTTACCCATAATGTTACGCCTTTGCTATCGGCCAAATATATGCCAACACCTAAACCATTAACAATGAAAGCTAACTCACGCTCGTCAAATAGCATAATCAAACACCTGTATTTTTCTAAAAGTTCAAATTATAAATTAACATTTAAATTAATATTCGTCAAGTATATCCTTACAATAAATTAACTCAATTAAATATTAAGTAGTTAGATAAAGCAAAAAAACTACAGCTATTTAAACTTTATCCGTAACAAACTTTGATAACTGATTAATTGTAACAGATCTTGGTCTTTCAATAGGATATTTCAAAGCTCTGTCCCATAAAATATTTGATAAACTACCGATCGCAATTGATATATTAAACAATACTGAAAAAAAGTCTTCAGATATTCCATAATGAGAATGAATTATACCCGAAATATTATCAACGTTTGGCAATGGATTCTTTATGTTAGTATAGTGTCTTAAAATATTGGGAACTATTTTATACGCTAATATAACTAACTTAAAAAGATTATCTTTCGCCAAATATTGTTCTCCAAATTTTAACTGAATTTCGAATCTCGGATCCTTATTTCTTAATACTGCATGGCCATAACCGGGTATTACTTGACCAAAATTTAAAGTATTATAACAGTATTTTTCGAATTCTTTTGTAATAAATGCTTTATTTCCTAAGTTATTATATAATTTATAAAACCACCTAAATGATTCTTTTATTGCCCCGCCATGCAAAGGCCCAGATAAACCATTTATTCCTGCTGCTAGAGAGTAATATGCATCAGCCCAAGCAGAAGCAACAAGGTGAGTTGTGTGAGCTGAAACATTACCGCTTTCATGATCGGAAAGCAAAATAAAGTATAAACGTGAGAAATCATCGTAGGGTTTATCTATACCCATCATGTAAGCGAAGTTGCCACCAAAATCCAAATCAGGATTTTGTGGTATTTGGTCATTATTCTTGTACTTTAGCCTATAAATATAAGCAGCTATCATAGGGATTTTTGGCAGAAGATTTAAAACATCCTCAAACATATACTCCCAGGCGTTTTGTTTTGTAATTTTGTTTTCTGCATATGCTTTGGCAAATACAGATTCTTGTTGCATACTATCTACTGCAACTGCAAGCATTACATCAGGGCGTGCTTCTTTTGGCATTGAATCTAAAATTTTATAAACATAACTGGGTACCTGTCGTCTTTCTTTAAAAATATCAACCACTTCTTGTACTTCTTCCTCGGTTGGGATATCACCAGTCATTAAAAGGTAAAACTGGGCTTCGTCGTATGGCATTTCTGCCCCTTTAGGTTTGGGAAGTTTTTCGAGTACTTCATCTACAGTATAACCCCTATAGCGTATACCCTCAAAAGGATCCAAATAAGAAATGTCTGTAACCAATACTTTTAATCCTCTCATGCCACCAATAACTTGAGCAATGGTTATATCACCTATTTTTACATCACCGTAGTCTTTTAGTAGCTTAGTAACCTCTTGCCTTTGAACCTCGATTTTTTCCGCAAGCTTATCTTTGAATTTCATATGACACCTCCTTTTTCAGATATCATTATTTTTTTCAAATATTGATTTATCAAATGCCTCGTATTCGTGATACTTTATAAGTTCATAAAGCTCTTGTCTTGTTTGCATTTGATCTAAAATTCCCTTTTGTGTGCCATTTTTTTTAATATATTCAAACGTTTTTCTTATAGCATAATTAGCCGCACGAAGACCACTTACCGGGTATATCACTATTTTATAACCCAAATCCTTAAATTCCTGCAACGAAATATAAGGTGTTTTTCCAAATTCAGTCATATTAGCCAATAAAGGCACTTTCACATGCAAAGCGAACTCTTTAAATTCTTCTTTTGTTTCTAGTGCTTCTGGAAAAATAATATCAGCCCCAGCTTCTAAATAGATATTTGCCCTATCAATTGCATCTTTAAGACCGTTGACCGCTTTAGCATCAGTTCTTGCTACAATAAGCAAATTATTTGCTACTTTTTTTGCAGCTTTAATTTTTTGAACCATTCTTTGCGGTTCTATAACACGTTTACCTGATAAGTGACCACATTTTTTTGGAAGTTCTTGATCTTCAATTTGTATAGCGGCAGCTTTTACTTCTTGCATAGTTTTAGCTGTTTTTGCAACATTCAAAACTTCTCCAAAACCCACATCTACATCCACTATAATAGGTAAGCCAGTTGCTCTATAAATGTAGGCAGCCATCATTGCTACTTCATTTAACTCAATTAAGCTCAGATCTGGCATACCAAGACTAGCAGTTAATGCTGCACCAGATAAGTAACAACATTCGAAACCTACCTGCCGAGCTATTAAAGCACTTATCGGGTTAAAAACACCAACTACCCCTAATACATCATTTCTTTCCAATAAATTTTTTAGTGTTTGAGATGGGTCATCAAAATGTTCTTCTACAAGCCAACTCATTTTATACCCTCAAAATATCTATTAATTTAGAAATATTTTCGCACTTTTCCAAGTTCATGATTGCATCTATAATGTTTTCCATTTCAGAATTAGTTAATATACCTTCAGCATTGTTTTTAAATTTTTCAACAACCTCTTCATCGCTCATTTTATTTTTAGCATGCCCCCTAGGATATTTTACTTCCTCTGTATAAACTTTTTGATCTCTAGTTTTAAGTATTACTCTATTGGGTATACCATCTGGGTAGCTTGCTGTTAATTCATCTTTTTCAGCTAATGTTGTTTTAGTAGAAAGAATTTTTTTGATAATAGGATCATTTAATTTTTCCTTACTGAATGAGTATTTTGTTATATTACCATCAATTAATCCAACAACTGTTATGTACTGAATACTGTGGTCTGCTGTTTCTTTTGTTTTTGGCTCCCATTTTTCTTTATCTTTTGCTATAATCTCGTACGCTGCTTTAAATGTGTCTATATGAATTGATTCAATATCATCAGGAGATTGAACGTACTGATGTAGTTTCTTTACAATATCTACAACGCTTTGAGCATGATATTCAACCGGGTAAAATTTAATATAAGTATCTAAGATTCTTGTTGGTTCTTTTAAATCAATAATAGGCTCAAGAGCTTGATCATCAAATGTTTCTTTTTCTAGCACTTGCTTAAAAAACCCCATCTCACCTTCAAAAGGCTGGTAAGGCCCACTAATACCATTTATAGCCAGTAGTGTTCCAAAAATTGCATTTCTTACAGAATTTGCAGCAGCTGCACCTTTCCACATTGAAAGTTCTCCTGCTCTTGTTTGTCGTGCTGATAAGTTTGGTATTAAAGCTAAAGAAATTGCATGTTCTATAATTGGAGCAGGTAAATCTAGCAATTTTCCAAGTGCACAAACCTCCATAATTGTAATGTAATTTACGTGATCCCAGCCGTGTTTTCTCAGGCTTGCTGCGTCGCAAAGGTTCACACCAATTTCATAAGCAATAGTAATTGCCTCTAAAAGTTTGTTACCACTAAGCTGTTTCCATTCTGCGACAGCCCACAAACCTGGTATGCAATCACTAGGATGCAAAGGTTCTTTTGACAAATAAGTATCGTTGAAATCAAGGTATCTTACCAAAACACCATTTGCAAATGCAGCAATTTCTGGTATCGTTTTTACTGGCAAACCAAAAAGATGTGGACCATCTTGAGTTTTAAACATGTAAGCATATTTTCTGGCTGCTTTTGGAGCATCTTCTAAAAACGCTGCATACATAACACCAAATGAGTCTAAGATGCGTCTTTTGGCTTCATGAATTGATTCTTGTGGCACAGATTTTGTACTTACCACGTAGTTTGCAAACATTTTAGTATATTTGTCCATACCAACCTCCTTGTACTTTTTAATTAAAATAACCCTTAAATATAAAAAAACTAGATTAATAAGTTATTAATACCAAATAAACACTATAAAAAAGCGTTTAATAATTTCATATATTATACAATGCAAATTTAGATCCGAGTATTATTTTATCTTTGACTTTTCTATAATAAGTGCTTATAATATTACTGATAGTTAATTTTTAGAGAATAAAAAGTGAAAAGGCAGAGATTTTTTATTTTGCAAGTTGAGTATTTAGTTATAGTGCTATATCTTCTTTTCTGTCCAAACCTAGTCTATGCAAACGACAATCTATTATGTAAAACCTACAATATTACAAGCAATGATGTTGCTTCCTATCCCAAATTTGTATGGCAAAATAAAGATTATGCAGCAGGTGTCGTGGGCTTAATTGCAGGTAGCCTGCTTATTGACAAAAGTGTAAGAACTTATGTAATAAATCATCAAAACAATACCGCAAAAAACCTTGCTGATGATATAGAACCTTTTGGAAACGGCTGGGTAATGTTCCCGGGTGTTTCTATTTTGTCACTTTATGGATACTTAACCGACAATTCAAAGCTTATGGATGCATCTTTAACATCGCTTGAGTCGGGTGCCGTTGCTGGTATCATAACACTTGGACTAAAAAGCATCGTGGGAAGAGCAAGACCATATCATACTAGTTCTAATCTTACCTTTAAACCATTTAATATAAATAACACTTACGCTTCTTTTCCATCAGGAGATGCTACAGTTGCTTGGTCTATGATAACACCATATGCGGTTTATTACCATGAGCCACTATTGTACACAATCCCGGTCCTTGTAGACTTTGAGCGCATTTATAAAAATAAACATTGGACCTCAGATGTTATAGCAGGTTCTGCAATTGGTTTTTCTATTGGATATTTGTTTAGTGAGAACCACTTGAAACTCAGCAAAACAGTTTCTTTTGAAACCGATGGAAGAGATATCGTGTTAAATGTGAGGTTTTAAACAATCTGCTCTGAAAAAAAGGAGGGATTGTGAGAGCAAAGTATTTACTCATTATTGGTTTCATATTGGTGTTTTTTAGTAATGGCTACTGTCGTGTTGTCTACAACATTGGCTACGGTTCAGGTCTTTCTGTTTCAAACGGCCATCCTTCCCATTTATGGGGTTTGCTTGCTATCGAAAAACCAGAAAGAATAGACAACCGCCATATGTACGATTACTACAGAGTGGATGTAGACTTTGAACACTTTATAAGAAAAGATTTGAGCTTAATTACAGAGCCATTTGCTACGTATGTATCAAGACCAACAAACGGTCTTTCAATTGGAGCAACCGAACTCTTACGTTATTACGTTGTTAATCACTCGTCGTTTGGTGTATTTGTCAATCCTGGCTTTGGGGTTTGCTATAATACTTTAGAATATCCAGGACAAGCTTCGAAATTTCTATTTGTTGGAGAATTAGGAGTAGGTGTAGATTTTAAAGTTTCAAACAAAACCACAATGTTTGTGGAAAATAGGTTTATACATATGTCAAACGGTTTTTTAAAAACGCCAAATGGAGCCGTAGATTCTGATTTTATATCAATAGGATTTTCATTCTAGGTACTATGAAAGCAATTAAAGTTTTTGTTGTTTTCATTATAGTTAGTTTTATATTAACAAGCACTTCTTATGCTGTAGTTTTAAATAATTTATCAATAGATAGCGGTTTTGAGTTTTTCCATTTTAGTTTTTCAAATTATTCGCCTTCAAACAGTCAGAGAGAAACTGCTGACTTTTACGGTATTTTTCTAAAACCACAGTATAAAATTTCCGAGCTATTTTACATTAGCGGCATTTTTAGCTTTGCATATGGACATGGTGAATTTACTGGCAGCAGTTCAAATACGCTTTCTTCTTTTCATCACAACGACAGCTATATTTTAATTGAACTTCATCCAGGCCTTAAAGAAATATATAAAAGGTTTGTTTTTAAGGAGTACCTAATTGGAGGTTGGCATGAGCTTAATATGTACAAAAAAGCATCCTATGATGAATATCTACATTCCTTTTATTACGGTTTAGGCACTGAAGTAAACTACCACATATCAAATAAATTGACACTAGGTTTTGATGTATCTACTCGCATAGCACCACATATAAACTCGCTTAACCATATGGATGAAGATTACCCTGCAATTGGTTTAGTAAAATATCATATGGGAACAGGTTACAATTATAAAATAAATGCACCCATAAGGTATATTTTGTCCAAAAATACATCGATTTATTTATCGATTAACTACTCAAGGTGGCATTACAACTCTTCTGATACAGTGTATATAAATCCAACTATGGCTACATATGAACCATCGTACAATTACCACACTTTAGGAGCTATAATAGGAATTGGCTATAAATTTTAAGCTCTACATAGATACTTTAAAAAATATACACAGCAAAAAAACAGTTGGCCTTGCGCTAGGCGGAGGGGCTGTATGGGCAGCTTCACATATAGGTGTGCTAAAAGCATTAAAAGAACACGGCATTAAAATAAATGCGATATCTGGTACCTCTGCAGGAAGCATCATAGCAAGCCTTTATGCATTTTGTCTATCCCTAGAAGCAATAGAAAATATAGCTTTAAACTTGAAAATATCCGATATCTTTCATTGGAAGGCATCGCGCATGGGACTATCCAGTACTCAAAAGATTAAGTATTTGATAAAAAAACACATTGGGGATGCAAAGGTAGAAGATGCACTGCTGCCGCTTTTTATCCCAGCAACTGACATCGTTAACTTGAAGCCTGTGCTAATGCAAAACATGCCCGTATACGAAGCTGTAGCAGCAAGCTGCGCTATACCAGGCATTTTTTCTCCAGTTGTAATAAACTCAAGAATGTATGTAGATGGATCTTTATTTGCCGATGTACCGTGCAAGATACTAAAGCTTCAAAAATTTAACATCGTCATAGGCGTTGAACTAACAGATAAAGGCTTGATAAGCAAAGAACCAGCAAATATTTTTGAAGTAATAACAAAAAGTCTGCAAGGTTTAATAAACGAAACTCGAAAGGAAAGACTAAAATATGCAGATATCATAATTTCACCTTCAGTAGAAACAATAGGCAGGTTTGAATTAAATAAAGTACCAGCTCTTATAGACAAAGGGCAAGAAGCTGCATTAAAAAATATCAATGAAATAAAAAGGAAAATCAACTTAAGATAACACTAGTTGATTCACATAACACACTTGAAAAATCTTATTTTGGCATACACTATGACAATAGAAACAAGGTTTGCAAAGAGCCTTTATAGTTTAAAAAATTCTTTTGAATCAAACAAAGATCTTTGTTTGATAAGAAAGGAGGCTTTATTATGAATACTACAAGAGAGTTTCAAAGACTAATCGAACAGGCACTTGAAGAGGCAAGCAATGAAGTTCCTTCACAGATTACATATTGGGATGGCACAACCAAGCATTTTGGTAGTAAACCATATAAAATAGGTATAAAAATAAATGCTCAAAATGCACTTGAAGATTTATTTAGTGACTTAAGCTTGGGTTTTGGAGAAAACTATGTAAACAAAAATATCGAAGTAACTGGAAATTTGAAGGATTTGTTGTATCTTGAAAATTTCATCAAGAAGAACAATATAAAAGTGCCTGCAAAAACAAAACTTGCCATTGCCGTAAATAAGCTTTCAAATATAAATTCAAAAAAGGGCGCTAAAAAAAATATCTCTTACCATTACGATTTAGGAAACGATTTCTTTGGTTTGTTTTTGGATAAAAGCTATACGTATTCTTGCGCTTACTTTAAAACTCCAGATGATAGTTTAGAGGCTGCCCAAAACAATAAATATGAACTCATATGCAGAAAAATCTACTTAAAGGACAATGATAAAGTTGTAGATGTCGGTTGTGGTTTTGGTGGTTTTTTGATATATGCAGCAAAGAGAAACAATATAAAAGGCTTAGGCTGCACTATATCTAAAAACCAGTATGAATTTGCAAAACAAAGAATAAAAGAAGAAGGTTTAAGCGATAAAATAGAAGTTGTTTATGAAGACTACAGGAACCTAACAGGAACTTTTAACAAATTTGTTTCAATAGGAGCATATGAGCATATTGGAAAAAATTATGCTGATGTGTTTTTTAGCAAACTCAACGCCATTTTAGAGTCAGGTGCGCTTGGGCTTTTGCATACAATTGGGCACAACGAACCTCTGCCTACAGACCCATGGACTCTTAAGTACATATTTCCCGGAGGATACTTGCCTTCTTTAGAAGAATTGGTTAAAAGACTAAGAAAGAAAAAGTTTTATATTATCGATGTAGAAAACTTAAGACCTCACTATGCCAAAACAATTGAGCACTGGATAGAGCGCTTTGAAAACAATATAGACAAAGTTAAACAGATGTTTGATGAAAAGTTTATTAGGATGTGGAAGCTGTATTTAAATGGTGCCTATAGTTCATTTAAGTGGGGTGATACTCAACTTTACCAGATAGTCTTTTCAAAAGGTCAAGTTCAAATACCTTTGTATAGAGGCCAAATATATAATACTTGGGAAGGGGATGTATAAAAAAGTGTTTGCGATAATTTAAGAATAACTATGCTTATGTAAAAGAGCCATATTCTTAAAACAAACAATGAATTTTATTCTTTTTATACAATTTAAAAGATACGATCTAATAATCATGTTTTTTTAGAGTAAAATTTTTATTTTATCAAATACCCATTGATTTATAAATAATTGACTTATTTTAAAGCAAAAGTATAATAATAAAAAGGGGTTTTTATGGAAAATATTTGTGAAAACTTAAAGAAAATAAAGAGTGAAATAGAAAGTTTAAATCCTAATGTTAAATTAATGGCAGTATCAAAAAATTTTAATTTTAGCGCTGTAAGAAAAGCTTATGAGTGTGGCCAGAAACTTTTTGGTGAAAATCGAGTGCAAGAAGCAGTAGAAAAAATTGATTTAGCAAAAAAAGAAGGCTTAGAAATCCAATGGCATTTAATAGGCCATCTGCAATCAAACAAAGCAAAAAAGGCAGCAATATACTTTGACTATATTGATAGTGTAGATAGTCTTGAGCTTGCAAATAAACTCAACAATTATGCGCTTTCGCAAAACAAGATAATAAACATAATGCTTGAAATTAACATTGCTAATGATCCTAAAAAATTTGGTTTTTCTAAAGATAATGTTTTAGATGCTATAAAAAACATAGTTAATTTGAAGAATTTAAAATTGTACGGACTCATGTGTATTGGACCTCAAGCTGATGAGAGTAAGATCAAAAAAGCTTTTAGAGACATGAAAGTATTGTTTGAAGATTTAAAGAAAAGCTTTTGCCCTGATTTAGTAGATATATCAATGGGTATGAGTGATGACTATAGAATCGCTATACAAGAAGGTTCAACTATAATACGTATTGGACGGGGAATTTTTGGAGAAAGAACTTAGTTTAATGGGTCAAATTACTCGCTTTAGCGATTTTCTTATACTAATTGCAGTAATTATAATACTTACTGTTTTAATTGTACCACTTCCGCCTTTTTTGCTCGATTTTTTTATTACAATTTCGTTTGCTTCTGCACTGCTGATATTTTTTGTTAGTATTTATACGCAAAGACCGCTTGATATATCAACATTTCCTACAATACTTTTGACTGTAACCCTATTTAGGCTCTCACTTAGCATAGCAACCACAAGGGCAATTTTGCTCCATGGCGCTCAAAGCGCTGATGCAGCAGGTGAATTTATAAAAACCTTTGGTTATTTTGTTGTTGGTGGAAGCTACATTGTCGGTTTTATAATATTTATCATCTTGGTAATAATAAACTTTGTTGTAATAACAAAAGGTGCAGGCAGGGTAGCCGAAGTTGCTGCGCGCTTTACGCTTGATGCTATGCCTGGAAAGCAAATGAGTATTGATGCTGATTTGAATTCGGGCATTATTACTGAAGTAGAGGCTAAAAAACGCAGGCAAGAGATTACCAAAGAAGCAGATTTTTACGGTGCTATGGATGGTGCAAGCAAGTTTGTAAGAGGCGACGCAATTGCAGGCCTTTTAATAACTTTTATTAATATAATTGGCGGAATAATAATTGGTGTACTGCAGCACAATATGAGTCTATCTGAGGCAGCAAGCAGATACACAGTACTTACAATTGGCGATGGCCTTGTTGTACAGTTGCCTGCGCTTATAATATCAACAGCAGCTGGTATTGTAATTACAAAAAGCTCAAGTGAAGAAAGCCTTGCGCCAGACCTAATAAATCAGCTAACCAAACAATATAAAGCGCTGTATCTAGCTGCTGCAATACTGGGAATTTTGGCTTTGCTTCCAGGCATGCCACATATTAGTTTAATATTTTTAGCAGTGATTTTTGCATATTTGGCATACTCTATTTCGCAAAAGAGAATTCAAGAAAAAATTCAAGAAGAAGAAAAAATCATTCAAGAACAGTCAAAAGCGCCAGTTGTTGAAGAAAATATAGAAGAAGCTATGAAAATTAATGTACTCGAACTTGAGATAGGCTACGGCTTAATACATTTAACAGAAGAAGCCGAAGGCGGTAATTTGCTTAATAGGATAAAATTAATGCGAAAGCAGTTGGCATTAGATATTGGCGTAATAATCCCATCTATCAGAATAAGAGACAACCTCACGCTTGATAAAAACGAGTATATTTTTTTAATTAAAGGTATTGAAGTTGGCAGATATAAAATTGAACAAGATAGACTCCTTGCTATGTCGCCAGCACCACTCAAACAAATAGAAGGCATCTCTACAAAAGAACCAGCGTTTGGGTTACAGGCAATATGGATAGAAAAAGAAAAGAAAAACGAAGCAATAGTCGCAGGATACACAGTAGTAGACCCAGTAACAGTAATTATTACGCATATAACTGAACTTATTAAAAGAAATATTTACGATATATTTACCAGGCAGGATGCTAGCAAACTACTTGAAAATCTAAAAGCTGATTATCCAAAAGTTATAGAAGAGTTAGGACAATATTTATCGCTTGGACAAGTGCACAGGATATTGAAAAACCTACTAAAAGAACAGGTGCCTATTAGGGATTTACTAACAATTTTTGAGACCCTTGCCGACTGGGCACCTCATACAAAAGATTTGGATTTACTTACAGAATATGTAAGAAGCGCCCTAGCCTACCATATTACAAACAAATACAAAGATGAAAACAATGTGTTAAATGTTATCCTATTGGGCTCTAGCGTAGAAGGCGTGTTAACGGCAAACATTAAAGAAGAAAACGGATATTCATATATGAACCTACCACCAAATATTGGTGATAAGCTCATGCAATCAACACAAAATCAAATTGCAAAAGCCGCAGAAAATGGGATTGAACCCATAATTGTAACATCACCAAGAGTTAGAAGGCATTTTAAGGCTTTTCTTGATAAATTTTTTCCAAGAGTTACTGTTTTGTCTTACTCAGAAATTGCCAATAATGTTGAAATTAAGACGATAGGCACAATTGAATTATGATAATAAAAACATTTGAAGCAAACAATCTTCAAGATGCTATTAAAAAAATAAAAAAGGAACTTGGCGAAGAAGCTGTAATTTTATCAACAAGAAAAGTGCGTAAAGGTTCTTTTTTTTCTTTTTTTAAAAGGGAAGTTATTGAAGTTACAGCTGCTATTGAACATCCAGAAAGTACCAAAAAGAAAGATTTTGCTAGTTTAATCGAAACCAAACAAAACGATCAACCCAAACAAGACCTTGAAAAAAAGATACAAGATTTAGAGAATTTGTTAAAAAATGCCACAAAAAATCCATTGCAAGAAGTGGTAGAAGATATTAAAAATGATCTCGAAAGCCTAAAAAGCAGTCTATCGTATATGGCAAAAAAAGAAGGCGAGATTGATATTTACAATTTGCCCATTTCTGTCCAAAAGTATTTTAATTTTATGAATGAAAAAGGCATAAACAAAAAATACTCTTTTAAAATTTCCAAAGCTCTTTATGATAATTTGTACGCCGAAAAGCTTAAAGATGAAAACTATACGATTGATTACCTAAGTGTTCTTTTATCTCAGTTTTTTAAGGCTGTAGAGCCAACTGAGCAAATAATCGTGCTCACAGGTCCAACAGGCGTTGGCAAAACGACAACTATAGCAAAACTTGCGGCAATCGAAAAATTAAAAAACAAAAAAAAAGTCAGCATTATCACTACTGATACTTACCGCATAGGCGCCGTTGATCAACTACTTACCTACTCAAAAATTATGGAAATACCTATGCAGGTGTGCCTTGGAAGAGATGATCTACAAAAGGCTATAAACGAATTTAGTGATTACGACAAAATTTTTATCGATACAGTTGGTAGAAGCCAAAAAGATATCAAGCGTCTTGAAGAATCATTTAGTTTATTTAATAATCAAAATGGTATGCATATAAGTTTAGTTTTAGCTTTAAATACTAAAGAAGAAGACTGTATGGAAATTTATGATAAATTTTCTAAGCTCAAAATTGATAGTTTATTGCTTACTAAACTAGACGAAACAAATACGCCTGGCACAATGCTAAATTTTGCTGTCAAAACCAAAAAACCCATTTCCTATATTAGTTTTGGACAAGATGTGCCCGATGATATCGCAAAAGCAGACCCTTTTAGTATATCTTCGTTTATTATCAAAAAAGCAAAAATAGAGGCTAAAAATGAACGATCAGGCTAAAAAATTAAGAGAGTTGGTGGATGCAAACAAAAAAAATCAAAAAGTCATAGCTGTTTCTAGTGGCAAAGGCGGTGTTGGCAAAACAAGTATAATTTCAAATATGGCTGTTGCGTTAAGCAACATCAACAAAAAAGTAATACTACTTGATGGTGATTTAGGACTTGCAAATGTGGATATTGTTTTAGGTGTAAAAACAAATTACAGTATCGTTGATGTAATAAATAAATCAAAAAACTTAGAAGATATTATTGTAGATTATAACCAAAATCTGAAAATTATACCAGCTGGTAGTGGTATAGAAGATATATCAAATGTTTCAGAAAATGACTTAATTGATTTGCTTGAGAAACTTAATGAATTATCGAGCCAAACAGATGTGTTGTTGATAGACACAGGCGCTGGAATATCAAAAAAAGTTATGACACTTCTAAAAAATGCTATGGATATAGTCATCGTAGCAACACCTGAGCCTACTTCAATTGCTGACGCTTACGCTACTATTAAAATACTTACCCTAAACTATAACCGCAAAAACATAAAAATGTTTATAAATATGGTAAAAGACAAACAAGAAGCGCAAAATGTTTTTAACAACATGAATAACATATGCGAAAAGTTCTTAAATACAAAACTTGAAATGGCAAGCTATAGTGTGTTTGATAAAACGCTGCCAAACTCAATTAAAAGCCAAAAACCAATTATCCAATACTACCCAGACTCAAGTTTTTCTGTTTCTATAAAAAGACTTATAAATTACTTTTTCTCTCAAAATATTAAACTTATTGACAATCCAATAAAAAAGTTTTTTAATAATCTTTTTGGGAGGGTGTAATGTATTTGAGTGCTTTTTTAGGTGGTATTTTATCTTTTATTAGTCCATGCATTTTGCCATTAATACCAATATATATTTCGTATATTTCTGGTGTTACCGTAAGTGAGCTTAAAAACTCTAAAGATATAAATATATATAAAAAGGCAATTACAAACTCTATAGCATTTGTATTTGGCTTTAGCTTAATCTTTACGCTGATGGGAACAAGTGCAAGCTACATAGGCACTTTGGTAGTTACAAATAAAATTTTACTGGCAAAAATCTCTGGTATTTTAATAATAATATTTGGGATTTTTTACATATTAAAAATAGACTTTATTTATAAATTTTTGCGCATTGATTTAAAAATAAAAAGTGTTAATCTATTAACATCTTTTGTAATTGGCATCCTATTTGCATTTGGCTGGAGCCCGTGCGTAGGGCCGATTTTATCATCAATACTTGTCATTGCTGCAAATACAGCTAGCCTCTCAAAAGGTGCAATGTTACTTTTTATATATTCACTGGGTCTTGGTATACCGTTTCTTTTGGCTTCTGTATTTATGGGTTTCTTTGTCAACTCATTCAATTTTTTAAAAACAAATTTAGTCACTTATATTATGAGCGTATTCTTAATTTCTGTAGGTTTTTATATGTTTTTAAATGGGAGACTACCAAGTTTTTGAGAAACAAGATAACCTGTTGAAAATGCAGCCTGTATATTAAACCCTCCAATTGTGCCTGCAATATCCAATACTTCCCCGCAGAAATACAAACCTTTAACCAGCTTTGAAGCACAGGATTTAGGATCAACTTCTTTTAGAGATACTCCACCTTTAGTTACAAAAGCTCTTTTAAAACCACATAATTCCACGGTAATTTTGTAATTAAACAATAAATCAAGGAATAAACTCAAATCTTTTTTGGAGATTTCTGATATGTTTTTATTAATAAATGGCATTTTTCCTGATATGTTTTCTGCGAATCTTTTTGGCAAATATTTTTTAATTATAGATTTTAAATTCTTATTTTTATAATTTAAATCTTTTAGTAAACGATCCTTATCGCTTCCAAGAAAATTTATATAAACTTGATCACCTTTTTTTGTGTGAGATGATAACTCTAAAATCACTGGGCCACTCAAACCAAAATGAGTAAATAATAAATTTCCACTAAATATTTTGTTTTTGTATTTAATTTCAACATTGTCTAAAGATATGCCCTCTACATTTTGAAATAAATCATATTTAATGCAAAATGGTGTTTCAAAAGGTTGTGGAGGAACAATGCTATGTCCAAAGGACTTTGCGAAATTATAACCATCTGCGCAAGCACCTAATTTTGGATAACTTAATCCACCTGTCGCGATAACAATATTTTTAGATTCATAAATATTCTTTGTAGTATATACAAAAAAATGTTCGTTGCGCTCAATTTTAGTTACTCTTTCATATTCATGTACCTGCACTTTTCTATCTATAATATAGTCCTTTATCCTGTTTACTAATTCTTTTCCGTTTGAATTACTCAAAAACACTTTAGCGTTTTCGGCTTGAGTTTTAAATCCAAGTTTGTTTACAAAATCAATAAGCTCTTCTCTAAAAAAAACTTTAAAGGCATCTCTTAAAAAATCCCCATTTGGCGTATAAGCTTTTATGAAATTATTTAGATCCGCAAGGTTCGTAATATTTACACGGGAATTACCAGCTATAGATAACTTCCTACCAATTTTTTGCTTATCTAAAACTAGTGTATTTTTATCGCAAAAACAGGCACAAGCAAGACCGCTTGCGCCACCGCCAATAATAATTGCGTTATACAAGTGTTATTTTAACTTTCTTTTTAATTAACCCTGCATAAAAGGCTTCATCTAATAAAAGCTGAGATGCTTTTAGGCCATCTTCTCCCATATCTACGGTAAGTTTATTAACATACATACCGATAAATTGATCTGCAAGTGACTCTTGCATGCCTCTTGCAAACTGCAATGCGTATTTTACCGCTTCACTTCTGTGTTCTAGGGAATATAAAATACTTTTTTGCAATATATCCGATATCAAACTTTTTTCTTCTAATGATTTTTTTATTGCATTAACACCTAAAGGTAATGGTAATTTTGTTTTTTCAAACCACCATTTACCTAAATCGAAAATGTTTTCTAACCCAGACTCTTTGAAAGTAAGTTGACCCTCATGGATTATAAGACCAGCTTGAGCATCACCGTTTAATACATGATCAAATACTTTGTTGAATGGGACAACAAGAGTATCTAGATCTTTACCAAGCAGCAATTGTAACTCTAAAAATGCACTTGTATAAACTCCAGGTATTGCTATCTTAGATTTTTTTAGTTCATCTAAAGACATTTGTCTTTTTGCCACTATAATTGGTCCGTACTTAAAACCCATACTAGCACCGCTTTTTAGTATATCGTATTTGTCTTCAATTAATGGGTATGCTGCCAAAGAAATAGCTGTAATATCATATACACCATCAAGTGCTTTTTCGTTTAATGTTTGAATGTCACTTAAAATTTGCTCAAATTCGTAACCGTGTGTCTCTATTGCATTGATATTTAATGCATAAAACATAAATGCATCATCTGAATCTGGGCTATGCGCCAGTGTTAGTTTTTTCATCTTACCTCCTTTTTAACTAATTATAACACAAATATTTTTTTTATCAATTTTTAAAAAATTTTCTTGACTTCAGTGGTTGTGTTATATAAAATCACTTATAAGATGCAAAAAGTATTAGAAAAAACCAAAAAAGCTTATTTAGTAATAGACGATGATATACTTGTAAAAATTTTACAGTATATGCTTAGTGCTGATGGATGGTCTGTAGAATGGGTTGATGACCCACGCCAGATAAAAGATGACATAATAAACTATAATTTTATCGTTATTGGTAACCACAAAGGTGTGACAACAAAAGCAAAACTTGCAGAAGCTTTTTTAGAAAAAATAAATGCTAGTAATTTTGGGACAGGTTTTGTGAGGCCATCTATTGTCATTTTAAAAGATGAGTCAGACATTATACCAAATGGTAAAGATATAATAACTATTGCATACCCATCGTTCCATAAAGAAATATTCACAGCTATTTCAAATATAGATAACAAACTAAAAACATTAGAAAAAATAACGTTTGATAATTATAAAGAAGTGAGGCTGGGTGAATTTTTAAATTCTATCAGAAGTAATCAAAAAATTAGTTTTTTAGTTGGCAATAAACTACTAAAGATTCTTATAGTAGGTAGCGAAGTAAACTTCTTGCACTCTGATTTTGATAGTTTTTACGATATATTCAATTATTTAAGTCTTTATGTTTCTCAAGATATAATAGAATTATCTGATTTATCAAGTATATCAAATGAAAATACACCCCGCATTAGCTTAAAAAACTTCGTTTGGGAGGGTGTAAAAAATATCACAAATAAAGATCATTTAATGGAACTCTTACCTAAAGATGGAAACATTATAAGTGTAAAGGCACCGTTATATGCTGCAAAAAGCTCCTTGTTGCCTGGTAGTAATCTAGATATAGAATGGTTAATGAATAATAATGATATAAGTCTTGATAAAGTAATGAGACGCTACAATTATGACATAAAAGTTTTGCAAAATATAGTAATTATGTATATCCTGCGCATAATTGATTTATCTTCGGATCAAGATGCAAATGTGAAATTTGATGTTAAAATTAAAAAAGGCGTTTTACATAAAATATTAGACAAAATTAGAGGTTTGTAGAAATGGCAATTTACAAAATTATTGTAACAGGAAGTTTTAACTCGGGCAAGACAGAATTTATAAAATGTATCAGCGAAATAGATCCTATTACTACTGACAAACCCGTTACAGAAAACGGACTTAAAGAAATAAAAAATTTTACCACTGTAGCTATAGATTTTGGAACAATCACTATAGATAAGGATGTCATAATACATATTTACGCAACACCTGGCCAAGAACGTTTTAAATTTATCTACGATATTTTGGAAAAAAATGCTTTGGCGCTAATAGTATTAGGTGACATAACAAACAAAGAATCTATTTCAAATATGTATAAGTACTATCGTGAATTTATGAAAATTAAAAGACTACCCGCTGTATTTGCTCTTACCAAAAAGGACCTGCCAAATAGAATAGAAGATAAAACGATAGAGACATTGCTTTCTAATAAACCAAAAGATATACCACTCATTAAAATTTCAAATAAAGATAAAGAAGATGTAAAGCAAGCTATATTGCTTGCTTTAGAGCAGTTAATCGAAGAAGACTAATCCTTAAAACCAATTCTCAAAGCGCCCCAGTGTTTTTGGTTTATTATTATTGGCATAGAAATATCATACATGATTTTTCCTAAATCTCTAGAGTAGATTTGAAACAAAATAGGATCTGTGTTTTTTGCAGCCGCTAGTCCTGTTGGGTCGTTAAAAATACGCATTGAACGGTTTCCTGCAAGATCTGTTTTATAATCGCCTGTAAGGGGTTTGTCATAGATAGAGTTATGAGCTGGTAAGTACCCATTTTCATCAACCAAAACCACAAAAACAAATTTTTTATTCATATTTAGTACTTCATCTTCAATAGGTTGTATGTATGTTTTCATAAAATCGGTAAATTTAGTTTTGTATTTTTGAGGGTTTGTATTTTCAATGGCTATATAGTTTCTATCCCAGAGCTCTTCTTCTGTTATTTTACCTTCTTTTAGAGCGTTTTCTATTGTTGTTTGTACTTTTTCAACTGACGATTTTAAAATTTCATAAATTGTTTTAAAAGCGGCATCTTCCTCAAAAATAAAACTCATAATGCATCTTTCAGGCTCTTTTTTCATGTATCCTTTTTCTTCTTTTTTCATTTTTGGCGTTAAAAAAGAAAGCGTGTTTTTTGCCAACACATCCAGATACGTAGAAAAAAGTGGAGGATATGGACATACGCTTGTATCAACTGGCCCACCACCAACACCAACCGGACAAAACATACAAGAATCTTTTTTAACGGTAATTGTTGCAATCATTTTGGAATCTTCTTGTGTAACAGATACTTCATAATTATTGGCAAATAAAAGATACTCGTTTAAACTGTCAATGGCTTTTTTTATGTTTACCTCTAAAGGATCTTCTATGTTAAATTTTGGGAGTAGATTTTTGTACATTTGGTGTAACACAAGCCTTTGTGCCGTAGCTTTCATAGCAGGTACAATAATAGCTTGGTTCATTATACCCAAATCGTAAGAAGAGCCAACAAGTGATGCCCAAAATACATGAGCGCCAGTTAATCGCTCTAAACGTTCCTTTTTTTCTTCTTCACTCATTACAAAAACCCCTTAAGACATCAATTCTTTGAGTTTTTTCGATGTATTTTTAATATCTAAGTAAAGCAAACCTAATTTAACATCTGGCTTTGCAAGTACAATTAAAACTGCCTCGCTGCCAGCTGACGTCAATATAATGCAGACTATAATCTTGTCAAGTCTTTTTTTTATTTTTTTTATGCAGCACCTTGTTTTAGAGCATAACTTTCCTCCCATAATGTATTGTGTACCAAACAAGCACGGATAATCCTTATAAGCTTGTTCATGCATGCAACTATACATACTCTACCTGGTTTTCCTTTTGCTTTAAGCTTCAAATAAAACTCTTTTATTGGCTTGTTAAACCTTATAGCACTTATAGTAGCCATATAAAGAGCTTTTCTAACTTGGAACCTACCACCTACTATTTTACCTTTTTTCTTAAC
>OGCG01000109.1_pt1 | contig 54748 bp, 51 predicted proteins | sample 1570061 | NCBI WGS metagenome assembly OGCG01 (sample SAMN06268698, study PRJEB24515) | hot springs metagenome | isolation source: Joseph's Coat, Yellowstone National Park, Washington, USA | place: USA:Joseph's Coat, Yellowstone National Park, Washington, USA
GAGAAGTAAGCGGTAAATGGCAAATACTTATTTGCTGTCACGAAAGGCGAATGCCGGAGCCAGATTTCATATTTAAAGTTGATCAAGTATATACGAGATTGATCTTGACAATATCTCTCTCAGTTTGTATAATCATCTTACGGATATGACTTGATTTAAGGAGGTTACCATGAAACGTACGTATCAACCTAAACGCAGGAAAAGAGCCAAAACTCATGGATTTCTTTCAAGAATGAGCACAAGTTCTGGAAGAAGGGTTTTGAGTAGTAGACGAAGGGCTGGAAGAAAAAGATTAACGGTTTGAATGCTTTTGAACCGATGAATCGTCTTAAAAGAGAAAAAGATTTTCAGAGAATTTTTTCCGAAGGTCAAAATGTATCAAACGAGTTATTGTCGATAAAGTATTTTTATAACGATCTTGGACGACCAAGGATGGGAATAATTGTATCAAAAAAATTTGGGAAGGCTCATGTTAGAAATAGATTTAAGAGATACAGTCGAGAAGTTTTCAGAACAAATAAACCACAAAACGGAATTGACATGATCGTCATTCCCAAAAAAAGTTTAAAAGATCATTTCGAAAATATGAGTTTCGATACATTCAGATCTTCTTTTCTTTTTTTACTCGGGACTTTAGAAAGAAAGGTTCCAAATGAGATTTAGAGATATTTTGATCAAGCCGATAAAACTTTATCAAAAATATATTTCTCCGTTGAAACCACCTTCTTGCAGGTTTACACCTACGTGCTCAAATTATGCTGTTGAGGCCATAGAAAGATTTGGTTTTTTCAGGGGCCTTATACTTTCTGTTTGGCGTGTTTTAAGATGCAATCCTTACAACAAAGGAGGAGAAGATCCCGTGCCAACAAAATTCATCATTGGAGGTAAACACAGGTGACAAAAAGACTGTTTTTTCTTATACTTTTCGTAGTGGCTGTTTCTACTTTTGCCTTTGCGATCCCGAAAGTAAATGTTGCCATTTCTTCTGATACAGCGACTGTTACGACTAAACTTTACGAATATAGCGTAGATCTTAAAAATGGTTTTTTAACAAATGAATACAGCGTTTTTTACGAGCATGTGCATTCTTGGGCCAATACCGGAGATGGATTGGTGTTATCGTACGATGGGAAACCTTTAATTCCAACAAGTTGGTCATTCGATAACCATGAAAACAAAAATTTCCAAACAATTTCAAATGTTACAATTAACTTTTTTTACGATGTTAACGGACAAAGTGTTGAAAAATCAATAACCTTTGTGAATAATCCAAATTACGAAGTCATCGTATCGGTAAAAGCTCCCAAAGATTTACAACTTGGTTTGACCTTCCCAACCCTCGAATCAAATTTCAACCGTGACGGTGGAAATGTGTTCGGCTCTTTCTATTCTCAAAAAGGGATCGTAACATTTTCGTCAATCACAAACGGAACCTTTAATGGAAATGGTGAAGCCACTTTTTCTGGCAACCTAACGTCTAAAATTTACATGGGTCCTGTGAAAAATACTTTGATTTTTTCGGTTTTCCCGGCTCAACAGAATATCATTTCTCAATTCATTGGCACCTATCCGGGATCTGAACCTTGGTATTCATGGTTTATGTACATATTTGTGGTGTTTCTCAACTGGCTGTATGATTTAACAGGTAATTATGGATGGGCGATAATCCTATTTGGAGTGATAATCAGAATTGTACTCTATCCCCTCTTTCACGTACAAATGAAATCTATGTTAAAGATGCGAGATTTGCAACCGAAGATCCAGGAAATTCAGAAAAAATATAAAGATCCAAAAAAAGTGCAAGAAGAGCAGATGAAACTTTTCAAATCTGAGGGTGTGAATCCAGCAGGAGGTTGTTTGCCGCTTTTGATCCAATTTCCGATACTTGCCCTTTTGTATTACGTCATTTTTTATTCCAGAGAAGTTTTTGCTTACAATCCTCAATTTTTGATCTGGAACGACCTCTCGGTTGGTGGGCTAAGTGTCAATATCCTCTTACTGCTGTTAATAGTTATTTTCACGGTTTGGTCTTCTTTGTGGACAAGCACAAAGCCAAGTCAGGTTTGGTTGGCTGCCGGTATGTCCGCGGTGATGGAGTTCATATTCATAGGATTTCCGGTTGGTCTTTTCCTCTATTACACAACCTTTTCTGGAATGCAAGTTTTAACGAGTTATGTGGCTGCGAGAATATATCATATGAAAGGTATAACATGGCGTGAAGTCTTCGGCATGAATCCAAAGGTTCAGTGGGGGGACAAGAAATGGAAAAAGAATTCGAAGCAAAAAGTGTAGAAGAATCTCTCGAACTTGCATGTAAAGAATTAAATGTCAGGAGTGAAGAAATAAATTTTTCTGTCGTACAAGAACCTTCAAGGGGATTTTTGGGGATAGGTTCGAAAAGCGCGATAGTGAAAGTTTCCATAAACGATAATTACAATGTAAGGATTATCAAAGAATTTCTTGAAAAGATGCTCAAATTTTATGGTCAAGAAGGAGAGGTAATTGTTGACGTACTTAAAACGATGTCGTTTTACTCGGTGAAAGTTAAGTCAACAAGTGCTCTTTCTAACCTCATAGGCAAACACGGAAAAACGATGGAATCAGTTGAACATCTCTTATCCGTTTACGTCAACAAGATGAACGATCACAAAATTTCCATTTTGTTGGACGTCAACGACTATAGGATAAGAAGAGAAGCATTCATAAGAAAAATGGTTAATGATGCCATCACCAAGATTAGAAAGCAAAATGTCAGAAGGATATCTTTAGAGCCGATGGACAACAGAGAGAGAAAGATTGTGCACGAAATCCTTTCTCAAAACAGCGATCTTAAAGCCTATTCGGTAGGTGATGAGCCATACCGTCATATAGTCATAGAGAATTTGAAAGTTAGAATTTAAGAAGGTGATTGAGTTGAAAAAGTTAATCGAATCAGTTCCAAATTTCAGCGAGGGGCGTCGCAAAGAGGTCGTAGAAGAGATAATAAAAGCATCTGAAGAAACTCAAAACGTGTGGGTTTTTGACTGGTCGATGGATGAAGATCACAACAGATCTGTCGTAACCGTTGTCGGAGATCCTCAAGCAGTTGCGGAATCCATATTCAAAATGTCGAAAAAAGCCGTCGAACTCATAGATCTAAGGCATCACACTGGCGAACATCCAAGAATGGGTGCCGTTGATGTGATCCCGTTCGTTCCGATAAAAGGTACAACTATGGAAGAATGCATCGATATTTCAAAATCGGTTGGTAAAAGAATCGGAGAAGAATTAAGTGTTCCTGTGTACCTTTACGAAAGATCCGCAACAAAACCTTCAAGGGAAAATCTTGCGGATATAAGAAAAGGGGAATTTGAAGGTTTTTTTGACAAAATTAAATCTCCAGATTGGATACCAGATTTTGGGCCAAAAGAGGTTCATCCCACGGCTGGTGTTGTTGCCGTCGGGGCAAGAGAATATCTCATAGCCTTCAACGTTAATCTTGGCACGAAGGATATCAAGATAGCTGAAAATATAGCAAAAAGTGTCAGAAATTCGTCTGGAGGATACAGATTCATCAAGGCCATCGGAGTTGATCTTAAAGAAAAAGGCGTGGTTCAGGTATCGATGAACATGACTAATTACAAAAAAAGTCCGCTTTACAGGGTATTCGAAACTATAAAATCAGAGGCTGAAAGATATGGAGTTCCGATCGTCGGATCGGAAATAATTGGAATGATGCCGATGGATGTGATGATTCAAACGTGCAACTTTTATTTAAGGATAGATAACTTTTCCGGTGACAAGGTGATAGAAAATAAATTGCTTGACAAACTCAGCGAATCTTGAGATAAGGAATGTAAAAATCGTAACGGCTACCGGTATTTCTCCTGTAACCGATTATGTTCTTGAATATGTCACAGGAAATATAAAAATTTTGGATGGCAAAATAATTTCGATAAGCAATGAACCTTCGGAAGGTGAAAGTGTTTTTGAGGGGGATGGTATGCTTGCGATTCCAGGCTTTGTTGATCCTCACACCCATATTCCTTTTATGGGTGAAAGAGTCAAAGAATTTTTGATGCGTGCCAAAGGTTTGAAATATTCCGAAATTCTGAAAGGTGGTGGGGGCATTTATTCCACAGTCGATTCGGTGAGAAAAGCCTCTTTTGACGATCTTGTCGTGCATGGACTTAAATATGCAAGATGGTTTTTGAAAAGTGGCGTTACAGCCATAGAGTGCAAAAGCGGATATGGACTTGATTTTGAAAATGAAATAAAGCAACTTGAGGCTATAAAAAAAATTTCTGAAAATACACCTCAAAAGGTGGTCTCTACTTTTCTTGGCGCACATGCGGTGCCATCTATGGGGGAAAAAGCGTATATCGATGAATTGGAACGTATGTTGGATTTCGTAAAGGAGAAAGATCTTGCAAAATTCGTCGATATATTTTGCGATGAAGGCGCTTTCTCGATTGAAGGATCTGTTAAATATATAAACTATGCGAAATCAAAAGGTTTTAAAGTAAGAGTGCATGCGGACGAACTTTCATCAAATGGATTTGCCGGCATTGCTTCAGATCTCGGTGTCGAAAGCGTCGATCATCTTGCCATGTGTTCAAAAGCAGAGATTAAAAAAATGGCTAAAAACAAAACAACGGCAGTTTTACTTCCGCTAACAAGTTTTTATCTTAAAAATGCTTTTGCGCCGGCACGTGCAATGATAGACGAAGGCGTACCGGTGGCTCTTGGTTCTGATTTTAATCCTGGCTCAAACACCTTTTATTCGCCTTTTTTGAGCATCCACTTAGCCGTCAATTACCTTGGAATGACTCCTGAGGAAGCATTTGTGGCTCACACACTGAACGCCGCATCTGTTCTGGGACTTGAAAAGGAGTGCGGAACTATAGAGGTTGGGAAGAGAGCAGATATAGTTATAATTGATGCGCCTGACGTAGGTTATATTCCATACATGCCGAGTGGTGAACTTGTAAAAGCGGTTTTTGTAAATGGAGTTGAATTTTTTGAAAATAGAGATAATTTCCCCAGGAAAGATTAAAAATGATTTCATTTCCGCCGGCTTTCAAGAATACACAAAAAGACTGCAAAAATTCGTGAAAATCACATTTAAAGATATCGGTTCATCTCATTCCGTTGATCCGCGAATATGTGTTGAAGAAGAATCAAAAAAATTGTTAAAATATATAGAAACGAAAAAATTCACGTTACTTGATGTAAATGGGATCGAAATGAACACGCCAGAATTCTCGACTTTTTTGAAAAGAGAACTCGAGAGCGAAGGAGAAATGTTTTTTGTGATTGGCGGTACTTATGGCGTTTCGGAAGAAATAAAAAATCTTGCAAGTTCAAGACTTTCTCTTTCACGTATGACTTTTACACATTCTTTAACGTTCCTTCTGCTTGTCGAGCAAATTTACAGATCCATGAAGATCATTTCGGGTCAACCGTATGATCATTGAAAGGGAGGTTGTTTTAATTGGAGGTCGATCCGCTGAGTAGCACTTACATTTTGTGGGGAATAATCTCAATTTTAATTTTGCTTGGATTGTCCGCTTTTTTTTCGGCTTCTGAAACTTCCATGCTTAGCGTAAGTAAAAGAAAGCTTCGCGATGCCATAAGCAGCGATGGAGAAAACATGAATTTTGAAAATCAACTGAAAACATCGAACAGGTATCTAACCGTTATACTGATTCTGAACAACGTTGTTAACATTCTGCTTTCTTCTTTTGCAACTATCATGACAATTCAGATCTTGCCAAAGGGTATTTCGGAAGGTTTTGTGTTGACGATTGTTACGATCGTAGTTACGATTGCCGTAGTTGTTTTTGGAGAAATAACTCCTAAACTTTACGCAAGATCCAACGCGACGAAATTTTTTAATTTGTCCTTTTCAGCAATCAAATTCATGGATGTTGTTTTAAGGCCTATCACTTTAGGCCTAAACGGTTTCTCAAACTTCATAAATAGAATGTTCACAAAAGATCGCAACGTTGAACCATTCATTTCAAGCGATGATATACTTTTTGAGATAAACACCGGCGAAAATATGGGGGTAATTGAAGAAGAAGAAGGTGCTATACTTAAAGGTGCCTTAAAACTCAAAAGTACTTACGTGAAAGAGATTATGGTACCTCGCATTGAGATGATAACGTTGGAATCTAAAGAAACACTTACAGATGCGATAAAAAAGTTTGATGAATCGAAGTACTCAAGGCTGCCCGTTTACACCGAAAACGTCGATCATATAGTTGGAATATGTTACTCGAAAGATATCATTTCCGTGTTGAATTCAAAAGGCAAAGAGGCGCTTGATAGACTTCAGGTAAAAGACGTGATAAGAGCACCATATTTCGTGCCGGAAACGAAAAAAATAGATGATTTGCTCCATGAAATGAGATACATGAAGATGCACATAGCCATAGTTGTGGATGAGTATGGTGGAACAGCAGGGTTGGTAACCCTCGAAGACGTACTTGAGGAAATAACCGGAGAAATATTGGACGAATACGATGTTGAAGAAGATAAAGTGCCGATAGTCAAAGCGGATAGAAATACCTATATCGTAAGTGGTTTGACTCCTATAAACAACCTTGAAAGAGAAATAGGGCTATCTTTTCCGGAAAGCGAATTTGAGACAATAGGTGGATATCTTCTTAAAGTATTCGAAAGGGTACCAAAGCCTGGCGAGATTGTGGAAACAAATGATTTTACCGCCAAAATACTTGAATCTAACAGGTTAAGGATAATAAAGATAGAGATCAAGTTGAAAGGGATGAATGACGTTGACAATTCAAGAACTGATAAAGAAAGCTAAAGAAGCAAAGGAAAAAGCCTACGCGCCATATTCGGGCTTTAAAGTTGGAGCCGCCATCGAGGCTGAATCTGGAATTATATACACGGGATGCAATGTTGAAAATTCATCTTTCGGATTAAGCATGTGCGCTGAACGTGTTGCCATTTTCAAGGCCGTAAGCGAGGGCGAAAGAAAATTTAAAAAAATAGCCATAGTTGCAAATACAAAGGGTCCTGTTTCACCATGTGGTGCATGCAGGCAGGTTATGTCCGAATTTGGAAATTTCGATGTAATACTTGCCAATGACGATGGAGAGATAGAGCAAACCACCGTCGATCAACTGCTTCCCGGCGCTTTCAATTTAAGGAGGGATGAAAATTGAAGAAAATTTCACTTTTCATTTTCATTTTTTTGATCATCGCTTCTTTTGCCTTTTCAAAAGACGTGTTATTTGCCTATCAGGGCGATTCCAACACTAAATCGGTTGCCGTTATAGGCACTTTTAACGATTGGTCTGCAACAGCTGACATCATGACAAACACTTTTGGGAATATCTGGATGAAAACCATCAATTTACCCGATGGGGTGTATTATTATGACTTTCTTGTAGATGGACAAATTATAACCGATCCGGCTAATCCCAAAACTGTTCCAAATGACAAAGGCGGTTATTATTCATTGATTGTAGTTGGAAATTATACCCTGCCAACTGGAAAACTCGGAAGTGGAATCATTCACAAAAATTACATCCATTTCGATCAAAACTCTTTTGAATATCTCGATCCCGCGTCTACCAAGACGATTTATTTTTCTTTTGAAACGCTTCATGATGACGTTGACGGTGCAACATTGGATGTTAACGGTTCTATGTATTCAATGAAAAAAATTGTGATGAATCAATACACCGACATCTTCAGAAGTGAATTTCATCCGACCTCAACATCTTTCTATTACAAATTCTTACTTCAAAATGGAACGACAAAGATTGAAATTGGATCGAGCGGAATCGCAACATCGTCAGATTTTTTCTTCTTTGATTTTGCGTCTCCGACTGTTAGAATACTTAGCGTTCCAAAGTGGTCTCAAGGTGCGGTTGTTTATGAGATTTTTCCCGAAAGGTTCTGGGATGGCAATCCGTCTAATAATCCTCCAGGCACCTTACCGTGGGGTGGAACTCCAACAAACACAGATTTTTTTGGAGGCGATCTGAGAGGGATAATAGATCATCTTGATTATTTAAAGTCACTTGACATTAACGAACTTTACACGACGCCTATTTTCGAAGCACCGTCAAATCACAAGTATGACACGCAAAATTACATGGAAATAGATCCGCATTTCGGAACGCTCAAAACCTTTGAAGAACTTTCCGGAGATCTTAGTAAAGATGATATTCATTGGATACTTGATGGCGTTTTCAATCACACAGGCACGCAATTTTTCGCCTTCCAGAATCTTTTGAAATATCAACAAAATTCGCCTTACAAAGATTGGTATTTTGTGCTTAAGTATCCTGTTATCGAAATGCCGGGGTATTACAGAACATTCCAGGATTACGCATCTTTGCCAAAATTAAATGTCATGAACCCTGATGTTCAAAAATACCTCAAAGGGGTTATAGATTACTGGACTTCAAAAGGAATAAGCGGTTGGAGAATAGATTCGGCAAATGTCATAGCCAATCAATTTCTTGTCGATCTTTATGGATGGATTCATGAAGTCAAGCCGGATTCATTAGACGTTGCCGAGATATGGACTAACGCGTCTCAATGGTTTGATGAAGGTGCCTTTAACTCTGTGATGAATTATCTTTTCCAAAGTGCCGCTTACAATTTTATAATTTACGGATCCGGCGCAAAGGCTTTTGTCAACAATACGAATTCGTATCTTAACACCTATCCACCTCAACTTTGGAATTCACTTTGGAATCTAATAGATAGTCAGGATACCCCAAGGGCTCTTACAGTTGCAAATGGTGATCTCAACAAGATGATGGCGCTTGTCGGTTTACAGATGACCTTTCCAGGAGCACCGATGATATATTATGGAGATGAAATAGGTATGACTGGCGGTAACGATCCGCTGAATCGCAGTTGCATGATTTGGGATAAAAGCAAATGGAACATGAAACTCTTTGACTGGTACAAACTTTTGATAAATATACATGAAACAAATCCGGCGCTAAGATACGGAAATTACCTTCCAATTGTTATGGATAAAGATATTTTGGGTTTCGAAAGAACTTACGAAGGTCAAACTCTTTACGTTTTCATAAATGGTGGAAGTACAGTTCAAAAGGTCTCAACTCCACTTTACGGAAAATTTGAGAATCTCGTTGATGAAAAGATGATCGATGGATCTGAAAGTGCTTTGAATTTAACGATGCAACCATACCAGGTTATGATCCTTGAAATGATTAAATAACAAATAGCGTATGAGTTTCTAATTGTTCATTGTCAATTTTCAATTACCAATTTTTTACTGGAGGTGATTGTGTGAAGAATTTCATCTTTTTGCTTTTGGGAATGATTTTGTTTTTTTCTGTGAGTTTTGCCACCACAAATTTGCTTGTCTATGATCAAATGGCGCTTGTTTCTTCAAATGCCGTGATTAAAAATGGAAACAATTCGTTTATGATCCCGACCACGAATGGTGCGATGCCGGAATCACTTGTCACATCTTCAAGTGTTTCTTACAAGTACCATGCTGCCGAATCTTACAGCCTTGATTATTTTCTTAAAAGGTTTCTTGATACGACGGTACAGTTTCAATTTACAGATAATTCAACGACCATCGTAAAAAATGTGCGCATACTTTCTTCGGACCCTATTATAATTCAAACAATTGACGGTGGAAAGGTATATTTCTCTCCATCAGGTCAATTCATCTTTCCGTCTCTCCCCCAAATCGACTCTCAAAACTATTTTCTTGTTTCGACAAATGCTTCGTCCCTTTCCTACTCTTACTTGACCAACGGAATAGGTTGGAAAGCCTATTACACGCTCAACGTGGACAATGGTTCTATGAATGGCGAAATAGAACTCTGGAACAAAACGGATACGACCTTCAAAGATTTCAACCTTGCTTTTCTTTCTGGAATCCCGTTTACATCAAACACTTCTCAGCCTCAGATGGCAAAAACTTTCGCCGCCGCGTATGCACCTTCGCCTTCGATGCCACAGGTGCAAAGTGTCGAAGGATATAAAATTTACAATTACGGTAAGGTAGACGAACTTGATTCGAATAATGCGATTTTTCTGCCTTTGTTTTCCAAAAACGTGAAATTAGTTAAATTGAACATAGTCTACAATCCATCACAAAATCTCACAAATGCCGTTCAAGTTGCGAAAATCGATCATGACTTTGCCATACCCGCAGGTATGGTTAGCCTTTACACGACAAAAGATGGCATGACTTACTTCCTCGGACAAACAAATATCACCGATACGGCATCGATGGTTTCGCTTGACCTTCAATACGGTCAGAATTTTGATTTGAGTGCAAAACAAGTCGAAACTCAAAGAACGATGGTCACGAAAGACCTTTACGGTTATACCTACCAGATAACGGCCGTTAATTCGTCTTCAAATAACCAAAGTTTATGGATATACATTTCGATTCCAACAGATGCGATTGTGACTTCAACACCGACAAACATTCAATTTGAGAGGCCATCGACAACGCAGATACGTTTTCGTGTTGATTTAAAACCAAATTCGGAGGAAGTGTTCACTTACGGATTACAAACAAGTTATTGATGAACTTAAAAAACTCAGAACTTTCATGGTGAGCCGTCGTAGGACGGCTCACATAGAAAGAATGGAAGAAGATGCGGTAATTTTGGCAGATAAGCATGATATCGATCTGGAAAAATTGATGATTTGCGTTGACGCGCATGATCTTTTTCGCGATGTCGACCCAGATAAACTGAAAAAAATGGCCATTGCATGGAACATCGGAATGACGCAAATTGAGAAACGTCTTCCAATTTTACTTCATGGCAAAATCTCGGCCGAATATCTGAAAAGACGTTTCAAGATAACAGATGAAGAAATTCTTAACGCCGTTGCCTATCACACCTCCGGAATTCCCACCAATTCGCCTATTGTCATGGCAATGCTTATACTTGACTCAACCGAATCGGGAAGAGAATTTGAAGGTGTTGAAGAGTTAAGATCGATATCGATGAATTCTTTAAGTAAGGGATATGAGGCCATAATCAAAAACAAACTCATTTATGCCGTTACAAATGATCTTTTGGTGTTACCGGAAACAGTCGATACTTGGAACAGTTTAAGGGGATAAAATTGAAAAATTTAATTCTTGTTTTATCCGTAATTTCTCTGGCATTTGGAATTTTTATTTTTTCTATTTTGCTTTATCCTTTTTTTCAAATGGGATTTAGCACCATAGCAAATGAATATCCAAATTCTAAAGTTTACATGCTTTCTTTGATAGTGGACAATTCGGGCATTTCTTCCGTAGAGATAGTCGGTATGGATCTTACGACTAAAAATCTTGTAATAGTAAGTGTTCCAAAGGACCTTACGTTTAACGGACAGACTATCTCAAGCATTTATCAAACGTACGGGATAAAAAAGATGGAAGAAGCCATTGAAAAAGGAAGCGGAATTAAACTTACAGATTACATGATATCAACGAAAAGTGGTCTTGAAAATTATGAAAGTGGGTTAAGTTACAACACCATAGGTGATCTTTTAAACAACCTTGAAAAAAATTCTAAGTTAGGAGATCCCATCTCGATCTTTTATGCTTTCAACAGCTTTTCGAATAACTTCACAAGTACCATAACACTCACGAAATTCATAAGGCTTTTGAGATTTATTCAGACAAAGCCGGTTATTTCGACTATATCTTATCCTTCGATCTATCTCGACGGTTCTATTGTCACGGATGAAGGAGAATTGAAAAATTTTTCGATGGAAATGGAAAATTGTGCTCCATTTCATAATCCGTTCTCTATAAAACCTGTGATCGTGAATTGTACCGGTGAAGATGCGTCAATTTTTTATTCAGATAACTGGAGTAAATGGTCTAAGAATGGCTACAATTTTGAGATAATCCCCGAGACATGTGACGACTTTTCTGGAGAAAACGTTGTACTTGTCCTTTCGGATGCCGCATGGAAAACATCTGCGCTTAAGTCTGCTTTGTCAAAGATATACCCTAAAGTGGATTTTAAATTTATGAACGAAGATGATCCAAACTTTTTGAGAATTTACTACATGATAAGCAACTGGGCTGCTTCAAACAGATATTACACACTTGGAAAGTATGATTTTGTAGTTTTACTTGGATCTTAGGCGACTTTAAAACAAATACACAACTCAACTTGAATTAACTCTGATTTTATGGTAGAATTTTTTTGAAACAGGTTTTGAATAGGGAAGTTCGGTGGAAATCCGACGCGGTCCCGCCACTGTAACCGGAAACGATGTCTGCAAAATGCCACTGGGAAACTGGGAAGGCGCAGATTGAGGATGACCCGGAAGTCAGGAGACCTGCCTGTTTCGAATCGAACCTAATTTGACACTCGGGGAAAGTGTTTGGTATGGTAAAAATGGGAACCAGCCGACTTTTTGTCGGCATTAATTTTTTTAAGGAGGGATTTTTGTGAAAAAGTTTGTCGCTTTATCGTTGTTTTCAGTGCTTTTAGTGATCTCCATCTTTGCGTCTTATTACCCGATAACGCTTGTCGATGATGCGGGTAATGTCGTTACCATTCAAAGTACACCGATGAGGGTCATCGATGCCGCTCCATCTGTAACGGATTTCATGTTGAAACTTGGTTATGCAGACAGAATAGTGGGTGTTACACAGTACGATTCTTACACAAAGGCACAGAACATAGGGTTACTTTATCCCCTTGATCTTGAAAAAATAATTTCTTTGAAACCAGATATAGTTTTTCTCTTCGGCGGCTTTCAACTTCCCCAATATGCAAGTCTGAAAAAATTAGGCGTAACGTCTTTTGTGCTGAATGCCAACAGCCTTAACGGTGTTTACCGTGACGTCATGGATGTTGCGACTATCATGGGAGATCCTCAAAGAGGAGAAATGCTTGTAAACAAGTTGCAATCTGTGGAATCAAAGATTGAAAATGCCGCTTACACAGTCCCGCTCGATAAAAGGCCGACCGTTTTCTATGGAACACCGGGAAAAGAAATATGGACGGCCGGAATGGGCTCTTTTTTGAATGAGATAATATCTTTGGCCGGTGGTGTGAATATAACCGGTAATTATGCCGGGCCAAATGGTTGGTTGCCTGTCAGTCCTGAATTCGTCGTTGCCCAAAATCCTGATATAGTTTTGGTTCCATATTATGTGTCCGGAGGAGAAAAGGCTGCTATAGAACAGTTTGATACTTATCCTCCATTTGCAGATCTTAAAGCCGTCAAGACAGGACATGTCTATGCGATAAACGGAAATATCGCATCTCAGCCGAATACTCAACTTATAGATTTGCTTCAACAAATTTACGATATTTTCCAGAAATGGTGAAAAATTCAAGGGAAGGGATCTTTTGGATCACGCTTCCCTTTATTCTGATATTCATCCTTGCAAATATCGCGTTTGGCCCCGTTTACATACCTGTACTTGAAGTTTTCAAAGCACTTGTTGGAATGAAAGTGCCGTTAACGGATAAAATCATAATCCTTCAATTGAGACTTCCAAGAATTTTGCTTGGACTGGGAGTTGGAGCGGCACTTTCTGTAACTGGTAACGCTTTTCAAGCCATGTTGAAAAATCCTTTGGCAGATCCTTACATCCTTGGTGTTTCATCCGGTGCTGCCTTCGGAGCGATTCTTGCCAATGTGATAGCACAACTTTACTATCCGAATTTTGTCTTTTACATGTGGATCTTTGCCTTTGTTTTTGGCCTTGTCGCTACGAGCTTGACTTATTTCGTGTCAAGAAGAGGAGGAAAACTTCCAACGACAGAATTGATACTAAGCGGGGTCATAGTCAACCTTATGTTTGGAGCAGGAGTTACATTTTTGATAGTTTACGGATGGCGAGACGTCCAAGTAACTTCTTTTTGGTTACTTGGAAGCCTTTCCGGAGCCGGATGGCATGACGTAATCCTTGTGGGAATTTCTTCTATTGCATCCGTGGTTTTTTTCATGTCTATAAGCAAATATCTCAATGCCATGGTTGCAGGCGAAGAAGAGGCAGCGTACCTCGGGGTTAACGTTGAAATGATGAAATTGACGATATTTGTCGTAGGTACGCTCGTGACGGCCATTGCCGTTTCAACATCTGGCATAATAGGATTTGTAGGACTTATAATGCCTCACATGTCAAGAAGACTTTTTGGGTCGGATCATAAAATTTCAATGCCTGCATCTGCCATTTTAGGCGGAACCTTTATCGTTGCTTGCGATACGGTTGCAAGAAGTGCTTTTACTCCATCCGAAATGCCGATAGGAACCATAACGGCACTAATTGGAGCGCCGATCTTCATATACATTTTGAGGAGGCGAGTGCAGAATGTCTGAATTTTTGAAAATTGAGAATGTATCTTATTCCTATCCGAAATCTTCAAAAAATGCGATCGATAAGGTCAATTTTACCGTTAGAAAAGGAGAAATAGTCGGTATAATAGGTCCAAATGGATCTGGAAAAACGACGCTGATGAAGTCCATCCTTAACATGATCGACTATAAAGGAAATATAAAGTTTTACGATCAAGAGATAAAAAAGATTCCGAGAAGATCGCTTTCAAAAAAGATCGGGGTTGTTGCCCAGGAATTCGCACCGATTTACGATATGAAAGTTTCTGAGATAGTTGAGATGGGGAGAACACCTTACACGAATCTTTTTGGAGATCTTTCCCCGGAGGATAAAAAACACATTGAAATTGCTCTCGAAGATCTCAACATTTACCATCTCAAAGAAAGAATGTTTTACTCTTTAAGCGGCGGAGAGCGTCAAATAGTTTACGTTGCAAAAGTTTTTGCGCAAAATCCAGATCTTTTTCTCCTTGATGAGGCTACCGTTCATCTTGATATAGGTAATGCCCAGCATCTGCTGTTGAAGATGAAAGAAAGGGTCAAAAAGTTCGGATCCACCATCATCTCGACATTTCACGATATAAACCAAGCTTCTGCCTTTTCCGACAGAATAATAATCATGAAATCCGGTAAAATATATGCAACCGGCGATCCTCAAACTGTTTTGACAAAAGACATGATAGAAGAAGTCTACGGCGCAAATTGTGAAATCATCAAAGATCCAAGAAATGGTACAGTTAACGTCTTCATGGATCTCGAAGACAATTCAGATGCTCTCTTTTGCGACGTACTTAAGAAATATTCTTGATACTGCAAAGCTCAATGCGATTCCGATCACCACATCTGCTATATAATGCTGTTTTATGAGTACTGTCGATGCCACGATAAGGGCAGTCCAGATAGCGACGGGTATTCCTATTCGTTTATCGATTCGGATCCAGTGAAATGCCATCAATGTGGATAGAGAAGTATGAAGGCTTGGAAAATCGTTGTATGGATGATCACCTGCGTAAACGGATATGATCATCTTTGTGAAAAAATCATCTCCAGTCAGATTTGGTCTTACGATAAATGATTGGGCAAAAAAGTAGAAAGTGTAACTCACAAACCAGACGACGATCATTGAAAATGCAACGGATTTGAACATTCGTATCCTGAAGATCAAAAGTGCTACCAGCGATGCGTAAATGAAATAGTTGAGAGATACGTATGGAATTACAAATGGTGGGACGACGGGTATGAAATTATCAAGATACGATTTCATGAAGATCAAATTTGGCCCATGGTTAAGTACATCATAAAGTTCATTTGTGAAGTAGAGCGCTACAACAAGCACCGCCGAAAGAACGATATTTTTCCACCCAGAATAAATTACACCTTGTTTAATCTGTCGATTTAGCCATCCCATGCTATCCCCTCCTTTTAATTTTTTGAGTGAAAATTTTCTCCCCTCTAAGCAAAGGATGCGTAGGTGGGGATATATCACTTGAAACTTTTGATCTTCACATCATCGATTATATACTAAACCGACTTCAAAAGCCGAATGTTTGTTTACCGCCACTCTCTCGACATTTCTTACGACATTTCTTAAAATGAAGTTTTTTTTGTATAATTGATTCAAATGCTTGCGAAAAGGATGAATATTTTGGACAAAGATATTTTTTACGAAGCAGCAAAAAAGTATGGTACTCCTTTATACTTTTACGATCTTGGTGAAATAAAAAGAAGGATAAAACTCATCGAAGACACTTTAAAGGATTTAAACTTTAAAATTTTTTTCGCGATGAAGGCTAATTCCAATCCTTACATCTTGAAATTCATGCGTTCTTATGGCATTGGTGCAGATGCTGTTTCTTTAAATGAGTACAAATTAGCCAGATTCGTTGGCTTTTCACCCAGCGAGATTGTGGTAAATGGAAACGGTAAAAGCATTGAGGATATCTTCTTTTACGCCAATGAAAAGCCTATGTGCGTCAACGTTGATTCTTACGAAGAAATCAAGAAAATTGGTGATTTACCTATGCGCATAGCGTTGAGAATAAACCCAAATGTTGATCCTAAAACACATCCTCACATTTCAACCGGCCTTAAGGAAAATAAATTCGGAATGGATTTTGAGACGGCAAAAAAAGTCATAAGGTCGTTGCCGAATAATTTACGCCTTGTTGGGCTTCATTGTCATATAGGATCGCAGATAACAGAAGCGGATCCATTTATAGAGGCCTTTTCGTCGTTGAAATCTTTTGTGAAGGAGGAAAAACTCGATCTTGAATTCATAAATGTTGGCGGAGGATGGGGCATAGATTACATGGATAAAAATGATGGGATCAACCTAAACCGTTATAAAAGTGATATTTTGCCAATACTTACCTCTTTTGATCTTCCAATATATTTTGAACTTGGGAGATTCATCGTAGGTTCATCGGGATACCTTCTAACGAAAGTTACAGAGGTGAAGAGAACGCCACACAAAAATTTCGTGATCGTCGATGCCTCAATGGCGGACTTGATAAGACCCGCTCTTTACGATGCCCATCATGAAATAGAGTTTTTATCCGGCAAATCTGAAATGATCGCTGACGTTGCGGGACGTGTTTGCGAAAGTGGAGACGTTTTTGCCCATGAAATAAAAGTCAATGTCCCTGAAATAGGTGAAATTGGTTTGATTCACGATGCAGGTGCTTATGGATATTCCATGTCATCGAATTACAATCTTTCCACAAGACCAGCTGAAGTTGTCTTTGACGGTGATAAATTCATCTTGATAAGAAAAAGAGAAAATTTTGAAGATCTTTTAGGATTGATCGAGGAGGAGTAATTTTCATGAAGAGATTTGATGAAATTTTCGAAAAAGTGAAGAAGAGAAAGAAAACAGTAGTCCTTGTGGGGGCAGAAGATCGTGAATCGTTGATAGCCCTTGATGAAGCCGTTAAACTTGGTTTTGTCGATGGCATATTGGTTGGAAATGGGAAAATTGTTAAAGACACACTCGAAGATCTTAAAATAAAAGATGACTTTGAAATTATCGATTCAGATCCATCCTTATCTTCAGAAGTGGGCGTAAAAATAGTGTCTTCGGGCAAAGCAGACATTCTTATGAAAGGGCTTGTGAAGACGAGTGCACTCTTAAAAGCCGTTTTAAATCCGGAATGGGGCTTGAGGACAGGATCACTTTTAAGCCATCTTACCGTTGTTGAAGCCAAAGACTATGACAGATTTATAGGAATAACGGATGGTGGCATGATAATAAGGCCAACACTTGATCAGAAAGTACAGATCGTAAAAAACGCCGTTACGTTTTTCAAGAAACTTGGAATTGATACACCAAAAGTCGCATGTATAGCGGCAATTGAGGTTGTAAATCCAGATATGCCCGAAACTTTAGATGCCGCGGAACTTTCCGTTATGGGAAAAAGAAAGCAAATAGATGAGTGTATAATAGAAGGGCCTCTTGGCTTTGACAACGCTATAGATGAAAGGGCTGCCAGAGTAAAGGGAATAAAAAATGATGTCGCAGGTCATGCGGATATATTACTTGTTCCAGATATACACTCGGGAAATTTCATAGGAAAGACGATGGATTATTGTGCTCATTACACAATAGGAGGAATAGTGCTTGGGGCAAAAGCACCGATAGTCGTCGTCTCAAGAGCTGATGAGGCAAGATCTAAACTTGCATCTATATCTTTAAGCGCACTTGCGTGAGGAGGAAAAAAAATGAAGAAAAGTGCTGTTATAGCAATAGGAGGAAATGCTATTCAGGGGCCGAAAGAATTACAAACAGCAGAAGTGATGAGAAAAAATTTGAATTCAACTGCCCGATATCTTGTTCAAATGTTAGATGACATAAACGTTGTGATAACCCACGGTAACGGGCCTCAAGTTGGAAATTTGATGGTTCAGCAGGATAGGGCAAAGGAATTGATTCCACCACTTCCTCTTGATCTCAACGATGCTTACACACAGGGTATGTTAGGTTATCTTATCGTTGAGGCTATGGAAAATCAACTTTTAAATTATAATCTTAAAAGGCAATGTGCCGCGATTGTCACACAAGTCGTTGTGGATCCAAAAGATAAAGCGTTTCAAAATCCAACCAAGCCGGTAGGCCCATTTTACGATGCCAAAGAGGCTGAACAATTGGCAAGAGAGAAAGGGTGGAAGATGAAAGAAGATGCTGGACGTGGATACAGGCGTGTCGTTCCCTCACCTGAACCTCTTGACATAGTGGAGAAAGATTTGATAAAAGAGTTGATGGAGAAAGGTGTTTTAACGGTAGCCGTTGGCGGAGGTGGAATACCCGTTTTAAAAGAAAAAGATGGAACAATAAAGGGGGTTGAAGCGGTCATAGATAAGGATCGCGCTTCATCTTTGCTTGCGAAGATACTTGATGTTGACCTTTTCATGATCCTTACAGGAGTGGATGAAGTTTATCTTAATTATGGCAAAACTGATCAAAAAGTTCTAAAAACACTCAAAGTCTCGGATGCAAAGACTTACATTGGAAGCAACCAATTTCCCGCCGGTTCCATGGGACCTAAGATTGAAGCAGCCATTTCTTTTGTCGAAAAGACAGGCCGCCAATGTGTTATAACATCTTTGGAAAAAGTGTCGGAGGCCATGGAAGGTAAAGCGGGTACATTTGTAATTCCAGGATAATTGGGGGAAACGTGAATATACTTGTTCCAGTTAGTTTGGAAAACAAAGTGAATGGTTTTGATTACACAACTTACGAAAACATAGAGGATAAAATTTATTCTCATTTTTGGGATGTCGTTGTTGTTCAAAATCAGGATGATTTAAAGGTAGCCATACAATTTCAAAAATTTGGAATTCAAATTGTTTACATTGGATCCGAAAAAGTAAAAAATGCCTTTAACGTAAACGCTAACGATATCGAGGACTTTCTTAACCTTTTAAACTCCTTATCCGAAAAGAACAAAGAAATAGACGTGTTGAAAAAAAATCAAGATTTGCTTTTCGAGCCAATAAGCCTTAGTTCAAAAATGTCCATGGCATATGGAAAACTTTCCAAAATGGTTCAATCGAGAATAATGACGGTTATAGCCCAAAATGGTCTTTTAGAAGAATGGATACTTTCGAAAACGATTGGATCGCATGAAACTTTTGATTTTTCTGTTCTTCAAGAAGAAGAGATAATGCTTAGACTTTTCGGATCAAAAAATCATGTTCCCACCTTTTTGAAATCCACGACTATAGTTTTGATGAACTGCGATCTTGCAAACCCATCATCCATATTGAAAGCGGCGATGGCTTCATCTAACGGGTATTTCTCGATTTATGGAGTGAATGACAAAAAATCGTGCAACGCCAATTTGATCCTTCATTTCGAAAATTCCTCGAATGTTCCGAAATCAATTTTTCAATTGACCGGAAAGAGTATGGTTGAGATACCTCCTTTAAAAGAGATATTGGATGATCTGCCAACGATCTTCAGATATACGGTCTCCGCTATGGCACAGAATACAAAAAATTTCTCTTTTAACTTTTCAGATGATTTTTTTGAAAGTTTAAAGAGGGAAGAATGGTCGGAAAATTGGAGAAGTTTTTTCAAATTTTGCAATGCTTTTATATCGGGAGAAACCATGATTCATAAAGATATTGAAAATGATTCCGAAATTCCCAAGATGAGGGATTACATCAAAAACGTGACAAGTGAGGGAGAAAAAGTTTTGATAAAAAAAGCGATCGAACGCTACAAAACAGACAAGAAGAAAATATGCGAGGTGCTTGGAATAAACGTTAAGACTCTTAACAAAAAAATCAAAATTTATAATTTAAAATGAAAATCATAGTTTATCTTTCGTTAGATCCTCAGAAGGCAAAAACAGATAATCTTCCTGTTTCTCTTCCTTTGCTTGAAGAAGATTTTGAAAATGCCGCTAAAAGCAACAAACTCGATCCTGACATGATAATAAGGGGTTTAAGGGCACAGATAGAAACAGGTAAAAAGGTTGAATATTATTTGCCTTACTTTGTTTATTTCCTTTACGATAGGGCAAGGTTTTACATGAACATGGAAAAACTTCAGGAAGCGAAGGAAGCAGTTGAGGAGGCTGCAAGTTACAAACGGGACTACAGGTATCCTCTTCATCTTGGAATAATAGAAAGATTGTCTGGAAATCTTGATAGATCGGAGATACTTTTGAAAGAAGCCATTGCAATGAATTCGGAGTACCTTCCAAGTAGAATAGAACTTGCCAGAACACTCATGGAACAATCTCAATTTGAAGAAGTTATCGAGACATGTAAAGAGGTAATGGAGATAGATCCGTCCTTCACTATAACTTATCTTTTAATGGGAGACGCTTACCTTGCCATTGGAGACGCTAAATCTGCCATAACACTTTACCAGCAGGCATTAACCATCGATCGTGATCTACAATCTGTTCATTGGAGAATCGGCGTTGCAGCCAACATGCTTCAGAGATTTTCACTTGCCGAAAATGAATTTAAAATTTCGTTGTCTAAAAATGAGGGAGGATGGCACGTGAAATACGATCTTTCTTACTCGCTGTACAGAGAAGGAAAGATTTTTGAAGCGATTCAATTACTTTCAGAAATTCAAAAATCAGGAGTCTCAACTCCTGAAGTTTTAACCGAGATGGTCATACTTCAAAAAACAATCGGCCTTTACGAAGAAGCACTTGAAACGGTTGAAAAAGGTATGGACATGGAGATAAAAGAAGAAGGATTTTTGCTTGCCTCAATAGACGTTTATGCTTTTAACGGCATGATAAATAAAGCCTTAGCACTTGTCGAATCTTTACTTTCGGAATCTGTCAGCCAAAGAAAAAAATTACTTGAATTCGAGGATAAATGGCAAAAGAAGATAGATCTCAGATCATTTGCGAAGTTAATAGATACTTCAAGGCCGGAGATAAAAAGCAAAGTAGAAGACGTAAAAAATGATATTGTAAGTGGAAATCAAGTTTTTGATGTTACGATGCTTTCGATTTTAAATGAGGTCATAAAATTTCATGGCATACATTTCTATTCTGCTGAATCATCTCTTACGAGATCCGCAATGGCCTTTTCGGGATCGATCGAGACGATAGGACTTTTCATTTTGTTGTACAGAATCTATTTTTACACGCATGCACTCGATTATAAATTGGAAGATGCGATTGAAATCGTCATACCGCAAATAACAGATATATCATGGAAAATTGGTTACGAAGTTGCAAAGGTCTTTGAGTCTGATGAAATTATAGATATCGAAGACATGTCTCAAAAACTTGAAAATCCAGTTGATGTGGCAAAATTTTTTGTATCGGTCATGATCTTGGAAAATGAAGAAAACAGAACTGAATTTCTTAAGTCTTTAAATACACCTGAAATTGTGATAACGCTGATCGAGATGATCGATAATCAAAACACAAGTGGAAAAGAAAACACTTAATCAGATTTTTTGAAAAAATACCAATAAAGCGCGGCATTGGCAAACTGAAAAATGGCTGCAATGAATATCGGCGCTTCCATCATTGAATAATCCATGAAGTAGCCACTTGCCGTAGGTCCTATTGAAGAAGTTATCTGTTGGGGCAAATTGCTTAGCGCTGCCATAGAGGCCCTTTCTTCTTCTTTAGTTTGACCCATTGTAAATGATTGTCTTAGAGGTATACCGGCAGATACAAAAAACATCCTCAGAAGGTAAAAAAGACCTGCGAGAAAAAATGTTGGCATTAAAGCCATAAAGACAAGCATTATGGCACCTATTGCCCTGACGCTCACTATGGTTTTGACGGTACCGAAAAATTTAGCAACACGTGCCGAAGATATGGAAGAAATGGCACGCGCAATGTTAGAAAGTACGTAAATTACACTTATAAGATCGACGCCCGCACCATATCTTACAAAAAACCAGTAAACGAGTATCGGCCCGCTGAAAAATCCAGTTCCAAGTCCGTTTACGGCGTTTGTCAAAGAAAACTTTCCAAGTAACTTCCATGAAAGTTTGAAAGCATTTTGGCGCTTAGGCCTGTTTTTGTCCTCTTGAACAAACAAAGTTATAAAAAAGGTAGAAATGTAGATAACGAATGCGATTGCCATTAAAAACAGGTACCCATCGCGCCATCCATCTTTGAAAACATTCGATATGTAAGGAAGGATTATCGTCAGAGCATACCCAATCGTACTTCCTATTGCTCCAAAAAAGGAAAATGTCCCAAAGACGTTATTTCGAAATTGCGAATCCGCACTTTCTGCTATAAGTGCTTGCTGTGCAGCGCCGGCCGCACCTCCACCACCTCCACCGCGTATTGTTCCTATTGAGACAAAAAGCATAAGCGGAATATAACTCGTCGTGAGAAAAAATCCAAGTACACTGATGGAATTTATCAAAGTCATGACCAAAATTACGATTTTTCTGCCATGCTTATCGGCAAAAAATCCAACTCCTATTGAAAACAATATGCCGACAATAACGGACAAAGTGAAAGTTAGCCCTATTTGAACACCGGAAAAACCCAATTTTGAAAGATATATAGGTACAAGAATCGTTAAAGATGCCTGAGCAATGCTCCTTAAAAGTCTGCTCAACATGAGCAAAAAGAGATTTTTATTCAACCATTTTGCCATTTATCATTCTCCAAAAATAAAAATGCCCCTTTGGGCATTTTTATGTAAGATCATCTTGCATGTTCTTTAGATGATTTGTTTGATTCAAGACTTGCATCTTTCCAAATAGGAGTTGGTCCTCTCATGTAAGAGATAACGGCCGCCCCGATACTTATTATGAAAGACAAGAAAAACGCAAAGCGTAGATCAGATATAAAGGTATCGACGAATATACCTTTTCCGCCAATTTGCGCACCTATAAAGAGCGCATCCATGGCCTGAGGAGTGAGCCCTGATGAAAGAATAGCGAATGCCATTGCAATGCTTATAACAGAACCAGCATTCATAAGCATTGTCCTTGTACTTCCTGCAATTCCTCTTCTTTCTGGCGGAACAAGTCCCATTATGGTGCTTATGTTTGGTGAATTAAACATACCCGATCCAAATCCCATAATTGTCCCCCAGAGTATGATCTCGAACATTGACATATCAACTCTTGTGAAAAGAGAATAACCCAACAAGCCAATGCCAGAGATCAAAAGCCCTAAAGAACTAAGCACTCGTGAACCATGCCTATCGGCCAATCTACCACTTATAGGTGCCATGATCATCATGGCTGCGGCAAACGGTATCAGATAAATGCTTGCCGTGAAAGGATCCATGTTTTTGATGCCGAGCAAATAGAATATGAGCAAAAACATCAAAGCCCCTCTTGCAAGTCCATTTATAAGATCTGAACTGTATGCGAAGAATAAAATTCTCGATTTGAAAAGCCTCAAATCCAACATCGGGTATTTTACTTTGGATTCTGTGTAGACAAACAATGGTATGAGTATCGCTGCCAAAACGAAGAACGTTATCACTATTGGAGAAGTCCATCCTCCGAATCCACCTTCAGTTAAAGCGTAAAGTAAAAAGAACAAACCTGATGTGAAAGATATCGCACCAAGCCAGTCAAATTTTTCTCCTTTCGGTATAGGAGCGATATCTTTTATTTGAACCCATGCCCAGATTGTCACAAGCGCACCAAGTGGCACGTTCATGTAGAAGATCCATCTCCAGCCGACGGCCACAGTTAAGATACCGCCTATTATAGGACCTATTGCAGATCCAACAGCCACTATCAAACCATTTATCCCAAGTGCCATTCCCAATTCTCCCTTGGGAAAGGCATCCGTTACTATTGCAGTGCTGTTTGCCATCATCAAAGAACCACCAACGGCCTGGATAATTCTCATTATCAAAAGTTCAATACCAGTTTGAGACATGCCTGCAAAAAGTGATGCGATCGTGAAAACTGCAGCCCCAAGTACAAATAACCTTTTTCTGCCTATCATGTCTGCTACACGCCCAATGGACGGCACAAGCACCGTCGTTGCCAGCATGTAACTCATCAAAACCCAGATTATTATTATCATCGGAGCTTTAAGACCTTCCGCAACGTTAGGGAGGGCTATCAAAAGCGCCGTACCTGTCATAACTCCGAGTAAAGTACCCAAACTTGTGGCCGAAAGAGCGAGCCATTTATATTGGACCTTTTTCATGTAATTAATTTCTCCCTTCATTCATCTTGCATCATTTTAATTTCACGAATTATTCCGTTTTTGATAATTTTTTTATCGTCGTGTCAGAATCGGAATCTTTCCAAACCATCGTTGGTCCTCTCATGTAAGAGATAACGGCTGCCCCAATACTTATTATGAAAGACAAGAAAAACGCAAAGCGTAGATCAGATATAAAAGTATCGACGAATATACCTTTTCCGCCGATCTGCGCACCTATAAAGAGCGCATCCATGGCCTGAGGAGTGAGCCCTGATGAAAGAATAGCGAATGCCATTGCGATACTTACAAGAGATCCGGCATTGTTCATCATAGTTCTTGTTCCTGCCGCTATGCCTCTTCTATCAGGTGGTACCATACTCATTATCGTGTTGGTGTTTGGAGAGTTAAACATACCGGATCCGAATCCGACAACTATTCCCCATATTATGATTTCAGTCAATGACATGTCCACTCTTGTGAAAAGTGCAAAACCAAGCAATCCGATACCGGTTATTAAAAGTCCTAAAGAGCTAAGCACTCGTGAACCATATTTGTCAGACAATCTACCACTTATAGGTGCCATGATCATCATGGCCACCGCAAACGGTATCAGATAAATGCTTGCCGTGAAAGGATCCATGTTTTTGATGCCGAGCAGATAGAATATGAGCAAAAACATCAAAGCCCCTCTTGCTATGCCGTTCATCAAATTAGAACTGTACGCGAATACCTGAATTCTCGTTTTAAAAAGCCTCAAATCCAACATCGGGTATTTTACTTTGGATTCTATGTAGACAAACAATGGTATGAGTATCGCTGCCAAAACGAAGAACGTTATCACTATTGGAGAGGCCCATCCTCCGAATCCACCTTCAGTTAAAGCGTAAAGTAAAAAGAACAAACCTGATGTGAAAGATATCGCACCAAGCCAGTCAAATTTTTCTCCTTTCGGTATAGGAGCGATATCTTTTATTTGAACCCATGCCCAGATTGTCACAAGCGCACCAAGTGGCACGTTCATGTAGAAGATCCATCTCCAGCCGACGGCCACAGTTAAGATACCGCCTATTATAGGACCTATTGCAGATCCAACAGCCACTATCAAACCATTTATCCCAAGTGCCATTCCCAATTCTCCCTTGGGAAAGGCATCCGTTACTATTGCAGTGCTGTTTGCCATCATCAAAGAACCACCAACGGCCTGGATAATTCTCATTATCAAAAGTTCAATACCAGTTTGAGACATGCCTGCAAAAAGTGATGCGATCGTGAAAACTGCAGCCCCAAGTACAAATAACCTTTTTCTGCCTATCATGTCTGCTACACGCCCAATGGACGGCACAAGCACCGTCGTTGCCAGCATGTAACTCATCAAAACCCAGATTATTATTATCATCGGAGCTTTAAGACCTTCCGCAACGTTAGGGAGGGCTATCAAAAGCGCTGTACCTGTCATAATACCAAGCAATAAACCAAGACTTGTGGCCGAAAGTGCAAGCCATTTGTATTGGACCTTTTTCATAAGATTAATTTCTCCCTTCGATCGTTGCTTTGTAAAAATCTTTAACTTTTTCTGATGCGTTTGGCTTTAGAGGTATTCCATGCCCGCATAACATGATGTCGTATTCCATCTTTGTCAATTTTTCCATTGACCTTACGGCTGAGACCATGTCAGGTGTAAATTGTTCAGGAGGGCCTTGAAGTTTTCCATCCATATATCTCAATTCGTCTCCGACAATGATGAGTTTTCTATTTTTGCTGTAAAGCGAGATACTGCCAGGGGTATGACCTGGATTGTGAATAACTACAAAATCGTCTATCACATCTCCTTCTTTGAGTAAAACATCAGGTTCGACGTATTTTACCTTTAGAAAAGAAGATGCAACTTTCATGGCTGCTCCGGCAAAACCTTTTGGCGATGGTAATTTTTCTTTTCCCAAAACATATGGCGCATCTTTCTCATGAACGTACAACTTTGCATTCGTGATTTTTTTAAGTTCGTAAGCATTACCCATGTGATCGACATGACAGTGTGTAAGCACTATTTTGGATACATCTGAAGGTTTTTTGCCAAGAAATTTTATGTAATCAAGGATCTTGTTTAACTGACCCGGCATACCCGTGTCAACGATCGTAAGATTATCATATAAAAGGATATAAACGTTGGCATTTGTTCCATCGACAAGATGAACTCCGTTTGCTATTTCCATAATCATCTCTCCTATCTTTCGAAATTCTGCAAAGTATTGACAATTTCTTTTATGGTTGAAAAAGCATCAAGAAGTTTTTCAAATTGTTCATCTGAAAGCACACTCAACTTTTCATTTACGTATTCTCTCATTGACTTTTCTATCTCATTGGCTTTTTCATTTCCCTTTTCCGTTAATTCTATAAAAACAGCCCTTCTGTCTTCATCCGTTCTGTATCTCTTGACGTAGCCTGCTTTAACAAGCACATCCGTTGCGGCAGTTAATGTGCTTTTTATGAATCCAGATTTATTTTCTATCTCAGACATTTGAGCACGGGTTTGAGAATGCCTTTTCATAAACACAAGAATAGATGCAGATGTCTTTGGAAGTTTCGTTCTGGAATAATCGAAACTTTTGAAGGCTATCTTTGAAAAAGTCGAATAAGCCATGAGAAGATCTTCCGGTACTTCATGTTTCATATTTCATCACCCATTTCAATATCATACAATTCATTTTAGAACATTTTTGTTTTGAATAATTTTATTTCATATTAAAAAATTGTAAAGTGTAGATAACTCAAAATATTTTTTGCAATTCTTCAAAAAAAAGACAATTTGACCAACAAACGGTCAAAAAAGCCTAATATGGCCGAAAATTGTCCAAAATTGGATTTAAATATTTTGAAATCAATGTTGTAGAATTGATCGGTATCGATACCGGTATCGATTAGGAGGGTTATAATGAGTTACGTGACTGTTAAAGATATAGCGAAAGTCGCAGGAGTTTCAACAAATACAGTTTCCCGGGCTTTAAACGGAAAGCCAGATGTAAATCAAGAAACTAAACAAAAAGTTATAGAAGTCGCCCATAAACTTGGATATGTTTCAAATAGATCTGCACTCTCTCTCAAAAAACAAAAAAGTTACATAGTAGGTGTGGTAACAGAAGATAACGCCAACCCTTTTTGGGCTGAAGTCTTAAAAGGTGTCGAGGCAACGGCAAAAAATTATGGCTACCATATCATAATTGCAAACACATCCCGAAATTATGAAACTGAAGCGGAAGGAATAAAGATGCTCATCGAAAGGCGTGTCGATGGGCTTTTGATCTCTCCCGTTCAGGAAAAGTACGATGATATTTTAAATCTTAAAAAGTATGGAATTCCATTTGTAATAATGGGTAGACATGTCGAAGGATTAGATGTTCCAATGGTTTACGATGACGGCATAAGAGGAGGAAATATCGCAACGAATTATTTAATTGAAAAAGGGTGCAAAAGGATAGCTTTCGTAGGAGCTCAATCATACAACACGGCATCATCTGAAAGATGTCAGGGTTATAAAAAAGCACTCCAAAAAAACGGGATATCAATAGAAGATGATCTTATAAAAACCGGAGGAATAGAAATAAATGGTGGATACAAATCAGCAATGGATTTAGTCTCAAATCATACAGAGTTTGATGGCATCTTTGTCTACAACGATCTCATGGCGTTGGGAGTTATAAAGGCTTTGAAGGAATCTAAAATCAGGATTCCAGAAGATGTCAAGGTGATTGGATACGATGATATATCTTATTCTTCATTTATATCACCGGCACTGACCACGATGAGGATGAAGAAATTCGAAATAGGTGAGATTGCCTTCAAAATGCTTTTTGATTCAAATGAGAAGAATAAAGATGAAGTCGTGCTCCATTCGGATCTCGTAATCAGAGAAAGTGCTTAAAAAATAGATTGGAGTGATAGAAATGGAAAGAAAACCTAAGATCGGATTATTGGGAATAATGCAAGAACTTTACGATGATATGCTTCCGGGCATCACCGAAAGGCAGACGAATTATGCGAAAGATGTGGCAAAACAATTGAGCGACGTTGCAGATGTTGTCTTCACCGCTCCTGCACGTGTACGGGCGGACATAGAAAAACGTGTAAAAGCGTTCAACGATTCGGATGTAGATGGCATAATGATCGCCATGCTCACTTACAGTCCTGGAATGAGACTTGTGAGAGCCTTTCAAGAAAATCATCTTCCACTTCTTCTTGCAAATATTCAACCAGAATCAACCGTGACAAACAAGTGGGACATGGGAGATCTAACCTACAATCAGGGAGTTCATGGAGCACAGGACAACGCAAATGCTTTACTCAGAACAGGAGCCAATTTTGAGGTTATCACGGATGACTGGAAATCCGAGACGTTCAAATCAGCCTTTTTGGACTGGGCTAAGGCTGCGCAAACTGTTACAAAGCTTAGAAGAATGAAGGTTGCCGTCTTTGGACAGATGCCAGGTATGGGCGACATAACGGTTGACTCATCGGCATTCATGAGAAGAATCGGAACTCAAATAATTCATGAAAGCATGGGATCTATATATTCAATCTTTGAAAAGGTAAGCAAAAAAGAGATAGATGATCTCATTGAAAAGCAAAAAAAGTATTTTCAAATAGATCCAAAACTCAAAAGGGAAGATCACGAGTACGCTGTGAGGTTTGAAATCGCGATAAAAAAATTTCTTGAGACAAATGGTTACGAAGCTTTCAGCATATATTTTCAGGCCGTTGCAAATGATGGCAGGTTCAGACAACTTCCGATGATGGCCGCCTCCGATCTGCTGGCCGAAGGTTACGGCTACGGCGCCGAAGGGGATGCATGTTCGGCAACACTTGTTGCGGCAGGGCATACGTTAATAGGAGATGCTCATTTTGCAGAGATGTACGCGATGGATTTCAAACGTAACTCCATACTTATAAGCCACATGGGAGAGGGAAACTGGAAGGTCGCAAGAAAGGATAGGCCGGTGAAACTCATCGACAGACCTCTTGGCATAGGAGGACTCGGAAATCCTCCAACGGTACTTTTCAGCGCACAGCCGGGTTCAGCAACGATAACCTCTTTGGTTGCACTTGAGGGAGAAAAATTCAGACTCGTCGTATCAAAGGGTGATGTACTCGATACAGAAGAGATGCCACATGTTGAGATGCCATACTTCCATTTCAAACCGGAAACAGGCGTGAGAAATGCTCTGAATGGATGGCTTAAGAATGGTGGAACCCATCATGAGTGTTTCAACCTTGGAGATCAGACAAAAAGATGGAAATTGCTTTGTGAGATGCTTGGAATTGAGTATGTGGAAGTTTAAGGAGGAGTTGGATTGAACAAAATTCTTTATTTTGTCCTTTTAAGTTTGATATTCACAACAAGCCTTTACTTTGCAGATTCAACGATGAAACCATTTGTCACCATTGCACCATCGGGATCATATTTTGAAATAAATGGGAAGCCATTGATTCTTGATGGATATAATGAACAAATTGTTTCTTCAAATCTCATAGGACTTTGGGCAAACACGAAATTCGCACGCGCACTTGAATTTGCAGGGATACTCAACGAAACTCCTGAGCAAGTAGATGAATATTTCAAGGAACTTCATGACAACGGTGTGAATGTCCTAAGAATTTTCTTTGAATTTGCCCAAGATCCATCGGATTTTTCTCTTTTTGAAAACCCACTTGGAACTGTAAATGAATCTGTTGTCGAAGTTTGGGACCAGATCTTTGCACTGGCAAAAAAATACGATATTTACTTGTTAATAGAACCTTACGATCCGTACGATATGGTAATACCGTCAACTAACTGGCAGGCAAGCCCTTTCAACGTTGTGAATGGAGGACCTTTGAAATCGCTTAGTGATGGATTTCTCACAAATCCTGTGGTTATAAAAGATGCTGAATTCAGGTTCAAATTCATGATAGATCACTGGGGAGATAGTTCTCATATCTTAGCCTGGGAAGTTAATAACGAAATAGATCTATGGTATGGAAGTAATAACGATCCAGCAATAAAAAGTTACATAAAGACAATCTCAGATTTCATAGTAAATTACGAGGATAAAAAGTTCGGTCATCATCATCTTATAACTGTTTCCACAGGAGCATCCACACCAAGTGGTGTACTTGCAGATGTCGTTTACGATAACAATCATCTCGATTTCATTACTACCCATCTTTATCCTCCAGATGTCGCGAATCCGACAAGCACCATTGAGCCTGCTTTAACAGCCTCAGAATCAGTTTTATACAATCTTGAACATTTGAATTACTCAAAGCCATATTTTGATTCGGAATGGGGCCCGATAGGTTATCCTGATTTACCTCTTCAGTTCGATTCTCAATATTATCACAACATTTGTTGGGCCGAATTTTCATCGGGTGCCGCCGGAATAGGATTAAGATGGATTTTCAGAAATAGCTTACCTGAAGAATTTTTGCAAACTGATAAAGCTTTTTCAGAAATTGTGAATGCTCCTGGAATAGATTGGTTAAACTTTAAACCATTTCCGACGGCAACAGAAATTCGAGTACCAGTACAATTTGCCAACTTGATAATTCCATTTTCATGCGGAGACGAAAGTGCAAGGATAATTTGGTTACTGAAAGATACGGAAAATACAGATATCAAGAATCTTGATTTTTCAAGTATCAACCTTACAGTCTCAGGATTCAAAACTGGCAATTACGTTGTTCAACTTTGGAATACATACACAGGGAAATTGATCAAAACTATTGAATTAACAACCCAGAATGGAAATCTATCTTTTGATGCAAACCTTTCAAACATGAACGATATAGCAATAAAAATCTTTTCAGAAACTCAAATCGATTGATATTCTTAATTTGAAAGTGTACCACCAAATTTTTAAATAAGGAGGAATAAGTATGAAGAAGTTAGTTATTTTTGCCGTACTTGTGGCACTTGTGGGAGTGTTTGTGGTGTTCGCAGATTCCACGACATACCCTGCGTATCCTGCATATACAGGACCAGCCGCAACGATAACGATGTGGGCATGGACGAGTAATGAAAATTACTCGATAGACGCTTTCGAAAAGGTATATCCAAATATACATGTTGTATGGTCAAACTTTGGCGTTGATTACACAAAGATCTTAACATCGACAGCTGCAGGAAAAGGATTGCCGGATGTCATAATGAGCGAATATACCTATGCCCCACAATTCATAGAATATGGCAGTTTCCAACCGATCAACAAATGGATTCCTGAATCGCTATATTTGAAATTTTTCCCAGAATATTCTTTAAAATGGACATCTCTTGATGGTCAAATTTATGGCACTCCACAAGATAGTGGCGCAATTGTCATGCTTTACAGAAAAGATATATTTGAAAAGTATGGGTTAACAGTTCCTACTACGTGGCAAGAATTTGCACAGGATGCAGAGAAACTTCACAGTGAAAATCCAAACATTGCGTTTACAACTATTCCAAACAACTGGGTTATATGGCCGGTTGGTATGGTTTGGCAAGCTGGCGGTAGTATGTTTGACTATGCTAATGGAAAATGGTATGTTGATTTTACCAATCCTACCGCGATGAAAGTTTTCGATTACTGGAATAATCTTTTGCAAGAAGGAGCAGTCAAATTTGATACATGGTGGACTGCTGATTGGTACAAAGAAATTGATCAAGGAAAATTAGCAGTCATAATATCCGGTGCATGGTCTCCAGAATGGGTGTCTTTGAACAGCCCGTCTACTTCTGGAAAATGGGGAGTTGCATTGCTTCCTCAGTGGGATCCAAATAATCCTCATAACGGTGAAATGGGAGGGTCTGGATTCTACGTTAGCAGTCAATCTAAATATCCTGAGGCAGCAGCTTTATTTGTTCTTTGGCTGAACTCTAATCCTCAGTCGCTTGAATATCTCAACCAGAAAAGTCAATTGGCAGCTCTTGTTTCGAATGTTTTCACAACCGATGTTGCACCATCTCTTGAAAATGTTGAATATCCATATTTTGGTGGCCAAAAAATAGTTCCAGTGGTTCTTGAGGCTAACAATCAAGTAAACACAGCTTTTGTATGGTTGCCTGTCATGGATTATGTTCAATCAAGTATGCAAACAGAATTTCAGAAAGTTATAGATGGCAAAGAATCCCTTGTAGATGCAATTCCAAATTGGCAAAAAGCAGTTGTAGCATTCATGAAAAAGCAAGGATTCAACAATTTGGTTGTCGGGCAATTGCCGAAGTGATAGGTAAGTGGCATTCCTTTTGAGGAATGCCACTTTTACCTCTTTTATATCAAAAAGGAGGAATAAAATGAACATAAAAAGAAAATTTTTTCTTTCTGCCAAGGCTTATTTGTTTCTTGCACCTTTCTTAGTATTTTTCATATTAGTTGTGGCTTACCCTGTCGTTTTCGGGGGATATTTGTCATTCTTTGGTCAAAGAGGGGCAAGAATGTGGTACGTTGGAGGTGGTAATTATCTATCTGTTTTGATGGATCCTAATTTCTGGTCCGGATTTGATATACCTTTGTTCCTTTTATTGGTACAGGTTCCTCTTATGCTTTTTATCTCGATTTTCATAGCGTTGCTTTATGAGAGAGTAAAACATTCTCAGGTTTACAGGTTGATTTTTTATTTACCTTATGCTATACCTGGAATCATTGCTGGTATTTTGTGGTCTTATATATTTTCGAAATCGATGTCTCCATTTATCCCAATTTTGAGTTTGTTTGGAATTCATAACGTGAATTTTTTGAATCTTTCAACTTTAATATGGATCTTGCTTATCATAATATTGTGGGAATGGACTGGTTATACAGCACTTATAATTTATTCCACCCTTTTGTCAATCCCACGAGAATATGCTGAAGCAGCTAAAATAGATGGAGCTAATAATACACAAATAGCATTTTATATAAAAATACCATTGTTGATGAATACTCTCCTAATACTTTTTATATTCAATGCAATAGGAGCCTTACAAGTCTTCAACGAGCCATGGATGCTTGGTGCACTTGTAACCTTACCACCAAACTATACTCCGGCTATGTACATATACAATGAAGCTTTTTATTATGGCGATTTCACTTATGCTATAGCGATGGGTTTGATTTTGGCAGGTGTTATTTTCGCTATATCTTTCTTCTTTTTAAGAACGGCCTCAAAGCAGATGCAAATACATGAATAAATTTTGGTCGATAATGACATAAAAAAGAGGGGATAAAATTGAAGGAACATAATTTAAAATTTCACATCATAGGAATAATTTTGGCAGTATTTTTTCTTTTGCCATTTTATTGGATCGTTATAAGTTTGACTAAAGATAATGGCCAATTGTATCAGGGAACTTTTTTCTTTGGCATACCGAGTCATTTTATTGACAATTTAGTTGGAGTTTTTGCTTACAAAAATGGCGTTTTTGTCAACTGGATAGGCAATTCTTTCCTTTACGCAGGAGTGGGAAGTATAGTTGGGACATTTTTTGCCGCTCTGGCAGGATTTGCTTTCAGAAGGTATCAATTTGTTGGTAAAAAAATTTTGTTCATAATAATTCTTGGGTTCTCTATGGTTCCAGGATTTGCGACAACTTTACCTTTGTTCATAGTTTTTAAAAATTTAGATTTGTTAAACACTTACTGGTCGATCATAATTCCATCTGTTGTTAACATATTTGGAGTTTATTTGATGGTCATATACTGGAATCAAATACCCGAAGAGATATTTGATGCAGCAAGAATAGATGGAGCAGGAGATATTTTTTTGTTCTTTAGAGTAGGTCTTCCAAATATACTTCCAGGTTTTACGACTTTGCTTTTGTTGTCTTTTGTGGGAATATGGAATAATTATTTCTTACCTCTTGTTATGTTGAGTAGTAGCGAGAAGATGCCTCTTGTTTTGGGAGTCACGACGATTACATCACTTCAAGGTTTTCCTGTTTACAATCTGACTATTATGGGAGCATTTTTAACTGCTTTGCCTCTGTTAATACTATTTTTAGCTTTCCAGAGATTTCTTGTACCACAACTAACAGGAGCGATAAAATGAGAAGAAAATTTTTTTGGCTGTTACTCGCTATAATTGGGATATTGCCTTTTTTATCTTTGGCTGATAACAATAAAACCAGTTTTCAAATTTACAGCACATGTAAACGTGTTACACCTGGTCCAGTTCATGATCCTTCAACAATAATAAAGTCATGTAATGGTAATTATTGGATATTTGCAACTGGTGATGGCATAGTTTCGTATTATTCTACAGATCTTATTCATTGGGAATCTGGGCCATCGGTTTTCAAAACGCCGCCAAGCTGGACAAAGAAATTGGTTCCTGATTTTGAAGGAATATTTTGGGCTCCAGATGTTATTTATTTGAATGATGAGTATATGCTTTATTATGCGGTGTCCACATGGGGCTCTAATGTATCGGCAATAGGGTTGGTTACTAACCGAACATTGAATCCAAATAGTTCAAATTATCACTGGAATGATCAGGGCCCAGTTATAGTGTCTGATAAAACTGATGATTTCAATGCAATAGATCCTTGTCCATTTGTGGATCCGACTGATAACACATTATGGCTTACATTTGGATCTTTTTGGAGTGGAATAAAACTTGTTCAATTAGATCCTTCTACTGGAAAGCGTATAAATAATTCTCCGGTTTACTCTCTTGCACGTCATAGGGATAGAGTGGATTCTATCGAAGCATCATATCTTTACTATCACAATGGTTATTATTATTTATTTGTCAATTGGAATTTTTGCTGTAAAGGCATTGACAGTACCTACAATATTCGCTTCGGACGAAGTACAAAAATAACAGGTCCATATCTTGATAGAGATGGAAAAAATATGCTTGATGGTGGTGGAAGTCTTTTCCTTGAGACAGAAGGAGCATTTATAGGCCCGGGACAGGTAGGCATACTACACGAAGATAATAAGTATTTGTTAAGTTGTCACTTTTACGATGGAAATTCAAACGGTGCGCCAACTCTTGCCATTTTACCTTTAGAATGGGAAAATGGATGGCCGATAATCGCGAAAGGCAGGTAATGAAGTTGAAAAAAACTTTTGTGTTTATTTTCATTTTGGTAATGGGGTTGTCTATTTTTGCGTTTTCTGATCAGGTCTTGCAGATCAATGTTAATAAAGTAGGTTCAAAAATAAGCCCTACTCTTTTTGGTATTTTCATTGAAGATATAAATCATGCAGTTACCGGAGGCCTGTATGCAGAAATGGTAAAAAATTCATCTTTTGAATATTCAGATCCAATGGACGGATGGACAGTTAGCAAATATGGAACTGGAATAGTTGTTGAAGTTGCAAGCGAAACTTCGATATCTATAAATAAAGTAAATCCTAATTACCTTATCATTAAAATTCCCAAAAACGGTGAGTGGGTAAAAATTATTAATTCAGGCTACAATGGGATTCCTTTAGAAAAAAATGAAAGTTACGATCTGTCCTTATATGCTAAAACAAAGAATTCTACAAGTACAATTTATGTAAGCCTTGAAACATCGAATGGTGAGGTTTGTGCTGAAGGTGAAATAAACAATGTTGGCTCTACCTGGGAAAAATATCAAATAACACTCACGTCCAGTATGTCTTCTGATAACGGTAAATTGATTATTAAAATTGATTCTGTTGGTTCAATTTATTTGAACATGATTTCCTTACTTCCTTCAAAAGCTTTTCATGGTATGCGCATTGATTTGGTGAATATGCTTGAAGCATTGAAACCTGGATTTGTTAGATTTCCTGGTGGTTGTTTTGTGAATGGAAATACACTTGGCAATGCTTTTAACTGGGAAAATTCAATAGGGCCTCACATAGACAGGCCTACTACGATGGACTTTTGGGGATACGAACAGTCTTATGGAATAGGACTTTACGAGTATTTACTTTTATGTGAACATCTTAATGCACAACCTGTTTTTGTTATAAATCCTGGAATGTCTTGGCAGGGTTCCAATGACGTCCAAATTGTGCCATTGAAAGATATGGGAAAATGGGTACAAAGTGCTCTTAATCTCATCGAATTTGCTGATGGACCGGCAACAAGCACATGGGGCTCTATTCGTGCATCTTTAGGCCATCCTAAACCTTTTGATCTTGAATACATAGAAGTTGGTAATGAAAATGTAGGTCAGGATTATTATGAACGCTTTGAACTTTTTCAAAAAGCTATTAAAGCTAAATATCCAAATGTCAAACTCATCTTTTCTGCCGGGGCGAATTATTCCGGATCGGATTTTGACAGAGCATGGAATTGGGCAAAAGATCATGAAGTAGATATTGTTGACGAGCATATATATGCATCTCCAGATTGGTTCTTATCAAATACAGATCGATATAATACATACAAAATAAATGGTCCAGAAGTCATGGTGGGTGAGTATGCGGCACAGCCTTGGAACGATCAAAATACGTTAGAAGCAGCTTTAGCTGAAGCGGCTTTTATGACTGGATTGGAGAAAAATTCAGATAAAGTTATAATGGCATCTTATGCTCCTCTTTTCAATCGTGTTGATTATTCACAATGGGTACCTGATCTAATATGGTTTAACAGTACTCAAGCCTACGGTACACCGAGTTACTACGTTCAATTGTTATTCTCACTTTATCGTGGAGACTTCATTTTACCATCTTCAATGAATGATAATGAATACATTGTCGATGGAAATAATTACAAGCATCTTTATTATGTGGTAAGTTATGATTCTAAAAATAAGGAAATAATCATTAAAATTGTGAATCCATGGCCAAATAACGAAAAATGTCAGATAGATTTGAATGGAAATATATCTTTAACCGGAAATGGACAAGTAATAACTTTAACTTCAAACGATCCGGTCACATCAAATATCCCATTTCATGGACGTATAAATAGCATAAACACATTCGAAAATCCAACGCATGTTGCTCCCGTTTATGAATCGATCACTGATATTTCTACCTCGCTTAATTACACGCTAAAAGCTTACTCTTTAACTATTTTTAAGATAGAAACTAATGGACTATAAATATGAATGGAGGAAAGAACATGAAAAACGAATTGAAAGCTAAACTTATCTTAGATAAAGATTACAAAATAGGAAAGGTTGACAAACGCCTTTTTGGATCCTTCATAGAGCATCTTGGACGTGCTGTCTATGAAGGTATATATGAGCCTAAACATCCACAGGTAGACAAGATGGGCTTTAGAAAGGATGTCATCGAACTTGTCAAAGAATTGAATGTCCCGATTATAAGATATCCGGGAGGAAATTTTGTCTCTGGATACAATTGGGAAGATGGAATAGGGCCAAAGGATAAAAGACCAAAGAGGCTCGATCTTGCATGGCATTCGACGGAAACAAATCAAGTTGGAATAAATGAATTCGTGGAATGGACAAAGAGAGTAAATTCCGAGGTTATGCTGTCCATCAATCTTGGAACGAGAGGCATAGATGAGGCAAGGAATCTCGTGGAATACTGTAACCATCCTTCTGGAAGTTATTGGAGTGATTTAAGAATATCGCATGGGTACAAAAAGCCTCACAACATAAAAGTGTGGTGCCTTGGCAATGAGATGGATGGTCCATGGCAGATAGGTCATAAGACGGCATACGAATATGGTCGAATTGCAAATGAAGCTGCAAAGGTCATGAAATGGGTGGATCCATCAATAGAGGTTGTTGCAGCTGGAAGTTCTGGATGGCACATACCAACTTTTGGAGAATGGGAATCGACAGTACTCGATCTCGCATATGAAAATATAGATTATGTATCTTTGCACGCTTATTATGGCAATCAAGAAAACGATACGCCTAATTTCGTTGCGAAGTCCATTGATATGGAAAATTTCATAAAATCGGTGATATCAACATGTGATTATGTGAAAGGGAAAAAGCACAGTTCAAAGACCATAAATCTTTCTTTCGATGAATGGAATGTGTGGTTTCACTCTCACGAAGCAGATAAAAAAGTTGAACCGTGGTCAATCGCTCCTTCTTTACTTGAAGACATATACGATTTTGAAGATGCACTTCTTGTTGGCTCCATGCTTATCACATTACTTCGCCATGCAGATAGAGTTAAGATCGCGGCACTTGCCCAACTTGTCAACGTTATAGCTCCGATAATGACGATAAAAGGTGGAAAGGCATGGAAACAAACCATTTTCTATCCGTTCAAACACGCATCGAATTACGCAAGAGGCACGGTGCTAAATACCATTTCTGAATCTCCAAAGTACGATTCAAAAGATTTCTCAGATGTGCCCACGCTCGATTCAACGGCTGTTTTGGAAGAGGAAAGTGGAAATATAACTATCTTTGCCGTTAACAGAGATCAGAAAAACGATCTTTTGCTTGATGGAGATCTCAGAGGATTCGACGGAAAATACAAAATCATCGAACACATCGTCATGCAAAATGATGATCCAAAGGCTTCCAACACAGCAGATAATCCTGACAACGTTGTTCCACATACGAGTAAGGTTAAGAATTCGCTTGTACAGAATGGTGAATTTTCAATAGTTTTACCGGCATTTTCGTGGAATGTTGTAAGACTTGAAAAATTATTTGAAAAATGATCTTTTTGACTGGTAGCGTCTGATTTATTTTATCGGAACAATCCTCCCTCCTTCGTTACGGGACGCTACCAGATGAATTTATGAAAGGAGGAAGCCATGGCTTTTGTGGTTGATACATCGAAAAGTCCTTACGCTTTGTTAAGACCTGTTTCATTACACGATGTCAAAGTTTCTGGGTTTCTCGGAAAATACAGAGCGAAAGTTATAAATGTTTCAATTCCTACCCAGTTTGAATTGTTAGAAAGTACAGGAAGGCTTGACAATTTCAGACGCGCATCTGGAAAGATAAAGAAAGATTTTCAAGGTTTCTTTTTCAACGATTCGGATGTCTACAAATGGCTTGAGGCAGCGTCTTACGTTTTACCCGAAGGAGATACGAAATTATTTGCGAATGTAAATCTTGCCATAAATGAAATAAGAGATGCTCAAGAATCTGACGGTTACCTTGACACTTATTTCATGTTTGAAAGAAAGCCTTTAAGATGGACTAATCTAAAAGATCTCCACGAGTTGTACTGTGCAGGTCATCTAATTCAAGGAGCGATTGCACACAGAAGAAACACGAATGAGGATTCTCTTTTTAACATTGCAAAGAGATTTGCGGACAACATCGCAAATACCTTTGGTCTCAACAAAAAGGAAGGGACATCTGGCCATCCAGAGGTGGAGATGGCACTCGTTGAACTTTACAGGGAAACACGGAATAGAAAATACCTTGATCTTGCAAAATTCTTTTTGGATGAGCGTGGAAAGGGTCTGGTAGGTGGAGATGAGTACCATATAGATCATCTTCCATTCACACAGTTAAAAGAAGTAACAGGTCATGCGGTTAGAATGCTTTATTTGCTCTCGGGTGCAACGGACATATATCTTGAGACAGGAGACGAAAGTATTTTTGCAACTCTTAACCGTTTGTGGGACGATCTTGTGTTCAAAAAGATGTATATAACAGGTGGTGTTGGCTCAAGATATGAAGGAGAATCAATAGGGGAAGCCTACGAATTACCCAACAGAAGAGCATACACCGAAACATGTGCGGCAATAGGAAATTTTATGTGGAACTGGAGAATGCTCCTTGCAACGGGCAACGGTAAATATGCTGATTTAATGGAGCAAACACTTTACAACGGGTTGCTATCCGGGATATCTTTGGATGGCAGGAATTACTTCTACGTCAATCCTCTCGAGGGCAGAGGGAATCATAGAAGACAGCCATGGTATGAAGTTGCATGCTGTCCGCCAAATCTTGCACGCACACTTGCGTCGATTCAGAATTACATCTACACGATCTCTGATGCCGGTATCTGGATTCATCTTTACGAAGAAAGCAATGCGAAGATTAAATTGTTCGATCAGGATATTTCGATATCTCAAAAGACCAATTACCCGTGGGATGGCAAGGTAAAGATCGATGTATCGACAGATCTATCAAAAGAATTCACTCTCTTTTTAAGGATCCCTGGATGGACAAATGGAAATTTTGAAGTAAAAATAAACGGTGAGAGGATAGATCATTCTACTCAAAATGGTTATATGAAAATAAAGAGAAACTGGAAGGGAAATAATTCTGTCGAGATCGAATTACCTATGAAAGTTAAAATGATCAAAAGCCATCCATTTGTCAGAGAAAACACGGACAAGGTTGCTATCGTGAGAGGTCCTATCGTCTACTGCGCCGAGGCAGCGGACAATCCTGATTTCGATGTTTGGAATCTTGTTGTGAAAAACAAGAAAATTCAGGAAGATCAAATGGATGATTTTGTAATGCTTAAAGGAAATGGATTTTGCAGAATAGATGAATGGAAAATGCTGTACAAGGAGAAGAATAAAGCAAGTGAATATAAAGCAGTAGGATTCAAACTTATACCTTATCACAGATGGGCAAACCGTGAGCCAGGGCCAATGGCTGTATGGCTTTTGAACAGAAAGGGATGAATTAAATGCTGAAAGGGATAGATCCAGTTATATCTCCGGAATTACTTAAAGTTATAGATGAGATGGGTCATGGTGATGAAATATTACTTGCAGATGGGAATTATCCTGCCCAGTCGGCAGGCGCAAGAAACAAATCTCTGGTAATAAGGGCAGATGGCATTGGTATACCGGAGTTGCTCGATGCTATCATGAAGTTATTTCCTCTCGATACTTACATTGATTACAACGTTGTTCTGATGGTACCGGAAAAGGGAGAGCCCGAGATATGGAAAAAGTACGAGCAGATATTGAACAGGTCCGGAGAAATCGTCAGGATCAAAAAAGTTCCGAGACTTGAATTTTACGATGTTGCGGCCAAAAGTTATGCAATTGTTGCAAGTGGAGAAAGGGCACTGTATGCGAATATTTTGTTGAGAAAGGGAGTTGTGTGAAAAGAGAGGGTGCTTTAATTGAAAGAAGAATTGTTCGAAGGAATCCCGATAAATCCTGTAAAACGAATTGTCATTGACGAAAATCTTTTAAATGAAATTCCGGAGATTCTGCAATCAATTGGAATAGTTAACAATGTGACGATCATTTGCGATGAAAATACTTATGAAGCGGCCGGGAAAATGGTTGTTTCATGCCTGAAGGATGAAATTTTAGACGTTTCTATTTGTGAATTTCATGGAAAAGATCATCTCATTCCAGATGAAAGAGCGCTTGGTGAGATCCTTATAAAGATGAATGCAGAAAGCGAATTTTTAATCGCAATAGGATCCGGTACCATAAACGATCTGACAAGATTTGTCAGTTTCAAGACGGGAATACCTTACGGTATCATTGCAACCGCTCCTTCCATGGATGGATACACGTCTTCCGTTTCACCTTTGATCGTTAATGGATTCAAACGTACATACAATGCCGTTTATCCTCAATTTGTGATAGGCGATCTGAATGTGCTTTCGAGGGCTCCTTACGACATGATCACATCAGGCTTTGGAGACATAATTGGAAAATACACATCCCTTGCAGACTGGATGATAAGCAGTGTTGTGAATGAAGAAAGTTATTCGAATGAAATCGCAGATATAGTCAAAAATTCTGTTGAAAGATGTGTTGAAAGTGCTGAACGGATGAAAAGCCGAGATAGAAAGGTTATCAAGAATGTTATGGATGCACTTGTACTGTCAGGAATTGCCATGCTTAAAGTGGGCAATTCAAGGCCTGCATCCGGTGCGGAACACCATATTGCCCATTACATAGAGATCAAAGATTTGATGGCTGGGAAGAGACCACCATTTCACGGGACATCTGTTGGGGTTGCGGAGACGATTGTCACTGATATCTATCATAAGGTGTTCTCCTTGAATGTTGATGATGTCAGAAAATCTATTTCCAAAAGGATATTCGAAAGTGCTTTCGAACACAAAAAAAGAATCGAAAAAATTTACGGTCCAATTTCAAAAGAGATCTTTGAAGAGACGGGAGACTTTTACTTGGACGAATTAGAAAGAAAAAAGAGACAAGAAAGCATACTTTCAAACTGGGAGAATTTGAAAAGATGGGTTGAGCAAAATGTCCCTGAATCCGACCGAATCAAAGATCTGTTGAGGACAATTGGTGCTCCAACAAGTTTAAAAGAGATCGGTGTAGATGCAGATGTTTTTGAAATCATCGAAAATGCTAAAGAAATAAGAAAAAGGTACACGATTTTTAGATTGATGGAAGACATAGGATTGGAATTCGGAATCAAAATGTAACATAATGTGATAAAATATTGATGATTTAGAAAATAAAAATTAAACATAATAAAAAGTTTTTTACCATCTTAGGGGAGGTGCAAAAATGAGTAAGTACCGTGTATTATTGTTGGTAGTTTCGATGATCGCCGTGATGACCGTTGCGGCGTTAGCGGTGACAACTATAAGTGTTGTCGTTTCTCCGGATAATGGCCCGTCTATTCAGTATCTTGCCCAGCAATTCATGCAGCAAAATCCTGATATCAAAGTAAACGTTACTATCATTTCCTGGGAAACACTCTATCCAAGGCTACTTGCGGATTTAAGTGCTAAAACCGGCATTTATGATGCTTTCACCATGGACGTTATGACAACTGGAGCAATGCAAAGCGGATGCCTCGATCTTACTCAGTATTTCAAAGATCATCCCGATGTAATCCCAGCGGGATATGACATGAATGATTTACTGCCTCTTGCTTACAAACTTAGCACATGGAACGGAGATTTGATAGGACTTCCTTACTACAACAACACGATGCTTTTCTACTACAGAAAAGACCTTTTCAACAATCCAACATACCAAGATCAATTCTATCAGATGTTTGGAAGGCCTTTAAGAGTGCCGACAACATGGGCAGAAGCCGTTGATGTTGCAAAATTCTTCACGCAGGCATATAATCCAAAATCTCCTACGAGATATGGAATTGCCCTGATGTTCCCAACTACTCACACGATGTTTTACATGTTCCCACTATTCTTTGGACCTTACAGGGCAAGCACAGATGGTATTAGAGAATTTGGCCCTGTTAACTTCGATTATGGAACTTACTTCACGTCAGATGGGAAGCCAGCATTTGCCAACAAGTATGGGCTTATGGCAATTCAGGATATGAAAGCTTTGATGCCATATTCACCAGATCCTCTTGGTTCTGACTATGGTCAGACGATAGAGTATTTTGCTCAAGGTATGACTGCCATGTGCCCACAATGGACAAATCCGTACTTACAATTTGCTTCTTCTCCAGCGTTGCAGCCTGCAAATGAAAAAATCGGTATAGCACCGATGCCTGGCGTTTCTGTCGCTGGTAACTGGGCTTTGGCCGTGAATAAATACATATCTCCGGACAAACAGGCGGCTGCCGTTAAATTCATACTTTTCTGTACAACAAAAGAGTCTGGCCTTACCGTACTTGAAAAATTTGCAATAGCTCCTGTAAGAGAATCAATTCTTGACAGCGCAGAAGCTCAATCGATAATCCCGTGGGTAAGTGCTTTACCGTCGATATATCAAACTGAAGCATTTAGGCCAAGAATACCTCAGGAACCCCAACTTGAAGGCATAACGGATGTTACCTTCTCGAAGATGCTAAGTGGAGCACTACCGATGACAATTGATACTTTGCAGAGTTTAGCAGATCAATGGAACAAAGTGCTGGCAGGTAGTCAGTAATTTGAATTCGCAGGGGGGATGGATAACCCATCTCCCCTTCTAATCAAGGGAGGAAGAAAATGAGCAAAGCCAACAGAAAAATCGCAATTTTGTTCATATTACCTGTGATCATCTTTTACCTTATCATGGCGATATACCCATTTGCAAGCATGATATATGAATCTTTCACTAACCTTAACCTTACAATTGCCAATTCAGGACAATTTATAGGATTAAGCAATTATTTTGAGATATTTCAGGATCCATTGGCTTTATCTTCGATAGATTTTTCAGCGATGGTTATATACATAGGTGTTCCAATTGAGATTTTGTTAGGGCTTGTTTTTGCTTATTTGATAAGAGGTTTGAAGGGAGAAAAAGTTTTTAGGACTCTTTTTCTTATCCCCATGATGATCCCAGGCATTGTCTTTGGCATAGCCGCGCAGATGATCTTCAATTTTCTTTTTGGTGCCGCAAATTATTTTTTATCCATTTTTGGAATTCAACCAATTGCATGGCTTGGTCAAGCTAATACGGCACAATTTGTGATAATATTTTTGGATGTTTTGCAGTGGACGCCATTTGTTTTTTTGATAATTTATGCGGGACTTTTATCTGTTCCTCAAGATTTGACAGATGCCGCAAAGGTCGACGGTGCAAATGGATGGCAAACTTTTTTGCATGTTGAATTTCCGACTTTAAGGCCTTTACTTTACGTTGCTTTGATAATAAGGATAATAGATGCTTTGAAGATATTCGGAAAGATTTACATGACCACGTGGGGTGGCCCTGGTACTGCAACCTCTTCATGGTCTTTTTACATATACAAAGTTGGAGTCTCGTATGGATGGGATATAGGATATGCCTCAGCACTGGCCATAATTTTACTTATCGTAAGTACAATCCTCGTCAACATACTTATAAGATTCTTAAATCTTAGCGAACAACTCGGCATTTCCAAAGAGGCTTGAAAGGAGAGATGATAAAATGAGACCAAAAACAAAAAGAAGACTTGTTAATTCTGTGAGGTACATTTTTACAATTTTGATATTGGCAGTTTTTCTATTTCCAGCCTACTGGATAACGATAACGGCTTTCAAACCGTCTTCAGAATGGAATGAATGGCCGCCGCATTTTTGGCCTTATCATCCTACCCTTTCTAATTTCTTTGGAGGCAGTTCGGTTTCTTCAATTGAAGGCATTTTACCATTTTTAAGAAACAGTTTAGTTATAGCGACAATCGTATCTGTTGTAACGGCCATAATTGCTTTACTTGCTGCCTATTCGATTGCAAGATTTAAAACAGGTGGTATGGGTCTTGCGGGATGGATAATATCGATGAGAATGCTTCCTCCGGTTACGATAGTCATACCGCTTTACGTGATATACGCAAAGGTGAATTTGCTTAACACATGGACGGGATTAATTCTCATATATCTCGTTCCAGCGATAGCGCTTGGTGTATGGATCTTAATCACGTTCATAAACCAGATTCCAAAAGAACTCGACGAGGCGGCCAGAATAGATGGAGCCTCAAACCTTCAAATTTTTACGCGTGTTATTCTTCCGTTGAGTTTAAGCGGAATTGCTGCGGTTATGGTGTTAACATTCATCCAAACATGGAGTGAATTTTTGCTTGCAACTATTCTTACAAGCAATTCGGCGGCACAGACATTGCCGGTCTATTTAGGAAGATTCATAACAGGATATAATATCGCGTGGGGTGCACTTTCTGCCGCCGGCTTGATAACGATGTTACCTGTTATAGTTTTTGGTATCATATTCCAAAGATATCTAATAAGAGGACTCACGTTTGGTGCGGTAAAATATTGATAGAGGTGATGAAATGTACGAAGATGTCAAAAGAATGCTTCACAAGGCCCACATGAATCTTGAAAACTACGGCCTTGTGATGTACACAAGCGGAAATGTAAGCGTAAGAGTAGGAGAGCATGTGGTTATAAAACCATCGGGTGTCCCTTACGACGAATTAAGACCAGAGGATTTTGTCGTTGTAGATTTGAATGGTAAAATCGTTGACGGAAAGTTGAAGCCATCTGTCGATACGGCTACGCATCTTTACATTTACAAAAACAGATCGGATGTTGGATGTATAATACATACGCATTCGCCGTACGCTTCGGCTTTTGCGATACTTCAAGAGCCGTTATTGGTCTACAGTACGGCACATGCAGATGTTTTTGGTGTTGAAATTCCAGTATCGGAATATGCACCTGTTGGATCCGAGGCAATTGGTAAAGCCGCTTTGAAGGTTGCAAATCAAGCAGGGGCAGTTTTACTGGCCAAGCATGGCGTACTTGTCTTTGGACGAGATCTCAAAAGTACGCTGAGAGAAGCAATTTTCTTGGAAGAGGTTGCCAAAACGGCATATTTTGCAAAAACAATGGGAAGGCCGGAGCCTTTGAATGGGGAAGAATCTCAAAGGCTTTACGAGTATCATCACACACATTACGGACAGAGGTGAAGATATGTATTTAATGGGAACGGACATAGGAACTCAGGGAACGAAGACGATCATAGTTGATGAGAAAGGTAAATTGATATCCGACAGTTTTCGCGAATACAAGGTTACCACTCCACGTCCATCGTGGGCCGAGCAATGGCCAGGCGTTTGGGTAAAGGCCGTCATTGAGACGGTCAAGGAGGCTTTGTCCAAGTCGAAAGTATCCCCAAAAGAAGTGGCAGGTCTTTCGATAAGTGGACTTTACGGAGGATCGGGAGTTCCGGTGGACAAAAATGTCGAACCGCTTTACCCATGCCTTATATGGATGGATAGACGTGCGAAGAAAGAAACGAAGTGGGTCAAGGATAACGTGCCGAAGGATAAAATTTTCGGCATAACGGGCAACTACGTCGATTCTTACTTTGGCTTTACAAAGATGATGTGGATAAGGGACAATCTGCCGGAAATTTGGGGGAAAACATATCAATTTGTAACGCCGAAAGATTTTTTGATTTATCAAATGACGGCAACGCTCGGCACTGATTACACCTCTGCCGGAAATCTTGGAGGAGTTTTTGACATCCACAAAAAGAGCTGGTCGGAAGAGATGGGCAAGATCCTCGGCATAGACATACAAAAATTGCCTCAGAAAATCTTCAAATCCTCTGATATCATGGGATACTTGAATAAGCAATATGCCGATCTGACAGGATTACTCGAAGGTACACCTGTTATCGCAGGGGGAATAGACGCACCCGTTGCCCAGTTAAGTGCCGGTGCTTTGTTCGAAGGAGAACATGTGGCGATGGCAGGTACTTCCATGTGTTGGGGCACAGTCCACGATGGAAAGTACCTAACTCCTGAGCTTGTCAGCTATCCATACGTTGTTTACGATGACAAATTGATTTACACCTTCGGCGGTGGTGCTACCTCGGGTGAACTTGCGAGATGGTTTAGAGATAACTTTGGAAAGTACGAAAAGGAAGTAAGTGAAAAGACCGGCATTCCATCGTACACATTGCTTGAATTGGAGACGAAAAACATTCCGGCAGGAAGCGATGGTGTGATCGTCCTCCCATACTTTATGGGTGAGAGATCACCGATATGGGATCCGGATGCACGGGGCGTTATCTTTGGATTGAGTTTATACCACACAAGATCTCACGTTTACAAAGCGATGTTGGAATCGGCAGCATACTCTTTAAAGCACAACATGGAGGTTGCGATAAAATCCGGAATAAAATTAAATCACGATTGTTGGATAGTGGGTGGTGTTGCAAAATCCGAATACTGGGTTAAGATCTTTGCCGATGTCACAGGTTTTTCTATGAAAAGACTTGCAAATGATGTCGAGGCTCCATTTGGAGATGCCTTCCTTGCAGGACTTGGAACAAAGGTCATAGATAAGCCAGAAAGAATAAAAGAATGGGTGAAGTTCAGGACAGAAATAGAGCCCGATGAGAAGAACAAAACAGTTTACGAAAAATATTACGAAATATACAAAGAACTCTACGATAAAACCAAAGAAACGATGGAAAAATCTTCATCAATTTTCGATCAAAATTAAGAGAGCATAAGGCTCTCTTTTTTATTTTATTTTGAGTTTGTGATTTATTCCATCAATCACATATTTGACCGCGTTATCAAAGCCTACGCTTGAGGTATTGACACAAAGATCATACGTTCTGGGATCAAGCCAAGGAATTTTTGTAAAAGTCTTCATGTAATTTTCTCTATCGCGATCATTTTTATTTATCATCTCTATGGCTTCTGTTCGAGAAAGATTGTAAAGTTGTGAAACTCTATTTATCCTGTCTTCCATTTCTGCATAGACAAATATACTGAATTTTTTGGGGAAATCGCGTAGCACGTAAATGGCTCCTCTGCCCAAGAAAATTGCAGAACCTTTTTGGGCTATTTCTTTTATGAATTTAGATTCAAGTTCAAAAAGTTCTCTATCGGTTGGCATGTACTTTTCTCCACTGGGCACGGTCAAGGTACCTACCGGTCCGACTATGAAGAACTGTTCCCAAAAGGATGCCACTCTTTCTTCTCTTTCCTGAAGATCTGATTCCGGTAGGTTAAGATAGTCAGCAACATGTTTCAAAATCTCTCTATCCACAAAAGGAATAGAAAGCGCCTTTGAAAGTCTTTGCCCCACCTCAGCTCCTCCGCAGCCTATCATATGGCTTATGGTTATTATGTAATGACTTTCCATTTAAGGTCTCCTTTCAATTCCATCATCTAAACATTCTAAACCTATTTCAAAAGACGAATATTCATTTACCATCTCACAACGCACGGTGCCTTCGAGATGGCCGACGCTGCGCAGCGAAGACCACACAGAGAAGGCGCCTGTCGGAGCAAAGATTCGAAATCTAAATTAATTTTAGTATACTACTTTTTTCACAAATTAAAAAGACTTCGTGTTCATCACGAAGCCTCGTTTTTGGTTGTTGCCTTTCGTTATTTTGAAACTATGTAATCGACAACGCTTTTTACATCTGTCAATTTGGAGATATCTTCGTCAGGAATCTTTATTCCAAATTTTTCTTCGAGATCCATCGTTAATTCGACAAGATCGAGAGAATCGGCACCAAGATCATCAACAAGTTTTGAACTTTCTTTTATTGTATCGATGTTAACTCCAAGATGGTTTGCTATTGCTTTTTTTACCTCATCTAAAACCTCAGAATTCTGCAATTTCGGCATTTTTTACCACTCCTTCCAGTTTATCCATTTCATCTATTGTGTCTGTTGAATAGGTCTCTGCGTTAACGATCTTCTTTACAAGACCACAAAGCACATTACCGGATCCAACTTCCACATATCTTGTTATGCACATTTCATTCATTGTTTGCACCGTTTCAATCCATTTGACCGGAGATGTAAGCTGTTCTATTAATTTAGACTTTATTTCATCTATCGTTCCAGCCACTTTACCTGTAACGTTTAGTATCACAGGCACATGAGGCCTTCTAAAATCTATTTTGTTCAAAAATTCAGAAAGTCTTTCTTTGGCTGGCATCATGAGAGGAGAATGAAACGGACCTGAGACGTTGAGTTGAACTACACGTTTTGCACCTGCAGATTTAAAAATTTCGATTGCGCTCAAAAGTGCCGTTATCTCTCCGCTTACGACTATCTGAAGAGGGGAATTGTAATTCGCAACGTAAACTCCATCCAAATTGCTTACAATTTCTTCGACCTTTTCAGGAGACAATCCGAGAATTGCCAGCATCGACCCCGCTCCGCTCGGAATGGCATTTTCCATAAGTTCTCCACGAAGTCTTACGGCTTTAAGTGCATCTTCAAATGAAAGTACCCCAGATGCCACAAGGGCTGAATATTCGCCAAGACTGTGGCCGGCAACAACTTCAAAATCGATCTTCTTCGATTTCAAAACCTCAAATGCCATAATGGAGGTTGTAAGTAAGGCTGGCTGAGCATTGTAGGTCTTGGTAAGTTCATGTTCATCATTTCCAAAGACTATTTTCCTTAAATCAAAACCGAGAATGTCACAGGCATTATCCATGATACGCTTTGATGCTGGATATTCATCGTAAAAATCTTTCATCATGTTCAATTTTTGTGATCCTTGACCTGGGAAAATTAAAGCATTCATGCTTTTACCTCCATATCTATCGTTTTAAATGAATCTATAGTTTCAAGCGTTTCACTCCAGAGTTTAGACATGAGTTCTTTTACCGACGGAATATCGTTGATGAGTCCTGCGGACTGTCCGGACATGAAAGAGCCATGATCTGTGTCTCCGTTGACAACGGCAGCCCTTAGAGCACCTTTACCAAGTTGTTCAACTTCTTCCGGTTTTCCACCTCTTTCATCTATTTTGAGAAGTTCATTGGTTAGAGGATTTCTCAAAGCTCTAACGGGATGGCCTGTAACTCTTCCTGTCACAAGTGTATCTCGAGTTGAGGCTTTAAGAATTTTTTCTTTGTAATTTGGATGCACTTCGCATTCTTGAGTTGCCACAAATCTTGTTCCGATTTGCACACCTTCAGCGCCAAGGGCAAATGATGCGGCTATTTGACTTCCCCTTGCTATCCCTCCTGCTGCTATGACTGGAATTTCGACTGCATCGACAACAGCAGGCACGAGTACCATCGTTGTTACTTCACCGATATGACCTCCGGATTCCATTCCTTCGGCTATCACCATATCAACGCCATAAGATTCGAGTCTTTTTGCAAACGCTTCAGAAGCAACGACAGGAATAACCTTTATACCCTTTGCTTTGAGAGGTTCGATATATTTGGAAGGATTGCCGGCGCCAAAGGTGATGGCTGTGACACCTTCTTCGATTATAACTTTGATTATCTCATCTGCCATTTTTTCATAAACGATGACGTTGACACCAAATGGTTTATCGGTCATTGATTTGGCCTTTCTTATCTCAGATCTGACCCATTCTGGATCGCGCCCTCCAGATGCGATTATTCCAAAACCTCCTGCTTCTGAAACGGCAACAGCGAGTTTTGCCGTCGAAACCTGAGCCATGCCACCCTGAATCACAGGATATTCTATTTTTAAAATTTCACAAACCCTTGAAAACATCTGATGACCTCCTTATAATTTAAAAATACTTGCCGCTATTCCGAGTCCAGCGCCGTATCCTACGGTCAACACCGTACTTGATTTTCCGATTTTACCAGAATCTAAAGCATCTTTTATCGCCAGAGGAACAGACGCTGCCGCTGTATTGGCGTGATCTTCGATGGAAATTTGGAACCTGTCAATGGAAAGATTTAATTTTTCGGCCACTTTTGCTATTATTCTGTAATTGGATTGATGTGGCACAAAAAGATCTACATCTTTTATATCTAATTCAGCCTTTTTGAGTACCTCTTCTATGCCTTCAACAATGGCTTCAATTGCAAATCTAAAAACTGCCTTACCATCCATTTGAAGCATTTGTCCTGATCTTTGAATTATCGATTCGTAACCCTCTCCTTGAATTCTTGAATAATTTGCGATTATCCCGGGTTTATCAGATCTTTCCATTAAAATTGCCCCCGCACCGTCTCCAAAGAGTGGTCCTACAGATTTATCTTTGAAATCTATTATTCCCGATAGTTTTTCACTTCCAACGATGCCTATCTTTGAAAAACTTCCGGATCTTATCATGGAATCTGCTATTTCCATTGCCTGAATAAATCCAGAACATCCTGCCTGAATATCTATGCCTCCTATCTTTTCCCCGAAAGATCGTTGAATTCTTCCCGATATGCCGGGAATAAGCGTATCCGAAGTATTTGAAGCAACTATAAGATAATCAAATTTCTCGATCTTGCCATTTTTCATGGCATCATTCAAAGCCTTGACGCCCATCTCAACGACGCTTTCTTCCGCTATATGGCGTCTTCTTATGCCTGTCCTTTCAAAGATCCAATTTTCGACGCCGATCATACTTTCGATCTGGGAATTTTCAACAACTTTTGGAGGAAGATATCCTCCAACACCAACGATTTTAGAAAAGATCATTTTTCCATCCCTAAAAGCAACGTTGCCGTTGCACACACGTTACCATCAACTTTCGCCACTGCGTCTGCATTTATCATTCCGAGATGTTCTCCGGTTATCTTTATCTCATAAACTATTTTATCTCCTGGCCTTACAGGTTTTCTAAATCTAACTTTATCCGCTCCAACAAAGAGCGGCGTTTTACCGGGAACCAAAGTTATGAGGCCTGCCGTTTGAGCCATGCCCTCCAGTATAAGTACTCCCGGCATAATTGGATTATCTGGAAAATGTCCCTGAAATTGTGGTTCATTGTAAGTAACATTTTTAAAGGCTACGATTTCTTTTTCGCTTTTTGATATCACACCATCAACCATTAAAAAAGGATAACGATGGGGAAGTATGTCCGTTATCTTATCCATTTTTTTCCTCCGATATTACCGTTATTGTCAAAGTATCATGACCGTATATTGAAGCCAAGGCTGGGTTCATAAAATCGGATGAGACTCTTGAACCAAATTTTTTTGAAAATTCCTTTGTTATGGATTCAACCGTTTTTTCCCTTCCGCTGTATCTTAAAATTATCGAAGATGGTTTATCTATCTCTTCAATTATCGATGAAATTGCATTTTTCAAACTCCACATGCTTTTAACTACTGTCCGACCAAAGCCAAATTTAACTATGTTGATCATCTTCGTGATGATCATAGATGCTTTTCTTTCGGAAATAACATCGTTCTTTCTCAAGAAAGAAAGGTCTGAAAATAAAAGATATGTTGTGGCCGATTTGGCGAAAATGATGTCGTTATCAATTGAAATACCGCTGTTCAGAAACAAAGAAAGCGTTACTGCATCCATTTTCTCTTCGATAACGCTTATCCCATCGATAAGAGAAGAAAGAAATGTAAGTTCATCCTTTAAGAAACTGAAAGGTCTGGACGGTAAAAATATTTTTACAGGTACGAGTTTGGAGACGACATCGTTGAGTTCATTAAAAGTGGGAAGTACTATGGCACTTTTTTTGTTCAAAGAAAAATAAGATCTTCGATCTATTTCGGAGACTCTTAATTTTCCACTTTTCCATTCGATGTAGAGCGGTATTTTTTCTACACCTTTGACATCAATGGAATCGTCTACAAGTATCTTCATTCAACCTCTCCAGCCAGCAAAGATACGTTATGACCCCCAAAGCCAAAAGAATTTGAAATGAAATTTCTGATTTTAACTTGTTGTGGCCTTTGAGGGACACAGTTAAGATCAATTTGTGGATCCAGATTTTCAAGATTGACAGTTGGAAACACAACAGATCTTTTCATGCCGAGCACAGACGATATGAACTCTATTGCGCCTGCTGCTCCAAGCGTATGGCCAATGGCACCTTTATTTGAACTCACAAAGATGTACTTTGATCTTTCTTTGAATATTTTCTTTATTGCTGTCGCTTCGGCTAAATCTCCAACAGGAGTCGATGTGGCATGAGCGTTTATATAATCGATCTCCTCTATTGAAAGGCCTGAATTTTTTATGGCCATCTCCATCGCAGCGTAAGCTCCCGATCCGTTTGGATCTGGTTGTACCATATGGTAGGCATCATCGCTCATTCCATATCCTTTTATTTCAGCGTATATTTTGGCTCCCCGCTTTTTTGCGGATTCTAAAGACTCAAGTACTATTATTCCTGATCCTTCGCCCATCACAAAACCATCCCTGTCCCTGTCAAATGGCCTGGATGCATGTTCAGGATCGTCATTTCTTGTAGATAAAGCCTTCATATTTCCAAAGCCAGCTATGGATATTTTACATATCGCGGCCTCAGATCCTCCTGCTATGACCGTATCGACAATTTCATGCCTTATCATATCATAGGCAATGGCTATTGCATGCGCACTTGAAGCACATGCGCTAACGGTACCGAAATTTGGTCCTTTCGCACCGTATTGAGTTGCTATTGCTCCTGAAAGCGTATCTGCTATCATCATCGGAACAAGAAAAGGACTCACTCTCGAAGGACCTTTTGAGATCATAGTTTCCATCTCAGATTCAAGAGATTTTATTCCACCTATACCAGAAGAGACTATAACGCCGGCTTTTTCAAGCATTTCTTTTGAAAGATTCGCATCTTCGACAGCCTCTTTTGCCGCTGCCACTCCTAATTGTGTGTATCTATCATGATGCCTTGCATCTTTTGAATCCATGTATTTGGTTGGATCAAAGTCTTTTATTTCAGCCGCTATTTGAGATTTAAAATCTGCCGGATCAAATGTGTTTATTTTATTTACAAAGCTCTTACCAGAAAGCATGCCTTCGAAAAAAGCTTCTTTGCCTGTTCCCGAAGTTGCTATTATTCCCATGCCTGTGATAACTACTCTTCTCATATGCAACGATATGCTCCTTTCTACGTTTCAAAAATAATATTAGCATAATTCATGCCAAAATGATTTTTTCGTATTTATCGTTAATCTAAGAAAATGGTAAGATACAATCGTTCAATTTTTGAATTGTTAAGGTAAATGGGTATCCAAGTTTTGGAGGTCAAAGATAATTTTAAAGATGACAGATGAAAAAAGGATGCGGTAAAACCGCATTTGTATACTTGATCGACTTTAAATATGAAATATCGTTGACTTCGGCATTCGCCTTTCGTGACAGCAAATAAGTATTTGCCATTTACCGCTTACTTCTCACTATTCACTGCGTTTTCTAC
>OGCG01000110.1_pt1 | contig 54524 bp, 52 predicted proteins | sample 1570061 | NCBI WGS metagenome assembly OGCG01 (sample SAMN06268698, study PRJEB24515) | hot springs metagenome | isolation source: Joseph's Coat, Yellowstone National Park, Washington, USA | place: USA:Joseph's Coat, Yellowstone National Park, Washington, USA
GCCAGCTTCTCTTTGCTGCAGAAGCCAGGAAAAACGAACTGCACGCTTGTATGAGGCTTTTGTCGTGTACCTAGCCTCCAGCCTCCCCCTGTAGCCCAGGACGCGACAGCAGAGGTCCTCGAGGGCGCTTGGCCCCCGCACCTTCTCCCTTCGCTCATAGTCCCCGGTTCAACCAGGGGATTGGCGGTTTGCGGGCCGATGAAGGAGCAGTTAAGACCGGTTCAGGCGGGGCCTCGAGGGATGGTCAACTGCCCCCCAGGCGGTTCGCCCTTCGTTTGAGCTCGGCAATCGCTAGGACCAGCACCTCGAGGGCGCCATGGACCACCCGCCCCTTTTTCGTGATCCGCTTCGAGGCCAGGTCCATCAGCCCCTCCCGGGCAGGACCTCCGCCCCGGGGGGGCGTGGTGCCGGGCCGCCACCCCACCAGGCCGATGGTGAGGATCCAGCTCCGCTCGGGGAGGCCCGGCCGGCCGAGGACGGCGGAAAGCTCCGCCACCTCCAAGGCCCAGGCCATGCGCTCATAGGCCTCCTTGACCCCGATGGGGGGAGGAGGCGAGGAGGGTCTCCGGAAGGAATTTCACGGCCGCTCCCACTCCTCGGGCGTGAGCCCGGCCTGCCGGAGAATGCTCCTCAGGGTGCCCACAGCGATTTCCCGGTGCCGTGGGGACGATGACCGTGCGAAGCCCGTCCGGGTCCTCTCTCACAAACTTGACGTGGCTCCCTCTCTGGGAGTAGATAGCGAAGCCTGCCGCCTCGAGGCGGCGCCTGATCTCTCGGTAGGAAAGCGGTCTAAGCGGTGCCAACCTCCACCTCTACCGTCCGCACCTCGGGCACTCGTCTCGGGGTGGGGGGCTCAAGGTAGAGCTCAAGCGCCTCCTTGAGGTTGGCCAGCGCCTCCTCCTCGGTCTCCCCCTGGGAGGCCACGTCCACCTCAAGGCACTGCGCCACCCACAGGTTGCCCTCGCGCCACAGGTGGGCGGTGAAACGCCGGGTCATGGCTCCAGTCTACCGCCCCTTCTCCCCACCCCTACGCCGGGAGGAGGTCCTGCTCCTCCCCAAGGGCCTCGATGGGGTGGCCCTTTGCATCCATGCACCCGAAGCCCCATGGTACCGGCGGTCAAGGCGTCCACTTCTCCAGCCGAGAAAACGGGGGTATAGCGCCCATCCCGCACCACCAGGTGGCCGGGGGATCCAGGGGGTCAATAAGACATCTAGCTCCTGCTCCCACAGGTAGCAGGCTAGCGCGTCAATCGCCCGCATGGGCCACCTTCTCCAGGCGGGCCAGGGTCTCCTCCCACCCCCTGGCCGTGAAGGGTGCTTCGCCCCGCTTCCATACGCTCATCTCCTTGGGAGGGACTAGCCCCTTCCTGGGGTAGAGGAGAACGAGGGTAGTGCCCCCATGTAGTGTAGACATCACTCGGCCCTAGCCCTGATAACGAGTGGACTTGCCATGCACCCACCCCCAGGCTGCTCCACTGCTCACCCCGCACTTCCGGGCCAGCCTGTGGATTGAAGCCCGGGTCTTCCAGCATTCCGCCACTAGCGCCTTCCGTACCGCCACCTTCTCCAATGGCCCTGACTTTTTCTGGGGAATCAAGTAGCTCATCTGACTTTGAATAGCCCGATTGCCCTGCACAGGCCTGTTTGTTCGAGTACAGAAAAATCTTTGGATAAAATGTAATCTACTCGTGCGCTCAGTGACCTGAAACGCCCTCTGCCTGCTCAGATCCCTAAGCTCGTGGCTAACCCGGTAAGGAGAGCTGCAAGCCGTGTCAGGGGGCTAAGATGAAAACCTCCTCGCTGAACTTAACCTTTAACTCATCAACAGAGAGTCCTCGCTTAAGGCATTTGGACCAAGACCTCCAGCCAGCTCCTAAGGAAATTGTGAGAGGATCAGAGGGTCGTTCTAAGATGCTTAGGAAGATGAGCACCTAAGGTAACGTTCGATGATGAGGTTGAAGCGACTCCTGACCTTTGCACTCGTGTTGAGTTGGGTTAGTTTCGCGGCTTCGACCCCGCTCACCCTGATCCTTCGAGCGACGGCCTATACCTCGCTCCCGAATGAAACGAGCAGCCATCCGTTCATCACCGCTACGGGCGCTCATGTGCGCTTGGGGATCGTTGCGGTGAGCCGCGACTTGCTCTCCGTCTTGCCTTATGGCACCACCTTGCGCTTGCAGGATTTGGGCAGCGCCTTAGGCGGCGGGGCGGGGCAGTGGAACTACCTCTTCGATCGGGTTACCTTCGTCGTTGAGGATACCATGGCCCCTTACATCCACCGGACGATCGATATCTGGCTGCCGAGCTACCATGAGGCGATTGACTTCGGGGTGCGCTGGGTCAAGGTCACGGTGATCCACCTCGGTCCGCGCTGATGCGGCTCGTCCTCTTGGCTGCTGAGCCGGGGGAGGCGAAAGCCCTGGCTCGGCAGCTCGGTCTGGAGCAGGTAAGGGAAGAATCCTGGCTGAGCCGCTACGGCCTGTTTGAGAGACATGAGGTAACCCTGGTCGAGGCTGGGGTCGGCAAGGTGGCCGCCGCCAGCGCCTGCGCTTGGGCGATCACCCGCTGGCAGCCGCAGGCTCTCGTCTGGGCTGGCTTGGCTGGAAGCCTGCGAGAGGACCTCAAGCCCCTGGAGGTCTTGGTCGCTCACGAGGCGTTGCAGTGGGATGTCGATCTCTCCGCCTTTGGGCGGGCCCCCGGCGAGCTTCCGGACGGGAGCCGCTGGATCGCTACGGATCCCGAACTGAGCCAGCTCCTCCTCAAGGCTGCTCAGAGCCTGGGGATTTCAGCGCATCTGGGGCGGGTGCTCAGCGGGGACCGTTTCATCCAGGGTCCTGAGCGCGAGGCGCTTCGCCGCTTCGGGGGCGATGTGGCGGAGATGGAAGGAGCGGCAGCTCTTTGGGTCGCCCGCCGATTCGGGGTTCCCTTCGCACTTGTGCGCGTGATCAGCGATGGAATCCAAGAAGGTCCAAAGGCCTTCCAGGAGCGCTTTGCTGCCGCGAGCGAGGAGCTGAGCGAGCTCCTCGCTCACTTCCTCCGAATGCTCCGGTAAGGGTTGAGGGGACCCAGGATGAAGCTCTGAAAGGCGAAGTAACCGATCAGGTAGGTGCCTAGCTGGACCAGGGGATTGAGGGCCCAGTGAAGACCGATGAGATCGAGGAGGAGCAGAATGCCCGTGAGCCCGAACATGACGAGGAAAATTCGGAAGGCAAGACCAGGAAGGAAGCGAAGGGCCTCCTTCCAGGTCTTCGGCATCGCTTTGCGGAGCTTTTTGGCTTCCCTTCGCTTCTTGCCCACCCCTTCACTCTACCTTTAAGCCTCCAAGAAGAGGAGATCGGGATCTTCCAAAAGCCGGATCAGCGTCCGGCAGAAGCGGGCCGCCTCGGCCCCGTCGACCAAGCGGTGATCGAAGGAGAGCGAGAGGTACATCATGGGGCGGATGACGATCTCGTCTCCGCGCACCACCGGGCGGCGCTGGATCGTATGGACGCCGAGGATGGCTGCGTCGGGGATGTTGATGATCGGGAAGCTAAACAAAGCTCCGATAGGACCGATGTTCGTTACGCTGAAGGTGCTTCCGCTGGTCTCATCGGGGCTGAGCTTGCCGGCTCGGGCTCGCTCGGCAATGTCTTGGATCTCCCGGGCCAGCTCAAGGGGGCTCTTGCGGTCCACGTCGCGGATCACCGGGACGATGAGCCCCTGCTCGGTATCGACCGCCATGCCGAAGTGATAGTGGTGCTTCCGGACGATCTCTTGCTTCTCCTCATCGAGGCTGCTGTTCAAGCTGGGATATTGTTTGAGGCTCCGCACCAGGGCCTTGAAGATGAAGGGGAGGTAGCTGAGCTTGACACCCTGCCGCTCGGCTTCGGGCTTGAGCCGCTCCCGGAGGGCCATGAGGGCGCTGAAGTCTGCCTCGTCGACGGTAAGGGTGCGGACCGTCAAGAGATGGCTGGCCACCATTTGCTGAGCGATGGCGCGGCGGATGCCTCGCAGGGGGATCCGCTCCTCGAGGGCCTCGTAACCCTTGGGGGCTCGATAGGGAGCAGGTGGCTGGGAAGGTGCTGGGGTGGGTGTGGGTGCTGGAGCTTGAGCTTGAGCGGCCTGTGCAGCCCTTTGGACATCTTCGACCCGGATGCGCCCCCCAGGGCCCGAGCCCTGGACGTTCTCCAGGTTGACACCGAGCTCACGGGCTAGCTTGCGGGCTGCAGGAACTGCCAACACCCGGCCAGGAGCCTGGGTCTGGAAGGGATTGCGGATCGTCTCGGGGCGCGGATCGGGGCGAAAAAGGGAGAGATCCTCTCCTGGCTCGACCAAGGAGCGCTCCTCTTTGGGCTCCTGAGCTTGGGGCTTGGCCTCGGCCGCAGCAGCCTCGGTCTCGACCAGGGCGATGGGGCTGTGGACTTTGACCACTTCTCCCTCGCGGGCCAGCTGCTTGACCAGCACCCCTTCGTAAGGGCTGGGCAGCTCGACGGTGACCTTATCGGTCATGACCTCGACAAAGGGCTGGTCCTTCTTGAGGGGAGCCCCTTCGGGGACGATCCAGCGGACGATTTCTCCTTCTGTGACTGACTCTGCCAGTTCAGGGAGCAAGATCTCCTGACTCACACAACCTCCTAGTACTCTAAGACCCGCTTGGCGGCGTTGAGGATGCGGGTGACGGTGGGAAGATAGAGCTTGTCTTGGGCGTAGGGGTAGGGAGTGTCGAAGCCAGCTACCCTCAGCGGGGGTGCGAGGAGCTGATCGAGGAGCTCTTCGGCGATCGTCGCGGCGATCTCCGAGATCAAGCTCGCCGTGCGAGGAGCTTCCGAGATGAGGAGGGCTCGCCCCGTCTTGGCGACCGAGCTGAGCACCGCCTCTTTGTCCCACGGCGAGAGGCTGCGCAGGTCGAGAACCTCAGCTGAGACCCCCACCTTGCCGAGCTCCTCGGCCGCTTTGAGCGTCTCGCTCATCGTACCGCCGTAGGAGATCAAGCTGAGATCGCGCCCCTCCTGGCGGAGCGCTGCCCGGCCCAAGGGGATGAGGTACTCCTCCTCGGGAACCTCCTGACGCCCTGCTCGGTAGAGCCGCTTGGGCTCTAAGAAGACGACCGGATCCTCATCACGGATGGCTGTTTTGAGCAACCCCTTGGCGTCGTAGGGGGTAGAGGGGGCCACGACCTTGAGCCCCCCGGTATGGACGAAGTGGGCCTCAGGGCTCTGCGAGTGGTGGTGTCCTCCCCGGACCCCACCGCCGAAGGGCATCCGCACGACCATCGGGGCGTGGAAGGCCCCTCCAGAGCGATAGCGGAGCTTGGCAGCCTGAGAGACCAGCTGATCGAAGCCGGGGAAGACGTAGTCGGCGAACTGGATCTCGGCGACCGGAATCAGGCCGTGCGCCGCCATCCCCACCGCGGCGCCGATGATCGCTGCTTCTGAAAGGGGGGTGTCGAGGACCCTCTTGGGGCCGTACTTCTCCTGGAGGTGCTCGGTGGCCAAGAAGACCCCGCCCCGCCGACCCACATCCTCGCCGAGCAGGACGACCCGCTCGTCGCGCCCCATCTCCTCGTCGAGGGCCTGGTTGATCGCCTGGATCAAGGTGAGGCTAGCCATGGAGCTCCTCCTTGATGAGCGCCCGCCCCTCCTCGAGGGGCCAAGTCGGCTGGGCGTAGACATCGTCGAACATCCACTCCGCGGGGACCTCGCCTGCGTTGAGGGCTTCGCTGAGCGCTGCCTCCTGCTCAGCCTGCAGCTCCTTGCGGAGGCTCTCTTCCCAAGCCGGATCCCAGAGCCCTCTGCGGCTCAGGAAGCGCTGGAAGCGGAGGATGGGATCGCGGGCTTTCCAGTAGTTGACTTCCTCACGAGGGCGGTAGAGGCTGTCGTCATCGGCCGAGGAATGAGCTCCGTAGCGGTAGACTAGGAGCTCGACGAGAGCAGGACCCTGCCCTTCGCGGGCCCGCTCGATGGCTTCGCGCACGACGAAGTAGCTCGCCAGCACGTCCATGCCATCGACCTGGTAGCCAGGGATGCCAAAGGCGTGGGCTTTATCGGCGACCGAGGGGGCTGCGGTCTGGTGGGTGTAGTCCACGCTGATCGCATAGCGGTTGTTCTCGCAGATGAAGACGGCCGGGGCGCCCTGAACAGCGGCGAAGTTGATGCCGGCATACCAGTCCCCCTCAGAGGTGGCTCCCTCGCCGAAGGTGCAGATGGCGACCTGATCGGTCCCTTGTAGCTTCATGCTCACCGCCGCCCCGGCTGCGGGGGGTACGTGGGAGGCAATCGGGGAGGCGACGGTGAAGATGTTGAGCGAACGGGAGCCGGGGTGCGAGGGCATCTGTCGTCCCTTAGCCGGATCGGCTTGGGTGGCGAGCACCTGACCGAAGAGTTCGCGAAGCGGCAGGCCCATGGCCAGCACCAGGCCGAGATCTCGATAGTAGGGGAAGAGCCAGTCGTGCCCTCGCCGTAGAGCGTGGGCGATGCCGATCTGGGCTGCCTCGTGGCCGGAGAGAGGGGCGACGAAGCTGGTCTTTCCGGTCCTCAAGAGGATCGTGAGGCGCTCGTCGAGGAGGCGGGCCTGGAGCATGTCCCGGTAGAAGCGCTGGAGGGTGGAATCCTCCAGGGAGAGCTCGAAGGGACCGATCCACTCTCCCTCCTCGGAGAGAAGAGCGATGGGTTGAGGGGTGAAGGGGCTGAAGCGCACCGGATTCTGGATCATGGAACGACCTCCATGGGCCGCTCGGTCTGGATAAGATCCGAGGGCTCAATAAAAAACCCCCGGCGGTGGCCGAGGGAAAAGGCGGCGCTCCCCAGGATGACTAGGCTGAGACCGCGGAGGGGATTCATGCTTCGCAATTATACTGCTGCTGAGCGACCCTTTTGGCGCCACACCCTCGATTGAGGGTAGGGCTCCTTCTAAGGCCCATGATGCTCAGCCCCCAGGGGTTGGGTTCCACCCAACGACGAGCCGCTCCAAGGACCCGGATGCTTGCGGGGAACGTGAAGAAGCCCCCCAATCTGGGGGGCCGAGCATCAGTAGATGGAAAGCCCCTGAGGGATCGGCCAGATCGCGAGGTCTTGTGGTTGACTGAGGCCACTCGAGAGGGTCATTGAGGGGATCGAGCTCGATGTGGGGGGAGGTAGGAACTCTTGAATCTGACTGGTGCTGGTACTCGAATTGAATTCAGAGACCCAGAGGTTTCCTTGATCATCGAAAGTGAGGCCGAATCCAGGTGCTGAGAAGAGCTGGACGAAGGGATTCGTGCTGGATGATGGGGTTCCTGCCGGGAGCTCCTCTAAAGAAGGGGTGCTCGATTGAGTAAAGCTGTAGAGGTTCCCCGAAGTATCGAAAGCGACCTAGGTAAAGCCGATGTCCTTCGAGATCACATAGGTATTGAAGCTCGCGAACGAAGACGAGGCCGTGAACTCATCGATCTGGGCAGGGCCTCCTGTGTCAAGCCCTACCCAGAGGTTCCCCTCCTGATCGAAGGCGAGGCCATAGGGAACATCACCTGGGCTCAGGTTGCTCCCTGGGGTCAGGCCGCTCGCCGCTCGAGGAGACGCTATACTCCTGGATCACACCAGCCCCGGTGTTGCAGTCTCTTTCCCCTACCCAGAGGTTTCCATTGGCATCAAAGGCGAGAGACTTTACGGCGTCGCTCGGGCTGGCGGAGAACGCAGGAGGCTCGCCTTGGTCAAACGGAGGTTTGAATTCCTCGAGGAACTGGCCGGTCGGTGGGTTATTCAGCGATGTGCAAATCCTGCCTCCCACCCAGAGGTCCCCCTCTTGGTCGAAGGCAAGGGCAATGGGATAAGTCCCTGGGCCGGTCTTCAGGGTGAGCACGGGGCTTGAGCCGCTCGTGATCCCATTGAGGTCGTAGATTGCCACGGTGGCGTTTCCAATGTTCGCCACCGCCAGGATCGGCGGGCTTATCGGCTGGATCAGGGTCAGGCTCTTCGTCACTCCCCCTGAAGCGAGGCTGAGGGTGTAGATGAGGGCTCCCCCATACTGAGAGATCGCAGTTGGGGGAAACGTGAGGACCGCAAAGCTCCCGCTCAGGGCGGTGGGCCCACTGTAAGGCGCTCCGTTCACCGTGATCCTCGGAGTGCTCCCTGAAGAGGAGGTGATCGAGAGGAGGTAGGGAGCATTTCCTCCAGTCCAAGAAAGGATGATCGTTCCTCCTTGGGGGCTCAGGGCGGTGCTCGAGGCTGTGAAGGCGCTGAGAGGCGGAGAGGTCGGTGAAGCAGGCTGGCTGCAGCCGACAAGGAGGAGGGCGAGAAGACCAAACGACCAAGGCTTCATCTGCACCTCCTTGAACTCCAAGGGGCCAAGAGATGGGAGTGAGGAGTTCATGAGTAGCATAGCACACAAAGTCGTGTTCCTTCGCCAGACCCTGGATCGCTTGGCCAAGCTCAGCAGGCATCTGCGTTGGATCCGTCGTAGGTCCAGGCACCCTATCGGCTAGCGGAGTCGGGAAGGGCAAGGGCGACGCCGAAGAGCAAAAAGGTTCCTCCGATGAGGACGTGGAAGCCGGGGATCTCCTTGAGGACCACATAGCCGAGGAGGCTCGCCCCAACCGGCTCGAGGAGCGTCGCCAGGGTCACCCGCAGAGGTCCCTGCCAGCGGGCGACGTAGTTAAAAGCGGTATGCCCGACGCACTGGGGGATCAGTGCGAGGAGGAGCATCCAGAGGTAGGTGGGAGCGGGATAGCCGAGGTAGGGGGCTCCGAGGAGCCAGGGCCACGGGGCCAGGAGCAGCGCTCCGCTCCCATAGGCCATGACCAGATAGGGGCCAAGGGCCACTCCCCGCTGCTGCAGTCGCTGGCTGAGGTCGAAGTAGATCGCGATGGACAAAGCGTCCAGAAGGGCGAGCAGGTTGCCGAGCCAGGGGAGAGGACCTGAGGCGCTCGGCTGGGCGAGGGCGATCAGGAAGCCTCCTACAAGGGCCATGCTGATCCCTCCCAGCGCTCTTGGGCTCGGGACTTTCCCGCGCAGGAGCCACAGCAAGAGGCTTGACCACAAGGGGCTGGTCGAGCTCAGCGCGGTGCTCGCGGCGATCGAGGTGTAGTTGAGCGAGGCGATGAAGCTGCCAAAGTGAAGAGCTAACAGGCTGCCAGCCAAGAGGATGCTCGGCCAGGGAGGGCGATCCACGCGGCGCCAAGAAGGGAGCAAGAAGAGCGTCGCGACGCCTAAGCGGACTGCTCCCAAAAGCAAGCTAAACCCTAGGCCAGGCTGGCCCGCCGCGGCGTTGGCCAGCCGGATGAAGGGCGCTGCTGTGGAGACTGCGAGGACGCCGAGGGCAAGAGCAAAGCTGAGCGTGCGCGGCGGAGGAGACAACAACTATGTTTTACCGCGCTAGGAGCATGGTTGAATAGGGACCACGGTCTGCGGGCAGGCTCCAGGCCCTGGGGCGGGTTGAGGGCTGGAAGGAGAGGGAGAGAGGGCAGGAGGGGTTTGGTGAGGTGCTTGGGCGTGGATGCTCGGTTGGCCGAGGATGACGACCAGGTAGAGGCTTCCCTCGGTACTTTGGATCAGGATATGGTAGACTCCGCTCGAAGGGAACTGCAGGCCGAGGCGACCTTGCGCGTTACGGGGTCCCATGTAGGCTGACCCGTTGAGGTTGACCGCCTCGGCTTGAGGTCCTGTGAGGCTGAGCTGGCCGGCCTCAGGGAGCGTAAGCCAGAGGGTGGCCCCTTGGGGGAGGGGGATGAACTGGGGAGCTGGCTTGGTGCTCAAGGGGAAGCTCAGGCCATCCTGGCTTGCGGTTTGGACAAAGACTCCAGGTTGGGGGGTGCTGGCCAATGCGAGGGAGAGACCAAGGGCAAATGCGAGGAATGCAAATGGGCGCATGGCTCAAGGCTAATCGATCTTCAGAATCAATGCAATAATATTCACGCTCTTAACGCAAGCGTCACGTTCGGCTCCAGGTGGCCGATGGACCTCAACAAGCCCTTGGATCCTCTGAGAATGGCCTATGAGCCCCTTGAGGAAACGTAACGGCCTCGCCGTGCACTGTGATATCCCCTCCGGTATGTTATCCTGGCAGCGTGCCAACGCTTGCGGTGCCCAAAGAGCCCTGGCCCGAGCGCCGGGTGGCTCTGGTTCCGGAGATCGCCGGACGCCTTGTGCAAGAAGGCTGGGAGGTTCTCGTCGAGCGAGGAGCCGGAGCGGCTGCGTTCTTTCAGGATGCTGCTTACGAAGCCCAAGGAGCCCGCCTGGTGGAGCGTAAGGAGCTGTGGAGGGCTGAGCTCGTCCTCTCTGTCCAGCCCCTCCAGGAACTGCAGGACCTTGCTTCGGGAACCATCCTCATTGGCTTTCAGTATCCCTATCGGGCTCCTGAGCGGGTGCGCGAGCTCGCCCATCGGAGCCTCAGCGCCTTAGCGATGGAGCTGATCCCTCGGATCACCCGGGCTCAGCCCATGGATGCGCTTTCCTCCCAGGCGACGGTGAGCGGATATGTGGGGGCCTTGTGGGCCGCTCAGGCTTCGCCCCGCTTCTTTCCCATGCTCACCACCGCAGCAGGGACCATTCGGCCAGCTCAGGTGCTCGTCTTGGGCATCGGCGTGGCGGGTCTGCAGGCCATCGCGACGGTGCGTCGCCTGGGAGCGACGGTCTGGGCGTACGATGTGCGGGCTGCGGCGTTGGAGCAAGCCCGCTCGTTGGGGGCTCGGGTCCTCGAGCTACCGATCCAAGCAGAAGGGGAGGGGGGGTATGCTCGGGAGCTGAGCGAGGAGGAGCGCCAGCTGCAGGAAGCTGCCCTCAACGAGAGGGTCGCCCAGATGGATGCGGTGATCACCGCAGCCCAGGTCTTCGGTCGCCCTGCTCCCCGCCTGCTCAGCGAGGAGGCGGTGCGGAAGATGCGCTCGGGTGCGGTAGTGGTCGACCTGGCTGCGGAGTCGGGGGGCAACTGCACATTGAGCCGCCCAGGAGAAGTCGTTGAGGTCGGTGGGGTGCGGATTTTGGCTCCCGCCAACCCTCCTGCTGAGCTTCCCCTCCACGCCAGCGAGATGTACGCCCGTAATCTCTACCACCTGATCCGCTTGCTCTATCAAGGGGGCCAGCCGCACTGGGACGACGAGATCCTTCAAGGTGCGCTTTTGACCCATCAGGGAACCGTGACCTATGAGCCGATCGCGCGTCTTCTGGAGCGCTCCTGAAAGGAGGGATGGGCTGCCCTACTAGCGTATGGATCTTTGGACTTCGCTCTATATCTTTCTTTTAGCGGCGTTTACCGGCTATGAAGTCATCTCTCGGGTCCCGGTGATCCTCCACACCCCTCTCATGTCGGGGTCGAACTTCATCCACGGGGTCGTCCTGGTCGGTGCGATGGCCGTCTTGGTCAACGCCCAGACCCCCGCCCAACAGCTGATCGGCTTCGTGGCGGTCCTCCTTGGCGCCATGAACGCCGCAGGAGGTTATGCGGTGACCGAGCGGATGCTCGAGATGTTCGAGCGCAAACCGAAGGGGGGCTCTTGAACAACGTCCTGCAGCTTGCTTACTTGCTCACCGCGCTGCTCTTCATCCTGGGCCTTCGGCGGATGTCCGCTCCCTCCACTGCTCGGGGCGGGATCACCCTGGCGGGATGGGGGATGATCTTGGCCGTGGTGGCCAGCCTCTTGGTCCTGGCGGTGACCGCCAAGCAGGAGGGGCCTCCTGGGTTAGTCAACTTCGGCCTCCTGGCTCTGGCTTTAGTCCTAGGAACCCTGATCTCCTGGATTGCAGCGTGCCGGGTGGCCATGACCGATATGCCCCAGATGGTCGCCCTGTTCAACGGGATGGGGGGAGGGGCTGCAGCGGCGATCGCTGCGGTCGAGATCTTAGGCGGCTTGCAAGGCGGCTTGCTCGCCTTGGCCCTCCTCGGAGCGCTGATCGGGGCAATCTCGTTCGGTGGGAGCCTCATGGCTTTCGCAAAGCTCCAGGGTCTCATCAACACACGCCCGATCGTCTTTCCTGCTCAGCGCCCACTCAACCTCCTCATCCTCATCCTGGCTCTGGCGCTCGGTGCCCTGCTCCTGGTCGGCAGCCACCCCGGCCTCATCGGGGCCTATTTCCTCCTCACCTTGGCCTTTGGGATCCTGATGACGTTGCCCATTGGGGGAGGAGATATGCCGGTCCTCATCTCGCTCTTTAACGCCCTGACCGGCCTCGCGGTGGGCTTTGAGGGCTTTGCTATCGGGAATCCCGCGCTGATCGTGGCGGGGACCGTCGTGGGAGCTGCTGGTACCTTGCTCACGGTCTTGATGGCGAAGGCCATGAACCGCTCGATCTCGAGCGTTCTCCTCGGGGGCTTCGGCCAGGAGCAGGCCCAGGGGAGTGTGGAAGGAAGCCTCAAGCCGATCGATGTGGAGGATGCGGCGATCCTCCTCGGCTATGCAGGTAAGGTGATCATGGTGCCCGGGTACGGCATGGCCTTAGCCCAGGCTCAGCACAAGTTGAGGGAGCTGGCCGATCTCTTGGAAGCCCGCGGAGTGGAGGTCAAATACGCGATCCACCCCGTGGCGGGTCGGATGCCCGGACATATGAACGTCCTCTTGGCTGAGGCAGGGGTTGCCTACGAGAAGCTCTTCGACCTCGAGGAGATCAACCCGGAGTTCGCCTCAGCAGATGTCGCGGTGGTCATCGGGGCCAACGATGTCGTCAACCCGGCGGCCCGGCGGCCTGGCAGTCCGCTCTACGGGATGCCGATCCTGGCGGTTGACCAAGCCAAGAACGTCTTAGTCCTGAAGCGCGGGCAAGGCAGGGGATTTGCCGGGGTGGAGAACGAGCTCTTCTACCTTCCGCAGACCCGCATGCTCTACGGAGATGCTCAGGAGACCTTGTCCCGCCTGGTCCAGGCCCTCAAGAAGCTCTAGCTTTGGGTCCAGCCGTTTTACTTGGACTTCTTTCAGCTCTCTTACTGTGGAACACCGAGTTCGCTGGTTAAGCCTTGCCGAGTTGATGCGCCTTCTTGAGCGAAGCCCAGACACCCTGTCGCTCGAACATGAGGTAGCCTGAGGAGAGCGCGGGTCGGAGCACACCCCACCCTTCCTGAAGACTCCGTTGGGCTTCATCTAGAGTATACGGAAAAACCTCGACGCCTGGCACTCCTTTGGGGCGGTAATGGGATAGGCGCTCAGAGAATGACAGGGTGGAAGATTCCAGAAGGACCAGGAGGTCAGCGTCGCTCATGGCTGTTGCCCGACCCTGAGCCAAGGAGCCGAAGAGCACCACGGCGAGAACTTCGGGCTTCTCCCCCAGCTCCTTCGCGGCGCGTTCGAGGACCTCGAGCCTTGCCCGTGGGTCGAAGCGAAAGATCCGGGTCATGCGGTCTCCTCAGCAAACTTCAAGATAGCTCGTGCCAGGCGGATCGCCTCTTCGGCCTCACCCCGAGTGTAGTGGCGGGCGGCAGGGCCTGCGGGATGGGCGTCCGGGTAGCGAGTGGGGATGTAGTACTTATCCAGAACCTGAGCGGCTTCGAGTAAGCTCTCTGGCACTCTTAAGCCCTCAGGAAGCCCCGCCAGGAGATCGAGGGTGGAATGGCCCCAGGCAATCTGGCCCTGGGCTAAGTGGAGGCCCTTGAGTGCGGCTTCGGCTGCTTGCTGGGCGGCAAAGCAAGCCCAGGCATAATCTCCCAGTCCCAGGCTTCCCTCAGCATGTCGGAGGTTCCACCTGGCTTGCTCGAGCCAGTCCCCAGCACGATTCACGACTTTATTCTAGGTCCTTAGAGTGACAGCCACGTTCCTCTCCATCTCACCTCAAGGGGGTGAGCGCAATCCAAAGCCCGGATAGAGCGACGAGGAGCGCGGTGAGCTCGAGGGGCACCCTCAGGTCCTGGCTGATCTGGGCCACTCCGCCTAGAACGAGCCCCCCTATGGCGTAGCCGGTATCCCGCCAGTAGCGGTAGACGCCCAGACCTTGACCTCGCTGCTGTGCTGGAATGACATCGGAGACCGCGGCGATCAGATTGGGATAGAGCAAGGCCATCCCGAGGCCCATTCCTCCGGCATCGAGGAACCAGGCCAGGCGTCCCCGCAGCCAGCCCAGCGCGGCTAAGCTCAGCACGAGGAGGAGAAACCCAGCCACGATGGGCCCCTTGCGCCCGATCCTGTCTGAGAGGTGGCCAGTCCAGAGCTGGTTGAGCCCCCAGATCGCCCCGTAGAGACCGACGACTTCCCCTACCCCAGTCGGGCTCAAACCTTCCTGTCGGAGTAGGATTGGAAGAAGGGCCCAGACAAAGGCGTCGGCGATCTTGTTGGCCACACCCCCCTGGCAGAGCGCCCGGGTCGAGGTATTCAGAAAGGAGATGCGCACAAAGGCGCGTCCAAGAGGCTCGGGTGCCGAGGGGGCCTGCTGGCCTTCTGCGTGGGCCCAGAAGAGGGTCTCGCGAAGAGTTAGGCTGCTGAGGAGGGCCAGAACCACAACCGAGAGGCTGAAGAGGGCAAGCCCAGCCCGTGCGCCGATCGCTGTAGCCAGAGCCCCCGTCAGAAAGCCCGCTAGGCCCACCCCCACGTAGCCGGTCGCCTCGTTGATCCCGACCGCCAGTCCCCGCTCCCGGGAGTCGGCGAGGTCGATCTGGCTGGTCACCGTCATGGTCCAGGTGAAGCCCTGCTGAAAGCCGAGAAGAGCGTTGGCGACCAGAATACACCCCCAGGTGGGCGCAAGCCAAAGCATCAGGGGGATGGGAAGCCCGGCTAGCCATCCGATGAGAAGGACTCGTTTTCGGCCCCACCGATCCGCAAGGGTCCCGGCTACGGAATTGAGGGCTCCTTTGACGAGCCCAAACGAGATGAGAAACGAAGCCAGCAGGAAGAAGGCATCAGGAGCCAGACCGAGGCTTCGACCGAGTGCAGGAAGAGCGCTCCGCTCTAGCCCGGCCATCAGGCCGACCAGGAAGACCTGAAGGATCTGGAGGACAAACTGACCCCGGTTGATCCGAATTCCCCGGCGGTAACTCCCCATAGTCCCCCATTATACGGAAGCGAGGGAGAGCCAGATAACCCGGCGGCATTGGCCCCTGCTCACACGTGGAATGAGCCCTCTTTCGGGATGCTTGAGCGTACAAGTATGGGATTTCGTGCATGGAGCGCTGGGTGGGTCAGACCTGTATAGGCGTGCAGCGAATACCAGGCTGTACATGAACGTCCACACTACCGTGCAGGAAATCGTGCTTGAGAAGACAGCTGAAAGGCTGCACATCGCCGCGTAAGGCGTCCGGGCGCAGTGGCGAGCCCAAGAATCCCATCGGCGTTAGCCGTTGGAGTGTCAAGTTGCCCCCGTGGACCGTCGCTAGGAGCCTTCGCTGGAGGTGAGGGAAGGAAGGGCCATAATTTGGGTCTTCGTCGTCGGTGCTTACCTCAGCGGGTCACAGGTCGGAACGGAAGGTAGCGGGGCGTCCAGAAGCGGCTTTGGACATAGCTCAGGAGATCCGAGGGGAGCTCTTCTTGGGCAAGGCCTTCTGAGAGAGCCTGGGCCATGACCGCTGCCGCGACGTTCTGGCTGGCTTCGCGGATGGCGGAGATCGGCGGGTAAAGGGCCCCTGAAGGCGTTGCGCGATAGAGCGCTTCGGCGGCGGCAAGGACCATGCCAGAGCTCACCCGGCGGGCTCGGGAGAGGATGGCCCCAAAGCCGAGTCCAGGGAAGATGAAGGCGTTGTTTCCCTGACCGACGGGAAAGACCTTGCCGGAGAGTTCGACGGGGGGAAAGGGGCTTCCGGTAGCGACTAGAGCCTGACCCCGGCTCCAGCGTAGCAGGTCCTCAGGGAACGCCTCGGAGACCGAGGTCGGATTGGATAAGGGGAAGATGATGGGGCGAGGGTGGTTCTGGAGGAGCAATTCGACCAGGGGGGCGTTGAAAATTCCTCCTTGTCCGGAGAGCCCGATGAGGGCGGTCGCCCGTGCCTCGCGGATCACCTCGGCGAGCTGAGGCACCTTGCCTTCCAGCTTCCAGCCAGCCAGGCGCTCTGGCCTTTGGGCGTAGGGGCGCTTATAGTCCTCCATTCCCCTCCCCTCGACGAGCAGCCCCTTGGAGTCGAGGACGAGGACCCGGCTGCGGGCCTCTTCGGCGCTCAGGCCTTCCCGCTTGAGGCCTTCTTGGAGCGCCCAGGCCACTCCGATGCCTCCCGCCCCGGCTCCGTAGATGACGATGACCTGATCCCTAAGCCGCTCGTTCTTGATGCGGCAGGCGGCCATCAAGCCGGCCAGGGCGACTGCTCCGGTTCCTTGGATATCGTCGTTGAAGGAGGGTACCTGATCCTGATACCGCTCGAGGACCGCGAACGCCGTCTCCTTGCTGAAGTCCTCCCATTGGATCAGCGCGGAGGGGTAGCGGTGCCGGACCGCTTCGACAAAGCGATCGAGGAAGCGAAAGTAGGCTTCTCCGCTCAGCCTAGGGTGGCGCACCCCCAGGTAGAGGGGGTCCGAGATGAGATCAGCGCGGTTGGTTCCCACGTCGAGCTCGACCGGGAGGCTTCGGTCTGGGCCAACCCCGCCGGCAACCGTATAGATGGAGAGTTTTCCGATCGAGATGGCCATCCCGCCGAAGCCCTGGTCGCCGATGCCGAGAATCGCTGAGGAGTCGGTGGCCACGATGAGCCGGACCCGTTCGAGAGGTACATTCCCCAGAGTCGTCTCGATGCGATCGATGTCTTCGGTGGAAGCTGTGAATCCCCGAGGATAGCGGTAGTTGTATGAGAACTGGCGGACCGCCTCTCCCACGGTGGGGGTATAGAGGATCGGCAGCATCTCCTCCAGGTGGTCGGCGAAGAGGGCATAGAAGAGCACCTCGTTGCGATCTTGGAGTTGGCGAAGGTAGATGTGCTTTTCGAGGTCGGAGGTGATGAGCCGGTAACGGCGATAGTTGCGCTCTTTCTGCTCTTCCAAGGTTGAGACGTGGGGAGGCAAGAGCCCCTCTAAGCCAAGGAGTCTTCGCTCCTCGCGGGTAAATGCAGTGCTCTTGTTGAGCAGGGGTAATCCGAGGAGCGAGGCCCCTTGGATGTAAGGTTCCAAATAGCGCTCTTGGGTCTGTGGGTCCCGTTTGACGTCGTAGTAACGGCTCACACTCATGGTAGTGGGCGATCTCAGCGCAGATCGGCCCCCTCCTTTCCAGCCTCGGAGCTACCGGCCTGTGTGGTCGGAACATCCTGGCCGCTTCGAACCACCCGGGTCCCGGCGGGGCCTTGGTTCTTCCTTTGGACTTGTGCCATCTTTGGACTCATCGCATCCAACACCGGTGGGTGGCCCTCCTTTAGCGATGGGCAGATCCTATGCTAACCGTTCTTTTGGCTTGGCTCAAATCGGCCCTGGCGGCTACCGGGTCTTGGCCAGCAGGGAGCTCGAATGAGCTTTTGGGCAGGCTTGGATCCCAATCTTTGGATTCGCCTGAGTCAGGCTGTGATAAGGGCGTTTCAACCATCGCATCACCGGTTGCTTTTGAGGTACTAGGAACCCGCTCCTAACCGTATCCTTGCCACGCAGTTGCTTTACCCAGCCCTGCGAGCAAGCCTGGGCAGCATCGAGAGCGGCGGACTGCCGAAGAGCTGGCGGGGGTCCTTATGGCGTGACGAGCACAGCCCGGCTTTCGGTGCCTTCATTGATTTCAAACCTGAAATGTCTATCATGATGTGAACTCCACCATTGCTGTGCTTCATGGAGTTCCAAGGAGACCCCGTGAGATTATGGACCTTCATCCCCCTTCTCCTTGTGGGCTGTAGCGCTCCAAGCGTCATGAGTCCCCTGAGCGGTGCTCCTTTCCTGGCGGTGGTCAATGCGGGGAACTCCACGGTGAGCTTCTATAGCCTCTCAGGGATTCACGCGAACTCCAGCCCACAGCTGGTTCTGGGCACCGGTCCGGGCAACTATCCGGTTGCCCTTGCCTTTGACCCCCAGGGGAATCTCTGGGTAGGAGGAGGGAACTGCGCGGCTCCTAGCTCGTTTCTCGAGGAGTTCAAGGCCCCTTTTGTTCCCGGTGAGCGACCGATTGTCTTCAGTCCTCCACAGGGCTCGGCTTACGCTCTTGCCTTCGATGGGCAGGGACACCTTTGGATCGGGGAGGCGGACTGCGCGAACTCTGTCTCTGCGTTCTCGCTGATCCAGGAGTACTCGGTCTCTTCTGGTGGGTTGAGCTCCGTGGGCAGTCCCCTTAAACTCTCAGGTACGGCTTATGGCCTTGCCTTCGATTCCAGCGGGAATCTCTGGGTGAGCCTCGCTGATAACCAGGCCACGGAGCTGCTAGAGTACTTCCTTCCTCTTTCGAGTACCTCTCAACCCCAGACCTATTCGCTGGCTAATACCCCTTATGGTTTTGGCCCCCTCACCTTCGATGCCCAAGGGAATCCTTACGGCTTTGTTCAGGAGAGCACTGCTTCCCTAGAAGAGCTTGTGCGTTCAAAGTCCACGTTCTCCTCTGTGTTCGAGGTCAGTGGATCGCCCTTCGGCCTCACCTTTGACCCTCAGGGAAACCTCTGGATCTCGGATATAAACGGGATCCAAGAGTTCCAGCCACCTTTTTCGAGCAATCAGGCGGTCCTTACGCTCACGCAGGGGATTGATAATCCTAAAGACCTTGCCATCTGGCCCTGACGTACCTCCGTGCGAATCGTCGGGAGCGGAGCATGCGCAATTTTGGTCATCCTGCTCCTGTTCTGGACTGACCTCCTTCGAGCTGTGGGGTTACTGCTTCGAGTATGGCGAGGGCGGCTTCCAAGGCTTGGCGGGCCTCCTCCTCGGTGTAAGCCTCCTTGGGGATGAGACCTGGAAGGGCATCTGGGTAGCGAGTGGGGATATAGAACTTGTCTAGGGCAAGCGCCTTGGGCAAGAGCGGCGAGGAGCGAAGCGCTTCTTGCTCTGGTAGGCTACGAATCAAATGGGCTAGGCTATATCCCCGGGGATCTAGGCCCAGAGACAGCCAGAGACCTTTGAAGGCTTTCTCTCCGGCCTGCTGAGCGAAGAAAGCAGCCTGGGCAAACTTTCCTGCCTGGAGGAGCAGTTGGCTAGCTTCTTCGTCGTCTCTGGCCTGGGCGAGCCAACGCAGGGCCTCGAGCTGGCGTTTTTCCATACTCATGGAACTCTACTTCCGGGGCGTGGACGAGAAATCCAGTGCCTCAGCCTGGAAGGGTCTCGCCCCACGTCCGCTAGGGACAGACTATTTTCGCATTGAGGTCGCTTATCCTGGTATAGGTGTGTGGATGGATCACGAACACTTTACCACCCCAAGGGGGCGCGGGGGAGCTATCATGCCCCCCATGTCCATGGGGGGATACATGCGCCCTGCTCCCGGAGCCAGGGTAGGATGAGGTGGAGCGTGGGCGCCAAGTCCGCCAAGGCCGAGCGCGTCCGGGAGTCCCTCCGGGCTACGAAGGAAAGGCGGCTTCTGCGGCGCCCCGTAGTCTACCAGCTCAAGCTGCAGAACCTCTCCAAGGCCAAGAAGCGGCACCTGGACCAGGCCTTCCGGGAAGCCAAGTGGCTTTACAACTGGCTGGTGAGCGATCTGGAGCGGCTCTCCTTCCCCGTCTACACGGTGGACCGGGAGGAGGTCAAGGTGGGGGACCGATTTGAAGAGCGGAGGCTCTCGGTCCTCGGCTCCCAGATCAAGCAGGGGCTCGCCGAGCGGATAGGAGAGAGCCTCCGGGCCCTCGCCGAGCTCAAGAGGAAGGGCCATCCCGTGGGCTCCCTCAGGCCCAAGCGCTTCCTGGGCTCCATCTTCCTCAAGCAGTACGGGAAGACCGATCGGCTTGACTTCGGGCGCAACCGGGCGAGGGTGCAGAAGCTCGGCGAGTTCCGAGTCCTGGGCCTCCACCAGATCCTGCCTGGGGCTGAGATCGCCAGCGCGGTCCTGGTGAAGAAGCCCAGCGGCTGCGCCGGAGGGGGTCAAGGAAGCTCCCAAGCTCGGCGAGGCCATCGGGATCGACCTCGGGGTGGCCTCCAAGCTCACCCTCTCCAACGGGCTTCAGGTGGACTTCGCCTTCCCGGAGACCCCGAGGCTCAAGAAGCTCCAAAGAGCGCTCGCCACAACGAAGGGAGGCTCCCGCAACCGGGAGGCCCTGAGGGGCCTCCTGAGGAGGGAGGACGAGCGGATGGTCAATCGGCGCAGGGTGGCCTTCCAGGAAGACCCCGTGGCGGGGTGGAAAGCGCTCTTCGGCTCTCAGACCCAAGCCTCGGGGATCGGGGGACTCTCCCTACTCCTCGTCCCGTGGCGCGGTTTGAGGCCACCACCCAGGAGTGCTTCGCCTGCGGGAGAAGGCAGCGCCTTTCCCTCTCGGAGAGGGAGATGCGTTGCCTCTGCGGGTGGACCCGACACCGGGACTGGAACGCCGCCCTCGTGGCCTTGCGCAAAGGGCTTGGCCTGAGCCCCGATCAGGCCGTAGGGCTGGACCGGCCCGAACTCACGCCCCTGGAGAGGGAAGCCGCCAGGCGGATCTTGGGCAGCAACCCCGGGATCCGCCTGGTCTCCCTCGCGGAAGGGGGAAGCCCCCCTCTTGAGAGGGGGGAGGAGGTCACGATAGTTCTCCCATCTTATCGACATTCCTTCGTATGCTAATTGACCCCAACCCCTGGAGTGTGAACAAAGAGGGGGTGTCCTGCGGCAGGATCGTGAGCACCCCCTCTCTTGACGCAGAGACCCTTCTTGTGGCTACCTACATCTGAGCTGATGACGAGCTCAAGGCTTTGCAGGCCCAGGGGTTCAAGCTCCCCAAAAGGCACAAGCACCAGAAAGCCACCCTGGCCAAGCTCCTGATTCTCGCCATCTCTCTCCTTCGGCAAGGCCAGGACCTCGGGCCGCTAAGATCACCGGCCTCCTTCCCCTCCCTGCCCCACCTATCCCGCTTCGATCGGGTGCTTCAAAAGGCTCAGAGGCTGCTGGCCCACCTCGCCATAAAGTTTTCCGGGAGAAAAGGCGATCTCGAGCACGCACAGCTGCCCTGAACCTCACCGCTCATGGCCGCCTGGTGTCCCTAGCTGTGCTTGGGGAAGTAGAAGGCGCTATTCGGCATGACCCTGTCTCTGACAGCTTGCTACTTTAGCGTGGGTTGCCTACGAAAAGGGATTGATTCTTCAAGGATTTCCTTGAGAAACGGGAGCTCCCGACGCTCCTTGAGCTCCTCGGGCGTCAGGACCAAAGCATCGATGGGAAGAGGGGCATCTGCAAGGAGCTCTAGGACGAGGCCGATACGGGTGAGCGGAGGCAGCTGGGTGTTGGCTACCACGAGCAGGTCGAGGTCGGACTGCTGGTCCGCGGTGCCCCGAGCGTAGGAACCGAAGAGATAGAGGGCCTCGAGGTCTAGGGCTTGGTTTAGTCGCTTGAAGGCCTCCTCCAGATAACTCTTGATTCCTATCTCAAGCTCCATAGTTCGAGTCTACCTCTCTAGCTCTGCGTGGAGCGGCTCAAGCCGAGCTGGTGTGGAATGATCTGTTCCCTAGCTGAGCTTGTTTGGCCAGGTACCCTCTCTTTGGTGTAGTGTGGAAAGGCGGGAGATGAAGGTCCCGCATAGGAGGGCTGTTGAAGGAATCGCTGGTTCGAGGAGGAGTGCGTCGTCGGGGTCGGGAGCTGGCCTTCAAGGTGCTCTTCGAGCACGCCGTGGGAGGTGTTGACCTCGCGACGGCTTGGCGTGATCTTCAGGAAAGCCTTGACCTTGAGGAAGATCCCCCTTCTGAAGAAGCTCTCAGTTTCGCCCGTCGCCTCGTTGAGGGCTATCAGACTCATGAAGCCGAGGTCGACGAGGTGTTGAAGCAGACCATTGAGGGCTGGAGTTTCAGCCAGATGGCGGCCACCGATTTAGCTGTCCTCCGCCTGGCTGCTTATGAGATGCTCTACGAGTCGACCTCCCCAATTCCTCTCATCGAGGTGGCCGTGCGCATCGCCAAGCGCTACGGTGGGGAGGACTCAGGCCGTTTTGTCAACGGAGTCTTAGCTCGCCTCCTTCGCAAGATAGGAGGCTCCAACAAGGAGTCTGAATGAGCCAAAAACTCAGCGGTACTCCGGTCGCCGAAGCGATCTACCAGGAGCTGCGCGCAGTGATCTCCTCGCTGCCGAAACCCCCTTCGCTTCGAGTCGTTCGGGTGGGGGAGGATCCGGCGTCGGTCTCCTATGTTCGCCTCAAGGATCGCCAGGCCCGCAAGCTCGGCCTGGAGAGCCAGGTTCTAGCCCTGCCCGAGCAGACCAGTGAGGCTGAGCTCTTGGCCTTGATCCGAAGCCTCAACGAGGATCCCCAGGTTGATGGAATTTTGGTTCAAGCTCCCCTTCCGCCCCACCTCAGCTTTACACGGGTTCTCGAGGCGCTGGACCCTGAGAAGGACGTGGATGGCCTGACGCCTGTGAATACGGGGCGTCTCTGGATGGGAGAGAGCATTTTGGAGCCCTGCACACCGGCGGGGATCATGCGCCTTCTGGCCTTCTACGGCCTGGAGGTTGCGGGGCGAGAAGTCCTCATCATCAACCGCAGCACCTTAGTGGGCAAGCCGTTGGCGGCGATGATGCTCCGCAAAGATGCCACGGTAACCCTGGCTCACTCCAAGAGCCTGGATCTGCCGGCCCTGGCCCGGCGAGCCGAGATCGTGGTGAGCGCGGTGGGGCGACCTGGATTTCTCACTGAGGAGTTTGTGCGCCCTGGAGCGGTGCTCATCGATGTGAGCGTGAATCGGGTAGGGAAGACTCCAGAAGGTAAGGACCTCTTGGTGGGGGATGCCACGCCGGAGGCGATCGCCCAGAGCTCCGCTTGGACCCCAGTGCCTGGAGGTGTGGGTCCGACGACGGTAGCGATGCTCTTGGCCAACACCGTGCGAGCCGCGGCGCGCCGATATGCTCCAGCTCTTGTCTAACCAGATCCTCTGGACTGCGATTCTGGCTAGTGCGATTGCCCAGACCCTCAAGCTCTTCATCTATACCTTAGTGGAGCGGCGCTGGAACCTAGAGCGGCTCCTCGAGACGGGAGGGATGCCCTCTTCGCACGCGGCCATGGTCGCTGCTCTGGCGATGTCGGTGGGATTTCGGGAGGGGTTTGCGGGGGCCTACTTCGCGATCGCGGCAGTGCTTGCCTTCATCGTCATGTACGATGCCACCGGGATCCGCCGGGCGGCTGGCCTGCATGCTCAGCTCCTCAACGAGCTCGTCGAGGAGTTTCGCCAGGTGATGAAGCGTGGTCCCCAGGGAGAGCCCCTCAAGGAGCTTTTAGGCCATACCTACCTCGAGGTGCTGGTTGGGGCTCTGTTAGGCATCTTGGTGGCCTGGGGAAGTTTCGCGCTCTTTTAAGGAGGCGTGATGCGCGCGGTCCTCTTGAAGCAGCCAAAGGAACTCGAAGTTGCGGAGATCCCCACTCCTGAGCCGCAAGACGGAGAGCTATTGCTCAAGGTGGAAGCCTGTGCGGTCTGCCGAACAGACCTCCACATCCTGGATGGCGAGCTTCCTCTGGTCCGCAGCTCTCTCATCTTGGGCCATCAGATCGTCGCTCGGGTGGAGGGCTGGGGCCGGAGAGTGGAGGGCTTTGCTCTCGGAGAGCGTGTGGGGGTGCCCTGGCTCGGTTGGGCCTGCGGGACCTGCCGCTACTGCCAGATGGGCCTTGAGAACCTCTGCGAGCGGGCCGAGTTTACGGGCTATCATCGGCAGGGTGGCTATGCGGAGTATGCTGTGGCCGACGCCCACTTTGTCCACCGCCTGGCAGAGGGGAGAGCGGAGGAACTGGCTCCCCTCCTCTGTGGGGGCTTGATCGGGTATCGGGCCTACCGCATGGCTCCCGGGGAGCGCCTAGGTCTCTACGGCTTTGGCTCGGCAGCGCACCTGTTGGCTCAACTTGCCCGGGCGGAGGGACGAGCTGTCTACGCCTTCACCCGACCGGGTGATCACATCGCTCAGGCCTGGGCCCGGGAACTCGGAGTGACCTGGGCAGGGGGCTCAGATGAACTCCCTCCGGAGCCTTTAGACGCAGCGATCGTCTTTGCCCCGGTTGGGGCCCTGCTCCCTCAGGCCCTGCGGGCGGTCCGTCCCGGCGGGGTGGTGGTCGCGGGAGGCATTCACATGAGCGAGATCCCCGCCTTTCCTTACGCGCTCCTTTGGGGCGAGCGGGTGCTCCGCTCGGTGGCCAACGTGACCCGCGAAGATGGTCGGGAGTTTTTCGCCAAGCTCAACCAGGTGGCGATCCGTCCCCGGATACGGGTCTACCCCCTCGAACAAGCCGGACAGGCGTTAGCCGATCTCAGGGCTGGTTTGGGGGTCGGGACGGCGGTGCTGGTTCCGTGAGGGCCTAAGGAATCTAGGTTCTCTTCTTGGCCCAACCTGCCTTCCGTGCTAGAATCCCCTTGCGCTTGGGCGGCGCCCAATGATCGCCGTGGCCTTGCGCCCGTAGCTCAGATGGATAGAGCGGGGGCTTCCTAAGCCCTAGGTCGGGGGTTCGAATCCCTCCGGGCGCGCCAGCATGAGAGCTCCAATGAGCCCACCCTGACTCCCCGCCAGAGTCGGGAAGCAGGGTGAGCTGCGTTCGCAACCTCGCGGCTGAGCCGTTGAGGGGCTCAGTCGAGCAAGGGGTAGGCTTCCAGAGTGAGGAACTCCGGGAAGCTTGGCGAGACGAGCAGCCGATCTAAAAGGGCTGCGGCTCTTGCGTAGGTTTGGCTTCCCAGACGCTGGAGCTCCTCCTCTCGGATCGCTCGATAGAGCTCGGGGGTGATCGGCCGACCATCGTTCAAAACCGCTCGGCGATGAATCCACTGCCATAGTTGAGCGCGAGCAATCTCTGCGGTGGCAGCATCCTCCATGAGATTGAAGATAGCCGCCGCCCCGTTGCCAGAGAGCCACTGGTGGAGGTATTGCAGGCTCACCGAGATGTTGTTCCTCAGCCCCCCCTCGCTGATATACCCTCCGGGGACTTCAAAGTTGAGCAGCTGTTGGGCCTCGACAGTCACCTCTTGCCGCAAGCGATCCTTTTGATGCGGCTTTGCTCCGAGGTGGCGATCAAAGACCTCGAGGGCTACGGGGACGAGGTCAGGATGGGCCACCCAGGTCCCGTCAAATCCCTGTTTGGCTTCCCGCTCCTTATCGTTGCGCACCTGCTCAAGGGCACGCTCGTTGACCTCGGGGTCCTTTCGGCTTGGAATGTAGGCGGCCATTCCTCCGATGGCGTGAGCTCCTCGCTTGTGGCAGGTCTGCACGAGCAGCTCAGTGTAAGCGTGCATGAAGGGGACCGTCATGGTGACCTGAGCTCGGTCGGGGAAGGTAGGTCCCAAGGCATGGAACTTCTTAATTGCGCTGAAGATATAGTCCCAGCGTCCTGCATTAAGCCCAGTGATGTGGTTCTTGAGCTCGAAGAGAATCTCTTCCATCTCGAAAGCGGCCAGAATAGTTTCGATGAGCACAGTGGCCTTAATGCTTCCACGGGGGAGGCCAAGGTAATCCTCGGTGAACTCGAAGACATCATTCCAAAGTCTGGCTTCTAAATGGCTCTCCAGCTTGGGAAGGTAAAAGTAGGGACCACTGCCTCGCTTGAGGAGTTCCTGGGCATTATGGAATACATAGAGACCAAAATCGAAGAGGCTAGCCGAAGCAGGCTCGCCGTCGATGAGGAGATGGCGCTCTTCGAGGTGCCAGCCGCGAGGACGAACCACCAAAGTGGCTATTTGTTCCTGAAGGCGGTAGACCTTGCCTTCAGGGCTCACGAAGTCAATACGCCTTCGAACCGCGTCCATCAGATGCTTCTGCCCCTGGGTGACGTTCGCCCAGGTGGGGGAGAGGGCATCTTCAAAGTCGGCCATGAAGACTTTGGCTCCCGAGTTGAGCGCATTGATGATCATCTTGCGCTCCGCCGGTCCGGTGATCTCCACGCGGCGGTCTTGAAGGTCTCGGGGGATCTCACCAACAGTCCAGCTTTTTTCCCGGATGTGGCGGGTCTCGTTTAAAAAGCTAGGTTGCTCGCCTGCGAGGTAACGGTGCCAAAGCTGATGGCGACGGGCCAGGAGCCCTTTGCGGACACTGTTGAACTCTCGTTGGAGGGCTTTGATAAAAGCGAGGGCTTGGTAGCTGAGCACCTCTTCGGTTCCTTCAGGAAGCTTCTGAAGCTCAATCATGGGATCTCCCTCCTCAAGCTAAAGGGGCTCGGATGGTTTGTCAATCTATAAAAGCTTATTTCATCTGATGAAAAACATGGTACTGTGTGGAACTATGGAGACTCGCACGCTGGCTCGGGGCCTACTTTTGCTTCGAGTTCTCTCCCAGGGTGATCGCCGTTTGGGAGAGTTAGCCCGAGAGGTGCAGCTTTCCCCCAGCACTGTCTATCGACTGCTCAATACCTTGCGTTGCCTTGGTTTCGTGGAGGAAGAGGAGGGCCGCTGGCGCATTGGCCTGGAAGCCTATCGCGTAGGCCTTGCTTATGCTGAGCGTCCTTGGATTCAAAGAGTTTTACCTCTTCTAAAGCGCTTGGTTGAAGAGCTTGGAGAGACAGTGAACCTCGCTGTTCTCGATGGCACAGAAGCAGTCTATGTCGCTCAAGAATCCGGCGGAGAGTTGTTGAGGACCTTTACCCGCCTGGGAGCTCATGCCCCTCTACATTGCACGGGAGTGGGAAAGGTCCTGCTTGCTTTTCAACCCGATCCCGAAGCTTTATTTCGACTTCCTTTGGTTGCTTATACACCTAAGACTCTGAAGGATCCCCAGGCTTTGATGGAGGAACTCGAGGCTGTGCGGCGGCATGGTTTTGCAGTTGATAATGAGGAGCGAGAGCTTGGGGTCCGCTGTGTGGCTGTTCCCTTTCGCCATCAAGGTCAGGTGGTAGCCGCAATCAGCCTCTCTGCTCCCGCAGCTCGCCTGGCGGGTGAGCGAATTGCTGAGGTTGCTGCCGCTCTTAAGGCTGCCGCGAGTAGTTTAGCTGGCTAGAACGGTGGAACAACGCAACGCTGCTCCCCCACCTCTGCTTTAGGGGTGGGATGATTTCGAACTGCTGAGGCGATTCTCAAAGCGAAAAAGCGGATGCAGAAGCCTTATGAGCTTTCAAACGAGGATCTTGATGATCAAGATTCGGAATCGATCCTGGTGTGACACATAAAGGGGCTTTTCTCGTCTGGATCAAGTAGGGTAGAGTCCCCACACACGTGGGGATAGCCTCTAGAATGGGAAGCTGTATGCAGGTTGCGTTTCAAGGCACTGAAGGTGCTTATAGCGAGGAAGTGCTCCTTAAAGCCTTCCCGGAGGCTCATCCTATTGGATTTCCGACCTTTCATCAGGTCTTCCAGGCCGTTGCTCGGGGTGAAGTAGAGCGGGGAGTAGTGCCAGTGGAGAATACGACCGCGGGGAGCATTAACCAGACCTATGACCTCCTCCTGGAGTACGATCTCCACGTCGTCGGGGAGCTCATCTTGCGGGTTCGCCATTGCCTTTTAGCTCCTCCTGGCACCAAGCTTGAAGCTGTCCGCCGGGTTAAAAGCCATCCCCAGGCTTTAGCTCAGTGTGATGGCTTCCTGGCTCGCTATCATCTTGAAGCTATTCCTGTTTACGACACAGGGGGGGCAGCTCAGGAGTTGGCCCTGCATCCTGAACCCGACCTTGCGGCAATTGCGAGCCGGCGAGCGGCTGAGCGTTGGGGCCTCGAGGTGCTCGCCGAGAGCATTGAGGACTCCCCCTACAACTTCACCCGTTTCTTCGTCTTGGCTCAGGAAGACCTTCCCCGCAACGGAGAGAACTATAAAACCTCGGTGGTCTTCGCAACTCGTCATCGGCCTGGGGATCTATACCGGGTGCTACAGCCTTTCGCAGAGGCTCAAGTCAACCTGAGCAAGCTCGAATCTCGCCCTCGGCGTGATCGCCCTTTTAGCTATGTCTTCTATCTTGACTTTGAGGGGCATCCTGAAGATCCCGGCCCCGCTCAAGCTCTTCTCGGCCTTCTCCGCCAAGCCAGCTTCGTGAAGATTTTGGGAAGCTATCCTGCTTCTCACGACTGGCTAACTGAGCTCGGCTAGGCTGAACGGGTTATGAGGCGAGGATGGATCTATTTCTTGGCAGGAGCCGCTTTAGTCTTGGCCCTTCGCACCCCTCTGCATGCTCAGACCCAGCCTACCGCGACTCGGGTTGGTTTCATCAACTCCCAGGCTGTGGTAGAGGCTGCTCCTGGTTATTCTAAGGTGGCGAGCCTCATCAAGCAGTACAACCAGGAGGCGGCGCCTTTTGAGAAGACCCTCCAGGACCTTCAGCCCAAGCTGCAGTCGGGGAATGCCTCGGCTAAAGATCGGCAGGATTACTTGGTAGCGACCCAGGCGCTCCAGAAGATCCAGGCGAAGTGGCAGCCTCAGATCAATGCTGCTCTTCAGCCAATCTACAGCTTGGTCAACCCGATCATCGCGAAAGTGGCTCAGCAAGAGGGATTTCAGGTCATCATGGACTACAACACGGCTCGCTCTTTGGTTGTCTACGCAGCTCCGGGCAGCGACATCACCCAGGCAGTTATCCAAGCCCTCAAGCAAGCTCACTGAAAACCAAAAGGATCCCTTCACGCTTCTAAGCGGTCTTCCTTCTAGCGTTGAGATGTGTTCCGATTAGCTGTTGCGGTGTTGCTCGTGGTGGGGGGGTTTTCTCTGTACTTCGCAACCCGCCCGATTCGAGAAACTCCCCCCCGGCCGCCTGATGTTCGCCTTGAGGGGGTTCAGATGACCCTCTACCCTGCTGAGGACCCCAAGGCTCACTGGGTCTTTACCGCTCGCCAGGTGCTCCAGAATCCCGCAACCGGCTCGGCTCTGATCGAGGGATTGGAAGGGGGAGCTCGCTACGTGGGCGAGCGCTTGAGCCTCCGCCTCCAAGCTCCTAGCCTGCAGATGGATCGCTTGGGCAACCTTACTCTTCCTTACGCTCAAGTCGAGATCCTTCAAGGATGCTTCTCGGTGGACCTCGGGGGGCCAGGGCAGGCCCCAGTACGCATCAATCAACGTCAGGGCTTTTGGGCCCCGACGGTGGACATTCACTCTCCCACCATCGAGGTCCGCGCTCACGACTTTACCAGCGACTTTGCGATCGAAAGCCCGAGCTGGAGCGATGGAGTGGATCAGTGGCGGAGCGTGCCGTTGCCCTGCACGATCCCTGGGGCTTCGGGCTGAGGGGATGACCATGCGACGATATGCCCTAGTTCTTGCCCTTTTTCTAGTTGTCTTGGGTGCGAGTGCGCCGAACGTTCGAATCATCACGATCCGCTATCCAGATGGGACTCGCTCGGGTAACCTCCGCTATGGACCTTGGATCTATCAATCTCAGGTGCCGGGTGGAATCGAGGGTCTCGTGAAAAACCTCATCATCCGGGCGACCGAGGCCATTTTGCAGGCCCCTCCCGGTATGACCATGGAGGGGGCTCAGGGGGAGCGGACAGCGGTCTTTACCGGTGATGTGAGTGTCCATCGCGGCCGGATCACCGCGACAGGGGTTCGTCTCGTCTACAGCGAGAAGACCGGCCTGGGAGTCTTGTATGGTCCTGACCGGATGGTCCAAGCGCCGAAGCCGGGTGAGGAAGAGGTGGTGGTCATTGCTCAGCAGATGACCTTCCAGGTTGATCACGATATTTCGACGAGCCAGGGTCATGTCCTGTTGCGAGAGGGGAATCAGGAAGGGCAGGCAGCCAGCGTCTACTACGAGGAGCATCGGGGTCTGGCCATCTTCACGGATCCCCATCAGGTGGTCCTCATTCGCAAGCGCCCCGAAGGCAACCTGATCATCGAGGCCAAGGAAATCCGAAGCCTCACCGGCCCCAAAAAACTCATCGCGCTCGGAGGAGTGATCCTCAAAGACGGCCAGATCACGACGACCGGGGATGCCCTTTACTATGACGACAAGACCGGAATCGCGATCATCATCGGCCATCCAGCCCGTAGCGTGAACGCTAAGGAAGGCTTCACCCTGACTTCGGGTACCCTGCTGCAAAACGTCAACCTTCACACCGTCCAGCTCTACGGAAAACCCTTCCAGCTCCCCATGGCTGAGTTCCGCCGCAGCGGCTGATGCGGCGTTGGCCTTGGCTTCTTTCTCTCCTGGCTCTCGTCTTGGGGCAATCGTATCAGCCTACCGCGACATTGGTCCGCAAAGGCCACACGGTGACTGTGGTCAAGACCAGCCCTGATTCCATGGGGTTGTTCTTTATCGAGCAGCGAGAGATTGCCGGGGGGGTTCTCAAAGCGGTAAACAAGGACCGGGTAGAGATCGGGTCAACCTGGTATCAGGTGGCTTTCCCTGAAAAGCCCCCTTCTTTAGGTCAGGAGGTCTGGGTGGAATACCTCCCCCAGGGTGCCCAGGAGGTTGCCTACCGGCTTCATCGAGGCCCCCCCCCTGGAAGCCAGATTCTGCGCATCGTGATCTATGATCCCCCTCCTTATCGAGTCACCGTCCACTTCGATACCTCAACCCTGGCTTATGGGGCCTTAGCGGTGGTCCGCCAGATCCGAGGGGGACCGGAGAGTATCGAGCTCACTGGCGGTCAGGCTAGCTACGATGCCGAGACCAACCACCTCAAGCTCGCCCCCCAGCGAGGACCGAAGGCTGTAGAAATCGTCCAAGGTGCCAGCCAAGCCTTTGGCCAAAGCCTGCTCTACGACAACCAAAAAGGTCTGGCTTACCTCAAAGGCCCAGTCGACCTCCAACGCTCGGGGGAACATCCTCTCCAGGGAAGCGCGCAGCAGCTTATCTACCATCTGAGCACCTCGGAGCTCACTTTGATAGGCCAAGTCCACCTCGAGCAGGGTGGGCGGGTGACTCAAGCCAGCTCAGCCCTCTTGATCAACCAGCAGAACCTCGCCTACCTCTACGGAAACCCGGTGACCACCAAGGGGCAGGGGGAGGAGGTCGAGGGGAAGGTAGTTCGCTACAACCTGGACAATGGGGATGTGTTGGTCCTCGAGGGGGTCCAGGCGGTCTTCAACCACTTTTGAGGGTCCTTGAGCTCCCGGATCAGGGCTCGGAGGGCGTGAAGGGTGGCGGGAGAAGCATGCCCCGAGAGGACCGCTTCGGCATAGAGCACGATCAAGGTCCGGCGCAAGAGGATCAAGAACTGAGCCTCGGAGATAGGCTGATTGCCTCGGAACAGCCCTCCGGGGTAGCCGGCTAGGATACCGAGCTGCCAGAGCCTGGTGATGGCGGGCGCGGCCCAAAAGCCTTGAGGCACATCGCGGAAGGGAAGCGGGGCGGCGAGGCTCAAGCTCGCCCCCACGAGGAGCAAGACGAGCAGCCTGTTCATGGATCTAGGGTGCTCTCGGGGGGGCTAAGAAGGGTGATATCAGCCTTAGGAATGGCCTTCAGCAAGGCGGAGGATGGCATGGACGAGGCCCAGGTGGCTGAACCCTTGAGGGAAGTTGCCCAGGAGTTCGCCGGTCTCGGGGTGGATCTCCTCGGAGAAAAGGCCTAAGGGGCTCGCCCAGCTCAACAGCCGCTCCAGGCCCTGGCGCGCTTCCCGCCTTCTTCCCATCAGGGCCAAGACCTCGACGAGCCAGAAGGAGGGGAGCAAGAAGGCCCCCTCAGGGGTGTTGATCCCATCCTCCGAGCGGTAGCGGTAGAGGAGCGGCCAGGGGCCCGCGGCAAGCTCTCGCTGGATGGCTTCCACCGTAGCCTGGAAGCGAGGGTCGTGGACCTCGACGAGCCCTTTGAGGGCCAGAGCCAGCACCGCAGCGTCGAGGCCATCCTCCCCGTACGCCTCGGTAAAGGCGCTGACCTTAGGATTCCAGGCCCGCTCGAGGACCTCTTCCCGGATCGCCCGAGCTTCCTTCGCCCACCGCTCAAGGGGGGCATCCAAGCTGAGCTGCTGAGCCAGTCGGCAGGCTCGATCGAGGGCGATCCAACAGCCCAGCTTGGAGTAGGTATGGTGCTTCTCCTCGCTGCGCCGTTCCCAGAGGCCAGCGTCCGGCTTCCGCCAGCTCTGGATGACCTCCTCGACCAGGGCCTCGAGGCCCTCCCACTCGTTTGGGGTGAGGATTCCCCCCGCTGCGACGTAGGTCCAGGCTGCCTCCAGAAGGCTTCCGTAGATGTCGAGCTGGCGCTGGGTGACCGCACCGTTACCAATCCTCACCGGCCGGGAATCCCGGTACCCCCGGAGGGGCAAGGTCGCCTCAGGGAGTTCCCGCTCGCCGTGGACGCCGTAGACGACCTGAAGCGGGCCACCCTCGAGGACCTGATAGAGCATCCAGTCGAAGTAAGCGGTGCCCTCGTCAAGGTAGCCGGATTTGAGCAGCGCTTCGAGGATGAAGGAGGAGTCCCGCACCCAGGAGTAGCGGTAGTCCCAGTTGCGGGGGCCGCCGGGCCACTCGGGCAGCGAGGTGGTGGGGGCAGCCACGAAGGCTCCGGTGGGTTCGTAGAAGAGGAGCCTCAGGGTGAGGAGGCTCCGTTCGAGGGCTTCCCGATAGCGGCCGTGGTAGCGGAGCTGGCGGCTCCAGAGCAGCCAGCGGGCCCGAGTCCCCTCGAGGCGCCGCTCGGGCTGGTAGCTGGCCACCGGGTGCGGGCGGTGCGCTCCCCAATCGAGGACCCACCAGAGCTCGTCGTTGGCGTTGAGTCGGGCCTGGGCTTTGGCCTCGTTCCCATCGAGCTCGAGGGGTAGGGGGCTCGCGAGGGCCAGACGGCTGCTCGGGCTTTGGACCCAGGCCCCATAAGGGCTCACCTCGAGGCTCAGGGGCTCCTGGGCGAAGTTGGGGCGGGGGGCGAAGCGGAGCTCGAGGTCGATGCTCCCCTCGAGGACCTCCAGCTTGCGGTGGATCTCGGCGCTGGGCAGCTTGCGGTTAGAGGCTTCGGGCATCAGGTCGGTGAGCCGGGCCCGCCCATGGGCGGTGCGAAACTCGGTGACCAGGATGTTGGTTCCCGGCTCGTAGGCCTGCTCGCTCTGGAAGCGCCCTTGCGGGCGAAGGGCAAAGAACCCAGCCTGAGGATCGAGCAGGGCTGCGAAGCAAGCCGGCGAGGCGAAGTCGGGGAAGCAGGCCCAGTCGATGCTCCCATCGGCGCCAATCAGAGCTGCGGTCCGGCCATCGCCGATGAGGCCATAGGCGGAAAGCGGTTTGTACTCGGGAAGATCGTGGCTGTCAAAGGTCATCGGGAGGGTGTGTAGCTGAACGTGAAGCTGATGTAGTCCCCAGGGTGGACGCCATGGTCTCGGAACCAGTGAAGGTTGACCTCGAGGGCGTACCGATAGGCGACGTTGGGAAAGTACTGGGGGCAGAGCGAGGGGTCTTGGGAGGTGCAGGGCTGCATCTGGAGGATCTTTTCGATCACCCCATTGCCGCTGATGAAGGCGATCGAGAGGGGGATCAGGGTGTGGTACATCCAAAAAGCCCCGTCAGTGAGCGAGGGCATGATGAAGAGCATCCCTGCATCGGGGGGGAGCGAGGTGCGGTACATGAGCCCCCGGGTGAGCTGGGCCTCGGTCGAGGCGACCTCGATGTGGAGCGTATAGGTATGGTGGGCGGTATAGACCTTGAGGATCCCCTTGGGAAAGTCGAGGGGAGTAGGTCCTGAGCGGAGCCGGTGAAGACCCAAGTAGCCCGCAGTCCCCAAGGCAATCACAAAGGCCAGGATCGTGAACCAGAGGTAGCGGGGCATCGACCTCAGCATAACTTGAAGGCCTCTAGCAAGGGTTCTAACGCCGAGCGCAAGGCGGCCTGCACGGCCTCTTCCGAAGCCTCAGCGTCGATGATCTGGAAGCGCTCGGGCTCCTCGCGGGCCAGGGTCAGATAGCCCGAGCGCACCCGTCGGTGAAACTCGAGCGACTCCCGGTCGAGCCGGTTGAGCTTCGTGCGGCGCGCTAGGCCCACTTCGGGGGGGAGGTCGAGGACGAAGGTTCGATCGGGCCAGCGGTGGATGAAGCCCAGGCTCACCGCGCGGAGCCACTGGAGGTCGAGCCCCCGCCCGAAGCCCTGATAGGCCAAGGAGGAGTCCAGCCAGCGGTCGCTGAGGACGATCTGGTCTTTGGCCAAAGCCTCCTCGATCAGGTGCTGGTGTTCGGCTCGGTCGGCGCTGTAGAGGAGGAACTCGGCCTCTGAGCTCATCGCCTCGCCCTCCAGCAAGAGCTCCCTCAGCTTGCTGCCGAGCGGGGTGCCTCCCGGCTCGCGGGTGAGCAGAACGGGATACCCTCTTTGGCCGAGCCAGCTCGCCAGCTGCCTGGCCTGACTCGACTTGCCAGCCCCCTCGGGCCCTTCCAGAGTGATGAAGAGCCCTCTCATAGCCCGGTCGGATGGTCGAGGAAGACCCAGGGCAGCCCGAAGCGCTCTTCGATCTTTTGGGCCAGTGCCCGCACCCCGAAGGTCTCGGTGTCATAGTGGCCGGCGTAGATCACGTTGAGGCCGAGCTCGAAGGTTGGGTGGAAGGCGGCGTGGCGAGGCTCTCCGGTGATGAAGAGCTCGAGCCCCTCAGCATGGGCCTTGGGGATGAGCTCCGAAGCAGCTCCGCTCACGATGCCGACCCGCTCGACCTGGCCGGGGCCTCCTTGATGGACTAAGCACTGCATCTGGGTGAGTTGCCCAAGCCGCTCGGCGATCTCGGAGAGAGAGATCGGCAGGGGAAAACGGCCTTGAACGCCGATCCCCTCAAAAGGGGCGAGCTCCTCGAGGCCTAGAGCTCTGGCCAGGACCGCGTTGTTCCCCACTTCGGGGTGAGCATCGAGGGGGAGGTGGGAAGCGTAGAGATTGATCCCGGCTTCTAGGAGCAGGGCGAGGCGGCGCCGGTGAGGACCGACGACCGGGAGCGGCTCCCCCCAGAAGAGGCCATGATGGACGATGAGGAAGTCGACGCCCGCTTGTTGGGCCTTCTCGAAGACCGCCTGCGCAGCGTCGACAGCTGCTCCGATCCGGTGGATCTCTTCGCGACCTTCGACCTGGAGCCCGTTGAGCGAGCGGTCGCGGAAGGCCTGAGGGTTCAAGAATGTCTCCAGCCAGTGAAGGAGCTCATCCCGATGCATGGCCTTAGTCTAAATGGAGGGCCCGCCGAACCTCCTCCACCTCGTTCCACTCCAGAGTCTCCTGGGCCCGCTCGAGGGTCCGCTCGCGTCCCTTGCCAGCCAGGATGACCGTATCGCCGGGGCGAGCTTCGGCGATGGCCTGGCGGATCGCCTCCCGGCGGTCGGGGATCAGCCGGAAGGAGCCGCCTACGCTCCGGGCGGAGCAAGCGAGGGCCTCCAAGATCTCTTCGAGAGGTTCGCTCCGCGAATCCTCCTCGGTGAAGAAGGTCAGGTCGGCGAGCTCTCCAGCGGCTTTCCCGAGCCCTTCTCGTCGCTCTAAACCCCGCTCGCCAGCCGCGCCGATGACGAGAAGGATCCGCCCCGGAGTGATCTTCCGCACAGCGGTGAGGGCGGCGCGGAGGGAGGTTTCGGTGTGGGCGAAGTCGACGATGACCCGGAAGGGATGCTCCTGGATCTGCTCCATCCTCCCTGGGACCCCCGGGAAGCGGGGGAGGAGCTCGAGAAGCTCGGGGAGCGCCCGCCCGAAGAAGGTGGCCCCGGCGAGGGCGGCCAGGGCGTTGAGGAGGTTGAATCTCCCCGGTAAGGGAAGATAGGTCTCGAAGCGGCCATAGGGGCTCGTGACTTCGATCCAGCTCCCCAGGGCTTCCTCGCGCAGGATCCGGCCCTGCCAGTCTCCGCCCTGACCAAAACTCCAGTGCTCCCGCTGGGCGAGCCTGGGATAATAGGGATCCTCACGGTTGAGGAGGGCAAAGCGGGAGCGCTCGATGAGCTTCCGCTTGGCCGCGAAGTAGGCCTCCATGGTGCCGTGGAAGTCGAGGTGCTCGGGTTCTAAGTTGGTCCAGATCCCGAGGTCGTAGCTGATCCCGCGGACCCGCTCGAGGGCCAACGCATGGCTGCTCACTTCGAGGACCGCCTCGCGGGCTTGGTGGTCGACGAAGGTCCGGAGGGCCTGTTGGATCGTGGGTGCCTCCGGGGTGGTGAAGTGCCCCGAGCTCGGCATGAGCGTGCTGCCGAGCTGGAGGCTCAGGCTGGAGATGAGCCCCACCGGAGGAGCGGTCTGCTCCAGGAAGTAGTGGAGGAGGTGGCTTACGGTGGTCTTGCCTTTGGTCCCGGTGATCCCCACCAGGCGGAGCAAGCGGGCTGGGTAGCCGAAGAAAGCGGCAGCCAGGTCGGCGAGGGCCGAGCGGCTGTCATCGACCCGCAGGTAAGGAACCGGAAGCTCGAGGGGTTGGCTGCCGACCACCGCGATGGCGCCCCGCCGAAGGGCCTCGGGGATGAACTGGTGCCCATCGCGAGGAGGGCGATGAGGAGAGGGCAGACCGGGGATGGCCACGAAGAGAAAGCCGGGCTGGACCTCCCGCGAGTCGTGGGTGAGGCCAGCCACCGGCAGGGAAGGGGCCTCTTGGCCAAAGAGGGCGAAGAGCTCGCGGAGCGTCATCCTAGCCTCGTCGGGCGATCATGGTCACGATGACCTCGATCCGGCGTCCCGAGCGCCAGATGATGAGGGGGACTCGGTCACCGGGGCGATACTGGGCGATGAGCTGGATCACCTGCTCAGCGTTGGCCACCGGATGCCCTCCAACTGCCAGGATCACATCGCCCATGGCCACCAGCTTCCCGTCGGGAGTCCGTTGGGCAGCGCGCAGGCCGGCGAGCGCAGCAGGGCCGCCGGGGACGATCTTGTTGATCATCGCCCCCTGGCTGGAGTAGAGGCCGAGCTTGGCTAGCAACAGGGGGTCGAGCTGATCGAGGCTGATCAGGCTGGCCCCCAGCCATCCGCGCTGGGGGGCTCCGTAGCGCTCCAGATCGACGACGCTCTGGTGGACCAAAGGCCCTGGGATGGCGAGACCGATGCCCCCGCCTAAGCCCCCCGGGCCTCCCACGATCGAGTCGATGACCCCCACGACCTGCCCCTCCAGATCGAGCACTGGGCTTCCCGAGTTGCCCTGGGCGACCGGCGCATCGGTGTAAAGGTAGTCGGCGATCTCGTCGCCGACCCCGCGGGGTCGGGTGTCCTGGAAGGTGGCGCTGAGCGGGGCGATGCCGGAGAGGATTCCCGAAAGGGCCAGGATGGGCCCTCCTTCCGGGCTCCCCACGACCAGGAGGCTCATCCCGATGGGGAGGTTCTGGGCCGGGGCGAATTGGAGGATGGCCGGAGCGCGCACCCCCTCGACGGTGAGGACGGCGATGTCGATCCCCTTATCGATCCAGGTGACCTGGGCCGGGAAGGTCCTGTGGTCGTAGAGGACCACCCGGAGGTGGCGGACATCGAGGACCACGTGGTAGTTGGTCACGATGTGAGTAGGGCTCACAAAGAAGCCGGTCCCATAGACGGGCCCCTCGTTGCCCTGAAGGGGGTCCTGGAAGACCCCCTCGATCCGGACCACGGCGGGGAGGGCCCGGCGCAACACCTCGACCCGAGCTACTTCGGAAGGGACGACCAGGCTCTGGGCGAGGACCGGAAGGCTGAGGCTCAGGAGAAGGGCGAGGGCTCTCATGCTACATCGATGCTGGGGCTTCGATGCCCAGGAGCTCGAGGCCTAAGCGCAGCTCCTCGCGCAGCTGGCGGATGAGCGCCAGCCGGAGGCCCCGGAGCCCAGGAGGGGCGGTGAGGACCGGAGTGGCCGGCCCTTGAGCATCTTTCGCGTTGTAGTAGGCGTTCCAAGTGCTGGCGAGGCTGAGCAGGTACTGAGCGAGGAGGTGGGGGGAGCGGCGGGTTGCCGCTTCGGCCACCACTTCGGAAAACCGCAGCATCTCCTTTCCTAATCTACGCTCGTAGGCTGTGCCTTGGGTGAAGTCGGGGGTTGCTTCGAGGCCTTCTTCCTCGGCCCTCCTGAGCAGCGAGGCGGCTCGGGCCTGGGCGTATTGGATGTACGGGCCGGTATCCCCCTCGAGGGAGAGGGCCTCTTGGAGGCGGAAGTCGATCTGCTTTTTGGGTTCGATCCGCACCATGGCGAAGCGGATCGCCGCCAGGCCAACCGCTCGGGCGACTCCCTCTGGATCCGGGTGCTGGGGGTTCTTCTCCCGGACCACCTTGAGGGCCCGCTCGCGGGCTTCCTGGAGGACCTCGTCGATCGAGACGGTATGCCCCCGCCGGCCAGACATCTGAGCGCCCTCGAGGAGGACCGTCTCGTAGGCGAGGTGATAGGCGCGCTGGGCGAGCTCGGGATATCCGGCGATCTCCAAAGCCGCCCTCAACACCGCCTGGGGGAAGGCCTGGCGGACATCGACGGTATTGATCGTCTCCTGAGCAAGGAACGGCTCGAGCGCTTCGCCTTGGGGGGCGCTGGTCCAAAGCTCGGGGAGGGTGAACCCTTCGACCGCTCCGTAGGGGCGGAAGCGGAGTCCTTGGAGGAGGCCCATCTTCCAGAACTGGAAGGCGATGTCCTTGGCCGTATAGGTCGCGGTCCCGTTGGAGCGGAGGAGGACGACGTAGGGGTCTTCGAGCTCAGGGAAGAAGCGCCGGACATCCATGATCAAAGCCCCGGCGTACTTTCCCTCCTGCGGGCGGGTGACCTCAGGGTGCCCTTCGAAGAGCTTGAGCGCCTGGGCCAGGAGACCGGCTTGCAGGAGGTCCGACTCCCAGACCAGAAGGTCGTAGCGGGCGCCCAAGGCGAGCATGGTCTCCAAGTTGGCGGCCACGATGCGAGCGACCGCCTCGCGCAGCTCGCCTCCTTCGAGGCGGTGGAGGTAGCGCTGGACCTGGGCTTCGATCTCAGCTGCCTTGGAGGGGTCCTGGAGCTCGCCGTGGAGGCGGACATAGGCCTTCCCGACCCAGTGGTCGTACTTTCCCTCCGGCGCCTCGAGGCCGTAGCGCTCAAGGGCATAGAGGCTCTCAGCGACCTGGCGCCCGGTATCGTCGATGTAGTTGAGCACCCGCACCGGATGACCGCTATAGCGGAGGATGCGGGCCAGCGCATCGCCCAGGCAGATGTTCCTCAGGTGGCCCACGTGGAGCTCCTTGTTGGGGTTGACTGAGGTGTGCTCGATGAGGATGCGGGTCTCGGCCGGTGGGGGAACAGGCAGCGGAGCGGCGGCGAGCTGGAGGAGGAAGGCGGGATCAAGCTCGAAGTTGAGGTAACCGCCGACCTGATGAACGGCTTTGAGCCAGGGTGGCTGGGGAAGGCGGGCCTGGAGCTCGCGGGCGATGGCTTCGGGCGAGCGGCGCAGGCGCCGGGCGAGGGTGAAGGCGAGCGGAGTGCCGTAGTCTCCAGGATGCCCCTCGGGGGTCTCCTGCAGGGGGATCTCGGGAACCTCAAGCCCCTCGAGGGCTTGACGGAGAAGGTCGCGAAGGAGGGATTTAGGGCCCATGCGCGAGTGCTATCCTATCAAGTTATGGGTACGGTTGGCGGGGGCTAAGGCCTCAAGAGGTGCCACCGATCCAGGAGGAGAAGATGGTCGGGAATCGAAAGCGCGAGCTCTTGCAAGAACCGGTGGTGCCCATCGACATCAAGGCCTTCGATGCGGGGCCGATTGTGGAGGCCTATGGCAAAACCGCCTTTCAGGCTAGGAATCTCTACCGGGCGGCTGAGATCGTCCGCACAATGGTGGCGGGCGAGACGGCGGTGATCCTCACGATGGCAGGCTCGCTCGTCTCGGCGGGGCAAGGACGCATCGTGAGCGACCTCCTCAGGGCTCATCTCGTTGACGTCATCGTCTCGACCGGGGCCAATATCGTCGATCAGGACTTCTTCGAGGCCTTGGGCTTCCGCCACTATCAGGGTAGCCCCAGCGTCGATGACGAGGAGCTGAGAACCCTCTGGATCGACCGCATCTACGATACCTTCATCGATGAGGAGGAGCTCCGGGAGTGCGACCTCACGATTGCCCGAATCGCCGATAGCCTCCCTCCCCGTCCTCTGAGCAGCCGGGCTTTCATCGAGGCGATGGGGCGCTACCTCCAGGAGCGCGATCTCGGTCGGGACTCGATCGTGCGTACCGCCTATGAAGAGGGGGTACCCATCTTCTGTCCGGCCTTTTCGGATTCTTCGGCTGGCTTCGGCCTCGTCTACCATCAGGTCCAGCACCCGGAAGCCCACGTCAGCCTTGACTCGGCGGCCGATTTTCGTGAGCTCACTGAGATCAAGATGAAGGTCGGCGAGACCGGTCTGTTGATGCTCGGCGGAGGGGTGCCCAAGAACTTCGCTCAGGATGTCGTGGTAGCTGCCGAGGTGCTCGGCCATCCGGTGCCCAGGCACCGCTATGCGGTCCAGATCACGGTAGCTGATGAGCGCGACGGGGGTCTTTCGGGGAGCACGCTCAAGGAGGCGGCGAGCTGGGGGAAGGTCGAGACCCACGACGAGCAGATGGTCTACGCTGAGGTGACCTTAGCGTTTCCCCTCCTCGCCTCCTACGTCTACCACCGAGCTCCTCACCGCCCGGCCCGCCGGCTTTTGGATGGCTTGCCGCGCTCATGATGGGCAGGGTGTATGAGGAGGCGAAGGCTCTTGGCGACCAAGGGGGGTTCTCCACCCGGTAGAGGCTTCAATCAATGATCGGGTCTCCATGCTCCCCGTCATCAGCCCGCTTCCCTGAAGAGCCAGCGGCGCTGTACCCCGGGCCGACTCCCGCCTGCCCCATTCAGAACCGCCCATCAGGCCCGTCAACTCTTCAGCCGACGAGACCCCTCGGTCACATGCTCCTGGCGAGGAGGCTGTTCTGGAGGACCACCGATGAAGGCAGGGAGCAGGACTTCTCGGCACCTCGCGCTCGAGGAGAGGAAGAAAGAAGCCTACCTTCAGAACCCGTCAGGGAGGAGTGCCCGAGGGGTTCCTTCCCTCGGTGGACTCCTTCTGGCCGAAGATCCCTGAAGGCTGATAACGAGATTGCAATGGGCGCGGGCTTTGTTCAGCTCATGACCGAGCCTGCGCCTTCAGCGTGCGTGCGGATCTGAACTTTCTGAATGCGCACCTCGTGGAAACGTCTCGCTCGGGCCAGCTGTCCCAGAAGGTTCGCGCAGCCCTTTGGGAAGCTTCTCCTCGAAGCCCTCCTCCCGATGGCGAGACTGCGGCCACTCTAATAACCCATCCTATGGTACAAAGATTGATTTCTACCTGATGACCTGCTATGAATTGATCAGATCGCAAGCGATCCACGCGGTTCAAAGAGCAGGGCAAGTGGTGCAGTACAGCGAGGAAACTTTAGAAGGCTTTGATAGATTTCGATAGGATCACACATGATTCACGCAGATCGGCTCACAGCGCATCTCGAGGGTGAGTTTGTTGTGTTCCTGATCGGAATGCGTGTCAACCGTCCGTGGAAAGTCCATAAATGGCTGCCAGTTGTACGAGCGATGCCACGCATGATTAGGGAGCTCTTATCAAAACCAGACTCCGGCCTTCTTGGATATGAAATGTGGTTCGGTCGCACCACCATCATGGTTCAGTATTGGCGTTCGGCCGAGCAGCTTCTGGCCTACGCAAAAAATCGTGATGCCGAACACCTCCCTGCCTGGAAGGCATTCAATAAAGCCATCGGCACCAATGGAGACGTGGGAATCTGGCATGAGACGTATGTGGTTTCACCCGGCAGCTTTGAAAGTATCTACGTGAACATGCCACCCTTTGGGCTTGGAAAAGCAGGTATTCTTTTGCCAGCATCTGGCAGTCGAAGAACAGCCACAGACCGCCTTCGTGCAGGCATAGGTCCTAGCGAATAAGGATTTCTTTCTGAGCACGCAGCAGAAATTCTGAAGTATCGATAGGCTGATGTCGTAGACGAAGATGCTGCTGTGTGCGAAGCGACGAGCTTGGCTTCCAGACAGTCTTCCGGTGCCGATAGCGCCCGAAGCAGCGCACAGACTGGAGTCTTCTTTCATCCCAGCTGGCAGTGTCGAGGGCGATCACATCGCGCCGGTGCGCCTCGGCCGCCAGAGTGATGGCGTCTTCAGATGTCTCATCGTTGATACTGCTTGCCAGCACGCCGATCCGTCGCTCGAAGGTCTGATCGACGCGCTCCAGGAATTCTGACCGCTCGGCTCAGTCAGCGTAGCCTCAGGCAGAGTCAGCCGAGCCTCGAACTCCTTTGGGCGCTTATCAGTCGGGCGATCTCGATCTAGGACCTCATTGTGCGGATGGAACAGCCTATGTGGGCTGACTTGAAAAGGCGAGGGCTTAGCTTGTTGTGGCATTCGATCAAGCCTTGGCGGTCGAGGCGGGCGACGAGTCGCTCCATCCCCTTGCTCAACTGTTCGCTTGAGGGCGCATTGCAGGGAGGTCCTAGGTCATCCCCTTTGGCCTTTGCTAGGCTAGAGCATATGGAGATTCGCCGCTACCTCCGGCGCCACTTCCACGTGGAGGGCCCCTTGGCTCCAGGGCGTTTCGAGGCGGAGGTGGCGCGGAGGATCGGCAACCCAGCCCGCCGAAGACCGTTGCTCAAGGCCTGGCGCGGCTATCTGGCCGGTGAGCCGGGGAGCGTTGAGGCTTTCTATGGCGAGCTCTTGCGCCATCCCCAGGAGCACCTGGAGAGCCTGGTCTACGCAATCCATCTTCCGTTTTTGGAGTTCTACGCCGAGGCGATCCCCAAGCGGCTCACCCAGGGGCGGATCCTCGAGGTGGGCCCCTTCACCGGAGGTCTGGTGAGCTGGCTCCAGGAGGAGCTGCCGGATCGGGAATGGCACGCTCTGGAAGGGGTGCGCGAGGTCTACGAGCGGGGAGCCCAACTGTTTTCGCAGATCCAGTGGCACCTCGGCTGGTTCGGCGAGGAGCCCCTTGACCTTCCCCCGGTGGATGGGGCCCTCCTCCTCTCGGTGCTTCCGGAGGGCTACTTGAGCCCCCACCTGCCCCCGAGCCTGGACGAGGAGGCCTTTGATCGCCAGTTCCAGCTCAGCCGACGCCTCAGGTCCCTCGAGGGACTCCTCCGCCCCCATGGGCAGCTCATCTACGCCCACGGCCCTTTCTTGGGCAAAAACCTCAAAGCGGTGGAGCGTTTGCTCCAGAGCCTCGGTTTTGATGAGCTCGAGATCGTAGGGGGCGGGGAGTTTGCCCTGGTCCTGGGCCGGATGCCCGAGGCCTTGGCGGAAGCGGCGCCGGCGGCTCAGATCTCAACCGCTCCTTCCCCGACCGAAGCGCCTCCGCCCCTCCTGCTCCGCGAGGTGGCGGGCCTTTTGGAAGAAGGAGCCTACGCCGAGATCCTCCTCCGGGTTCCCGAAGGAGCGAGCGGGGAGTTCGCTTTTCTGCGCGGTCAGGCCCTCGTGGCCCTCTCCCGCTTCTCGGAGGCCGAGGCGACCCTGGCCCGGGCTGGCCGGGAGGAGGCCGAAGACCTAAGAGTGTTGTGCTGGGTCGAGCTCGGCGACTACCGACGGGCGCTTCCCCGCTTGGAGCGCCTGGCTGCTCGGGGGGGGCGCTACCGGCTCTATCTTGGCCGGGCCTACCTGGGTCTGGGGCGCTTGGGAGGAGCCCTCCGTGAGCTCTGGGACTCCGGCCTGCCTGAGCGAGAGCTCTATGTCAAAGAGGCGCTCGCGGCCATGGAGGAGCGCCTTCGTCGGCTGGCCGCTCAGGGGGATTGGAACGAGGTGAGCCGGCGGGTGGAGTTCGTCGAGGATCTCTCTCAGGAGCTTCTGACTCCCACGCTCCTCCGCATCGGGCTGGAAGCGGCCCTCCGCCAGGGCCTCTGGTCGAGGGGCAAGCGCTACGCTCAGCGCCTCTACGACCGAGGTGAGGGTCAGGGGGCCTTGGGTCTGGCCTTGGTCCAGCTGAGAGTGCGGGGGGCCCAGGATCTGGAAGGAAGCTCGCTGGCGGAGCTCAAAGAGGTGGAGCCCTATCTCACCGATGCGGTGGCGCGGGCGGAGCTGCCCCTCGCCCACTTCGCTTTGGGCCTCCTCCGTTACCGGGAAGGGCGCTTCGAGGAGGCGCTCCGCTGTTTCCAGCGGGCGGCTCGCGAAGGGGAAGGGGAGCTCCTGGGGCTCACCTATCACTTTTTGGCCCTGACCCGCAGAGCCCTCGGCCACCCGCTCCTCGAGGTCCTGGGCGACCATAAGCGGGCCCATGCCCACCGCCCCTATGCGGTTGACGAGCTGGTCCGGCTCTCCCAGGAGGCGCTGGAGGGAGGGGAGCCGGTCCTGGCGCGCGAGTTCTTGGGCCGGATCCGGGACCGCGGCTTCGGGGCGAGCACCGATCTCTCGGCCATCCTCAGGCTCCTCGAGGTGCTCGAAGGGCCTTGGGAGGCGTTTCAGGTCCTCTTCGAAGCCCTTCAGCAGACGGCCCAGCCAAGCCTCGACGAGCTCGCGTTGGCCTACCGCCTCTCCCGGGGGTTCTGGCAGAGCCAGGAGGCCGAGCGGGTGCGAGGGGAGTACCTGGCTGCGCTCTATGCAGCGGGCCAGTTGGACGAGGCTGAGGCCTTGCTCAAGAGCGAGCTCGAGCTCCATCCGGAGGCTCTGGAGCCCCGCTTCGACCTCGCCGAGCACTATGAGCGGCTAGGAGCTTACAGCAAAGCCATCGAGGAGTGGAAGAAGGCCCTCGAGGTGGCCTACTACTACGAGAAGGACCTCGAGCTCGCCCGCGAGATCCTCCGCAACCTGTTCTTCCTCAACCCCACCGATGAGGGGCTTGAGCTCTATCTGGAGGAGCTCAAGGCGACCGCCCGCAACCTGGCCGCTTTGGAGGGACGGGAGGATCCTTGGGCCTCCTTGGGGCGCGACGAGCTGCTGCGGGGAGACCTCCCCCGCTTTCACGGGGAGTTTCTGGTCGTGGTCGGTGGGCATACCCAGCTCCGCAGCCGGCTCCTCCCCTTCCTTGAGGCTCAGAACCTCAAGGTCGATTGGTTTGACTCAGACTCCTATGCGGCGGGGCGAGAGGTGTTGAGGCGGATCCAGAGCCGCCTCGAGCGGGCCCACGGCCTCATGATCGTGAGCAGCTACGTGGGGCATGACCTCTCCGAGCCCGCCCGGGTTGAGGCGGGGATCCGGGGGGTCCCGGTCTACCTCATTCCCGGGCGGGCGCGCGGAGCGACGGGATTTTTGAGAGCCCTCAGGGAGTTTGCCCCCCAGATCTTCAAAAAGGCGCTTAGCGGCTCAGGTCCTGAGGCTTAGGCCGCGGCCGGCTCGCTTTCTGGGACTGCCAGCGGGTCTTGTAGGCCACGACCAGAGCCGAGACGACATAGATCGAGGAGTAGGTGCCGACCAGGATCCCGACCGTGATCGCGATGGAGAAGTCTCTCAGGGTACTGCCTCCCAGGAAGAGGAGGGCCAGGATGGGGAGCAAGGTGGCCAGCGAGGTCATCACCGTCCGCGAGAGGGTCTGGTTGATCGAGATGTCGACCAGCTCGCGGTAGCTCACCCCTTTGAGGAGCTTCTGGTTCTCGCGGATGCGGTCCGAGATGATGATCGAGTCGTTGAGCGAGTAGCCGACAATGGTGAGCAGGGCGGCTACCGTGGGGACCGAGAACTGAAGGCCAAGGAGGCTGTAGAGCCCGGCCACGATGCCCACGTCGTGGGCCACCGCTAAGACGCTCGCCGCACCGAAGGTCCAGTCAAAGCGGAAGGCGACGTAGATCAGGATCAGGCCGAGGCCGATGAGCACCGCGAGGAGGGTGTTGTGGCGCAGCTGGCTGCCCACCGCGGGGCCGACCGTGGATGACTGCAAGATCGTGGCCTTGAGGTCCTTCTGGAAGAGATTCCCCAAGGCGATGCGGGAGGTGTTGCTCAGCTGGGGGACTTTGATCTCGAACTCCCGGCCCGCCGGGCTCTGGATCGTCGTGATCGTGGCGTTGGCGCTGCTCAAGGCGGGGATGTGGCTGCTGTCGAGGAGCTCGCGGATCTGGTGAGAGGTCGTCGTGTTGGGAGTAAGGATCTCGTAGGCGGTACCGCCGGTGAAGTCGATTGAGAAGTTGAAACCCTTGACCGCCGCGATGCCCCCGCCGAGCAGGGCCAGGATCAGGCTTACGCTCGTCACGTACGGGGCCCACTTCATGAAGGGGATCTTGGTTCCCCAGACCCAGTAGGGCGGGCGGACTTCCCGCCGCTCGGCGAGCACCTCGAGGAGCCAGCGGCTGAAGACGAGGTTTGAGAAGACCGAGACGACCACCCCGATGGCCAGCATGACCGCGAAGCCGCGCACGGTGCTCGTGGAGTACTGGTAGAGCGCTGCCGCAGCCAGAAGGTGGCAGGCGTTGACGTCGAGGATGGTCACCGTGGAGTGGGAAAAGCCAGCCGGGATCGCTTGCCGGAAGTTCTTGCCCCGCTTGAGCTCCTCCTTGATCCGCTCGAAGGTAAGGACATTGCCGTCGACGGCAGCGCCCAGAGTCAGGATCAGGCCGGCGATGCCGGGGAGGGTCAGGGTCGCGCCAAGGGCGGAGATGGCGCCCAGGATGAGAACCGCCGAGTAGAGGAGGCCGAGCGAGGCGACCAGCCCGAGCCAGAAGCCGTAGTAGAAGAAGATGAGCACGAAGATGGCCAGCGACCCGACGATCGCGGCCCGGATCCCGGCGGTGATGGCGTCTTGCCCTAAAGTCGGCCCGATGGCCTGGACTTCCTGGATCGAGAGGGCAACCGGCAGCGCGCCGCTCCGCAGAACCAGAGCGATGTCAGAGGCCTGTCGGAGGCCCGAGAGGCCGTTGATCACCGCCTTCCCATTGGGGATCACGCTCTCGATGACCGGGGCGGTATAGACGACCCCATCGAGGACGATGGCGAGCTGGCGCCCCACGTTTTGCTGGGTGATCTGGGCGAAGAGCTGAGCCCCTTTGGGGGTGAAGGTGAGCGAGACCTCAGGTTGGCCGCTCACCGGGTCGAAGATGACCTGGGCGTTGGCGAGGTCGGCTCCAGTGAGCAGAGGAGGGCCGAGGTCGCTCAAGGGCATGAGCTGCTTCTCGAGCTCGGCCCGGTTCAGATTGGGGTTCGAGCGAAGCTCCTGGTTGATGTCCGCCTCGGTGAGCCCCTGGGCTCCAGGCTTGACGAGCCGGAACTGGAGGACGGCCCGCTCGCCGATGAGCTTGAGCGCCTTGGCCTGATCGGCAGGAGAGAGGCCTGGCAGCTCGACGTCGATGCGGTTGTTCCCGACGATCTGGATGAGGGGCTCGGCGACGCCGAGGCCGTTGATCCGGTTTTCGAGGACGGTCCTAGCTTTTTCGAGATCGTCTTTGGTCGGATGAGCGGTCTTGGTCTGCAGGATGATGCTGAGCCCACCCTGGAGATCGAGGCCGAGGTGGATCTTGGGAGCCGAAGGGGCCCAAGGCTTCCAGATGGCCAGGATGGCAGCCAGGAAGAGGAGCAACAGGGTGAGCCCAGTCCAGAGATTACGCTTCATGTCACCTCCACCATGAGGGCGAGAATTCCATCAAGAAGATGCCAGATGCGCTCCTTGAGCGCTCAGCCACCTTCGAGGCGGAGCTGGCAGTAGCGCAAGAAGAGCGGTCGATCGCCCCGAAGGGGAGCCTTGGGGCGCGCGGGGCACTGGCGGGGCCAGCTTGGCCGGGGTGGAGGAGGGGCGGAAGCCTGAGGGAAGGGATGGGCGACCCCGAGCTCCTGGGGCTGGCTCGCCAGAGTGGGCGTCCACTGGCTGTGGTGGGCGTACGGAGAAGCCGGCGGGGGGACTCCCAGATTGAGGAGCAAGAGGGCGAGCTGAGTCCAGATCCAACCGGCCATGGCGGTGCTAGCTCGGGATGACCTCGACGAGCTGGCTTGCCTCGAGGATATCACCCTCTTGGAACTCGCTGAAGCCGCTCAGCGCGATCCCGCACTCATAGCCGGCGCTCACCTCTCGGGCATCGTCTTTAAAGCGCTTGAGGCTTTCGATCTTGCCCTTCCAGATCTCCTGACCCTTCCTCAAGACCCGGATATCGGCGGTGCGAGTGATCTTGCCGTTGGTGACCATGCAGCCAGCCACCGTCCCGCTCCGCAGGCGGAAGATGGCCCTGACCTCGGCTTGCCCAAGCCGCTCCTCGCGCAAGACCGGCTCCTTCTGACCCCGCAGCATCCGCTGGACCTCTTCGATGAGCTCATAGATGATCCGGAAGCTGCGGATGGGGACCCCTTTTTGCTCGGCCGATTTCTTCACGCTCGATGAGGGGGTCACCCCGAAGGCCAAAATAGCTCCTTGGGCGGTGGAGGCCAAGAGGACGTCGGACTCGGTCGGAGCCCCGACCCCGGCGAAGAGGAGGTTGACCCGGGCCTCCGGTGTGGACTCCTGAGCTAGGATATGCTGGATTGCTTCCAAGCTTCCCTGAGTATCCGCGCGGAGGATGAGGTTGATCTCCTTCTGGTCCTCCTGGAGGGTACGGAGCAGATCGGCCATGGTTCTGGCCTTGGGTGCCTCGCGCTCCTGGCGCTCTTTGAGCTCCTCGAGCCGCTCCTCGACGATCTCTTTGGCGGCGATTTGATCGGGGACCCAGACGGCCAGCTCGCCAGCTTGGGGGAGCTCGGAGAAGCCGAGCACCTGGACCGCGCTGCCAGGGTCTGCTTGGGTGCGCCGATTCCCCTCGGAGTCGGTCATTGCCCGGATCTTGCCCCAGGCCGTCCCGGCGACCAGGTAGTCGCCGATGCGGAAGGTGCCTTGCTGGACGAGCAGATTGACCAGGATGCCGGCTTGCTTATCGATCCGCGCCTCGAGGACCACACCCTGGGGCTCGGCATCGGGGTCTGCCCTTAGGTCTTCGAGCTCGGCGACCAGGAGGATCATCTCCAAAAGGTCCTGGATGCCCTGTCCGGTCCGCGCGCTGATGGGGACGACGATGGCATCTCCCCCGTAGGCCTCAGGGGTGAAGCCCTCTTTGAGCAGGCCCTGATAGACCCGCTCGAGGTTGCTTCCGGGCAGATCCATCTTGCTGGCAGCGAAGATGATCCTGGCTCCTGCCGAGCGGGCGTGGGCGATCGCCTCTCGGGTCTGAGGCATGATGCCGTCGTCGGCAGCGACGACGATCACCGCGATATCGGCGACCCGGGCCCCTCGCTGCCGGATCGCGGTGAAGGCCTCGTGACCTGGGGTATCGATGAAGACGACCGGTCCTTGAGGGGTCTTGACCTCGAAGGCCCCGACGTGCTGGGTGATCCCGCCAGCCTCCTTCTCGGCGATCCGCGACTTCCTCAAGTAGTCAAGGAGGGTCGTCTTGCCGTGGTCGACGTGCCCCATGATCACGACGACCGGAGGGCGGCGGGGAAGGGCCTTGCGGGCCTCCTCAGCCCGCTTGGCTGCCTCGAGGCCTCGCTGCTCGGCGATGAGCTCTTTGACTGCCTGGGCGGTTTCGTCTTCGAGCGTGGAGGCGTGCGATTTATAGCTCACCCCCATCTGATCTAAGAGCTCCAAGAGCTCTTGGTTCTCCATCCCCAGCTCTTTGGCGAGCTGATAGATTCGAACTTTGGCCATAGTCAACCTCTAAAGATGTCCAAGAAGAGTCTGGAGGGCCTGCGAAAGTTCCTTTGCATGGGCCCCCGCAAAGCGCTTGAGACCTTTTTCTGTCCAACACTCTGGCCGGTCGGGGCAGACATACGCCCCTCGGCCAGGGCGCTTACCGGTAGGGTCGATGACGGGTCCTTGGGGGGTGAGCACCAACCGGAGCAGCTCAGCCTTGGGCCGCCGCCTTCGGCAGACCAGGCACATGCGCTCGGGAACATGCTTCACCCTAGCCTTCATCCTCGCTGAAGAGGGTCTCGAAGCGATCTCGAGCCTCCTGGCTCACGGTGCGCTCTTGGCGCTCGGCGGCCCGCAAGATGGCCTGGTCGAGGTCGGTGATCTCGGGCAGCTCCTCGAAGTCGATGACGTAGCCGGTGAGCCGGCTGGCCAGGCGGACGTTTTGTCCCGCTTTCCCGATGGCCAGCGAGTGCTGGTCCTTGGAGACCGCCACTTTAGCCCTGGGGGGATCCCCGCCGAGCAGGGTGATCTCGCCGACGATGGCAGGGGAGAGCGCGTTGCGGATGAACTCTTTAGGGTTGGGGCTCCACTGGATGATGTCGATCCGCTCGCGGGCGAGCTCGGAGGAGACCGCTTGGACCCGCTGTCCCTTGTGACCGATGCAGGCTCCGATAGGATCCACGTTGGGGTGATGGCTGGTCACCGCGACTTTGCTGCGCGAGCCGGCTTCGCGGGCGATGGCCTTGACCTCAACCGTCCCTTCGGCAATCTCGGGGACCTCCTGGCGGAGGAGGTAGCGGAGCAGCTCCTCGTGTGCGCGGGAGACGACGAGTGTAGGCCCTCCCTTGACGGTCCGCTGGACCTGCTTCAGGTAGACCTTGATCCGCTTCCCGGGCTCGTAGCGCTCGCCGGGGATCTGTTCCCGGGGGGGCATGAGCGCCTCGCCCCGCCCCAGGTCGACGTAGACATTCCCCCGGTTGTCGATCCGGCTTACCTGACCGATGAGGATCTCGCCGATGCGGTCTTTGTACTCGTTTTGGACTCGGTTCCGCTCCGCCTCCTTGAGCTTTTGGGTGAGCATCTGCTTAGCGAAGCTGAGGGCAATCTGACCGATGATCTCGGGATCGATGGGGAACTCCATCTCCTCGCCGACTTGGACCTCGGGGTCGTAGCTGCGGGCTTCTTCGAGGCTGATCTCCTTGTCCTCGTCCTCAACCTTCTCCACGACCTTCTTGATCTCGAGGACCTCGAGCTGGCCGCTTTGAGGATCGAGATGAACCTCGACGTTGGGGACCCGCCCCGCTTCGATATCCTCCTTGCTCTTCCGCTTCTGGCGCCGAATGTAGCCGAGCCAGAGGGCTTCCTCGAAGGCCTGGAGGACTTCCTCCCGGCTCACTTTGCGTTCTTCGGCGATTTGTTGTAGGGCTTGCACGAAATCTTGGTAGTCCATTGTTCCTCCTATCTTGGTTGAGAAGGCCACTCCGCCAGGCGGGCCTCGAGGCCTTCGAGGGGGAAAGCCTGCTCTTCACCCGAGTCGAGCCGGAGGTGAACGGCCTCCTCGCTCACCGCGACGATACGGCCGATCACATGGCCGTGAGGCACGCGGACGCGAACCTTGAGCCCCATGAAGCGCTCGAAGTGGCGCCGGGTCTTGAGGGGTCGTTGGCTTCCTGGCGATTCGACTTCGATCTGGCAGTCGATGTGCTGGCTCAGCACTCGGCTGGCGACCTCGAGGTCGGCCACCCGCACGGGCACTTCGTCGTGGCGTTCAATCCTGACGCTTAAAATCTCTCGGCCTTTAGGGCCCCGGTAAGAAGCTTCGAGGACTTCATAGCCGAGGGGCTCTAGGATCGTTCGAGCCCATTCCTCCCAGTTCACACGTCCTCCCATAAAGAACGGGTGGGTCGAGCCCACCCGCCTCCAAAACCTCCTGCAATTATAGCACGAGCTCTTCTTTGCTTGGGAAACTGGGATGCTCAGAAACCCCCTCTCGCTCTTTGCCGGGAGGTCTTAGGTGACCTCGTTGAGCAGGCGGACTGATCCTCGGGAGCAGGTGGGAACCTTCCTGCTTGCTGGCTCCCCCAGTTGTGCCCAAGCCCCATGAAGAGATCGTTCCCCCCGATCGTTCCGCCTCCCAGAATACCGTCAACAACAGCAAAATAGCCACGACCCTGCTGGTCCGGGCAAGGCCCGCACCTGGCGGGTTCAAGTCTTAGCCCTACCTTCAGAAGGAAGAATCCCTCCGCTCGCTGTAGGGTTTTCTCGCTCCCCCTCATCGACAGAGTGGCGAATCCGTCTGTAGGCCACCGAATGAGCCTATCCCAAAGCCAGTTGCCCCTCAGTGTCCACCCTAGTCCGGTCAGGAGCTCGTGCGCAGGCCGGTACTCCCGAATTCATTCGGGGGTCTCTAGTCAGCCCCGTGCAGGCAGCGGGAACATCACTGCAGGCTTGGGGTTTCTTCTCTCTTTGGGGCTAAGCGAATCACCATAGCCCAGTACACCCCAAATCCTGACGCACCCGTGCCAGTTCGCTGGCGGGTAGACGGGCTTCCAGCTCATTCTCCCAGCGAGACAGCCAGCCGCACAGCACATCAGGCGGGCAAATCGCTCGGCGATGGAGCTCGAGCACCGCCCAGAGGCTGCCGTGAACGGCAACCTTGTTCTCCGCGCAAGCCCTGCGCGACCGCCCATCGTTGGAGAGGAGCGTATGACCGTTGGTGAGCGAGTGATGGAGGCACAGGGCATCGGCCAGCGACAACCCTGCCTTCTTCAGGGCTTTCGCCGCCGGAAGCCATGTCTCCTGAACCTGTACAACCCGCACGCCCAACGCGCTGACCTGGGGCTCGGACAAGTCATCCACCTCGGCCAGCACGATATCAAGCACCTCGAGGGTTCCCAGCTTCACCAAAGCGTCCAGGCCTCCGACCCTGGTGAAGTCAATGAGGATGTTGGCGTCGGAGAGCAGGATCATTCGGGGCTTCTAGAGGGCGCTCCCGCCGTTTGACGACCAGAGGGCGGCTCGCTTGCGGATCTGCTCAATCGGAATCCCTAGCACTTCCGCGGCTCGGGAAGCGCTCACGACGCCGAGAGAGAGCGCCTGGAAGACCAAGCGCTCGAGCCGGGACTTGGGCAGCGCCTGGCTTTGATCGTCCCCCCGGTCTGGATGGTAGAACTCGCGTCGCAGCTCGAGCGGCTCCTTGTCCTTTCCAAATCGCTTGTTCAGCACACCGATCTGCTGGCCACATTGCTTACGGGAGATGATGCCGACCTGCTCGGCACGAATGAGGATGGTCCGCATGCTGACGCTGTAGCGCAGCTTGAGATCAAGGAGTATGGCTTCGGGAATCCAGCGGTTGCGGAAGGCGTGGAGTTCCCGCTCGAGCACTTCACGCGGCAGCAGCACCGCTCCGGCTAGGTGGTTGGCGAGCTTCTCCCTCGGCCCCGGAGTCACAGCCCTTTCGGGGTGTAGGAAGTCCTGGCGGTGGTAGATGAGGTGGGCCAACTCGTGCAGAGCGGTGAAGAACTGCCGCTCGACCGGGTGCTTTTCGTTGATGACGATGACCGCCCCCAGCGACTCGGTGTAGGCCGAGAACCCGCTCACGTGGGCTGGCAGTGGGGTGAGGAGGACCTTGAGCCCGCGATCCTCGAGCCGGGCAATCACGTCCCCCAAGGGGGCGTGTTCCATCCCGAGGAAGTCCCGCACCTCACCCGCGTAGCGCTCCACCGCATGCGGATCGTAAACCTCTACCGGCATCTGGGGTGGCGACACGGCGACCTCACCGAGCTCCCGCTCGATTTCGGCATAAGCCAGCGCCTGTTTGAGCACCAGGGCCCGGATGGCGGGGGTAAGAACTCCTGCTCGATCGGCCCTGAACAATAGGGTTGGCTCCTCAGCGTTGTGTTCAAAGAAGACTTCAAGCGGCACGCCTAGGGCTTGGGCGATGGCAGCCAACTGCCCAATGGAAGGCATGCGCTCCCCCTTCTCCCAGACCGCGATGGTCTGCCGGGTCACCCCGACCTTGTGACCTAGATCGCTTTGGCTCAGTCCCCGCTGCTCACGGAGTGGCTGAATGTAGCTGACATTCACCATAGATATGACCTGCCCCTACTTTGCGTTCCCTAACGTCCAAGAGACGGTTGGCGGTCACACGGTACAGACGCAGGACGCGCGGGGGCCTCACTCGGACTGGGACAATGCCGATTCAGCCAGATTCTTGGCGATGTTGCTGGACTTCGGGTTGCTTAGCATCTCTGAGACCAGGGGGCGACCTTGGTGCTGGTCTTGCTGTTGTCAGCAGTTTGTGCCAGAACGCTTGCAGCCAGGGATTTCGGTTCGTCCATCCTTCAGCGCCTTTGTGGCCTTAGTCGCCATTGAAGGGCTGCCGCGCTTACCCACCCTAGGTCTTCACCTCTATCTCAAAGGATACGATGAATGTTAACTTATGTCAATCATTATTATTCAGCAAATAGATCTTCAATGTTAACTATGGGTGCCTGAAGCAGATGATTGTCCCCTAGCGCACTCTCCCCTTCGCGTTGAACCGGACGACTTCCAGTAGGCTCTTGCCCTCGGGGGCGGTCTTGGGCAACTCTTTGAGCCGGTCCGGCACCTGATGTAGCGATGCTCCCCCTTCAGGATCACCCGGCGCAGAGACCGCTGCCTTTAGGCATGGGAAGGGGCGCCGCCACCTCCTGATATGGCATACTTTTGTACAGACGCTGAGCCTCCGTTGCACGCTCGAGCCCGACCAAGAGCAAGCCGCTGCCCTTGAGGAGACCCTTCAGCCCACTCAGGGTTGCAACCATGCTTTGAGCGTTGCAAAAGAGCGCGGAGAGTTTTGCCGGTTCCATCTGCAGCTTGGTTGATCGAGACCTTCGGCCAATCTCGCCATACAGGCGATTGCTCGCGTTGGCCGAAAGAGAGGAAGCAAGGCCAAGCGCTACCAATCCACTTCCTGCGCCTTCGATCAACGTACCGTTCTGTCAGACCTATTCGAACCGGCCTGGGCAGGTTTGAGTAAGTCTGATGGAACGGAACCTAGGTCCCCCTCCTGGTGGGGGGCCGGGATGCGCTCATATGCACTTTGGTTGACCAGGAATCCTCACATCGCAGGTATCATTCCTTAGAGATAGTTCAAGAGATGGATGACAAGAAATCCCTTGCATGCCTTGCTGGGGTTGTGTGTGAGGCGATCAGGACGCACAGGCTTGCGCGGTGCAGGACGACCCCGAGGTGCGGGACCCCTGGGTTTCTCGAGCACACCCCCTACCGACTGGCCCACCCTGAAGCGGAGGCTGAAGGGGCTGGATCTATGCAGCCTGGCCTCCGCCTTGCTCGGTGCTGAGTGAACTGGGGCGGGGATCAAGAGCGCTGCACCTGCTGGGAGAAGATCAGCGCACGTCAAACTCCAAGCAGGCCAAG